>Ga0073934_10007814_pt1 | contig 14604 bp, 9 predicted proteins | sample LarsenN4metaG_FD_76834 | JGI IMG/M metagenome (GOLD analysis project Ga0073934, IMG submission 76834) | Hot spring sediment bacterial and archeal communities from British Columbia, Canada, to study Microbial Dark Matter (Phase II) - Larsen... ...
GATCTGTCCGGCGATTGGGCACCGGACCCCAAGCGCGGAGGAATCGGTCAAAGCCTCAGCTTGTCCGATATACGCGGCGCGAAGCGCGGACAGGAGGACGACATCCCGTACCTGCCGTGGGCTCGTGAGAAGACGATGTCGGAGCGACCCTCGACAGGGCCGGAGCCCCACTTCGGCAACACAACCGATCCGCAGGTCCTCTACTGCGAGCCGCCGGGTGTGCCGCACATCTATCTCTGGCCGATCAAGACCAAGTTCATTCAGACGCCGGAGGCCGTCTACATCCTCCACGAACTGGGCCCGTTCTATCGCATCGTGCGGTTGAACAGTAGACATCCTGAGGATCCGGATCCGCAGTGGTGGGGCCACTCCATCGGCTGGTACGAGAACGGCGACACGCTGGTAGTCGACACGATCGGCTTCACCGACAAGACCTGGCTCGATCAGATGGGTCACCCTCACACCGAGCAGCTTCATCTGACCGAGCGCTACAGGCGTGTGGATAAAACGACCCTCGAGCTCGACATGGTGATTGATGACCCGGGCGCATACTCGAAGCCCTGGAACGCACGCAGGAACTTCACGCTGTCGAGCACCGGTTTCCTGCGCTACCAGCAGATCTGCTCGGTGCGCGAGAACCGGCGCTTCGAAGAAAACCTCGCGAAGCCGGCGCTGACGCAGCCCGCGAAATAACTCTCCGGGCGCGCGCGATTCTCTCGATGCGCCGGAGCGCGCGCGTCGCTCGCGTTGCCGGGTGAACTTGACGAGAGCTTCGATGACCGCTCCCGGGCTCCCTCGGAAGGACGCCTTGACCGCCTCGAATGCTTGATCCTGAGTCAAGTCTTCCCGCGGGCAAGGCGTCTCGCATGCTCGATGGTCTGGGCAGGCCTTGCTAGTCCGTTATGCGGCTTCCGTGGCAACGAGTACGAATTCGCGCCTCGAAACACATAACGGACTACGCGTGGTCAGAAATCGATCTGCGCGCTCAACTTCACGAAGCGCGCCTGCAAAACGCTGTTGGGACGCAGCCACGTGTTGGTGGTCGAAATGAACGTCAGGTTGTGCGTGAGCACCGCCGCGGAGTTGGCGAGGTTGTAGACGTCAACTCCCACCGTCGAACGCGTGCGGCCGAACCGCAGGATCTTGGCAAAGCGCATGTCGATCTGATTGATGCGCTCGCCGTAGAGCGTTCCCGGCTCGATCAGGTTGACGGTGATCGTCTGGCTGCCGATTCCAGCGAAGGGGCGGTTCAGACCGACGGTGGCGGAGTTGGGCGCGGTCCAGTTCGCGGCGAGCTGCTGGCCCTGATCGCTCCGCAGTGTGCCGGCCACCTGTACGTCAATCGTGGGAATCGTGTACGAACCGAGCGCCGTCACCCGCGTCACCCATCCCGACGACGTGTCGCACCACGGGTTGGTCGGCGACTGTGAGAAAGACGTCGGTGGAGCAACCGTCCACTCCGGGACGACGCGGCGTACCTCGCAGTAATCGTTGCCCGCTTGTCCCGTGTTGAATCCGCCCTGCAGCATCAGCCCGTTCCGCATCCGCGCGGTCACGTTCAGGTTCAACGAGTTCGCGACTTGCCTCCACGAGCCGAGGTTCGAATCGAGAGTCTGGTAATTGTCGTTGAGCCGCGTCGCGGCAGTCGGCGTGACGTTGTACAGTCCGCTGAGCACGCCGCCGCCGCCACCGGGCAACCGCGGATCGGTTGGAACATTGATGCCGAACTCGGTGTGGTCCTGAGCTCCGCGCGCGCGATTGTCGGTCACCACGTTGTTGACGAGCCACCGGCGCTGGTATCCCACCTCGACGGCCACGCGCGGAAGCACTTCGTGCTGCACCGACGCGCCCCACTGCCAGTCGCCCGCTCTCACGCCCCATCCCGACAGAAGTCCTGGATCCAGCGTTGACTCGAAGAACAGCGTCCCGAAATTGGGGTTCGCATTCGCACCGCAGACATCGCCACCGGTCGCTCGCAGGTCCTGAGCGGCAGGGTTCGACAGGTTGCAGTCGGCCACGTAGTCGCGGTCCACGTCGGTCCACGACCTCGTTGTGGTCGTCGACAGGCGGCCTGTCGGATTGAGCGCGGTAAAGAGTCCGCCGTTCTGAGCCGCCTCGAGATAGCGTCCCGCATTCACCTTGATCGACGTCTTGCCCGTGCCGAACACGTCGATCGCGACGCCCCCGCGCGGCCACAAGTCGTGGTACCCCTCGACGCCAGTCGTTCGCGGGTACGTCACAGCGGTAGGAAAGAAGCGGACGGGTCCTACCTCCTGCTCGGGGAAATAGCTCCACGCGTGGTCGTAGCGCAACGCTCCCTGCAGCGTGATCCGCCCGCGCGTCCATTGCTCCTGGACGTAGAACGCATCGCTGCGAACCGACTGCCGGACTGGAAACCGGTTGATGCTGAGCGTGATCTGATCGGGAATGCCGTTGTTGACCCGGTACTGAAGATACTCGGTGTTTCCGAAGTTCTTGCGCTGATCGATCAGCAGCGCACCCTGATAGCCGACCTTGATGCTGTGACTGCCGGTGACGAGCGAGGCAGCGGCGTTCCACTGCGTGTTCCAGTTGACGTTCGAAAACCAGTTGAGCGACCGGTACGTCAGCCCGGGAATGTTGCCGTTACCGGCGCACCCGCCTGCGCACGCCTCGACCATGCGGATCAGATTCTCGGTCGGGAGCCCCGGAAGCTGCCCGCCGCCGTAGCGGCTGCGATACATGCCCGTCGCCGCCTCCAGCAGAAGCCGATTGGTCAACGGCGCGGTCCACTTCGCCTGCGACACACGGTTGCCGTAATCGCGGTACCCTGCCGTCTCGGGCGCAAAGAGGGCTGACGCCGATGGGGTCGGGGCGGCTGTCGATCCAGCGTAGACCTCGTTGTCGCCCGACCTGCGGCAGGCGTCGCCCGAGAACGTCGAGGCCGCACCGCCCTCGCAGGGAAGCTGCTGATCCCAGAACACCGTGAACTTGTTGCGCGGGGTGGCCTGCGCCGTGAGCCGCAGGGCAGTGATGCGGTACGAAGCCGCGAGCACGGCCGGTCGGCTCGTGTCGGCCACATACGTCCACTTCGTCGGGTCGCCGGCGTTCGCGTTGGCGAACATGCCCGGCACCGTCCTCTCGCTCCCTTCCTCGCGCAGGTTCGCGTAGTACCACACGCGATCCCTCGCGAGCGGCCCACCGATACCGAGATTGAAATCCCAGACCTTCCGGGTCTCGCCAGGTGTGGACAGCCCGCGGTCGCGCAGCTCCTGCGTGTAGTTGCTGCCAACCATGCCGCTCGTAACGCCGGCGGCGAAAAACGTACCTGACACCGAGTTGCCGCCTTCTTTCGGCAGCACGTTGAGCGCCGGACCGCCGCCTTCCGTTTCTCCGAGGCCGCCATTGGTCGTCATCGCGATCTCGCGCGCGTTCGCGACATCGGCGATGTAGGACGAGACGCCCGCGCCGTTGAACGCCGAGCCGACGCTGATGCCATCCACGTTGACGCGACCCTCGTTGGACCGTCCGCCGAATCCTCCAAACACCACCATGCCCGGCACCACCTGGACGTCGGTCGGGGCGCCGGCCTGATTGACGCTGTTCGGAATCAATTGAATCAGGTTGTTGTACGACCGCGAGGAGGGAATGGCGCTGATGATGTCGTTGTCGAGCACCATCTGCCGACGCACGCTCTGCACATCGACGATGGGCGATTCTCCGGTGACGGTGATCGTCTCGGTGAGTTCACCCACGCGCATCTCTGCGTTGACGGTCGCGGTAAAGGCGCCTTCGAGCACGATGCCCTCCCGCTTCACGGTGCTGAATCCCGGCAGCGTGAACGCCACAGCGTACTCGCCCGCCCGCAGATCCACGATCCGATACTGGCCGCTTCCGTCGGTGGTTGCGGTCCGTACCTTTTCAATCAGCGCCGCGCTCGACGCCTCGACGGTCACGCCGGGCAATACGGCGCCGGAGGTATCCCGAACCGTTCCCGTGATGGAGGCTTGGGCGAAGACGACGGTAGGGGTCACCAGGAACAACGCAACGACGACCAAGGCAGTGCCACGTGTGTGCATGACGCTCCCTCCGATGTTGGTGACGGGGTTTAAAGCAGCGTGATTGTTGCAGGAAACTGCCGCAGGAAAGCTCAAAAAACCGTCAAGTTCGCGTCTCGGGAACGCGGTTGCCGGCAGCCCGCGACTTTTGTCCAATCGGCGCAGACCTTGCCGGGCAGCCGTCGAAGAATCTGCGAAAATCTCCTGTATTACGCACTGCCTGCGCGACGTGTTCGGCGCAGCCTAGCAAACGAAGCAGCGCACATGAGTCTGCAGGTCAAGGGAGGCGTCGCAGCGCTCGCGAACTTCGTGGCGAACGGCATCGTCCCGACCGCCGCGCGCGACCGGGCGGCGATGGCGTTCAGAGACACGTGCGGCGTCATGCTTGCTGGTGTCCGGGAGCCCGCCGCCCGAATGGCCCAGGGTATGGCCGCCGAGGACGGCACCGGGAGCTGCCGCATCGCCGGTACGCCGCTGCGCTCGAGCGCGGCACTGGCTGCTTTCGCCAATGGCGTTGCCGCGCACTCGCTCGATTACGACGACATGTGTTTCGTCTCGCTCGCGCACCCGAGCTGCGCGCTGGTACCGGCCCTGCTGGCCACCGGCGAGCTCGTACACGCACGGCTCCCGGCTCTTCTCGACGCCTACGTCGTCGGCTTCGAGCTCGAATGCCGGCTGGGAAAGGTGATGAACCCGCGGCATTACCACCGGCGCGGCTGGCACTGCACATCGTCCATCGGCACGCTGGGCGCCGCGGCGGCTGCCGCGCGCGTGCTCGGACTCGACTCGAGCGGCGTCCAGAACGCGCTCGGGATAGCGGCTTCGTCCGCGTGCGGCTTGAAAGAGAACATGGGTAGCATGGTCAAGCCGCTGCACGCCGGCATGGCCGCCCGCAACGGCGTGATCTCGGCGCAACTGGCGCAACGCGGCTTCACAGCGAGCCCGCGCGCGCTCGACGGACCGCAGGGATACCTGGCGGCCATGGACAGCGAGCACGCCACACTCGACATCGCCGCGGCCGATCTGGCAGTCCGCTGGGAGATCGTCGAGACCGGCGTCACCGTGAAGCTCTATCCGTCATGCGCGGCGACGCATCCACCGCTCGACGCGCTCATGGACATGAGACGTCAGGAAGGACTTACGCCGGATCAGATCGAGACGATCGACATCGAGGCCGATTCGATGACGCCGCGGCTGCTCATCCACCCGAACCCCGCCACCGGGCTCGAGGCGAAATTCAGCATGCCGTTCTGCGCCGCGGCGGCGGTCGTGTTCCCAAGGCTCGGAATCGACACATTCGACGTCGAGCACATTGCGAACGCGGATGTGCAACGGCTGATGCAGCGAGTCACGCTGCGCACAAACGAGGCGTTCGATGGCGCCGCACCGCTCTCGCGGGCGCGCGTCACGGTTCGCCTGCGCGATGGCCGGACGCTGTCGCGGCTCGCTGATGGAGCACGCGGGTACCCGGGCCGGCTCACAGACGAAGAGCTCGCCGCCAAGTTCGCCGCGTGTGCCGTACCCGCTTTGAGCCAGTCTGCCGCAGCCGCGGCGTGGGCTGCCTTGATCAACCTCGGCGATATCGGCGATACACGAGAGCTGACGGCACGGCTCAGCGGCGAGTGATGCGAGGGCGTTTCACGGAGTGAGCAGGCTGGTCAGCGCGGACACGTTCTTCAGCCGATCGAAGCCGTGAATCCGCTCGAGCGCCTGCTCGATTCGCCCGGCAGGCAGCTTCGAATCCGGCATGAGCGCTCGGTACTTGGCGTCGACGTCGGTCCACTCGATGCCTCTCGGCCCCGACCCGCGAGGCGCATCCACCGTGCTGGTGAACCGGCGACCGGCGGTGGTCACCAGAGTAACCGTGCCACCCCAGCTCCAGTCGTACTTGACGGGCGGCGGCGCCGGGTCGAGCTCCACGAGATCCATCAGCCGCGTCACGACGGGGTTGAAGATCTTGGCCTCGGTCGCATGAATCCAGGTGAAGTCCTTGTCGGCCACGGCGGAGGCGACGAAATACGGAAGGCTGTGAATGGCTTCGACCAGATCGCGAGGGCGCCGGCTGCCGCCGATCGTCGTCCGGCCGGGTCCGGCGATGAAAATCCTCGCCACGGCATCCGGCGAGACGTTCGCCTGTCGCGCCGCGTTGACCGCGGCCTCCACCGTACCTGAGAACGGGTGAGCGCCGGGCCACAGCTTGATAGCCAGGAAGTCTACGATGTCCCAACTCTTGCCGAGATCGACGGTCAGGAGATCTACAGCGTTCCGGCCGCCACCGAATACGTCCACGAATCCGCCTGGACCGCCGAGCAGGTCCTCATTGACCATGTAGCCGCGCGCAGCCGCTTCTGCGGCATCAACGGCGGCAGCGGCGGCGTTGGCGCCCATGTACTCCCGCGCCCAGCTGTTCGTGCCGACGGCCAGTCCACCCATGGTGGTGGCGACAATGCCGAGTGCGTGCGCGATCTGGTCATCGGTCAGTTTCAGGAGCTTCGCAACCGCAACGGCGCCGCCGAACGCGACGAGCTGCGACGCGTGCAGACCGCCACGGCCATTGCGACGTGCATCGCCGATCCGGCCTGCCGCTTCGTATCCGATGACCATCGCGCCGAGTAGATCCTGCCCCGTCGCCCCCGTTCGCTCGGCGATAGCCAGGCCAGCCGATGCGAGCGTCGTGCCTTCGTGAGCCGTGTTGCGAATGTCGCTGTCGTCGGACGCTGATGCGTCGCTGAGCGCAGCATTGACACGAGCCGCGGCGGCTGCGGGAACCTTCGCGCGATCAAACCAGATGGCCGCCTCTGGCCTGCCGCCCCGCTCCTTCGCCAGATCGCGCAGGATACGAGCAGAGCCGATGATCGACCCCGCGGCCGCGCTCGCCAATGTGCTCGCCAGGATCATCTTCGCGTGCTCGATCGCCTTCGCAGGAAGCTCCTCGTACCGCGTGCGGTTGAGAAAACGAGCGAGAGCGAGCGTGCTGTCCGAGGCCGCACTGGCTGCATCCCCGCTGCCACGCTGCCAGGCGAGCGCCCGCTGCGGACGCACTCCAAGCCCGATTCCTCCAGCCGCGATCAGCGCGCTGCGTAAGACCGTTCGTCGTGCAACGCGCGTCAACTGTACAGCTGGCTCATTCTCGATGCGGCCGTGGGCCATGGTTGATGACCTCTGCGAATCAGAATGACGAGTGCAAGGGACCCGCAATACGCCGCATAGGATGCCTCAAAACAGGTTGCCGTACTTCGATTTCCCCCCTTGACAGGATGTTTTGGCGGTTGCTGAAACGATACTTTGTGGCGAGCACGTCGGCGATCGCGGGTTTTTCGTGTGCCGTCTCCGATATCCGCAGCCGACTTGTAAGCCGTAAGACCGTGGAGCCAAATCGACCCCTAACTCTGAAAGCGCGCCTGATCGCCATCGCAGATGAGCTGACGCAGGCCGGCGATCGAAATCCCCGCCAACACGCGCTGCGCTCGGTTGCGTGCGGACGGCAGTCTGCAAGCCGCTGGTCGAGGTGATGGCCGCTCAACTGCGCAGGACCTTGATCGACTTCATTCAGGAGTGCATTCCGACGTATCAGGCGGCGGAACTGCTCCTCTTCTTCGCTGCTCACCAGGACGGTGAATTCAGCGCGGAAGAGATAGTCGCGGCCATGCGTCCTGTGCTCATCACGGTGCCGGCAGTGAGGGAATACGCCTCGCTATTCGTGGACAAAGGATTGATCGGTCAGTCACAGGGGCGTTACCGACATGCTCCCATGACGGAGGACCTCCGACGCCGGATTGGCGAGTTGGCAGATGCGTACAACGAGAAGCCGGTCACGTTGATCCGCGCGATTCACCGAATCGCCGACGGAAATGCCCGCTCGTTAGCCGATTCATTCAATCAGAAAGAGGGACTCCGGCGGGGCGAGCCGTCTTGACCCGACTGTTCACCGATCAGACCGGCGCAACCCGCCCCCTGCGAACGGTCTCGGGATCGCGCCCGAAGGCCACCGGTCACGTTGAAGGGAGCGACTGTCTGGCGGGTGGGCAACCCGGCGACCTGTCGGCGTCGCGCTCATGCCCGGACGGAAGGAGGGTCGATCGCCGGGTCCCACCCATGCGGGGGTCACAGTAACGCCACCCGTCGAGGCACGCCATCATGCCTGCACGGGAGAATCCGCGAATCGTTGCTCGAGCGCGACGGCTTCATGGATTGGATACGCCGCGACCTCATGCGAACGGGATTGCGGTTCCCAGGTGCCGTGAAACGCGGACGCCCTGAGCAGCTGCTGAGCCCACCACTGCGCGCTGAGTGCGGCGACGGTCGCACGCATCCGGCGCATGCGCGTTGACTGCTCCGACGGGGTCATAGAGAGCGCGCGATGCAGCGCCGCCGCCGATTCCTCCACCACATACGGGTTGATGAGGAGCGCCGAGCGAAGCTGCCTTGCAGCGCCTGCGAATCGACTCAGGACCAGCACACCACGTTCGTCGTCGCGAGCGCAGACGAACTCCTTGGCCACGAGATTCATACCGTCATGAAGGCTGCCGACGTAGCACAGATCGGCTGCCCGATAGAACCTGTAGACCTCCGATGGCGGGTGGTGAGCTTCGAGGAGCCGAACCGGCTGACAGCTGCCCGTGCCAAATCGGGCATTCACACGCCGGCTGGTGTCGAGCAGCTGGTGACGGGCGGCCCGATAGGCAGGCAGCGAGTCACGGCTCGGCTCGGCAACCTGCACGAAAACGAAATGGCCCCTGAGATCAGCGGCGGTCTCGAGCAACCGCTCCACCGCAAGCAGTTTCTCGTTGATGCCTTTCGTGTAGTCCAGCCGATCGATGCCGACCGCCAGGCGTACGTTCGATGGCAGCTGCAGCTCGCGGCACACCTGTTCTCGGCAGATCGCCGGAGCCGGCGTGCTCTGTACGACGTGACTGTTCCACTCGACGCCGACGGGGTACGCACGGACAGCGGTCGTGCATCCGCGGTAAGAGATCGTGTTGCTCACGAGATCCACGTTCGCGTCGAGGAGCAACGCAACGGTCTGGAGAAAGTTTCTGCAGTCGATTTGGGTCTGAAAGCCCACCACGTGGCTTCCAAGCAACCCGTCCAGCAGCTCGCGCGCCCACGGGCAGGCGCCGAATACATCCGGGGACGGCCATGGAATGTGCCAAAACGAGATGACGGTGCTCGCAGGCACGCGGTGACGAACGGCTCGCGGCGCCAGCGCGAAATGGTAGTCCTGCACGAGCACTGTCGGACTTCCCGATCCCGCCTCGGCCGCAGCCGCCGCAGCAAATCTGTCGTTCGCGGCCCGGTACATGCGGAAATCGTCTCGCCGGAATACAGGCCGCACGCCGACGGCATGACAAAGGGGCCACAGGCCCTCATTCGCGAATCCGTAGTAATAGCCACGGTGCTCACGCTCCGCGAGCCATACATATCGCAGCCGGTAGTCCCCATTCTCGTGCGGAACGTCGAGCCCGCCGCGCTCATCCACCACGAGAGCGTCTGCGTCACCGGACGCGAGCGCCACCCACGTTCCGTGATAGGACGCCACCAATGGCTGAAGGGCGGTGACCAGTCCGCTGCCCGTGTGTTTCGTGACGATGCCTCCATCGGCGGCACGTTCATGAGAAAACGGGGCGCGGTTGGCGACGACGATCAAGCGCTGCGGCGTGTCCTGAAAGGAACGATGAACTCCGGAGTGACGAGTTCGAATCAACATCGCGCTCTCCCGTGGACCCTAATTGACCACGGGCGCGCCGCCCATCCCATCCGGTCGACGGTGGAGTGCGCCCGGTTTTCCAGGGGAACGGCACTCAGGTATCTGCCCGCTCCCCTGTTTGCCGGATGTGTTACGCCCAGCGCCTGTCGTACGCTTGTTCAAGGCAGGAGACTCGGCATGCGGCTGAAGACGTGGCCCGTGGCGGCGCTGGGACTCGGCAGTCTCGTAGTGCTGATCGTCGTGTCGATGTTCGCTTCCTCGCGCAAGGCTCAGGACATTTACGGCGAGCTGGACCGGGTGAACAGCCATCACCAGCGCGTGGACGCGAACCTCCGGCGGCTCCGGTCGGACGTCAACCTTTCCGGCATCTTCGTCAGGGATTACCTGCTCGACGTCGCCCGTGAGCGCGGGCCCGAATACCGGGCGGAAATCGCCGAGTTTAGGCGCAGCAACATGACGACACTCGCCGAGTTGAACCGCCTGGTCCAGCGCGATCAGGAAATGGCGAGCCTGCAGTCGAAGTTGGACGAATACTGGGAAGCCTTCGACCCGCTGTTCGACTGGACGCCCACCGAGAGGATCATTCGAAGCGCGAGCTTCCTGCGGCGGGAGGTCGTGCCGCGCCGCGAGGCGGCGCTCGCGATTGCCCAGCAGGTCGAGGAGTTGAACAATGCGAACCTGGATGCGCAGCGACAGGAAGTCGCCGCCCGCTACGCGGCATTCCGGGACGATCTGCGTCGGCTGCTCTGGCAGACGGTGGCGCTCGGCCTCGGCGTCGCGGTGATCGTGGTCTTCAGGCTGCGCGTGCTCGAGCGCCGGTCGTCAGAGTCTCAGCGCCAGATGCGGGAGTTGTCGCAACAGCTCGTGAACACCCAGGAAGAAGAGCGGAGAAATCTGTCCCGTGAGCTGCACGACCACATCGCGCAGGTGCTCACCGGCCTGAGAATGGAGCTCGGCCGAATCGAGAGGGCGAGCGCCGCCGCCGGCCCCGCCGTGGCCGAATGCAAGAAGCTCGTCGACGACATGTTCCGGACCGTCCGCAACCTCGCGCTTGGCCTCCGCCCCAGCATGTTGGACGACTTCGGCCTGCAGGCGGCGCTCGAATGGCAGGCGCGCGACTTCATGAGCCGCTACGCGATTACAGTCGATCTCAAGATGGACGGCGATTTCGACAGCCTGCCGGACAAACATCGAACCTGCGTGTACCGGATCGTTCAGGAAGCGATGACCAACTGCGTTCGCCACGCACAGGCAAAGACCATCAAAATTGGTGTGATGGCTGACGGCGATCAGCTGCACGTGTCCGTCAATGACGATGGAGTCGGACTGGATCCGGCGCATCGCCGAAAAGGTCTCGGGTTGCGCGGCATCGAGGAACGCGTCGAGGAACTGCACGGGACGATGCGCATCTCGCGCGAAAGCGGACGCGGGACGAGGCTGATGGTTCATCTGCCGCTTCCGAACGTGCTGGAGGCGCCTCTTGCGCGTGCTGCTGGCTGACGACCACAGCATCGTCAGGAGGGGCGTCCGCGGTCTGCTCGAGACCGCCGGCCTCACCGTCGTCGCCGAGGCCGCGGATGGCCTCGAAGCGGTGCGGCTCTGCGAAGAGCAGCATCCCGACATGCTGATCCTCGATATCGGAATGCCCAAGCTGACCGGCATCGAAGTCGCGGCACGGGCGCAGAAGATGGATCGGCCACCCGGGGTCATCATCCTCAGTGTTCACGGCGACGAGACCTACATCATGCGGGCGCTCGCAGCCGGCGCGCGCGCATATCTCCTGAAGAGCGCAACCGACGAAGATCTGATTCCTGCCGTGCGCGCGGTCGCGGCTGGCAAGCCCTTCTTCAGCCCCGCGGTCGCCGAGGTGCTTGTCGAGGATTACGTGCGCACGCTGCAGCAGCGGGGACTCACCGACTCCTATCACCTGCTGACGGATCGGGAGAAAGAGGTCCTGCAACTGCTCGCCGAAGGGCGCTCGAACAAAGAGGTCGCCACCTTGCTGGAGCTCGGGCTGTCAACGGTCGAAACGCACCGGGCCAATCTCATGCAGAAGTTGAACCTTCACAACACGGCCGAGATCGTGCTCTACGCGGTTCGAAAGGGATTGATCGTATAAGGTCAACGCGATCTATCGCGTGCGCTCGTCGGCGCGCGCACCGGCGAGCATTCCGGGCAGGCTGTAGTTCCCCTCGTGACAGGCGTATTCGAGCACCTCGCCTTTGGACTGCTTCCAGTTGATCACCGCCGTCCATGGCTTCGTCCACATCGACGGGTTGTCCACCGTGAAGGTGTACTCCAGCGTATCGGCGGCAACTCGCCGGAAGCGCTCGATCAACCGCAGGTGCTGATCCGATAGAGTGAAGTAGCCCCCCATCGGATTTCCGTTGGGATGGAAGTTCGTCGTCTCGACGACGAGCGTGTCGCCTTCCCAGCGGCCGCGCGAATCGCCAAGATACGTCTTGATCGTGGACGCACGATGCGGACGGCCGTCGAGCGGGATGATCCGCGTGTCGTGGATTTTCTCCATCTGAATGGCGACGTAATCGGCGGTCTGGACGATGCGATAGACGCTCATGTAGGCGGCGAACAGATCGGGAAATCCGTAATGGATGCAGCGATCGGTAATCGTCATCTCCTGCGCCGAGGCGGCGGGTCGCCCGAATCTGCCCGCTGCGGCCTTGCGAGCGCGCTCACCTTCGGCGGTTGCCGGCGGCAACTTGCCATCGGCCGGATCGACGATGAGAGACGTGCGGTGCTCGAAATAGCGATCCGGAAGCCAGTTCTGACTGTAAGTGCCCGTGGCGCCCAATCCGCGCGGTTTTGACTGCGCAAGCAGCGCCAGATACAACCCGTCGCCGAATACGGCATCGGCTTCGGGTGTGAACAACTCGCGCGCGCGGCGTTCGAGCGACGCAAGTTCCTCGTCCGTGAGCCGCGGTTTGTTGGCGAACTGCGCCGGCCGCTCGAGCGGTGTGGCGCTGTTGTTCTCCCAGACGCCTTCGAGGCTGGGACGGCCGTCAGCAGCGCGAGGCGGCGTCCAGGATGGAGCAGCCCGATCGGCGCGAGAGGACTGTCCTTCGACGAGGGGTTGCGCGACCGCCGCAACCACGAATGCGAACGCCAGAGACAGCCGCCACGATTGTCGGTCCATGACCCTTCACCTGAACGCGTCAGTGACGTTTCGGATGTTCACGACGCACAGAGGCTTCATTCTGTGCCTCGGTGGGTCGGTGTGCCGTCTTCAGAACCAGCCAAGGCCTGCCGGTCCCGGCTGATTCGGTGCACGGTTCCGCACCGGCGCACCGTATGATACGCCGCGGAGACGAAAACAGCGTGGCAACAGCCGAAACAGCACCTGTAGGCGTGAAAATCGAGCTCGATCCAGCGAAAAGTCGCCAGATGATGCGGCGGGCCGTCATCTCATCGGCCGCCGGCACGACGATAGAGTGGTACGACTTCTTCCTTTATGGGGTCGCCGCAGCGCTCGTCTTCCCGCAGAAGTTTTTTCCCGGCTCCGATCCCTACGTCGCGACGCTTCTCGCGTTCTCGACCTACTTCGTCGGCTTCGTGGCGCGGCCGTTCGGCGCGGCGCTCTTCGGCCATTACGGCGATCGCATGGGCCGGAAAGCAGCGCTCATCGCGACTCTCGTTCTCATGGGCGGCGCGACCATCGGGATCGGCCTGGTCCCCGATTACAGCCGTATCGGTATCTGGGGGGCGGTCCTGCTGACGTTCTTTCGGGTTTTGCAGGGGATCGGCGTCGGCGGTGAGTGGGGCGGCGCGGTGTTGATGGCGGGCGAATGGACCGACCCGAAACGGCGCGGCTTCACGACCAGCTTCGCGCAATTCGGAGCGCCGGCGGGCATGGTGCTCGCCAACGGGGCGCTCGCCGTCACCTCCTGGCTCACGAGCGAAGAAGCCTTCCTCAGTTGGGGATGGCGGGTGCCGTTTCTTCTGAGCGTCACGCTGGTGTTCGTCGGCCTCTACATCCGCGCCGGCGTACAGGAGACACCGGTATTCGCCAATCTTCAGTCGCAGGGACGAGTCGAGCGGACGCCCCTCGTGCAGGTGGTCCGGCACCACTGGCGCGAGATCATCCTCACAGCACTCCTGCGCTCGGGGCAGCAGACGCCGTTCTACATCTTCACCACGTACGTGCTGACCTATGCCACGCTGCAGCTCGGGTTCGACCGCAGCCTGATCCTCAGCTTCGTGATGATTCAGGCGCTCGTCTCCATGGCCGCAATCCCCTACTTCGGCCACCTCTCGGACGTCATCGGGCGCCGCCGGATCACCGCCATCGGGTGCGTTGTGATGATGGTGTTCCCGTTCATCTACTTCGGCCTGCTCGACACGCGCAACCTGTGGCTCGTGTTCGTCGCGATCACACTCGGGCTGCCCAGCCAGGATCTTCAGTACGGCCCGCAAGCCGCATTCATCGCCGAGCGCTTTCCCGGCACGCTGCGGTACAGCGGCGCCTCGCTCGGCTACCAGCTCGCGTCGATTACGGCAGGAGGACCAGCGCCACTGGTCGCGCTGTACCTCTTCCAGACGTATCAGACGTCGATGGCCGTTGCCGCCTACGTTTCGCTGACAGCGCTCGTCAGCCTCGTCTGTGTGTGGCTGCTGACCGATCGCAAGGACTCACTCGATCACAAATAGCATGGCAACCAACCTCGCCGGGCCCACTGCGTCGCGGGCAACGGACCGCCGTCACGCGACGATTCTCACTGGCTTCGCTTTCTGGCTCGCGTTCACCCACATCGGCCAGGCTCAGACGCCGCCATCGGCGCCACCATCGGCACGAGCGGTCAGGGTCGCAGAGGGCCCCGTCCTGGATGGCCGTGTCGCGGACGA
>Ga0073934_10007815_pt1 | contig 14603 bp, 13 predicted proteins | sample LarsenN4metaG_FD_76834 | JGI IMG/M metagenome (GOLD analysis project Ga0073934, IMG submission 76834) | Hot spring sediment bacterial and archeal communities from British Columbia, Canada, to study Microbial Dark Matter (Phase II) - Larsen... ...
CCATGTAGCTTTGCGGCTGTGCCGCGCTGATGTGCGGCGAGTCTGCCGGTCGGGTTCCAAATAAGTGTAGCCTATTGTCCATGTAGCTTTGCGGCTGTGCCGCGCTGATGTGCGGCGAGTCTCCGACTCGCCGGGAGGGGAGCCTGGAGGTCCCTTGCGGCTACGCCGCTGCTCAGACCATCCGCACATCCAGCGCGGCGCAGCCGCACAACCGATGGTTATGTTAAACAACTATGTGCGAAGGCGCTTGTGTAAACCATGCAATAAAGCAAGAAACCAGCAGTCCTTCCAGCACGTCTTGGTAGGTAAGATCTATAGTCACAGCCAATCAACCAGACTCTTTAACGGGTAGATCATCTGGCGGAGTCTATAAAAGAGGAGGAACCAGGATGTCACTCAAGAACAGAATTTGGATTGGGATAATAGCAGTAGTTATTGTCTGCGCATCTCTTCCCCGCGTACCGGCGCAGAAGAGATTAACTATTGAACAGTTCCTGAGCCCGGCCTATCCCTTCGAGCTGGTTTCGGCCAAAAAAGCGGATCGAATAGCCTGGATCGCCTACGAGCGCGGCATGCGCAATGTCTATACTGCCGCTGCGCCCGATTTCAAGCCGGTGCGGCTGACCAACAATCTGGAAGACGATGGCAACGATCTGACCAGTCTGAGCATTTCCGATGATGGTTCGGTGGTCGTGTTTGTTCGCGGCCACACGCCGAATCGAGACGGGTGGATTGCCAATCCTGCCAGCAACGCCGACGGCGCAGAGCGAGCTATCTGGGCAGCGCGAACCAGTGGCGGCAGGCCGTGGAAACTCGCCGTAGCCGGCAATCCGGCGCTCTCGCCCGATGGGCGATGGGTGCTATTCACCAAAGACGGCCAGATCCACAGAGCAGCGGTCAATCGGCAGGGAGCGACTTCGGAGGTTGACAGAGGAGAGAGGCCCCTCTTCAGGGCTTTCGGCAACAATGGCAACCCGCGCTGGTCGCCTGACAGCGCAAAGATCGCCTTCGTCAGCAACCGCGATGATCATAGCTTCATCGGCGTCTATGATCTCAAAACGCGAAAAGTGAGTTATCTATCGCCCAGTGTGGATCGCGACACCAGCCCGACCTGGTCGCCCGATGGGAAGAGAATTGCCTTCATTCGCCGGCCGGGAATGCCGTTCGGCCAGCAGATCCAGGCGGGAGGCGCGCCGCCAGGAGGGGGCCCCGCTGCGCAGCCGCCAGGCAGAAGAGCCGGTGCGCCGTTCCGGCCCGAAGGCCCCGGCGAAGACCAGCAACTGCCCGACATCAAGGGGTTAACCCGAGCCACATTTAAAGGCGGCTATACGCTCTCGTTCTGGGTCGGCGATGTGGTCAGCGGCGAGGCGCGCCAGTTCTGGCATAACGCTCCTGATGACAGGGCATTCACCGCCGTCAACAATATTCAATGGGCCGGCGATAATGTCATCTTCTCGGCTGAGCCTGAAGAGTGGATTCGCTACTATTCGGTGCCTGTTTCCGGCGGCAAGTCGGAGCCGATTACCCTGACTCCGGGAGAAGGCATGGTCGAGAACATCGCGCTTTCCGGCGATGGGCAATACCTCTTCTACTGCACCAATGCCGGCGACATCGACCGCCGCCACATCTGGAAGGTCCCCACCGAAGGGGGGCCCCCGGTTCAATTGACCGCCGGCGATGGGATTGAAACTTATCCGGCGGCGATTGCTTCGGGCAAAAACGTAGCTCTGTTGAGCGCGGGAGCGAAGCAGCCGCAATCGGTCGCTATAATCCCATCGAGCGGAGGGAAGCCGCAGGTTATCTTCCCTGCCCTGCCGAAGGATTTTCCCCTGGATGAGCATGTCATCCCGGAAAATGTTGTTCTCACGGCTGAAGATGGTTTGAAGTTCCACAATCAATTGTTTTTGCCTAGGGACCTCCGTCCGAGAGAGCGCAGACCGGCAATTGTATTTGTTCATGGGGGCCCGCAGCGCCAGATGCTTCTGGGATACCATTACCGGCACTTCTATCACATGGCGTATGCGATCAATCAGTATCTGGCCAATCAAGGATATATTGTGCTGTCGGTCAACTTTCGCAGCGGCATCGGCTACGGCAAATCGTTCAGAAACGCTCAGCGGCGAGGCGCGCGCGGGAATTCTGAGTATCAGGACGTCTATGCTGCGGGCAAGTACCTGCAGGGCCGCGCCGATGTAGATCCGAAGCGGATCGGGATCTGGGGGCTCTCTTATGGGGGGATCTTGACTGCACAGGCGCTGGCGAGAAATTCCGACATATTCGCTGCCGGAGTGGATATAGCTGGAGTTCACCTGTGGGGCAATTCAATCGATCCCAAGAGCGTCTCCTACCAATCTTCTTCGATCTCGCAGATAGAGAGATGGAAGTCGCCGGTCTTGCTCATTCACGGGGATGATGACCGCAACGTTGCATTCTCGCAAACCACCGGTCTGGTTCAATTGTTGCGCGCGCATGAGGTTCATCATGAATTGATAGTATTCCCTGATGAGGTGCATGATTTCCTGCTTCACAGCCGGTGGCTGATAGCGTTCAACGCCATGGACGATTTCTTCAAGCGGTTTTTGAAGGATAATGGGCGTTGAAGCAGTTATCCGGCCTTTGCTGCGGATTCGAGCAACGATACCGAGATCAAGCGCGAGATCATATCCGGTTCAGTCGCCGGGCGGCGCTCAAAATAGCTCAGGCTTTCTGGGAGTTACCGCGCAGCAGAGGTTTTCAATTCAACCGACCTCTGTTAGCATGCATTACTGCTATAGGCATTAAGAAAAAGATTGCAGCAGGTTCGGGCGGTTTTGAGGGCAAGAACTTCGGGCGGTTTTGAGGGCGTTGCACGCCCGAAGTTCTTGCCCTCAAAACTGCTCTGCCTGTGCGTTGCCTGCCTGCGCCGCAGCGCGGCAGGCAGGCACGCAGACAGGCCGAAGTTCTTGCCCTCAAAACAATTCTAAAAATAAAATTGTTTTGAGGGCGCTTGGCGTCCGAACTGAAGAAGGATTTTTCCCGAAGACCTATAGTTGCGCACACGGATTAACTTGCGTGCGCAACTAGCAGTTGAGCGAAGTCAAATATGGAAGAGGATACGCGAGCAGGGATCGGATATGATTTGCACCGCCTGGTTGAAGGCAGAAAGCTAATCCTAGGCGGCGTCGAGATAGCTTGCGAGAAAGGGGCCCTGGGACATTCTGACGCCGATGCGCTCATCCATGCTATCTGCGACGCGCTGCTGGGAGCGGCAGGGCTGGGCGATATTGGGCAGCACTTTCCCGACAGCGATCCTCATTATAAGAACATCTCCAGCCTCATCTTGCTTGAGCAAGTCAATAGTTTGCTGATCAAAAACAACTTTTGTATCGGGCATATTGACTGTGTCATAACGGTTGAACGGCCCCGGCTGGCCCCTTATATTGAAAAGATGCGGAGCCAGTTGGCCGATAAGCTGAATGTAAATATTTCGCAAATTAACATCAAGGTGAAAACAAATGAAGGCATAGGCGCAATCGGGCGCGGAGAGGCTATCGCAGCCAGCGCAGTCTGCATAATAAAGAGAGTCAGGGGGCCTGGCTCAAGCTCCGCGCCCTGAATGCTAAACAGACAAAGAGAGGAGATGAAAAGTGTTGATCAGCGAATCGAATATCATAATCTTAATGTTGGCCGGGCTCATTGCCACCGTCAAGGTCTTTGCCCAGCTCAAGCTGTTCCAAATAGCGCATGATTCAGATAAGATCGTGGAGCTATTGAGCGAAATCAAATATAAGCTGGAGAAGCTGGAGAAGGCTTCAAACGCAGAGCAGGGAGCGGCCATCGGAAGCCGGATAGGCAAGCTAACATAATGCATAATCCGTAATGCGTAATCCGTAAGAATAAGCATTGCGGATGAACCGTTCTAGGTTCTAGACGGAAGATTAAACGTTGAACGTCGAACGTCTTGCGCATCACGCTGGCGCGTTTTATGAGAGCAATTGAGATCATCCGAAAGAAGAGGGATGGCTGCGAGCTTACTCGCGAAGAGATCGCTTTCATTGTCCACTCATACACGCGCGATGAGATACCTGATTATCAGGTTGCGGCGTTCTTGATGGCAGTCTTCTTTCGCGGGATGAGCGCCGCCGAGACTCAGGCACTCACAGAAGAGATAATGCGCTCAGGCGAGGTTATAGACCTGAGCGACCTGCCAGGCTACAAAGTCGATAAGCACAGCACCGGCGGCGTCGGCGATAAGACCTCGCTGGTGCTCGCTCCGCTGGCTGCCGCCGCTGGAGTTATAGTGCCGATGATCTCAGGTCGCGGGCTGGCCCATACCGGAGGGACACTCGACAAGCTTGAATCAATTCCCGGTTTTCGCGTCGATCTTTCAATAGAAGAGTTCCGCAACACCCTCCGCAAATCCGGTCTGGCGCTCGCCGGCCAGACAAACGAAATCACCCCTGCGGACCGCAAGATTTACGCCCTGCGCGATGTGACGGCGACAGTCGATTCCATTCCGCTTATCACAGCAAGCATAATGAGCAAAAAGCTGGCAGAAGGAATAGACGGCCTCATACTGGATGTCAAGGTCGGCAACGGCGCCTTTATGAAAACAATGGACCATGCCTGTAATCTGGGAGAGACGCTGGTAAACACCGGCCAGCGCATGGGCAAGCGAGTGGCGGCGCTGATCACAGACATGAATCAGCCTTTAGGTCGATGCATCGGCAACTCGCTGGAAGTGATCGAAGCGATTGAAACGTTGAAGGGGCGCGGCCCGGCGGACTTGACCGAGCTATCGGTCGAGCTTGCTGCTTATATGCTCCTGCTGGCGCAGCCTAGCAGCGAATTTGATGAGGCGCGCCAGAAGATCAGGGAGCTGATCGCAAGCGGGGCAGGGCTTGAGAAGTTTCGAGAGGTAATCGAACTGCAAGGAGGGAACCCAGGCGTAATAGACTTCTATTCCGAATTGCCTCTGGCTCGTCTGCGCCGCGCAGTAGGGGCCCCCCGCGATGGCTGCATCACACAGATCAACACGGAGCAGATCGGGCGAGCGGTCATGGAGATGGGAGGGGGCCGCGCCCGCGTTGATTCTAAGATAGATCACGGCGTCGGCATCGAACTTTGCGCCAAACTGGGCGATTGGGTCAAAGCAGGCGATCCGCTGTGCTTCATCCACGCGCAAACAGAAGAACAGGAGCAAGCCGCGCGCTTGCGCATTCTCCAGGCTTATTGTATAGATGATAGCTCCCCGCGCCTGGAGCCTCTGGTGAAAGCGGTTATCAAATAACGTCGGGAAAACGCACCGGCGTGAGGCGTAACGCACAAACCATCTGCAATCCGCGTTGTGGGAGATTGGAACAGAACGCAGATCGGGCGGATCAGGCGGATCGGCGCGAATTCGGCGGTAATCCGCCTCATCCGCCCGATCTGCGTTCTATTTGAGTCGGACGTTGGACATCAGACAAATGAAAAAGATAGCACTCCTCGCGCTCGTTGTTGCTCTTCTTTTCAGCGGCTGCTTGAGCGGCCTTGCCGGCCGCGACAGCAGCTCGGCAAAGATAAAGGTCGGCCTGGTCTTCGACATCGGCGGCAAGGATGATCGTTCGTTCAATGCCGCCGCTTACGAAGGCGCGCGCCGCGCAGCCCGCGATTTCCCCATCCTGATGCGCGATGCCGAGCCGGGCGATCCAACCTCGCTCGAGCCGGCAATGCGCGCGTTCGCCGAGCGCGGCTATGATTTAATCATTGGAGTGGGCTTTGCTCAGGCCCCCTTGATTCAAAGCGTGGCCGCCGACTATACCAACCTGCGCTTCGCCATAGTTGACGGCGTTGTAGACCGGCCCAACGTCGCCTCGCTGCTGTTCCGCGAGCACGAAGGGTCATTCTTAGTTGGCCTGATCGCCGCGCGAGTGAGCAAGACAGGGATTCTCGGCTTTGTCGGCGGCATGGACATCCCGCTCATTCACAGATTCCATACGGGTTATGAAGAGGGGGCGCGGTACGTCAATCCCAATATTCGCGTGCTGCAAAACTACATCGGCATAACAGATGCGGCCTGGAACAACCCCGGGCGCGGACGCGAGCTTGCCCTGGCCCAGATCGATCTGGGAGCCGATGTTATCTTCCAGGCCGCCGGCAATTCCGGCCTCGGCGTATTCGATGCCGTCGAAGAGCGCAACAAACTTGCCATCGGCGTCGATTCAAACCAAAACTGGATCAAGCCGGGATTCATACTCACAAGCATGTTGAAGCGCGTGGACGTGGCAGTGTACAACGTCATACAAGAGGTGTTGGAAGGAAAATTCAAAGGCGGTATCCATTCCTATGGCCTGTCAAATGACGGCGTGGGCTTTGCCCTTGACGATTACAACAAAGCGTTGATACCCCAATCGGTGCTCGATGAAGTAGAGCAGGCGCGCCGGGCAATCATAGATGGCCGCATTCGCGTGACCGATTACATGGCGACACACTGATGAGTTACATTGTAGAGATGCGCGGCATCAGCAAAAGCTTCGCCGCCGTGATAGCCAACAAGAGCGTTGATCTGAAGATCCCCGCCAATTCTATTCACGCTATCATAGGTGAAAACGGCGCAGGCAAATCGACCATTATGCGAATACTCTACGGCTTTTATAGAGCCGATGAAGGAGAGATCTACATTGATGGTCGGCGCCGCCATATCGATTCTCCGCGCGATGCAATTCAACTGGGCATAGGCATGGTGCACCAGCACTTCATGCTGGTTCCCCCACTCACCGTCACGGAAAATGTCATACTGGGAGAAGAGCCTGCGCCATCAGGCGTCATTGACTATGCGCGGGCCAAAGAGAAAGTAGCCGCTCTCGCCGGCGAATTCGGCTTTCATATAGATCCATCGGCGAAGATAGAGGACCTGTCTGTCGGCGAGCAACAGCGAGTAGAGCTGTTAAAGATACTCTATCGCGGCGCGTCCATCTTGATCCTGGACGAGCCTACGGCCGTGCTCACGCCTCAAGAGGTGCAAGAGCTATTCAAGATATTGCGCCGACTGCGCGAGCAAGGCAAGACAATCATCCTCATCACGCATAAACTGGCCGAAGTGCTGTCGCTTTCAGACAACGTCACGGTAATGCGCGATGGGCGGGTGATCGGCGAAGTCGAGACCGGCAAGACCAGCGCAGCAGAGCTGGCGCGAATGATGGTAGGGCGCGATGTGCTTGAGCGGGTGAGCAAATCGGCGGCAAAACCGGGAGAAGCGGTGCTGGAGGTTAAGGGCCTTTCTTTCAAAGAGGGCCCCCAGACGGCGCGACTCGAAGATATATCATTCCAGATTCGCGCCGGCGAGATACTGGGGATTGCCGGAGTAGAAGGCAACGGTCAGACCGAGCTTATTGAGATACTGGCCGGGCTGAGAAAGCCAACGCGAGGGCAGGTACTGCTTGAAGGCCGAGACATCACCGGACTGGACGCTCGCAAGATCAAGGCGCTTGGAGTAGCGCACGTTCCCGAAGATCGCCACAAGCGCGGCTTGTTGCTGGAATTCAATCTGGCAGATAATACGATTCTTGGAGTTCAGTACCGCAAGCCGATAGCAGGCCGATGGTTCCTCAATAGAAGAGCAATCATTGCGCGGGCCGAGCGATTGATCAAAGATTTCGATGTCCGTCCACCAGATCCTTTCTTGCCTGCGCGAGCGCTGTCGGGGGGCAATCAGCAGAAGCTTATCATTGCCCGCGAATTCGATATTAAGCCGAAGCTGCTGCTTGCCTCACAGCCGACGCGCGGCGTAGATATCGGAGCCATTGAGTTCATTCACCAGAAGATAATAGCCCTGAGAGACGCAGGCGCAGCAGTTCTGCTGGTGTCGGCCGAGCTGGACGAGATACTCACACTGAGCGATCGGATAGCAGTGATCTTCCAGGGCCGCATCGTCGGCATCGTTGATCCGCAAACAGTAAGCCAGCAAGAGATCGGTTTAATGATGACCGGCGGCAAAGTGCCAACTCCGGCTTGAGCATAAGCCGGGTGCGGTCCCCAAAATTTGGTAATGCTCCCTCGCGGCGGAGCCCGTGATAGCTTACTATCTACCTGCTCTTGGGATAGTAGGCAGGCAATAAGTTACTGTGGATTGACGTCCACTTTTCCCGATTCGGAAGCGGTGAACAGGGCCCTTCGCTCTCTCGCTTGCCCTTATTCCCGAAAAACGCAAAGTAAGCAGGACAAAGTGAATCGATTAGCGAGTGTAATAGTTGAAGAATAACCAGAGTGCTAGACTATGCTTTGACCAACTATAGGCGCTACCTTTACGGCGCCCACGGGAAAACTATCGAAATGAAAAAGAACATCCGAGAAATCGTCTTGCCTTTAATCGCTATCATCGCCGCCTTTATCGCAGGCGGCATTATTGTGTTTGCAGTGGGAGATAACCCATTCGAGGTTTATGATCTCCTCATCTCAAGCGCGGTCAGTTGGCCTGACGGAATTGGCTATACCCTCTTTTACGCCACTCCTCTGATCTTTACCGGGCTGGCAGTAGCAGTGGCTTTCAAATGCGGCTTGCTTAACATCGGCGCGGAAGGTCAGCTCACTGTCGGCGCGTTTGCCGCCGCATGGGCGGGAATTACTCTGGCCGGACTCCCGGCATGGCTGCTTGTGCCAACTGCCTGCCTGGCAGCAATACTTGCAGGGGCCCTCTGGGGAGCGGTGCCGGGAATGCTCAAAGCCAGGTTCGGGTCTCACGAAGTGATCAATACGATAATGATGAACTTCATCGCCGCAGGGGTAGTGGCTTACCTCACTCAGTACCATTACAAATTGCCCGGCGATGCTATCTTGCAAACGGCGCCGATCGGCGAGGGGGCACACATCCCGCGCCTTCACTCGCTACTCGTTCCTCTTGGGATCAACTTCCCCGAGCGCCTGCCGCTCAACGTCGGCTTTATACTTGCGCTGCTGGCCTGCGCGGTTATCTACCTGTTGCTGTGGAAGACGAGATGGGGATACGAGATTCGCGCAGTTGGATCGAACTCATCGGCTGCCGAGTATGGGGGCATCAACGTGCCGCGCCGGGTCGTGCTGGCGATGGCTATCAGCGGGGCGCTGGCAGGTATGGTCGGGATCAATGAAGTCCTCGGTCACCGTTTCCGTTATTACGATGGATTCTCTGCCGGCTACGGCTTCACGGGCATCGCCGTAGCGTTGCTTGGGCGCAACCATCCGATTGGAGTGCTTCTGGCGGGCATACTGTTCGGCGCGCTCACTCGCGGCGGCCTGTTCGTGGATATATTCACCGATAATGTCTCTAAAGATTTAGTCGCTGTGCTTCAGGGGATAATCATTCTCTTCGTCGCCTGTGAAGCTCTGTTCGATCCGACGCCTTATATCAGGCGTTTTATGTCGGGGCGCAACCCGGTGGGCGCCCCAGGTCGCGGACAGTAGACGTCGGACATCAGACGTTGGACATAGGACATTTGTCATGTCAAGAACTCTTATAATTTCGCTGCTGGCTTCGACTATACGGCTTGCCACGCCGCTGCTTCTGGCGGCGCTTGGCGGGCTGTACTCAGAACGCGCAGGGGTCATCAACATAGCCCTCGAAGGCATTATGCTGGCGGGGGCCTTTACTGCTGCGACTATCACTTATTTCAGCCACAGCCCGTGGATAGGGCTATCGGCGGCTATTATATCGGGGGCGCTGGTGGCGCTCATTCACGGGGTCGCCTGCATTCGCTTCCGCGCAGATCAGGTTGTGAGCGGGACGGCAATCAACATCCTCTTCCTGGGAATTCCTGCGCTGCTCTGCGGCGCGCTGTTCGACACTACCAGTGGGACCCCGCAACTTCCCCGTTCGGAGACTCTGCCCGATTGGAACATACCCGTGCTTCAAAGCATTCCCGGATTGAATCAGATCTTGAGCGGGCACAAGCCGGTTGTGTATTTTGCCCTCATTCTCGTGGTCGCAACCTATTTTGTCCTTTATCGCACCCGCTTCGGGCTGAGGCTGCGCGCAGTCGGCGAACATCCTGAAGCAGCAGATACGGCAGGCGTAAGCGTAGTTCGCATGCGCTACTGGGGCGTGCTGATCTCAGGCATGCTGGCGGGACTGGCAGGGGCCTATCTCTCTATCGGGCAGAACTCTGTCTTCACGCGCAATATGACAGGCGGGCGCGGCTTTATCGCGCTGGCGGCGCTGATCTTCGGCAAGTGGCACCCTGTTGGAGCGCTCGCTGCTTGCTTGCTGTTTGGCTTTGCCGATGCCGTGCAGATCCGCATGCAAGGCGTAGTCGATATTCCCAATCAATTTGTGCAGCTTATTCCCTATGTGCTTACAATGGTCGTGCTGGCAGGCTTCATGGGCCGCGCCAATCCGCCTAAAGCATTAGGAGCGCCCTATAGCAAAGGGTGATAATAAGGGCAGGACAGGCTCCTGTCGAGAATGAGCAAATTAGAGAAAGGAAGAAAGATTAGAATTAAGGTATGGTTTTTACCCTCTACGAGAGAGCACAAGAAGCGGCAAACTTCATCAGATCAAAGTGTCGGCGCAATCCCAATATTGCAGTCGTTTTAGGCTCAGGGCTGGCGAGCTTTGCTGAAAGTTTGAGCGAGGCAATAACAATCGACTATTCTGAGATCCCTTACTTCTCAAGCACTACTATTGAGGGCCATCGGGGAAAACTCCGCATAGGCCATTGCGACGGCGTCTACACAGTGGCAATGCAGGGCCGGTTCCATTATTACGAAGGTTATTCACTCGAACAGGTCACGTTTCCTATCCGCGCCTTCAAATTACTCGGCATAGATACTCTGGTGCTGACGAACGCTGCCGGAGGAATAAATCCAAATTTCAACTCCGGGACGCTGATGCTCATAACCGACCACCTGAACCTTATGGGAGAGAACGCGCTGCGCGGCGGTAACGACAACCGATTCGGCCCCCGTTTCCCTGATATGACGGAGGTCTACACACGCAGCTACCGCGATGTCGCCTTGCAAGTAGCCAGCGAATTGGCAGTAGATTTAGAGCAGGGGGTCTATGCTGCTTTGAGTGGGCCCTGTTATGAAACTCCGGCGGAAGTCCGCATGTTGCGCGCGCTCGGCGCCGATGCAGTGGGAATGTCAACTGTGCCGGAAGCAACAGTAGCGCGCCACATGGACATGAAAGTGCTGGGCATCTCGGTTATCGTCAATCAGGGAGCAGGCATGATTGACAAGCGGCTCAGCCACGAAGAGGTGCTCAAGACAGCAGAAGAGTCCGGCGCAAGATTGGCGGAGTTGCTTAACAGACTCGCGCCAAGATTAGCAGTGAGTAATGAGTAATGCGTGATATGATCATCGGAATCTGCGGAGGAACAGGATCAGGCAAGACGACGGTAGCGCGGCGCATCTATGAAGTCATAGGCGGCGATCAAGCTGTCTATCTGCAACACGATGCTTACTACCGCGATTTCGGCGGGCTCCCGCCAGAAGAAAGAGCGAGGATAAATTTCGATCATCCCGATGCTCTCGATAATGATCTATTTATCAATCATCTGCGCCTGCTCATCAAGGGAGAGAGCATCTATCAGCCGGTCTATGATTTCACTACTCATTCGCGCAGGCCGGAGACGATCAAGGTTGACCCAAAGCCTATAATTATCATTGAAGGAATATTGATATTCGCCAATGCAGAACTTAGATCGCTGATGGATCTGAAGATCTATGTTGACACGGCTGATGACATTCGCTTGATCCGACGAATTGAACGCGATGTGACGGAGCGGGGCCGCACCGTGGCTTCGGTCATCAAGCAATACTTAGAGACTGTGCGCCCGATGCATCTTCAATTCGTTGAGCCGAGCAAACGTTACGCTGATGTGATCATCCCCGAAGGCGGTTTCAATACGGTTGGAATCGACTTGATAATCGGGCGAATAAAGATGCAGTTGGCGCAGCAGGCGGCGATTGACAGATGTTAAATGAAGAACTAATTGAAATAGCCAAACGCGCTCGTGAGAACGCTTATGCGCCGTACTCGAAATTCCTGGTGGGCGCAGCGTTGTTGTCTGCTGATGGGCAGGTGTTCACAGGCTGCAACATTGAGAATTCAAGCTACGGACTGACGATGTGCGCTGAGCGCACAGCCGTCTTCAAAGCCGTCTCTGAAGGAGCGCGACAATTTACGCGAATAGCAGTTGTCGCCGACACTGATATACTGACTCCACCCTGTGGGGCCTGCCGACAGGTCCTCTGGGACTTCAGCCACGATTTGGAAGTGGTGCTGGGGAATTTGAACGGCAAGATAGAGATTCATCAGATGCGCGATCTCTATCCGCGAGCATTTGACTCTGAATTCTTTGCCCCTGAAGTCTCTACAGATTGAACCGGCAAAACGTTCTACGCCCTACGTTCGATCTTCAACGTAGAGCGTAGAACATAGAACGTCGAACGTTATGAAGTCAGATAGACCCTTCAACCGATTTATCGTTATTGTCCTCGATAGCCTCGGCATAGGCGAGATGCCCGACGCCGATCGTTACGGCGATGCCGGCAGCGATACGCTCAAACACATACTGGAATCGCGCCCCGTCCGTTTGCCCTGGCTTCAAAGCTGTGGACTGGGAAACATCAAGCCGCTCCCACTGCCGCCGGCAGATAATCCACGTGGAGCTTTCGGGCGAGCGGCAATCGCGTCTAACGGCAAAGACACAACCACAGGGCACTGGGAGCTGGCCGGGATAATCATAGAAAAGGCGTTCCCTACCTATCCTAATGGGTTCCCTCGGCGCATCATAGACGCTTTTGAAGAGGCAATCGGACGCAAGACCCTCGGCAATATTCCCGCTTCGGGAACCGAGATCATAAAAGAACTGGGCGAAGAGCACCTGCGCACAGGTTATCCGATTGTCTACACCTCAGCCGACAGCGTCTTTCAAATCGCCGCCCACGAGCAGGTCATCCCCATTGACGAGCTTTACCGGATGTGCCAGATTGCCCGCCAAATGCTCGCCGGAGATGATATGGTCGGTCGAGTCATCGCCAGGCCATTCATCGGGACGCCGGGCAATTTCACGCGCACCGAGAGGCGCAAGGATTATGCTATCGAGCCCCCTGAACCGACTCTGCTCGATCTGCTGAAACAATCCGGCCTGGATACTGTTTGTATAGGCAAGATTGCATCTATCTACTGCTACAAAGGCGTGACACAGGAGATCAAAGCCAAGAACAATATGGCCTTGATGGACAGGACGGTTGAAGCAATCAAAGAAGATTCACGCGGCTTGATCTTCACTAACCTTGTTGACTTCGACATGCTCTACGGCCATCGCAATGATGTAGAAGGATATGCCACTGCGCTGGAACAGTTTGACCGGCGACTCTATGAAGTTGAACGCTCTATGCGCGACGATGATCTGCTCATAATCACAGCAGATCATGGCTGTGATCCAACTGATATTTCGACCGATCACACGCGCGAATATGTTCCGATAATCACATTTGGCCGTGAGGCAAAAGCAGGGGTCAACCTCGGCACGCGCCAGTCCATTGCTGATATAGGCCAGACTATCGCAGATAATTTTGGACTTAAGTTAGCAGCGGGGGCCAGTTTCCTGGAATGTGTAATGCGTAATCCGTTCGACAATTCGTTGCGCACACGTAGCAGCCGTAGCCGCAATCCTAATCACTCCAGCTAGATTGAACTGCTATCTGCTCTACGCATTGCGCCGGTGCGCATTACTCTTTCTCTTATGAGGGTTATCGCGGGGGATTACAAAGGCAGGCGATTGAAATCGGTTCCGGGCTCTGTTGTGCGCCCGACTTCAGATCGGTTGCGCGAGACGCTATTCAACATTCTGTCGCCTCAAATTGAAGGCAAGCGACTGCTCGATCTCTGCGCTGGATCGGGGGCCATAGGCATAGAGGCGCTCAGCCGGGGGGCCGCTTCAGTTACATTCGTTGAATCTTCCAGGCGCGCTTTCCAGATCATCTGCGAAAATCTCTCTCATTGTGGCATCACAGAGGGCGTGTGCGTAGTCAACCGCGACGCGCTGACTGCGCTGAAATATTTCGCTTCGCGCCAGATAGTTTTCGATCTGGTCTACTTCGATCCGCCTTATGAATCGGGGCTCTACTTGCCAGTAATGCACATGCTGGGAGAAAAAGGTTTGGTCTCGGTTGGCGGCACAGTTATCTGTGAGCACCACTCGAAGCTTGATCTGTTGCCAGCCTACGGCCAGTTGACTCACTATCGTGATGTCAAGCAAGGGGGCTCTACGCTCAGCTTCTACATTCGTGAGCAAGACGAACCGAGTCGCTGATAATAGCGACTTTGCCCGACCCGACTCTTAATCACACTGTGTGGCGATGGGTAAGAGTCGCATCAAAAACATAACTGGCGACTGTGGGGACGAACGCCAGGTCTGGCTATAGACCCTAAGAGAAAGATCAGAGTCAGTTCGGGCGGCGGGCGCCCTCAAAACAGTTCCATTTAATCTGTTTTGAGGGCGCCCGCCGCCCGAACCGAGAAATCTTTTTCTTAAAAGCTGATGTTACGCAGTGAGGGTGACAGTAAAAGCTAAACACAGTCTTCGTCCCGAAGGGACGCTCGATAAAGCGCGAGCGATTGATCGCTGGGAGCCCAATGAGTCAATCCCCCAGTCCCGCAG
>Ga0073934_10007817_pt1 | contig 14600 bp, 6 predicted proteins | sample LarsenN4metaG_FD_76834 | JGI IMG/M metagenome (GOLD analysis project Ga0073934, IMG submission 76834) | Hot spring sediment bacterial and archeal communities from British Columbia, Canada, to study Microbial Dark Matter (Phase II) - Larsen... ...
TGACACCGGCGCCAATCCAAAGAATGTCGCGGAAACGAACGTCCGGTGGAGCAATGCGAAGCACTCCTCCGGGCCGGTGGGGTTGATCTTGTGAATGGGCTGCAGTTCCGGCAGAAACCAGTTCAGCAGGTTCACGCCAATGCGAGTCTTCAGCCTGCGGAAATCGGGCCGGCCGATCCAGCGGGGATTGTACGGCTGAAAACCTTCGGAGATGTCGAGCGGCCGGCGGTTCGGGTCGCAGCACAGCAGGTTATACAGCAGCGTCGTCCCCGTGCGCGGCAATCCGACCACGAACAGCGGCTTCGGGATGGGCAGCGCTTCGACATCGCCTAGCCGGTGCATCACCTGGACGATCTTCAGCCGCTGCACGGCGGCGTCGAGCATGGCGCGGCGCAGATACCGCATTCCGAACGGCGACAGCTCCATGTCGTGACGGCAGGAATGCAGCAGCACTTCCAGCGGTTCGCGGATGGAATACGTGCCCCAGTCGGTTGCGCGTGCCTTCCGTTCGGCGGCGGCGATTAGTTCCTCCGCGGTTATCCATCGCGGCGGTTGAATCGTATCGAGGGCGCGACACAGTCCGCGCACGACTCGCCGCGGCCAAGGCTCGCTGCGGGATGGCGGCGAAACTGGCCGCGGCCGCAGGGCTGATAATTCGGCAACGGCCATCAATAGGGGTCTCCAGGATCAACGAGACAGCCTGGGCTGCTGGAATCCGCTCCCATTACCCAAATCGGAAGAATCGCCTCAAATCTTGCAGATTGAACGCGGTCGGACCGATTTCGTCGGATTCAACGGTTGAGGCAACCGATCGGGCGGCGGACATGATGATTTTAGGCGTCGTAGCCGATCTACCGATCTGAACGTGTGGTTGGCGGGAGCGCAACCTGCCAAGCGATAGGGTTGCGCCGGCCCAGGCGCATCAGATCGGCCCGTAACCAGCCTGTTTCAGACTCCACACTGCCGCTCCCTGCGGATGGTTGTCGCGATCTTCGGCGGAATTTGCCGTCCACAACGCGTTGCCACCATTCGTCCCCTCTCCCCCGCGGACCGGGGAGAGGGGACCGCCTCGAGGGAGATTGTTGTGCCTTCCCCGAGTTTGAACCAACCACCGAGACACGATGCAGAACTGTTGGGTGATTACCCCCTGTTTCCGCTGCGATGCGACGGCAGCGATCGCCGCCAATCGCGCGGGCCACATGGGGATCCTTGATCTCGGCATGGCGGCCGGCGCATCAGAACGCGCGGCGGCAGTGCACTTGTTACACGCCCAGGTTCGCGATCCCCGGCGGTTCGGCCTTCGCTTTGACCGTTGCTTCTCGCGGAATGCCGACCTGCAGGATCTGCAGCAACTGGTCGGCGATCGGCCGGTGCCGTGGCTGGTGTTGAGCGGCATTCCGGCGGACGCGGCACTTCTTTGCGAGATTCGCCGCGAAGCTTCTGCAGTGGCGCATGCAGTCGCCGTCGAAGCGACCGATCTCGCCACAGTGATCGCGGCCAGCCATGCCAGCTTCGATGCGATTGTGCTCAAAGGCGCCGCTGCGGGCGGATGGGTCAGTGAGTTGTCGACGCTGGAGTTCTTGAAAGCGGCCCACCCGCATTCGGCGTTGCCGTTGCACGTCCAGGGGGGACTAACGCCGGAAGCCGCGGCCGAAGCATGCGCCTGCGGTGCGGCGGGAATCGTGCTGTGCGAGCAGGTGTGGTGGACGCGCGAAAGCGGGCTCGCGACTGCGGAGCGCCGCGCCTGGTCTCCTGCACCCACGCCACCGCTGCAGCGCATCGCCTCCGATCAGCCGCTCTTTCGCGGTGTGGCCGCGAACGTTGACGACACCACTGCCGCAATCTTTCCACTCGGGGAAGACATTGCCATCGCCGAAGCGCTGGGCCGCGAATGCGTGACGGTCTCCGGAGTCCTGGAGAAATACACACAAGCCATTGTTGACCGACAGCCGGCGACCGTGGCCTCCATTCACCGGCCGCCACGTCCGGCGACGCAAGACATTGCGATCGTTGGGCTGGCCGGCATGTTCCCCAAGGCACCGGACGCCCGGCAGTACTGGCAGAACATTCTTCGGGGTGTGGATGCCGTCACCGAAGTCCCACCCGACCGCTGGGACGCGGGGCAGTACTACGATCCCGACCGGAAGGCCCGCGACCGCGTGTATTCCAAGTGGGGCGGCTTTCTTGACGCGGTGGTGTTCGACCCCCTCAAGTGGGCCATGCCCCCCGCCAGCGTGGCCAGCATCGACACCACGCAGCTCATCGCACTCGAGGTCTCGTGGCATGCTCTAAAAGACGCTGGATATACGCCCGAACGCTTTCGCAAAACGAAGGCCAGCGTGATCTACGCGGCGTCGGGCATTCACGACATTTCCGGCGACTATTACGTGCGGTCGATGCTGCAGTACTACCTGTCGCAGGCGCACGGCGTCGATCCCCAAACCCGCGAACGACTCATCGCCGATCTCCAGGACCGCATGATCGAGTGGACGGAAGACTCGTTTCCGGGCTTCCTCCTCAACGTGATCGCCGGACGCGTGGCCAACCGGCTCGATTTCGACGGCACGAACTACACGGTAGACGCGGCGTGTGCGGCGTCGCTGGCGGGCATCCATGCGGCGATCCAGCAACTGCGGACGGGTGCCTCCGATTCCGTGCTGGTCGGGGCCGTCGATCTCACCAACAGCCCGTTCTGCTACATGAGCTTCGCCAAAACGCATGCGCTGTCGCCGCGCGGCCGGTCGCGGCCGTTTGATGCCTCGTCGGATGGCATCGCGCTCGGCGAGGCAGTGGTCGCGTTGCTGCTGAAACGCCTGCCCGATGCGGAGCGCGACGGCGACCGCATTTACGCCGTCATTCGCGGCATCGGCGCCGCCAGCGACGGCCGCGCCCGCAGCATGACTGCCCCACATTCTGCAGGCCAGGTGAAGGCGATCCTCCGTGCCTACGACGATGCCGGTTTCGATCCCGCCACCGTTTCACTGATCGAGGCGCACGGCACCGGCACGACCGTTGGCGACACCACCGAGTTGAAGTCGCTGACCACCGTCTTCCGAGACGCGCAGGTGCCGCAGCAGGCGGTGGCGCTCGGCTCGGTGAAGTCGATGATCGGTCACACGAAAGGGGCAGCCGGGTTGGCCAGCCTGGTGAAGACGGCGCTCGCGCTGCATCACCGCATTTTGCCGGGAACGGGGGGAATCGCCGAGCCGCATCCCGCGGGCGAGTTCGATCGCTCGCCGATGTACCTCAACACGGCGCCGCGCCCGTGGTTCCGGGAGTATGCCGACTCGCCGCGACGGGCCGGCGTGAGCGCGTTCGGCTTCGGCGGTACCAACTTCCACGTGGCGCTCGAAGAATACACGGGCGCGTACCACCAAGGATTCCGCATCGATCACTCGCCGCGAAGGGCGGAGCTGTTTTTCTGGACGTCCGCCGACCTGCGAGCACTGCGGCAACAGATCGATGAGTTCGCTGAGCTTCTTCGCGATTCCAACGGCGTGCCGTTGGACCAGTTGGGGTTCAGCCTGGTTCGCGATCGGCAGGAACGGTCGGCGGATTCATCGCATCGGTTGGCGATCGTCGCGACATCGCTCGACGACCTGCGCACGAAGCTGGAGCGCGGTCGACAGGAATTGGCAGCCGGCCGCAATCCTTCCCATCCGTCGGGCGTGTACTACGGCGACGCGACACCGCTAACGGCCACGCAAGTGTGTTTCCTGTATCCGGGGCAAGGCTCGCAGTCGGTGGGAATGCTCGACTGGCTGTTCCGATGGGAACCGGACCTGTGCGACCTGGCGGAGCAGGCGAACTGCATCGTCGGCGACCTCCTGCCGCGGCCGCTGACGCGGTTCATTTACCCGGTTCCGGTGTTCACCGATGAGGATCGCCTGCGGCAACAGCAGGAGCTCGACGACACGGCCGTCGCCCAGCCTGCGTTGGGGCTGGTGGAAACTGCGGCGACGCAGTGGCTCGCGCGGTTCAAAATCGTGCCTGGATGCGTGGGAGGACACAGCTTCGGCGAATACGTCGCGCTGCACGCCGCGGGGGCGATTACGGCCGAGCAGTTGCTCTCGATCGCAGCGCTGCGGGGCAAATTGTGTGCGGCGGCGTCGAAGGAGAGCGCAGGGGGCATGGCCGTAGTCGCCGCGTCGGCCGCCGATGTTCGCACGGCCCTCTTGCAACTGCAGCTTCCGCTGCACGTGGCGAACCAGAACGGCCCGCAACAAACGGTCATTGCCGGCCGCAGCGACGCCCTCGATGATGCCTGCAGACGGTTGAGCGAACGGGGCTTCACGGCGCGTCGCATTTCCGTCACTGCCGCGTTTCACACACCGGAATTGAAGCAACAGGCAGCTCAACTGGCGGTGGCCCTGCAGGCCATTCCGTTCGCGATGCCCGCGTTGCCCATCGGCAGCAACACGCTCGGCGACGTTTACACCGGCGACGTAAACGACATTGCGCTGCTGTTGGGTCGGCACCTGGTCGAGCCAGTGCGGTTCGACGACATGGTCCGCCGGTTGCACGACCGTGGCGCCCGCCTGTTCATCGAGGTGGGTCCAAAGTCGGTCCTGACACAACTGGTGGGGAACATCCTCGAACTAAAGCGGGGCATGTGCGAGGTGGTGCCCCTCGACACCCGCGACCGGCCCGATGGGGAACAGGCGGCGCACGTACTGGCCCTGTGTGCTGCCCGCGGTCTGCCGGTGGACGTCGATCGGTGGTACGCGAACCGCGGTTTGGATGACGTGGGGGTCACCGCTTACCTGCAGCGCGTCCGCACCGAGCGCACGCCGAAGCCAACCGACTGGATTCTCACGCCGTCGCGGTCGCGCCCGGTGCGGCCGTTGGAAGGGGTGAAGGCCTCTGCAGAGCTACTGCGTCCGCCTGCGAACCCCACGACGTTAGAACAACCCACGCCGGCACCCGCGGCCGACATCACGAAGATTGTGCAATCGCCGAGCCGCATCGATCCGCCGCATCTCCCGCCCGCAGTTGCCGTGACGTCGACGAGCAATCCCGCGCCGGCGCCTTTGCCGTTGCCCCTCCGAGAGGTGCGGCCGGCGGTGTCGATCTCGCAGCCTTTATCGAATTCAGCGCCGGTCGACGGCACCAACGCCGAGCAGCCCGCTTCGCGTCCACAATCACCGTTCCCGCCATCAAGGATCGAGGCCCGCCCCATGTCGATTCAAGGACCGCAGCCATTGACAACTCTGCCGCTCATCCCCGCAGGTGCGGATCAGCAGACCGCGCTGGGCTTGTTGAGCCGCTGGCTCGATATGCGGAACAGCGAGAACCGCCTGCTGGAGCGGTTTCTCGATTTGCAGTTTGCCGTCACGGCGAGCACACTGTCGGCCGAGACGACGACGCCGGCCAGTGAGGCGATTGCTGCACCGGTCCACGCGGTCGCGCCAGTTGCCCCCGTAATGCCCGCCGCGCCCGCGCCGCAACCAGCACCGGCAACCCAGACCGTTCGCAGCAACAGCGCGGTCCATGCCGAGCCAACCCCGGTTGCAGAGTCGCCGCGTTGGGAGGAGCTGCCGCGCGTCTCGCGCCGCTCGCTCAGGCCTACCGGCGTCCAAACCGCGGTGAAGAAAGCAGTCGTCGCGGCTCCCGCAGTCCCAGTCGCGGCGGCCCCCGTTGCCCGCGTCGAAGTCGCACCAAGGCCTGCGGCTCCCATCGCCCCGCCGAAAGCCGCACCGTCCACCGCTGGCGTCCCTTCCGTCGAGGAGTTCCGCAAGGATCTGCTGCAGGTGACCAGCCTGCGCACCGGCTATCCCGTCGAGACGCTCGACGAAGCGCTGCCGCTGGAATCGGGGCTTGGCATCGATTCCATCAAGACGGTCGAAATCTTCAGCAACCTCAAGCAGTACCATCCGTTCCTGTTGAACGAGCACGAAGACGAGGATGAAGTGCTCGCCGAGTTCGCCAAGCTCGAAACGCTGGGCGACATTGTCAAGATGTACGAACGCCGCAGCGCCCAGCACTCGGGCAACGGCGCGGCGAAGCCGGACATCACGGCGCAGGAACAGAATGGCCATCACGGCCCGCACGCGGTCCGCCGGCACGTCGTCGAAGCGGAGGAGGCCGTGCTGGTAAAAAAAAACTCCAGCTCTGCCGTGACCGCGTGATCCTCATCGTGGGGGACGTCCCCGAGGTGACCGATCCCCTGGCAACGGCGCTGTCGGCCCGAGGGCTGCCGTCGTGCGTGGTGACAATCGGCGAGGTCACGAGCGCCGTCGGTCCAGGGCGGGTCGAATTCGCATGCGGCAGCGAGGAGCTGCCGCGCGTCATCGCGGAATCGCAGGGAAAGCGTGTCGGCGGCGTGATCTCGCTGCTGGGACTAATGGATCAGTATCGCGAACCCGTGCTGCCCACCGAGCGGACCGTCAGCCGAATGACGCAGGCTTTGTTTCAAGTCCTGAAAGCCGTGCACGACGACCTGTGCACGGCCGGCAAAACCGGCACGCCGCGGGTGATGAATGTGACCTCCATCGACGGGGCGTTCGGCTTGAACTCGTCGGCCGTTGACCGGCCCGCCATTGCCGCGGCCGGAACCGTCGGCCTCTGCAAGGCGTATCGCGCCGAAGTTCCCGGCAGCGTCGTGACGTGCCTCGATGTGGCCGATGACGTGCCCCGCAACGAACTCATGGAGTTCCTGGTGGAGCATATCGACGTCGATCCCGGTGCGGTCGAGATTGGCCTCGCACGCGGCAAACAGTGGCGGATTCTCACGCGGGAAGAAACTGCTGGCGCCTCCGCATCGCAACCAATGGTGCATCCGGGAGACGTCTGGCTGGTGACGGGCGGTGCGGACGGCATCACCGCGACGATCACCCGCGTGCTGGCTCGCCGCGGTTGCCGGCTGGTCATCATCGGCCGCACGCGCTTGCACGAGGAAATCGCTGAGACGATCGGACAGGACGAAGCCACGCTCCGCAAGTACTTCCTTGATGCCGCTAAACGCTCTGGACAGCCGGTAGTGCCGGCGACCATCGAGCGTAAGGTCCAAGAAGTGTTGAAGCAGCGGCGGATCGTCGCCCATCTGAATGAGTTCCGCGCCCTCGGCGGTGCCGTGCAATACGTCTCTTGCGACGTCCGCAATTCCGACGAGTTCGGACGCGTCATCGACGACACCTACGAGCGCTACGGCCGCATCGACGGCGTCATCCACGGCGCGGGAGTGATTATCGACAAGCTCATCGACAAGAAAACGCCCGAGGCGTTTGCCACGGTGTTCGAGACGAAGGTCAATTCTGCGCTCACTTTGGCCCGCCACCTGCGGCCGGAGAGTGTGAAGTTCCTGGGATTCTTTTCGTCGACGTCGGCCCGCTTCGGCAATCGCGGCCAGACCGATTACAGCGCCGCCAACGAATTCCTCAACAAACTGTCCGACCGGTTGAGCCGCAGTTGGCCGGGCCGCGTGGTGGCGATCAACTGGGGCCCCTGGGACTCCGGCATGGTCTCGCCCGAGCTACGCCGCGCGTACGCTGACTTGGACATCGAGCTGATTCCTCCCCAGGTGGGCGTGGACCTGTTTGAAGCGGAGTTGCTGGCCGGCGCGGGACCGAGCGAGGTCGTCATCACAGCGAGCATCAACCGCATTGAAGCCGTGCTGGCCGACATGACAGGAAAGGTGCAACCGTGACCTGGCGTTTCGACAGCGACATTGCCATCGTCGGGCTGGCCTGCGTGTTTCCGCAGGCGGCCAATGTCCGGCAGTTCTGGACGAACCTCGTCGGCGGAGTGGATGCCGTGGGCGAGGTGCCGCCCGACCGTTGGCCGGGCATGGAACGCATCCTGAACGAAGGCGTGGCCGATCACGGTCTGTCGCTGCCACCGCGCGGCGCGTTTCTGCCCGGCGACCTGCGGATCGACGCGATGCGGTTCGGTGTACTGCCGCACGCGGTCAATCACGGCGACCCCGACCAGTTCCTGATGCTGAACGTGGTGGCCGAGGCGCTGGCCGATGCCGGCGTCACCGACGGCGATCCTTTCCGCGCAAAAACCGACCTCATCGTGGGACACGGTGGTTATTCCAGTCCCAAGGCGCTGGAAACCATCTATCGCGCCCAGGGCTTTCAGGAAGTGCTGCAGCTCATCGAGCGCCGCTTTCCCGAGCTGATGCCCAGCGAACGCCTCCCGGAAGTACGGCGCTATTTGCAGTCGTGCCTGCCGCCCAACGAAGCCGAAGCGCTGGCGACGGTGATGCCCAACATCATTGCCTGCCGGGCGGCGAACCGGCTGAACCTCGGCGGCGCCGCGTACCTGGTGGATGGTGCGTGCTCGTCGTCGCTGCTCGCGGTGGAACATGCGGTGAACCGGCTGCGAAGCGGCATCGCCGACGCCGCCGTAGCCGCCGGCATCTTCATGACGAACTACATTCCGTTCTGGCACATTTTCTCGCGGCTGGGTGCGCTGTCGCCATCCGGCCACATTCGCCCCATGGACCGCCGGGCCGACGGTCTCGTGGTCGGTGAAGGCGCAGGGGCCGCGGTCCTGATGCGGCTGGACGATGCGATTCATGCCGGCAAGCCGATTTACGCCATCGTCAAAGGGGTGGGATCATCGAGCAACGGCCGCGAAGTGAACGTGCTGGCCCCCGGCGTGGATGGCCAGAAACTGGCGCTCGAGCGCGCTTACCGCGATGCCCAGGTTCACCGTGACGACATCGATTACCTCGAACTCCACGGCACCGGCACCGTTGCCGGCGATACGGTGGAGCTCGAAACCGTGCGGCAGTTCTTCGGACCGAACTCGCAGCGGCACCACCGCTGCATGGGCAGCGTGAAATCGATGATCGGCCACGCGATGCCGGCATCGGGCATGGCCTCACTGATCAAAACCGCCCTGTCGCTGAGTAACAAGGTAATTCCCGCATCGCTGCACTGCGAGGAGCCGCGCGACGAAGTCGCCGCGACGGATTTCTTCGTCAACCACAACCTGCGGCCATGGATTCGTGACCCCGCCGCCGGCCCGCGACGCGCCGGCGTGAACGCGTTCGGCTTCGGCGGCATCAACGTGCACCTCGTGCTGGAGGAAGTCCCCACACCGACCGGCGTGGACGATCGCGTGCCGACGCCGCGACCGGTGCGCGTGCCGGAACAGTGGCCGTGCGAGCTGTACGTCTTCAGCGGCGTCGACCGGGCAGCGCTGCTGGATCGTGCGCGGCGGCTGCTGGATTTCCTCAATGAGAAGACGCGGAGCGATTGGTACGCCGGCGACGTGGCCTTCACGCTGTGGCAGGACTTCGACCTCGACCATCCGCACCGCCTGGCGCTGATCTGCACCGATCTGGCAACGCTTCGCCGCGAGCTGACCAACGCGTTGGCGCAACTCGAAGCCGGCGAAACCAAACTGCGAAACTCCGACTTCGTGTTCTACTCGTCATCGGCCGACCGCCCGCTCGGCAAGCTGGCCGTGCTGTTTCCGGGCAATGCATTCCCCGGCATGGTGGGCAAGTTCCCGGATCACTTGCGCGAATTAGCGGTCTACTTCCCCGGCGTGCGGGCCGAAATCGACTTCCTCTCCGCCCGCGATCGGGATCCCGATGACCCGGTGCCGATGCAGACCATTCTGTGGCCGCCACACACCGCCACCGCGGACGAACGTGCCCAGTACGAGCTGCGTCTGCTCGCCCCGCAGGTAGACGACTCGCAGGAAGGCGCGGTGACGATGCCCGCCCACAGGCACATCGGCACGCTCGCCAACTCCATGAGCAACTGGATCCGCTGGGTGATGCTCCGCGATCTCGAAATGCCGGTCGACATGATCACCGGCCTCAGCCTCGGCGAAATGACCGCCGTGTGCGCCGCTGGCTGCGTCGACTACTACAGCATCGTTCATCCGTACATGCAGGCCACCGCGGAGGTGGTGGACGACATGCTGCGGCTGTCGGAGCATCGCACGATGTTCCTGATGATGCCGCCGGAACGGTTTGCGAAGCTCACACAGGACTATCCCCGGATTCGCCTGGCGTTCGACGTGTCGAACAATGCGTTCTGCATCGCCGGACCGCGCGGGGACCTGAAGCAGATCGGTGCCGAGCTGCGGCAGGAAGGCATCTTCTCGCAGGGGTTGCCGTTCCCTCCCGTGCACACCGAGTACTTCAGCCGCGCCACAGAGCTGCTGGAATCGGCATTCAGCGGAAAGCAGGTGGCCTGGCAGGCGCCGCGCGTACCGGTGTACTCATCGATCCTGGCGGAAACCTATCCGCACGACGGCGAAGGGATCCGCACGCTTCTCTTCCGCAACTTCGTGGAGCCGCTGCGCGTCCAGCAGACATTGACGAAGCTGTTCGAGGACGGGGCGCGGATTGTCGTGCAAGCCGGACTGGGGCAAATTGCCAGCATGTCCACGTCGAACGTACTGCCGCCGGGTGTCAACATCCAGGCCGTGGGCGTCGACATTGAAGACGTGAACCCGATCGAGCAGTTCCACCGCGTGTGCGGGCTGCTGCTGTCCTGGGGCGTGAAGATCTGCCTCGATGCGCTGTACCGGCATCGCGACGTGCAACGGCTCGACTTTTCCAAGTCCGATCCCACAAAGGCACCCACCCTCGCGCTGCCCCTGCGAATGGACTGGTCGCCGCTAAACTCTCCCGCCGCACAGGCAGGTCTCACTCCGGTCCCCTCTCCTCCGTCTGCGGGGGAGAAGGTTAGGGTGCGGGGGCTTGATGAAGAGACAACGGCCGCAATTCCCCCACAGATCCTCGACGCCGCGCGCGAGCTGCCGCTCATCGGACGCGTCGTGAGCTACACGCCGAATGGGGAACTCGTCTGCGAGCGCACGTTCTCCCTCGAGGAAGACCGCTTCCTGCTGGACCACCTGTTCATCTGCGGACAGGAGATCAAGCCGCCGGAAGAGTTGTGGCCCGTCGTGCCCATGACGTTCAGCGTCGAGATGATGGCCGAAGTCGCCGCGCTGTGGAACTTGGATTGGGGCCTCGTGGGCTTCGAAGACGTCCGCATGTCGCGGTGGATCGATGTCACCGAAACCGGCCCCAAAACTGTGCGCGTGACTGCGGCGCCGCTCGGAGAAATGGACGGCGTGTCCCGCGTCCGCGTGACCATCGACGACGGCGACATCCGTGTCGCCAGCGGCACGGTGCTGTTTGCCGAGGAATATGCCGAGCGGCTTCCGTTCGCCGATCTCACGCCGCCGTCGGACATCGCCTGGCCCGTCACCGCGCATCAGACCTACTCCGAGCGGCGAATGTTTCACGGTCCGCAACTGCAGGTCATCGCGCAATTGGACCGCTTTGGCGACAGCTCATTCACTGCCGCACTCGAAGTGCTGTCAAAGGACGGCCTGTTTGCCTCGCGGCGGGCACCGCAACTGCTCACGGATCCCTGCCTGATGGACGGCATCAGCCAGATTTGCGGGCTGTGGCTGCAGTGCCACGAGTCAATTGTGTTTCCCACCGGCATCGAGCGCATCGAGTTCTACCAGCCCACGCCGCCGGTCGGTACGATCGCCCCGGCACACGTCGAGCTGACCCATTACGATGCCGACACCAAACAGTTTCAGTTCCGCGGCGAACTGCTCGACGGCGAAGGCAATCTGTGGCTGCGATTCACCGGTTGGGCCGACTGGCTGTTCCCGTACACGCCCCGGTTCTGCCACTGGACGCTGCGGCCCGAAGTCATGCTGCTGGCCGAGCAGATCGAACTGCCCGACAATGACGGCGACCTGACTTGCGTCCTGCTGCCACGGACGGAAGTGCGTCAGGCCGGTTTGGAGCGCGCGTGGCGGACGGCGTTGTCGTCGTCGGAGGCTCGCGAGCTGCGCGCGATTGCCAATCCGGACCAGCAGCGCGAATTCGTGATCTCGCGGATCGCAGCCAAAGACGCCGTTCGGTTGTGGTGGGAGCGCGAGTTCGATGTGCGCGAGGCGCATCCGGCGTGCATCGAGATCAAGCACGACGCATGGGGCAAGCCGTTGGTGGCGAATTCGCTCGGCCTGCCGAACCCGCACATTTCACTGTCGCACGTGAGGCTCGGCGCGGTGGCGGTGGCGAGCGGTTCTCCGGTGGGTGTGGACGTCGAGCCAGTGACCGACACCGCGGACAACATTCTCGAGCATTTCACCGAGGAAGGCGAGCGCGCGTGGTTGGAGTCGATGGTCGATGCCGATCCCGATGGCGGCTGGCCCACGCGGTTGTGGTGCGCGAAGGAAGCGGCCGGCAAGCTGTGGGGCGACGGCCTCAACGGCCGTCCCAAAGACATCGTGTTGGTCGACTGCAATGAAGACGACTCACTGATCCTGCGCCGCAACGACGGCCAATCGGCCCGCGTCGGCACCGGCGTGGTGGACGGCCTCGCGATGGCCTGGGCACAATCGTCTCGCATCGCCATCGACCAATTCGTGATAACCGAGCGCGAGTACGCTTAAGAAACGCCGGGGAGCAGCGGCTACTGTTGGGGAAGGTACGATTCGGCGCCGGGTTTGATCGTCAGCACGGGACACGGGGCGTGCCGGAGGACGTACTCGGCCACGCTTCCCAGGAGCAGCCGCGCCAGTCCGGTGCGGCCCTGTGTTCCCATGACGATGAGGTCGACACCGTGCTTCGCCGCGGCGGCAGCGATCCGCTCGCCGGGAGGGCCGCTGCTGACGTCGGCTTCCACCGGGACGTCGGTCATGCCGGCGGCGATGGTGGCGAGTTGTGCCAGGAACACACGTTCGGCGTGAGGCCAAGCGCTCCCTGAGGGGGACTGTGCAGGCTCAGCGGCTTCGGGCAGTTGAACGTCCTGCGTTGCCTGGCTTGGAACGGCGACAGTGAACAAGACCAATTTCGCGTGGTGGTCGCGGGCCAACGAATGAGCCACCGCCAGTGCGTGGTCGGAGCCCGGTGAAAAGTCGATGGGAACCAGGATGGATTGGATGGGAAGCATGGTCGCGCACCACCTGTGACACTTCGAGATCAGCCGCTCAGTCTGGCAGACAACCTACAACCGTGCAAGCGGCGTTCTAACGCGACCAGGTTTGGACGAATCGAGCCTGAAGCTGCCCGCTGGAAACGGTATTCTCACAGTACCGATTCCGAGGCGCTGGCGATGTGTGCCCGATACAACCTGCGAATCTCGCCCAACGAGCTGCAGGAGTTTTTCGACCTGCCCCGTACGCCGGAGCAGATTGTGCCGCGGTACAATATCGCCCCTCTCCAATCCGTGCTGACGGTTGGCGTGGACGAATCGGGGCGACGCAACGGTTGCTTCCGGAAATGGGGGCTGGTGCCCAGTTGGTCCCGTTCGGCAGCCGATGCGGCGAAAATGATCAACGCCCGCGCGGAATCGGCGGCACAGAAGCCGGCGTTTCGGACGGCTCTGCGATTGCGGCGGTGCCTGATTCCCGCCAGCGGCTTTTACGAGTGGGAGCGGGTCGACAAACGGACGGTGCAGCCCTGGCACATCACCTCGCGCTCGGGAGAGCCGATGGCCTTCGCGGGATTGTGGGAACGATGGAGCGGCCCGCATCAGGCGGTCATGGAATCGTGCACGATCCTGACGACGGCGGCAAACGAGTTCATGTCCGCGTTGCACGACCGCATGCCGGTCATTCTTCCGCGAGAACTGTTCGGCGCCTGGCTCGATCCCGAAGTCACCGATCCCCAGCGGTTGACGCCGCTCTTGGCGCCGTGTCCGGACGATTGGCTGGTGCGCGAGCCGGTCAGCCAGGCCGTCAATCAGGTGCGCAACGACGGTCCCGAATGCTTGGTGCCGGCGCGGCGTCAGCGGGGCTTGTTCGACGACGACCTGTCAGCGGAAGTTTCGTGAGCGGTCGCCGATGGCGCTCCTTTCGTAATGTCGTCACGGCTGTGGGCGTTCTGGTGGCGGGTGCGTGCCGTCAATCGAGCCGGTCGTTCCTCGTTCGTGGGTCATCAGTCCGCTGTAGTCGCCGCGCAAGCGACCGGCCCCCTCCGACATGCGTGCAACGTGCTCTCGGTTCAGGAACTCGACATGGAGGTTCGACGCAGGCAAACGCAGGGCATAACCCAAAGGTGAGAGCGTTTCAATCAGCGGCAAGTCGGCGACCGAGATCCCGCCGGCAGCGGAGTTCGGCGCGTGGCGGTGCAGCAGCGCCGACAGCGCGAGGCGGAGTTCGCTCACGATCTGATAGAATCGTGGCTCAACATCCTCGCCGAGATAGTAGCGCACGCGTTCGACGAAGGTGTCGACAGGGACGAACGCGTGCTCGTCGGCCTGACCGGCTGACTGCTGCCGGTATTCGATCAAGGTTGCGGCAAAGATCCATTTCACAGGACCGAGCCGCAACCGGCCGAGTAGTCGGTCGACAAGATGGAGGCTAAGAGTACCCCCCGTAAGCCAGTTACCGCTCAGGCGGATACGAACCTTGCGCAGGGACAAGCCCTGGGCGGAACGTCGGCGAGGTTTTGGCACGAAGCGTTTCCTTTCGATCGTCGTTCTTCCGGAGCGCCAGACGAACGTTTATGACGCGTCCTGCTTGCCTGCCGGGTTGCGAACTGTCACAATTCCAGTGAACCCGCCAAAGACGAATCGCTTTGCTCCGGCTGTGCTGGTGCCGCTTCCAGCCCGCGTCCCTGCGACAAGAGTGAAGCTGCCAACAGCAATTCGCACCACAAA
>Ga0073934_10007818_pt1 | contig 14600 bp, 9 predicted proteins | sample LarsenN4metaG_FD_76834 | JGI IMG/M metagenome (GOLD analysis project Ga0073934, IMG submission 76834) | Hot spring sediment bacterial and archeal communities from British Columbia, Canada, to study Microbial Dark Matter (Phase II) - Larsen... ...
GCCGATGTAGGTATTGACGATGTTGGGAATGGTGACGGTCAGGGCCTGCGGCAGAATAACGAGCCGCATGCTCTGCCAGTAGCGCAGGCCGAGCGCCTGCGCCGCCTCGTATTGCCCGCGCGGGATCGCCTGCAGCCCTGCGCGCACCACCTCGGCCATGTAGGCGGAGGCGAACAGCGCCACACCGATCAGCGCCCGCAGCAGCTTGTCGGGCGTGAAGCTGTCCGGCACGAACAGCGGCAGCATGACGCTGGCCATGAACAGCACGGTGATCAGCGGCACGCCGCGCACGAACTCGATGAACAGCACCGAGAACAGCCGCACCGCGGGCATGTGCGAGCGGCGGCCGAGCGCGAGCAGGACACCGAGCGGCAGCGAGGCAACGATGCCGACGGCGGCCACCACGATGGTGACGAGCACGCCGCCCCATTGCGTTGTGGACACACGCTCAAGGCCCAGTTCGGGCACACCGAGCAAGAGGATCAGCGACAGTGCCGGCATCACCATGAAGAAATAGACCATGCCGAGATCGCGGCGCGGCGCCTTCAGCCACAGCATCCAGATCACACCGATCGCAAGCAGCGCGAAGAACGCATCAACCCGCCAGCGCTGGTCGAGCGGATAGAAGCCGTAGGTGAAGAAGCCGAGGCGCTCGATGACGAAGGCCCAGCAGGCGCCGATCTCAGGCCGCTCGACGCTCGGCAGGCAATCGACACGGCTCGATCCGTCCCACACCGCGTCCACGATCAGAAACCGCACGAGCGGCGGCACGGCCCAGATCAGGAGGAGCACGCACAGCCCCGTCAGCACCGTGTTGAAGGGGCTCGAGAACAGATTCTTGCGCAGCCAGACGCGCGGGCCCGACACCGCCGTCGGCGGCGGCATCGGCGCGATCGGCGTGGTCCGCACGAAGGCGCCCCCCGAATCGGCTGCGGTCGCGGAGCCGGACATCTATCGCTCCACCAGCGCCACGCGGCGGTTGTAGAGGTTCATGGCAAGCGAGGTGACAAGGCTGATCGAGAGATAGACGGCCATGGTGATGGCGATGACCTCCACCGCCTGGCCGGTCTGGTTGAGCACGGTGCCGGCAAAGATCTGCACCAGGTCGGGATAGCCGATCGCCACCGCGAGCGAGGAGTTCTTGGTGAGATTGAGGTACTGGCTGGTCAACGGAGGAATGATCACGCGCATCGCCTGCGGCACGATGATGAGCCGAAGACTCTGCCCGCGCCGCAGCCCGAGCGAAGCCGCCGCCTCGCTCTGCCCCTTGGGTACGGCGAGAATCCCCGCCCGCACCACCTCCGCAATGAAGGCCGCCGTATAGATCACGAGCCCGAACACAAGCGCAATGAATTCCGGCAAGACCTCGATCCCGCCGCGAATGTTGAAGCGCCCGATCTCCGGATAAACGAATTCGACCGGCGCGCCCGTCGCCACGAGCGTCACCAGCGGAAGACCGATGACAAGGACCAGCGCCACCGGCAGCACCGGCGCCTGCGCGCCGGTGCGCTGCTGGCGCCGCATCGCCCACATGCGAAAGGCGAGCGCGACCGCAACTCCGAGTGCAAGCGCCAGCAGCACCGCCGTCGCCTGCGGCCGGAACAGCGGCTGCGGCAGGAACAGGCCGCGGTTGTTGAGAAAGCCGCCGCCCGGCAGCGCAAGACTGTCGCGCAGTTCGGGCAGCGCCTTGAGCACGGCGTTGTACCAGAACAGAAGCTGCAGCAGCAGCGGCAGGTTGCGGATCAGCTCGACGTAGCCGCCGGCGAGCCGCGCCACGAGCCAGTTGCGCGACAGGCGAGCGATGCCGATGACGAAGCCGAGAACGGTGGCGAGCACGATGCCGATGCCGGCCACCAAGAGCGTGTTGATGAGCCCGACCCAGAAGGCGCGCCCGTAGCTCGACGTGGTGGAATACTCGATCAGCGTCTGGCTGATGTCGAAGCCTGCGGTATCATCCCAGAAGCCGAATCCCGAGGCGATGTTGGCGCGCCGCAGGTTGTCGATGGCGTTGGCGACCGCGCCCCAGGCCAGGAATGCGACGATGGCGCACAGCAGCGCCTGATAGGCGATGCTGCGCACCGTCGGATTATAGAGCAGCGGCACCCGCGGCCTTGCGGTCGCAACGGCACCGGCGGGGGCGACGTTCATGGGCTTCCGCCGCGACGGTCGGAAGCCTGCCGTTCAGCGGATCGGCGGCGCGTACTGCAATCCGCCCTTGGTCCACAGGGCGTTGAGGCCGCGGCCGATCTTGAGCGGCGAACCCTGGCCGACGTTGCGTTCGAACACCTCGCCGTAGTTGCCGACATGCTTGACGATGCGGTAGGCCCAGTCATTGGTGAGGCCGAGTGCCTCGCCGTGCTTGCCTTCGGTGCCGAGCAGGCGCTTGACGTCGGGATTGTCGGATTTCATCTGGTCGTCGACGTTCGCCTTGGTGATGCCGAGCTCCTCGGCGTTGACCATGGCGAAATGCGTCCATTTGACGATGTCGAACCACTGGTCGTCGCCGTGGCGGACCACCGGACCGAGCGGCTCCTTGGAGATGATCTCGGGCAGGATGATGTGGTCGTTGGCATTGGCGAGCCGCAGCCGCTCGCCGGCGAGCCCCGAGGCATCGGTGGTGTAGGCGTCGCAGCGGCCGGCGTCATAGGCCTTCACCGCCTCGGTCGACGTGGCAAAGGTGACGGTCTTCAGCTTCATCTTGTTGGCGCGGAAATAGTCCGCCAGATTGAGCTCGGTCGTGGTGCCCTGCTGCACGCAGACCGCCGCGTCATTGAGTTCGAGCGCGGAGTTGACTTTCAGCGCCTTGCGCACCATGAAGCCCTGCCCGTCGTAGTAGTTGACGGCGGCGAAGTTCAATCCGAGCGAGGTGTCGCGCGAGGACGTCCAGGTGGTGTTGCGGGCAAGCACGTCGACTTCGCCCGATTGCAGCGCGGTGAAGCGATCCTTGGCGGTCAGCGGCACGAACTTGACCTTGTTCGGGTCGTTGAAGATCGCCGCCGCGAGCGCCTTGCAGAAATCGACATCGAGGCCGGTCCAGCGCCCTTGCGCGTCGGGCAGGCCGAAGCCCGCAAGCGTGCCGTTGGCGCCGCAGTTGAGGATGCCGCGCGATTTTACGGTGTTGAGGGTTTGTGCCGATGCCGCCGTTGCGAGAAGGCCCACGACCGCCGCCAGAGTGGCGCGTATGACGACGCTCTTCATGACTGCAATCTCCCAAAAACCCAGAACTCAGGCGTTTGACCCACGCGCGCCTTCGTTCCCGCTCCGTCCCCTCGACCCGGTCCATCTGAGAACGGGCGCGCAGTCAGGTCAAGGGGTTGCAGCCGCTCCGGCAGGCGCCCCAAAATGCGCGCATTGGACCGGAACCCGGCACGATGTCCAAGAGCGAGGGCAAAAGGCCCGCACGCGGCGACCTCAAGGCCGACACCTTGCTCGCCATCGGCGGCCGTAACCCGTTCGCCCATCACGGTTACGTCAATCCGCCGGTCTATCATGCCTCGACGCTTCTCTTTCCCACGGTCGAGGACTATCTGGCCGAACGCGCGCGCTATCGCTACGGCCGCCTCGGCACGCCCACCTCGGAGGCGCTGGAGAACGCGATCCGGGAGATCGAGGGCCCGGCCTGCGCAGGCGTTGCGCTGCTGCCCTCCGGCCTTGCCGCAATCGCCACCACCCTCCTCGCAGTCCTGCGCGCGGGCGAGCACATTCTCGTGACCGACAACTGCTACGGGCCGACGCGCATTTTCTGCGACACGGTGCTGGCCCGCTACGGCGTGAGCACGACCTATTACGACCCGCTCGTCGGCGCGGGCATCGCCGACCTGATGCAGCCCACCACGCGCGCGGTCTTTACCGAGTCGCCCGGCTCGCTCACCTTCGAGATGCAGGACATTCCGGCGATCGCCGAGGCCGCCCATCGCGGCGGCGCGCTCGTGCTGATGGACAACACCTGGGCGAGCCCGCTGCATTTTCGCGCGCTTGAGAAGGGGGTCGACCTGTCGATCCAGTCCGGCAGCAAGTACATCGGCGGGCATTGCGATCTCATGCTCGGCACGGTGTCCGCCAACAGCAAGGCGTGGCCGCAAGTTCGGGAGCTGTCGTTCCACATGGGGCTGTGCGTGGGCCCCGACGATATCAATCTCGGTCTGCGCGGGCTGCGCACGCTTGGCGTGCGCCTTGCGCGTCATCATCAATCCGCTGTGACCATCGCGCGCTGGCTCGAACAGCGGCCGGAGGTGCTCCGCGTGCTGCATCCGGCACTGCCGGGCAACCCGGGCCATGCCGTCTGGAAGCGCGATTTCAGCGGCGCTTGCGGGCTGTTCAGCGTGGTTTTCAAGCCGATCCCGGAAGCGGCGCTGCACGCATTCATCAACGCACTCACGCTGTTCGGCATCGGCGCCTCCTGGGGCGGCTACGAAAGCCTCGTCATTCCGTTCGACGCCGCCCAATTGCGCACCGCCACCTCCTGGGCGCCCGGCGGCCCGTGCGTGCGATTCCATATCGGCCTGGAAGACGCAAACGACTTGATTGCCGATCTCGAACGCGGCTTTGCCGCGCTCGCTGCCTCGAAGGTGCGGCCGTGACCGCGGCACGACCCCGTCCCTCCCCGATCGTGATGATGGATGCGCTCGCGCTGTCGCGCGCGATCAAGGCGCGGAGGGTGTCCTGCGTGGAGGTGATGCAGGCCTATCTCGATCACATCGACGCCATCAACCCGAAGGTCAATGCCATCGTCTCGCTGCAGGATCGCGGCGATCTTCTGCGCCAGGCGGCCGCGCGCGATGCGGAGCTGGCACGAGGCGAATACCGCGGCTGGATGCACGGCTTTCCGCAGGCGATCAAGGACCTGGTCGCAACCAAAGGCATCCGCACGACGCAGGGCTCGCGCATCTTCGAGGATTTCGTCCCGACCGCCGACGCGATCGTGGTCGAGTGCCTGAAGCGGGCCGGAGCTATCATCATCGGCAAGACCAACACCCCCGAATTCGGCCTCGGATCGAACACCTACAATGAGGTGTTCGGGCGCACCCTCAATGCCTATGACCAGAGCAGGACTGCGGGCGGATCAAGCGGGGGAGCGGGCGTTGCCGTTGCGCTGCGCATGCTGCCGGTTGCCGACGGCAGCGATCACGCCGGCTCGCTGCGCAACCCGGCGGCCTTCAACAACGTGTTCGGATTTCGCCCCTCCTACGGGCGGGTGCCGGCGCAGGGCCTCGACGTGTTCTACGCCTGGATGGGCGTGCAGGGCCCGATGGCACGCACCGTGCCCGACCTCGCCATGCTGCTGTCGGTGCAGGCGGGCTACGATGCACGGCTGCCGCTGTCGAACCGACAGGACCCGCAGCAGTTCGCCGTGCCGCTGGAGCGCGATTTCCGCGGCACGCGCGTGGCCTGGCTCGGCGACTTCCGCGGTGCGCTGCCCTTCGAGCCGGGCGTTTTGGATCTCTGCCGGTCGGCATTGCGCACGTTTGAAGAGCTTGGCTGCATTGTCGAGGAGGCCTGGCCCGACTACCCGGTGCAGCGGGTGTGGGACAATTGGCGCATCCTGCGCGCCTGGCAGGCCGGTTCGGCGCTCAAGGATCTCTACGCCGATCCGGCCAAGCGGGTGCTGATGAAGCCCGAAGCGCGGTTCGAGGTGGAGAGCGGTCAGCTTCTGTCCGCCTACGCGGTTTTCGACGCCACCGCAGCCCGCAGCGCCTGGTACCAGGCAGTGCGAACGTTCTTCGAGCGTTACGACTTCATGCTGCTGCCGTCGGCGCAGGTGTTTCCCTTCGACGCCACACTGGACTGGCCGAAGGTTGTCGGCGGTCGCAGCATGGACACCTACCATCGCTGGATGGAGGTGATGATCCCCGTCACCATGGCAGGCTGCCCGGCGCTGACGGTGCCGGTCGGGTTCGATGCACGCGGACTGCCGATGGGACTGCAGATCGTCGCGCCCAACCACGGCGAACTCGCCTGCCTGCAGCTCGCGCATGCCTACGACCGGGCCAGCCAATGGGTGGAGCGCCGACCGCCGCCGCTGCTCCTGTCCGGCTGAAGGCCGCGCTCACGGCGCAATCGCCGTCGACTGCCGGCGCTCGCGCAGCACGAAATGGAGGTTGCGCAGATAAACGAACACGCCGAACGCCTGCCCGGCGATGAAAACAGGATCGCGACGGTAGAGCGCGTAGACGAGCAGCAACAGGCCGCCGCCGATCGAGAACCACCAGAAGGCCAGCGGAACGACGCTCCTGCCCACGCGCTCGGAGGCAAGCCACTGCACCACGAAGCGCAGGGTAAAGAAAATCTGCGCCACGAAGCCGAGCAGCACCCACCAGTCCAGGCGCATGACGAACACGTCGTGCAAATAGGAGCCCACCGCGTTCGAAAGATCGACCAGCATCTACACCTCCGAGGCGTCCGGCACCCGCTTCCTGCGGCGGACGAGCCACCACACGCCGACGAGATCGAGAATTCCGACCCAAAGCCGGTCCCACATGCCGTAGTTCGAGCGGCCGTGCAGGCGCGGCCGGTCAACCACATCGACATAGGCGATCTCGCGGCCCTCGCGCCGCACCAGCGCCGGCAGAAACCGGTGCAGACCGTCGAAATAGGGCAGCGACAACGCCAGATCGCGCGGCATCGCCTTCAACCCGCAGCCGGTGTCGCGCGTTCCGTCGCGCAGCACCGCGCTGCGGACGGCGTTGGCGATGCGCGATTGCAGCCGCTTGAAACCCGTTGCCTTGCGGCCTAGGCGTTGCCCGGCGACGAGTCCGATGCGCGGGGCGCCGCGCTCCAGCGTCTCGATCAGCCGCGGCAGGAACGCGGGATCGTTCTGTCCGTCCCCATCGAGCGTGGCGACGATGGGCGCACGCGCGGCGGCAATACCGGTGCGCAGCGCCGCCGACTGGCCGCAGGAGGAGGCGTGTCTGATCTGACGCAGCCAGGGATATTGCCCCTGCAAGGCTTTCAATTCGGCCTCGGTCCCGTCGGTGGAGCCGTCGTTGACGTAGATCACCTCGAAGCTGCGACCGGCGAGCGCGGCGGCGATCTCGGCCACGAGCGGGGCGATGTTGCCGGCCTCGTTGCGCACCGGAATGACCACCGAGACGGCGGGGACAGCGGTGTTCATCGGTTGCGACTCGTGTGGCGGTTGGCGCGCGGGGACTCTGTCGCGAGCTTCTAGGCAGACTGGCGCCGCGGAGCAACCGCTTTGAGGATGCGGCGGACGCTCGGTCCGGGCAGAGGTTGCACCGTCCCGTCGGGGCGAACGACGAACCCCAGTCGCCGCGCAGCAAACCAGTTCCGCACCAGCAGCGCGCCGACCGATCCGACGACGGCGGCCGCGATCACGTCGCTTGGATGGTGCGCTCCCACCACCACACGGCTGAGCGCGATCATGACCGCGTAGATCCAGAGCAGAGCCCGGGTCGAAGGGAGCAGCGCACCGATGGCAACCAGCGCCGAGAACGCGGTCGTGACATGGCCGGAAGGCAGGCTCGCATAATCGACCTGCCAGCTAAAGGGGTGGTAGGCCCAGACGTCGTAACCTTCGACCAGCGGCCGCGCGCGCCCGATCAACCGCTTGACAATGGTCACGAACAGGCCAGGCACGGCGATGGCGCAAAACACGAAACCAAGACGCACCGACCACGCCGCCAGCACGCCACGAGAAAAACGCGGCAATGCGGGCGAGTCGCGCAGCGCCACCGCGATCAGCGCGAGCCCGGTTGGCCACAGGAACCAGCCCGAGCGGCCGAGATCGGACAGCCGGTCGAACGCTGCGACCAATCGTTGCGGCAGCCTGTCGATGTTGGCGACCGACCAGGGATCGACGAGCCACATGGCGCCGACCACGGCACCGATCGACGCCGCGGCGAGAAGCGCCGCACGCCCGGCATCGGGCCCGGCGATGCGACGCCCGGCCGGACGGGGGGGCCGACACAGCGTCGCGAGCGTTGCGCGCAGGTTCTGTTCCCGCTCGCGCAGCCAGGTGCCGGCATCGCGCGCTGGACCGACCCCGTCCACCGTGCTCACGGGCCGGCCTCCGACCGATAGACGGCGATCGAGACCGCGCGTCCATTGGAATAGTTGAATCCTTCAACGCGAACCGGTGGCGGATAGCGCAGCCCGATCGCCTGCGCCCGCCGCAGGAAGCTGCGCTCGTGGCGCCCTTCGACCAGCGCGAAGCGGCAGGCCCCTTGCCGCAGGAATTCGGCCGCATCGGCGCCATCGACGAGCTCGGTCCGGGTCCCGAGCAGAAACACAAGGCTCGGCTCGTGGTAACCGGCCGCCGCCGCATGCGGCTCGGCGCAGCCGGCCTCGCGCACGATGCGCGCAAGCGAGAGACTCGGAAACATCGAGGCAAGCTGCGGCAGCACCACGCCGTAGGTTGCGATCGCGAGCAGGAGCGAAGCAACCATGGCGCGCAGCAACGAGGTCTCCGCGCCGTCGCTGTCATACAGCCGCCAGGCATAGAGGCCGTAGACCACGGCCGCGACGGCAAACGGCCAGGCGATGAGGCCGAGCCGCTGCTCGAGCACGATCAGGGCAACCACTCCGCCGATGCCGAGGACCACAGGCAGCACGAACCACCAGCCGGTCCCGCGCACGAGCCAGCGTTCGCGCGCCAGCACGTGCGGCTCAACCACACCGGCGATCAAAATGGCGATGGCGGGATAAAGCGGCAGCACGTAGTGCGGCAGCTTGGTCACGACGAGTTCGAACACGATCCAGGCGGGGACGATCCAGGCGAGCAGAAAGCGCGCCCCGCGCTCGCGGCGCGCCGCCCACACGCTCGGACCGGCCATGCCGGCGAGCGTTGCCGCCGGCCAGAACGTCACCCAGAACAGGAGGAAATAATAGCCGGGCGGCGCGCCGTGCGCCTCCTGTCCGCTGTACACCTTGGCGAGCAGGTCGCGACCGAGCGACTCGGAAAGAAACGCCCCTCCGGAGCGGCCCATGATGGCGACGAACCACGGCGAGACCAGGAGCAGAAGCCAAAGCAGCCCGGGCAAGGGCCGCAGGCGTACAAGCCAGCGCGCCGAGCGATCCACCACCGCCAGCACGGCGGCCGGCAATGCGACGAACAGCGCGATCAGCGGCCCCTTCAGCAGCACACCGCCCGCCACGGCGGTCCAGAATATCGCGGCAAGCGCCCAGCCCGGTGCCTGCCGCTCGCCGGACGCCGTCGCCCGGTGTTCGGCAAGATAGGCGCGCGACATGGCCCCCATGGCGGCGACCGCGGTTGCCAGCAGCATGGCATCGGTCTTGGCGACGCGCGCCTCAAAGCCGAGCATGAGCGAGGTCGCCATCATCAGTGCCGCGAGCACGGCCGAGCGACGCGAAACGAAGGCGAGCGCCGCCCAATAGGTCAACAGCACCGCACCGACGGCGCCGGCGAGCGAGGGCAGACGGTAGAGCCAGATCGCGGTCGGCGCCTCTTTGACGCCGAGCGCTTCACCGATCGACACCGCGCCCGCCTGCAGCCAGTAGATGCCGACCGGCTTCTTGTAGCGGACCTCGCTCTGGTAACGGATGTCGATGAAATCGCCCGACTCCAGCATCTGCTTGGTCGCCTGGGCAAAGCGCGCTTCGTCCCGGTCGACCGGACCGATCTGGAAGAATCCCGGCAGGAATGCCAGCAGCGCCACCAGGACCAGCACGCCGGCGGCGCGGGCGTGGGAGCCGGCGGCAAAGTCGAGCACCGCGCCGAGCCTCGGCGCACGCGCGGATGCCGCCTGCCTGTCGACGCTGCTCGTGCGCATTCCCCAAAGCCCTGCCGGCGCAGCGACAATAGAGAAATCGCCGCGCGCGGGGAATATTGCCGAGCCGGGATTTGCAGAGGCTATTGCAGGCGCACCATGACGCTATCGGTCGCGCCCCTGGCGTCGATCACGGTGAGGCGGAGGAAGCCTGGACCGTCGGGCTGCACGAACAGGGTCCGGCGGTTGCCGTGCACGGGCGCCGGCAGGCCGTTGACCAGCACGGTCAGGGGCTCGACGCCGCCCGCGATCTTCAGCGCCAGCGGATCGCGCTGGCCGACCTCGTTGGACAGATCGACGCGCGCACCGTTTGGCGGGAACAGGATGCGCAGCGCGGGCTCGGCGCCGCCGGAATGGGCATCCGGCCTGAACCGCTGCAGCGGCGGCGGCAGTTTGGCGGTGGAGGCGAAAAGCACCCCCTTGGGCGGCGGCGGAAGCGGCGCGGGCGGCAAGCCTGCGCGGGCGAATGCATCGAACAGGATCGGCGCTGCCGCCGTGCGTCCGAGCATGCCCGCAACCGGAGCCCCATCCGGCCGGCCGACCCAAACGCCAATGGTGTGTCGCCCGTCGAAACCGACCGCCCAGGCGTCGCGATAGCCGTAGGAGGTTCCCGTCTTGTAGGCGATACGGCCGCCCGCCGCATTGTCCGGCGGCGGCGTGCCGGTGAGCACGTGGCCGACGGACCAGGCCGCAACCGGCTCAAGCAGACGCCGTGGTTGCGGCACGGCTTCGCCCGCGCGCTCGCGCAGCGCAACCGCCATGCCGCCCCGGGCAATGGCCGCATAGAGCATGGTCAGATCCGTAAGCCTGATGCCGACGCCGCCCAGCGCCATGGCAAGCCCCGGAGCCTCGCCCCGCGGCAGCACGAGCGGCGCGCCCGCTTGCGCCAGCCTTGCCTGCAGGCGCGCCGGGCCGACCTTTTCCAGCAGCGCCACTGCCGGCACGTTGAGCGACCATTGCAGCGCGCGTCGCACGGTCACCGTGCCCTGGAAGGTGAGATCGAAATTCTCCGGCGCATAGGCGCCAAAGCGCAGCGGGCGATCCTCGATCAGCGTTTCCGGATGGGCCACGCCATCCTCGAACGCAAGCCCGTAGATCAGGGGCTTGAGCGCCGAGCCCGGCGAGCGCAGCGCCTGCGTCATGTCAACCTGGCCGGCGCGTTGCGCATCGAAATAATCGGCGGAAGCCACGCGCGCGCGCACCTCGCCGGTTGCATGGTCCACCGCAACGATCGCAAGCGACACCTCTGCGGGCAGCGCCCGCGCCCGTTCGCGCGCCAAGCTCTCCAGGCTCTTCTGCAGTTCGGCATCGATGGTGAGCCGCACGACCCGCCTGCCGGGCGCGGCGGCGGCGGCCTGGTCGGCGGCGTGAGCCGCGAGCGCCGGCAGCGGCCGGCGCAGGTCGGGCACGGAACTGCGCCTTGCCATCGCAATTTCGTCAGCGGGGATCCTCCCCGTGAGGGCGATGCGATCGAGCACGCGGTCGCGGGCGGCGCGGGTCAGGGCGGCGGCACGATCGGGCCGGCGCGCCTCCGGTGCCTGCGGCAGCGCAACCAGCAGCGCCGCCTCGGCCAGCGACAGCCGGCGCGGCTCTTTGCCGAAATAAGCGAACGAGGCCGCGCGCACGCCTTCGAGATTGCCGCCGAACGGAGCAAGATTGAGATAGAGCGCGAGCTGTTCGTCCTTGCTCAGCCGCCGATCGAGCGCGATCGCATGGACGATCTGCCGGAGCTTGGCGGCGAGTGAGCGGTTGGCGCGCGGCTCGAGCAGACGCGCGAGCTGCATGGTCAAGGTCGAACCGCCCGAGACCACCCGGCCGTTGCGCACGAACTGGACCGCCGCCCGCAGCAAGGCGAGCGGGTCCACCCCCGCGTGTGTCCGGAATCGCCGATCCTCGTAGGCAATCAGCATCTCGACATAACGGGGATCGACCGCAGCGAGTTCGACCGGCAGGCGCCAGCGCCCCTGCGCATCCGCGTAGGCGCGCAACAGTCGTCCCTCGCGATCCACCACCTGCGTCGAATAGGCGATGGCGTTCCCGCTGGGCGGCGGCGGCAGGCTTGCGACCAAGCCTGCGACCAGCGCCGCGCTGCCGGCGATCAACACGCCCAGAGCTGCAACGATGCGAAGGACCATGGCGTCGGCCGTCCGTCCCCATCAGGCGCCGTCAGCGCACAGCAATTGGGCACCGCCGCGGCGGCCGCTCATCGCGCCGCCACCTCGACCGTTCCGGTCTCGGTGCGGCCGAAGCGATCGGGGCGGTACATGTCCTCCACATAGGCCTGCGGCAGGACGTAGCGACCCGGTGCCACCGCCCGCACCACATAGGCAACGGCAAACACCACCGGATCGCGCGGTCGCCGTTCGAACGCCGCGCTGAAACGGTCGTCGCGGAACTCCGCATGCACCGGATCGCGAGCGTCGGCGATCCACGCCAGCTTGCCGGCATCGCCCGAGGAGACGAGGCGCGGATTGTCGATCTCGAAGCCGGCCGGCAGGTAATCGGCGACCAGGATGCGGCCGAACCGCGGATCGGGTTCGGTGATCTTCAGCACCACGACGAAGCGCTGATTCTGCTTGGCCTTGGCCGGGTCGGCGGCCTCGCCGTCGAGAGTGTAGAAGCTGCGCTCGATCTTGAAGCCGTTTTCGGCGGCGGGCTCTGGCACGCTCGGTGCTCCCGATACCGACACCACGGCACGCACCGTGACCTCGCCCGTATTGGTGACCTTCAGCTCCGGCGCGAGCGCACCGGCGCGAATGCTGCGGAAGAACACCCCCTTGTGCGGCGCACCGGCCACATCGAGCGAAATCGCGCCGCCGTCCTTGGCAATCGCGCGTGCGGCGAGCACGAGCCAGGCGTTTTCCTGGGTCGAGGTATAGGCGGCCCGCCCCCGCGCCTCCTCGACACGATGGACCGCAGCCTCGACCAGCGGGCGCGGCGCCCCGGTCTCGCCCGCAAGCGTCACCAACGCGGCGGCGTCGCGCAGCGTCGAGCCGTAATCGACACGGCTGAACAGTTCGGCTGCCGCAGGCGGCTTGATGTCGTCCAGCGCGGCGCGATAGACGCGCTCGGCGCGCACGCGGTCGCCGATCAGCCCGAGCGCCGCCGCGATCTGGGCCTTGGCGATCGGGGTCGCAAGATCGGCAAGCTTGGCATCGGCGAGATAGCGCAGGTCGCCGAGCGGGGCCAAGCCGTTTCGCGCCAGGACATAGAGCGCATAGGCGACGTTGCGCCCGCCGTCCTTTGCTGGATCCTGGGCGGTCGCAACGATGTTGCGCAGCCGATCGAGCGCGAGCTTGAATGCCGCATCCGGTACGGCAAAGCCGCGTTCGCGTGCGCGTGTCAGGAAATCGGTCACGTAGGCATCGAGCCAGGCATCGCCGTTGCCCACGCCCCACAGGCCGAATGATCCGCTCGACGACTGGCGCGCGAGCACCCGCTCGATCGCATCGCGAATGCGCTGATCCACCGCCTCGTCGAGGGCCAGATGCGCCTCGGCCGCAAGCTCGTTGACATAGAGCAGTGGCAGCGCCCGGCTGACGATCTGCTCCGAACAGCCGAAGGGGTATCGGTCGAGCGCCTTGAGCACGGTGGCCGCGTCGAGCGCCGTCGAGGGGCCAACCGAGAGCGCCACGGTTCCGGTGCCGGGAACAAGGTCGGCAAACAGGTCGGCAGACAGCGTGAGACTTTCGCCGCGCGCAATCGCTCTGACGGTGCGGCGGGTGAGCATCTGCGTCGCCGGCTTGACTGCGAGCGAAAAGCTGCGCTCGAGCGCAAAACCGCCCGGCCCGGTGATGCGCACGCCAAGCGTTGCGGTGCCCACCGCCGACGCCGTGAGCGGCACGTTCAGGCCCGCGCGTTGCCTGGCGCGCAGCGAGAGCGTCTGTGCCTGCCCCTCGCCCAACCCGACGATGCCGTCGCTGCGCACCGTCAGGCGGTACTCGCCCGGCGGCCCCTCGACGTTGTCGAGTTGCAGATGCATCGAGCTGCGGTCGCCGTTGAGGAGGAAACGCGGCAGCGTTGCCGTCAGCACGACCGGGTCGCGCACGGTGACGTCACCGCTCGCGCGGCCGACCTTGTCGCGGCTCCAGGCCACCGCCATCACCCGAACGGTGCCGGCAAAGGCGGGAATGTCGAAGGCGACCTCGGCGGTGCCGTCAGGCTTGACGGCAACGATGCCGGAATAGAGCGCGAGCGGGGCCTGCGTCGGTGGGCTGCCGGAGAGCTGGGCCTCGCCGCCGTCGCCGCCGGTCCTGATCTGACCGCGCGTGCCCTGCATGCCGTCGATCAATTGGCCGTAGAGGTCGCGGATTTCCGCGGAAAGCCTGCGCTGGCCGAGATAGTGGTCGTCCGGCGCCGGCGGCTTATAGTTGGTCAGATTGAGGATGCCGACATCGACGGCGGCGACGACGACGCGCGCCTGCTCGCCTGAGGCCAGCCCCTCAACCCTGATCGGCAGGCGCAGCGTCGCATTCGGGCGCTGCAGCGCCGGAAGCTTCAGATCGAGCGCGAGCGTGTGTGCCTTGCGATCGATGCTGAACCACTGCACGCCGATGGCGCGGCCGGGCATGCGTTGCGCCGCCTGATCGAGCGGCCGACGCAGGGTCGCCACCACATAGGCGCCGGTGCCCCAGTCGCGCCCGACGTTCAGCCGCAACTGCGCTGCACCCGGCTGCACCTCTTGTGTGACCGAGTGCAGAAGCCGTTCGCCAACGATGTTGAGGGTCAAGCGGCCGGCACTGCGGGCGGTAACCGCGACCGTCATGGCTTCGCCCGGCCGGTAGTCGGCCTTGTCGAGGGCGATTTCCAGCATGTCGGGCGTATCCGCGCTCGCCTCGGTGTACCAGCCGGCATCGA
>Ga0073934_10007819_pt1 | contig 14599 bp, 10 predicted proteins | sample LarsenN4metaG_FD_76834 | JGI IMG/M metagenome (GOLD analysis project Ga0073934, IMG submission 76834) | Hot spring sediment bacterial and archeal communities from British Columbia, Canada, to study Microbial Dark Matter (Phase II) - Larsen... ...
TACAGAATTTTGCCGCATGCTCAGAAGCACCTGTGCCCCTAAAGCCAGAAGAAGGCCGGGCAAAATCAGAGGCGATAGTTTAAAAAGCTTCATAACTTGACCGTCATCCGCCCTTGGTATCTGGTAAAAACGGCCCGGCTAACCAGAATCATCAGGGTCGATAGGGTGATAAAGGTTCCGAGCCGGTACGAAAACGGCTGGTAGAAAAACTTAACTTCATAGCGACCGGGGGCCAGTAGAACTCCCTTGAAGAGGTAGTTAACCGCCAGCAACTCGTTGGGAACATCATCTACAGTTACTTTCCATCCGGGGAAGAAGGTATCGTTCAACAGGAGCAATCCGGAAGTGGCCGCCTCAACGCGGACCGACAGGGCATTAACGGTCTCCTGGAGGATTTGGATACGCGCAGAGGGTTCGCGCAGCGTTGGGAGATCCGGCGCCTGGGGCCGGTTTTGTAAATCCCCGATCTCCGGTTTCGAGCCCGCAGCCGGTGGTTCCAGAACGAGGGCCAGTTTTCGGGGATCGTACGCATTTCCAAGCATCCAGTCTAATAAGTCCGACTCCGTCTGAAAACCCTTGATCTGATCCACAAAGACCAATCGGGGTAAATAGCGGGAATTTTCATAAGCCACCGGCTCAAAAACTCCCCGATCCGTCCTGAGGGTTAAAACGTATCTCCCTCCCAGGAGGCTCAACAATTTTGCATCCTTCCTTTCATCCAATTCCCGGAGGACCCGATCGAGTTTTTCAAGATCCATCACCCCAGATCCTCGTATGGAAGGAATCTCATACGTCAGGTGGCTCAGCAGGAAATATTTCTGCCTGGTGAGTTGGGTCTCCAGGTCATTGCTGGAATCTAAGATATAAGCCTGGATATCCGAGGAATTCTCTATAAAAATCCGAAAGAAACCCTCACGCTTTAAGTTGGCTTTAAGGGCTTTGATATGAGGCGTTTCCTGCACGAAGAGGTTGTAATCTGCGGTCAGAAACTGAGGGGGGCTAATGAGGCCCCGGTCCAGGATAAAGAGGGCTAAGAGGGCCGCTAGGAAGGCTTTCTCGGATAAGTAGAACCGGGTTTGAAAGGTATTCTTCCCTCGCTGAAACCCGTAGATTAAAATGCCAAGGAGCAAGAAAGATAAAGCCGCTTTAAAGAGCGAAACATGGAGGTGATCCGGGACTTTTTTTGGAAAAAGCGGGATAAGAAAAGGAGAGCCGGCCCCCGCCAGGCTTAAGGAGATGGCCATCAGGAAAAGACCCCCGGGTAAAGTCGGAGCGAGCCCCGGCTTGCCTGTCCGGCAGGGATGCCAGGAGAGGAGATTTCGAAGCCCCTCTCCGGCAAAAAAGGATAAAAAAAAACCGCCGGAGCCAGGAATCTAACCGGATACCGGATGACCTTGAACCCGAGATGTTGATACAAGAAAGGATAGATAGGAAGATATTTGCCCAGGGAAAGCAAGACAAAAATCGTTAACGAGGTGGCAAAAAAGGTCACCACCCCTTTTCTCCGCAGGGAGGGCCGCAATCCACAGCAAATAAGGAATACGGGGACGACTCCCAGGTAGATATCGGGCACCCAGGTCTGAATATATCCCCAGAAGTGCCCATAGTAAAATTCAAAGAAGCGTGGGAGAATAAATTGGAGTAGCTGCCAGGGAGGCAACGACCACTGGGTAGCTACCTGGTAACTGAACCCGTGAGCCCGGGTGGAGTAAGGTGCGTACTCGATAAAAGGGAGCAGTTGAAAAGCTATCAGGCCAAGGAATCCCGATCCGAGGATCAGGACAGGCTTCAAATGCTTCCAACCCCTCAACAGGTTCAGAGCCTGCCGCGAGCTGGTGGAGAGGGGAAGCGCTTTCAACCGACTCAGGATCTGTCCGGAGAAGAGGAAGCTCTGGGTTCTTTTAAGCCCAAGGCTTTTGAAAACAGTTTCATAGAGTATCCATATCAGGCTGGGTATCAGGGTCATTAAGACATACAGGGGCTCTCCCCCTAAAAACTGGATTCCCATGGAGGCGCTTAATCGGAGCGCATTTTTCGATCGAGCCTTTTCATCGGTCACGAATTTTTTGGAAAAAAAGAAAACCAGAGGCATCCAGGTCAACGAGGCCAGGTTATTCAGAAGATCCACCAGGGAGGTAAGATAGCCGGAGAGCATAAATGTAAGGGCCGAGAAGAGGGCAGGTTCTCTGTTATACCGGAACTCCCTCATCATCGCGTACATGAAAAGCCCTGCCAGGAAAAAGTGGATTATGATAAATAGATTAAAGGCGAATCTCAGGGGAAAAAGGTAGAAGATGAGGCTAATCGGATAAAACATATGGGATTGAATTTCAGCCTGAAAGGGAACCCCACAGCCCGTATAGGGGTTCCACAGGGGGATTCTGCCGGCGTTTAACTGCTCCACAACGAAGTGTTTAAGAGGGAATACAAAAACAGCCACATCTCGTTGGGCGAAGATCTGATTGGAAAGTAAAACCTCGCCAAAGAGGAAACCCAGGAGGATGATCAGGATAGTGATGGGCAAATAGTCGCCTCGGTTCATGGTTTAAGGGTCGCTCCGGATGGATCGGTGGGGGTATTTGAAGCGCCTATCCGAGAATAGGCTATTTTCAAATTATTCAGAGCTTTTACGTGATCTGGTTTCAATTCCAGAGCCCGATGGAATTCTTCGATAGCTTTGTTGAAAGAGCCGGTCAGGTAATAGAGGCTTCCCAGGTTGTTATGGGCTTCTGCAAAATCGGGTTTAAACTCCAGGGCCTTTTGATAAGACTTCATAGCTTCGTCCCAGCGCCCTTGCCGGTCGTAAATCAATCCGAGGCTATAATGGGCTTCGGCATGCCAGGGGCTGAGCGAGAGAACTTCTTGAAATTTGGCTTCCGCCCGATCGAGCAAATTTTTTTCAGCATAGGCGATGCCCAGGTTATAGCGGGTTCCCAGCGCATCCGGCTTGATTTTCAAAGCCGTTTCATACTCTGCGATGGCGGCATCGACCTGCCCTGCTTTAAAATAAGCTGCGGCCAGATTATGGTGGGGCAGGTAGCTGTCCGGCGATTTCTGGACGGTATCCGACCATAGGGTGTAATCGTTACTCCAGACGGTATTTCGCTCGACGGTCAAAACGGAATAGAATAAGAGCAGAAAAATAGAACCTGTGACCGTAACCGTCCGCACAAAGTCCGCAGAGAACAGGCGGCTGCGAAGATGATACAGATTTTCCAGAGCGATCCCCGACAGGAGGGAGAGACCGAGGGAGGGGATGAACATATACCGATCTGCCAGCAGCGTACTGGTGGGAAGCAGGTTGGAAACCGGGAGCAGGGTTATGAAAAACCAGCTGATCGCAAAGAACACGCGCCTGGAGAGGGTGTAAGCCCAGATCATTAATCCAAGAATTCCCACCAGGCCGAGCGAGGGGAACAAAGCCGAGGGATCCAGGATGGAAGAGGGTATCGAGATCTCGTACCAGGCCGAGAGATGGACGGGGGAAAAAAAGAGCTGAATATACAGGCAGAGCACTTTGGGGATGACCAGAAGGGTTGAATAAAAGCTTCCACCATGATATTCTTGAAGGACCCCTGAGATTTGGGAGACCTTGATATGAAGGTAAGTCAGTAACCCGCTCATCAAAAAGAAGGGGATGTAGATCTGGAGCTTCGAGGAAACCTCCTGCCGACCGGATTTACCAGGGCGGGTTTCAAACCCGCCCTTGCAGAGGTCATAGAGAACGAATACGAAGGGCAGGGTCAGGGTCGTCGCCTTGGACAGCAAAGCGCCTACCATCCCCCAAAGGGCCCCCACATAGGTCAGGCGAGGGGAACCCCTACCCTGAGCTTCTCGCCTCTCGCCCTTCGCTGGATTCTGTTCGAGATACCGGGCAAATAAAAGAAAAGAAATTAAGAAAAAAGCCAGGGAAAGCACATCCTTTCGGGCCGACACCCAGGTAACGGACTCTACATGGAGGGGGTGGGTCAGGAATATCAGGCTGGATAAAAGGGCGAACGGCGGACGCTGGAGCATTCGAGAGGCCACGAAATAGACCAAGATCGCATCGATCAAATAAAGGAGAAGGTTAGTTATATGATAGCCCCGGGGATCCAGTTTCCAGAAATGATAATCCACCGCATAGGAGAGGATGGTCAGCGGCGTGTAGTTACTGGCCAGGATGGATGAAAAAATGCGATAAACCTGATGGGGACTAAGTTCTCGGATGAAAGGGTTCTCCGTAACATAGGTCGCATCGTCCCACTGGACAAACTCATTTTCCAGGGCGTTTACGTAGAGGAGACCGGTCAAGAGGCCGAAAAGACCCAGGATTAAAAGTGGATGAAGGTAAGACCTTCTTTTTGGAACCCCCGCTCCCCTCGTTGAAGTCTTCATCTCTGGACCTTATGTTTATAGATAAGCTGTAAGTACCCGCGGAGGGTCCGAAGTATTCTCATGCCAGATCCCCCCTCTTTTAAGTCGTATCTTAAAACCAGAGGAACTTCTCCAATCCGGTCGGTCAGCTTACTCAGCTTGATCAACAAATCCGCCATGCCTGAAAATCCGTGTCCTTCTATAAGGGTCTCCCCGTAAAGGGCGAATCCCCTTTTAAGAAGATGAATCCGATAACCGCGATAGAAGGTCGAATAGTCTTGAACGCCCGGGATGGGAATCAGACGCTTCAATAACCCGGCGACTCCCAGGCTGAGAATCATCCGTAACCAGGGCGCTTTTACCATCTTCCCGCCTTTTTCAAATCGAGAGGCGATGACGATATCGAAGGAATGGTCGAGCTTCTGGATGATATCCAATATCACGTAAGGGCTTTGGGTGTTATCGGAGTCCATCGTAATACAGATATCGTTGTTCTGACCCAGATCGCAAACCCTTTTCAATCCTGTCCGAAAGACCTGGGTAATCCCTTGATTTTTTGCAAAGTTAATTAACTCAATGGGCATATCCTTTGCGAAAGACTCGACGACAACCGCCGTATGATCGGTGCTCCCGTCGTTAATAATGATGAGCTGATAATCTAAAGAAAACGCCCGACCGATCCGCCGAATGCGCTCCAAAAGCTTTTCTAATCCTTCTTCTTCATTATAAGCCGGTAGGACGATATATATCATAGCCCTCCCTTGTCATGCAAGATCGAATCCAGATTTCAGGAAGTTAAAACGCAGGAAGCTGCCATCAGGTATTTTCCTTACGAGGCCATATAGGTATCGTACCAGAGTTCGAAAATAAGCAGCGTCCATAGCAATTTGCGATTATCTCGCCGACGCGAGAAGTGTTCGTCAAGCAAACGTTTTATATAAGCAGAATTGAAAAAGCCCTGCCGGCGGATGCGCTCTTCTGAAAGCATATCCGACACCAGTTCCCGAAGCTGGCCGGTGAGCCACTGGGCCACAGGCATATTGAACCCCTTTTTGGGACGTTCGATAATTTCACGAGGCAGCCTACGCTCCATGCACTTTTTAAGCAAATATTTGCTGGTGAACCGGCGCAGTTTTAATTCCAGGGGCAGGTGGGTAGCAAAATCTACGACAGCCCGATTTAAGAACGGCACCCGCACTTCCAGAGACGCTGCCATACTGGCCCGATCTACTTTGTAGAGGATGTCGCCCTCTAGATACATTTTCATATCATTATAAAGTATCTGGTTAAGCGGCCTGCGCGCATCGCATTCCCGGGCGTGGGCGTAGGCCTGCGCGTAAGTATCCCGAAGCACCGGTTTGAGCCAGTCTTGCAGCAAGGAGGCCTTTTCTTCGTCGAGAAAGGAACCCAACCAACGGTGATGCCGGGCTAATAAAGGCACCCCTCGACCCGAGAGGAAGCGCCGTACCCGAAAATCAAAGCTAAGGTTGCTGAACGAAACCGGCATAAAATCGAGGATTTTGGGAGCAACGCGGGCCCGCACACCCCATGGGATAATCCGCTCGTAGTATTCGATGAGCCGGTGTGCTATCAGCGTCGGATACCCGGCAAATAGCTCATCTCCCCCATCTCCACCCAGAACCACTTTCACGTGCTCCCTCGCAAATTTCGACAAGAGAAAGGTAGGGATGAGCGACGAGTCCCCGAAGGGCTCATCTAGAAAATCTGTGATCGTAGGCACCGCTTCGACAGCCGATTTGCTCGTCAGGATCAGTTCGTTGTGCCGGGTGCCCAGATGTTTAGCCACCTTACGAGCGTAATGAGATTCATCGAAGGAAACTTCTTCGAATCCGATGGAGAAGCTATCCAGGACCCCCGGATACAGATCCACCATGAACGCAGCAATGGTACTGGAATCGATACCTCCGCTGAGCAGTACACCCACAGGTACATCGCTAACCAACTCTTGCTGAACGCTCTTTTTGAGGGTGTCGTAAAGGACAGAGGCGTGATCCCGCCAATGGACCGGAGGTTGGCCTTCGCTCCGGGCCAGACTGGGATTCCAATAGGGTCGAATGGAGAGCCCTTGGGGGTTGTAGCGCAGGATATGCCCTGGCTCCAGGCGGTGAATGTAGCTTAAGATGGTCCGCGGAGAGGGAACGTATTCAAACGAAAGGTACTCGTTCAGCGAAATCAAATCTATATCGCGTTTGACCTCTGGATGGGCGAGAACGACCTTCATTTCGGAACCAAAGATGAGTTGATTTTTTGTTTCAGTATAGTACAGAGGTTTAATGCCCATCCTATCCCGGGCGAGGAGGATCTCTCTGCGGGGAATATCCCAGATCGCAAAGGCAAAGATACCGTCAAGATGCTGCACGCAGTCGCTTCCAAATTCTTCATATAAATGGAGGAGGACCTCGGTATCCGTTTGGGTCCGGAAGGTATGGCCTTTTTTATGCAAATACCTGCGCAATTCGCGATAATTGTAAATCTCTCCGTTAAAGACCACCCAGATGGATTCATCCTCGTTGGCGATCGGTTGCCGCCCGCCCGTCAGGTCGATAATGGCTAAACGTCTCGACCCCAGCCCTACCTGCTCCGTGCTGTAGATGCCTTGATCATCCGGCCCGCGATGTTTCATGGCCTGGGTCATCTTTAACAGTATCTCTTTGCTAACAGGCCGAGAAGCGTTAAGGTTGACAATTCCACAAATCCCACACATACTCAGGCCACCTACTTCTCCGTAACCCTTATCCCCACGGCGTACGAGCCTGTAACCAGGCCCCCTCGCGAAGCATTCCTAAACAACCGCCGGCAGAAAATTTTCAAAGCCCATCCGTTTAACTGGCATATTCTTTGCGAGAACTTCTACCGCAATCGATTTGAGATCTGGCTCCATCGTCGCCGTACAGAAATTTCCCATTTAGAATTTCTAACGGATAACCCTTTCTCACAAAATCTGGATTCGCCGTTACAACTCTAAAAATTGTTCGATTTTTATGCAAGACCAGAGCCAGTTTTATGGAAAACGTAGCGCTTATTTACTCTTCCTGCTCCTGAGTTTGATCCCGGTTCAAGTTTTGCTCAGCCTGCAAGGAAAATCTCCTACCTTCGATGAGACCCCGCATCTCTTTGCCGGCTATTCTTACCTTAAAACGGGGGACTTCCGTATGAACCCTGAACATCCCCCCCTGTCCTTTATCCTGGGGGCCTTACCCCTTCTGGCCCTGGACGTTAAATTTCCGAGGGAACCCGCTTTATGGGCCCAAAGTGATGTTTACACGATGGGGTGGAGGTTCGTCTTTTTTGAAAATGACGCGGAAAAGTTACTTTTCTGGGCCCGGTTTCCCATGATCGGACTGGGAATTCTGCTAGGTTATTTTATTTACCGATGGGCCCAGGAATTATACGGGGAGGAAGCCGGTCTTTTTGCTGCGCTTTTGTACATCTTTTGCCCAAATATGTTAGCCCACGTGGGTTTGATCAATACGGACTTCCCGATCACTACGTTCATGTTCCTGGCCTGTTATTTTTTTTCGAAATGGGCCTCCCGGGTTACCTTTCGTCATTTTCTTCAAACTTCCGTAGCTTTCAGCCTGGCCCTTTTATCTAAAAATTCGGCGATCCTCCTTGTGCCCGGTTTTCTCCTCATGGGCCTCGTCTGGATCCTGATCCGAGAAAACCGGGAGAGGGAGGCGGGGGAGCCTGGCAGAGGGAAGGTTCCCTCCCCAAACTCCCCTCCCCCGACCCCCTCCTTCCCTTCCAAGGGATGGCAGAAGGGGTTAGCCATCCTGCTCCTCCTGATTTCTATGGGGATAGTAGGTTATTTAGCCCTCTGGGCCGGCTACGGGTTCCGCTACGAGGCCATGAAAGAACCGGTGGGGGAGTTTATCACCCCATGGGAGCAAGTCACCCCTCCATCGGGGTTTATTAAAGAAGCCAGCCTATTTATTCGAGAACATAAATTGCTGCCGGAAGCCTATACCTATGGACTCTTGTACACACATCGGACTACTCAAAAGCGCTGGAGTTTCCTGGCCGGAGCTTATTCTGTGGAAGGCTGGTGGTACTATTTTATTGTGGCGTTTTTGATTAAAACCCCCCTCCCCTTCTTGATGCTTCTGGGATTGGCTGGGTTATCCTATTTGTTTAAGGAAAGCTCCCGGAAAGCGTCCAAGGACGCCCTATGGACCCGGGAACTTTTTGTGATCTTGCCTCCCACCCTTTACTTTGCGTTCTCTTTGACGACGCATATTAACATTGGGCTTCGCCATATTCTACCCGTGTATCCTTTTTTGTTCATCCTGGTTAGCCGGTTGGTTTCCCGGGTGTATCAAAAAAGAGCAGTCGCAGGTAAGATCGCCCTGGGGGTCCTGGCCGCCTGGTTTATCGTATGTTCCCTACGAATTTACCCGGATTACCTGGCTTATTTTAATGAATTGGTTGGGGGACCGGACCAGGGTTATAAATACCTGGTGGATTCCAACCTGGATTGGGGACAGGACTTAAAAGGCCTGAAGAAGTATATGGATGACCACGGGATTGAAAAAATTAACCTGGCCTATTTTGGTACAGCAGATCCCGAATACTATGGAATCCATCATCATCGGCTGCCGGGTTTTATAAATTACACCGAACCTCAGCCGGTAGGGACTCTGGATCTTCGATACCCTATCGCCATCAGTGCGACCCTGCTCCAGGGCGTTCCAACTATCAACCCGGAGCTTTATAAGGGTTTTCTTGCTATGAAACCGGTAGCTAAAATCGGTTACTCGATCTTTATTTACAAGCTAGAGGCTCCAGGGCTAGAGACGAGAGGCTAAAGGATCGTTTACAACCTCCGGCCTCCGGCCTTGAGTCTCCGGTTATGATCAATTCCTCTGTTCGTCTGGCGCTGGTCGGTTATGGATACTGGGGGCCGAACTACGCGCGTGTATTTAACGAATTGCCCGAGTCTACGCTATCGGCTATCTGCGAAATTAACCCGGAGAGGCTTGGGCATGCGTTGCTCCGTTACCCAAAGGTGGAGGGTTACACGGATGTCAAGGAACTCCTTCGCAGAAGAGATATAGACGCGATCGTCCTCTCCACCCCGGCCTCCACTCATTTTGAGCTGGTTCGGTCTACCTTAGAGACTGGCCGGCACGTGCTGGTGGAGAAACCCATGGCACTTACCACGGAGCAGTGCGAAAAGCTCTGCGAGCTGGCCGAGCGAACCCGATGTGTGCTCATGGTGGGATATACGTTCCTTTATAACGCGGGCATTCGTAAGCTGAAGGAATGCATGGAGACGACGGATTTTGGATGCGTCTATTACTTACACGCTACACGTACCAATCTGGGTCCCATCCGGCAGGATGTGAACGCGATCTGGGACCTGGCGCCGCACGATATAGCTATCTTCAACTACCTGCTTAATCAACAGCCAAAGTGGGTCAGCGCCGTCGGCACGTGTGTGCTACGGAATACCCGGGAGGATGTGGGATTCGTGACCCTGGGTTATGCCAACAACGTGATCGGCAACATCCATGTCAGCTGGGCGGATCCGAATAAAGTTCGCGAAGTGGTTGTGGTCGGAAGCCGCCGACGGGTAGTGTTCGACGATCTCAATAATTTGGAGCGGGTTCGCATCTTTGAGAGGGGGGTTTCGGTTGGAGAATCGATCGCCGAATCCTACGGAGAATTCAAACTGCTGGTCCGCGATGGAGATATTATCAGCCCGAAGATAGAGCCCAGTGAGCCCTTGAAGAATCAATGCACCGACTTCATCGCGGCGATCACCAGGAACAAGAGACCCCTCTCAGATTGCCACGTGGGGTATCAGGTCGTTCGAACCCTGGTTGCCGCCGAAGCCTCCATGCGGGAACACGGGGTCGCGAAGGCAGTATAACGCGGAGCTATTTAAAATTTAAAATCCTTTAAATCCTTTTACTCCTAAAGGAGGTCCGAGTTGCAACCGTGTGTACAGGTAGAATTAGGCTGTAACTGTCGGGTAGATGCGGGGGTTCTGTTGGGATACCGGCCCGGGCGCAAGATCGAGCTCCAGCCGGTGCGAATTGGAAATGGCGCCTGCATCCGGGCAGGGACTGTGATCTACGCTTCCGTCGAGATTGGTTCCGATTTCGAGACCGGACATAACGTGGTCATCCGGGAGCAGACAAAGTTAGGCCATGGATGTTCGGTGTGGAATAACTCCACCATCGATTATGGCTGTCTCATTGGGGATCGGGTTCGTATTCATTGCAATGTATACGTCGCCCAGTATACGATCCTCGAGGAGGAGGTGTTTCTCGCACCGGGCGTGACGATCGCCAATGATCCGCATCCGATATGTACCAAGTGCATGCAAGGCCCCACAATTCGGCGGGGCGCCCGTATCGGTGCCAACGCCACCCTTATGCCCCACGTGATCATCGGCGAAAATGCATTGGTTGGCGCCGGCAGCGTGGTCACGGCACACGTGCCCCCTCGCGCAGTTGTGGTCGGCAGTCCCGCCAGGGTGGTCGGCAGCGTAGATAACCTTGAGTGTCCCTTTGGCATCGTGAAACCCTATCAGGACGGTATAGATGTACGCCGGCGACCCGAATGGGAGGCCGTTCGCCCCCTTCCGCGGCCAATTCAAAAACCATCTCTCTAGGAGAAGCGGAGAGCGGGAGAAGCGGAGAGCGGGAGAAGCGGAGAAGCGGGGAATGGGAGTTCTCCGCTTCCCCGCTTCCCTCCTTCCCCCGTTCCGCTTTCTGTTTTATGAGGACTCTAGTAGCTACGTTTGCCTACAATGAAGGTGAGAAGATCCGGCGCACCATCGCCCGGCATCCCAAAGATCGGGCTTACGATCTGCTGGTCATGGATGATGGATCGACCGACGGCGCGTTGGATGATCTCCCATCGGAGGATGTGATGGTCTTACGCAATTCCGAGAACCAGGGGATCGGCGCGGCCATGAAGCAGGTATTCGAATTTGCCCTTAAGCACGAGTACGATATCCTTGTCATCCAGGCCGGCAATGACAAAGATGACCCCCTTGAGATCCCCCGCCTGCTAGCTCCCATTCTCGCCAACAAGGCAGATTTCGTCCAGGGCTCCCGCTTCCTGCCCGGGGGGGGCTACGGGAATATACCCGGGTACCGGGTGCTCGCAACCCGTTTCATCCATCCCTTCCTCTTCTCGCTGGCCGTTGGAAAACGGATTACTGAGAGCACCAACGGATTTCGGGCGTTTCGCACCTTGATATTGCGAGATCCCGGCATTAACTGGCACCAGAGCTGGTTGGATAAGTACGAGTTGGAGCCTTATCTGTTATATCGAACGATCCAGCTGGGCTATCGCCATTGTGAGGTCCCCGTTACCAAGATCTACCCGCCCCATAAATTGGGCTACACCAAGATGAAACCTATCACAGGATGGTGGAGCATCTTACGGCCTATTTTTTATTTGTGGCTTGGGCTGAAAAAATAAGAGAAAGCGGCAAGCAGAAGGCGGCAGGCAGCCTTTTGCGGCCCTCTGCCTGCCGCCTGCTCATCTATGCGCGTGCCTTTTGTAGATCTAGGACTTCAATATCGGACTCTGGCGGGTGAGATCGATGCTGCGATTCACTCGGTGCTCCGGCGATCAGATTTCATCTTGGGTGAAGATGTTGCAAGGTTGGAGGCCGATTTTGCTCAATACGTAGGTAGCAAGCATGCGGTTGGCGTAGGCTCTGGACTTGCAGCCCTGGAGCTTGCGTTGCGGGCCTTCGGGATCGGACCTGGGGATGAAGTCATCACTGCGGCCAATACCTTCATTGCTACCGTCCTCGCCATCGCAGCAGTCGGTGCGAGGCCGGTGTTGGTAGACGTAGATCCCGGCAGCTACAATATGGATCCGATGGCGTTATCGGCGGCCATCACACCGCGTACCCGGGCGATCATCCCGGTGCATCTCTACGGCCAGCCTGCTGACCTGGACGCTATTCTGGCGATCGCAGACCGTCACGGGTTGCTGGTCATCGAGGACGCGGCTCAAGCCCATGGGGCTTGTTATAAAAAGCGGCGTGTAGGAAGCTTCGGCCACGCGGCTGCCTTCAGCTTTTACCCGACTAAGAATCTGGGCGCCTACGGAGATGGAGGTATGGTCGTAACTAATGACTCCCAGGTTGCCGAAAAGGTTCGACTTTTGAGCAACTACGGCCAACAAACCAAATACTACCATAGCCTTATGGGCACCAACTCACGACTTGATAACCTACAGGCCGCCATTTTACGTGTTAAGTTGCAACACCTGGATCAGTGGAATGCCCGGCGACAGGAACACGCGACCGCTTACAACCGATTCCTGGCGGGCTTACCGGTAGGCTTGCCTTCGGTATCCAGGGAGGTGGAACATGTGTATCACCTCTACGTGATCCAGATTGAGAATCGAAAGCAGATCCAGGAATCGCTTCGAGCGCATGGGATCGGTACGGGCATCCACTATCCCATCCCTGTCCACCTTCAGACCGCCTGCTCGCAACTTGATTACCGACCCGGAGATTTTCCGATAACCGAGGCCGCGGCTACGCGTATTCTCTCCCTACCCATGTACCCCGAACTGACCGGAGCACAAATTGAGTATGTGTCCGGCACGCTGGGTCGCCTGGTTAGCAGTTCGTAACGTTGTGCCTGCGAGGGGCCGGCGCCCGGAGCGCGGCGAAGGGAACGAAGCCTTCTGTTTTTTGTGTGGCGACCCCGGCGAAGGATCCTACCGGCTGGCGGAAAAGATACAGGCATTTACCTTCTCGGCAACCCCCGGTTACTCCCCGGAGCCGGAGAGCTTTAGCAACAGGAAGTCTCCCCAACGCCATACGAGCCGGTAGCGGGTCACGATAAAAGTATCCAACTGTAACCAGTGGAGCAGACTTCGTGGCTCAGAAAAAGAGATCTCCGTTTGATCATGTAACAATATCCATTTGGGGGGCGAGTTTAAAAAATGTTCTCTAAACTCGTCATACAGCGCATCTACTAAAATCTGGTTAAGATGAAAGATAAACGGAGCTTTCCGATAGCTTTCCCGCCCGGTTAACCCGTAGATGACCGTGGCATCTGGAAAAACGAAGAGGCTATCTTCCCTGGGGATATGGGCCTTAATGTATTCCACGGCTTTATCTACGCCCTCCCCGATGGCCCTGTTGCACCTCCATCCGCGGAGGGCCTCCGTTTGGAGTACGTAGTCATTGACCAGGTTGGAGCGATGCCATATCCATACGTGGAGCACCGACGTTTTCACACCGGCAGAATGAAGCCAGAGCAGAGCACTTATAACGAGCACGCCCTCGGCAGCTTGATAGAGGTAGTACTTTGTGCTCCCAGAAGGACCCTTCGGTAGCCGTCGAGCGAGTATAAAGAGATAGATCATCTCAATCCCAAGGAGGGGAATATTTGCCCGGATGATCATGGAACCCGTCCAGGCGGCGAAAATGGAGGTCATAAGGAGACCCGCCAGAAGAACGAACCTGGGAAGGTTCTGCCTGACATACTCCCGACCGCCGAGACAAGCCAGGCCAAGGCCCATCCCTGATAAGATCGTATAGGGAGTTACCTGTACCACTCTCCAGAGTTTAAAAGTGTCCGTAAATCTGGCGCCTGGATTGTACGCGAAGAACGCTTGATAAACAAAATCGTAGGGAGATTTCAAGGTCAGCGTTCCAACGGCCAGACTTGCCAGGACCCCCCCTAGGTATCCCAGGACAGACTGAACGCGCTGCGTAGAAACGAGAAAAACGGCCAGGAACATGATACCGCCGGCTAAACCTATGTTTGCCTTCGTCAAGAAAGAGGTACCTGCAAGCGCTCCGCAACAAAAACCTGTGAGAGCGGCCTTTCTACCTGATTTGGGCGGGAGCTGCATCTCTAAGAGCAAGATCCCCAGGATGAGCCAGAAACTGGCATTTTGATCGTACCAGGGGTGCGAAATAGGACCGTAAAAGCAGAACGCAGATAACACAGTCAGTAGGACCGACGCCACTACCGTCAGATGCCGCCTTGCCAAAAAATATACGAGGGTTACGACGATGGCGTTGATAAAACAAAGATGTACCAAAATGGCCGTTTTAGAAAAACCGAAGAGTTTGAAGAAGAACGCGTGCATATAAAGATGGATAGGACCTGCCGTGTAGTAAAAGTCCACATACGGTTCCTGTCCGGAATAAACGCGATAGCCGGCATCCATAAAGGCGGACATGTCAAAAAAGTCGTAGACCCGCATGGCGTTATAACTCAGAAGCAGA
>Ga0073934_10007822_pt1 | contig 14589 bp, 15 predicted proteins | sample LarsenN4metaG_FD_76834 | JGI IMG/M metagenome (GOLD analysis project Ga0073934, IMG submission 76834) | Hot spring sediment bacterial and archeal communities from British Columbia, Canada, to study Microbial Dark Matter (Phase II) - Larsen... ...
ATCTAATAATGTTGAAAGGGCGGCTAAATCCTCTGGCTGGTAGCTTTTTGTTGCCAGCATTTGATGAAGAAGACCCTCGGATTCAACACTAAGATATCCTGTTTCAAAGGCAGATTCAATAAGTGCGCGGATCATTGTGATTAGAGCATAATTTGGCGATTATTTCTTCTACTGTGGAATAAATTCATTTTTATTGAGTTGATACAGATCAGCAAATATAAGTGATTGGAGTTGAGCTTTGATGTGATTTTAATCACAGCTATTCTCTACCCATTGCTTGCCGCTTCTAAGACAGGCGTTTTATATATGTTAGTCTGATTAAATTTTTCCCATACTTGACATATATTCCTTCTATTTTGGTAATTTATAATACTAAGAAATAAGTATTAATGCTATAGGTAAAGACTTCATTAAACTACTAAAATATTCAAGACTTTTAATTCTATACACCCTGAGGGTGTGATGAACAGATAAGGTTACACGTAGTTCATCGAATAAACAAGCGGAAATCCTCATCTTGTTGACTTAACTGTACCCAATCAAGATTTAAGTTACGGAACTTATGCACCAGACGATCGCAAGCAGGACGTTCGGTAGCATAATGACCAGCATCAACTAAAATTAGACCGCGATCGCGACTTTCTTGAAACTGATGAAACTTACAATCAGAAGTTAGATAGACTTGAGCAGCTGTTTTAACGACAGCCGAGATAAAACTTGCTCCCGAACCCCCTAAGACCGCTACTTTGTCAATTTTTTGCTGCAAATCTGCTGTGGGAGAAACAATTAGAGAGGGAGGATTTAGCCGAGATTGAATTGTTGTGAGTAAATCCTGCAATACTAAAGCAGGTTGCAAAACACCAACACGCCCGTAACCCAAACCTGCTTGTGTAGGTACTATTGGAGAAACTTGTTCGAGTTCCAAGATTTGCGCCAAAACATCAGCAGTACCATCTTGAACTTGATCAAAATTAGTGTGGGCAGTGTAAATACCAATATTGTGGGTAAAAGCTAACCGCGCCATTTCCGCAATGGGGTTCCCACTGCACAAAGACTTTGGCGGATTAAAGATGAGGGGATGGTGGGCAAAAATTAGATTTACAGAGATACCAGCTTTTTGATAGGCGATCGCTTCCTCCATTACCGCCAAAGTCGGCGTCAGACAAACTAGAACCCTTGCTTGTTCCTGTAACACACCCGGTTCAATCTGCCAACCACAATTATCCCAGCTTTCTTGCCAAGCTGGATTTGCCCATTCTTCAAACCAAGCTATTAAATCAGCGATTTTCATTTGTCAATGGTCAATGGTCATTAATCATTGGTCAAAAGTTACTATTTATTCTCCTCACACTCCTCATACTCCCCCACCTCCCCAATCACTTAGCTACCCAGAAATATGAACTACTAATTCCCTATTGTGACTATGTTGGCGATGTTCCCAAATGTAAATCCCTTGCCAAGTTCCTAAAACTAAGTGTCCCCGGTTAATGGGGATGGTTTCTGATGTGTGAGTAAGGGCGGTACGTATATGTGCTGGCATATCGTCTGGGCCTTCAGTATCGTGAATATACTGAGCTGATTCTGGCACAAGTTTTGCCATAAAATTTGCTAAATCTCTAAGTACATCTGGATCAGCGTTTTCTTGAATCAGCAAACTGGCAGAAGTATGGCGCAAAAACAAAGTGCAAAGTCCCGTTTCAACTCCTGACTCTGCGACTATAGCTTCAATTTTCCCGGTGATGTTGTGCAAAGATTTACCGGTGGTGGAAATTCTCAGCAACTTTTGGTAGTGAGCCATTTAAAATTATGAATTCTCGGCTTGTACTAGAGGAACAATAATCTGCTAACTCTAATTTATCATTCATACATTTTCCTCAAGTTCTGATTAAAGACTTTTAGAAACTAGACATGAATACGGTAATTACTTATTGAGTATCTGCGCATTGTTACATACTAGTGGAAATTACGGTTGTTCTGTTGTTGCCCGCTAGTTAAACTGGGGGTAATTAGTGAGTGATTCTGCTCACTTTTGGCATCAACAGATTCATCAGGGACATCTACGAATAAAACTCCTCTGCCCTGTAAGAGCGGAGGATTTTTAATATTAATTGGTAATTGGTAATTGGTAATTGGTAATTGGTAATGGGTAATGGGTAATTGGTAATGGGTAATTGGTTACTAACCATCAACAATTAACCATCAACCACCAAAAAACTTAAAACCTCATGGGCAATTGCTTCATTACCATCCTTTGCAATGGGTTCTGAAGAAAGTGGTTGTTGCAGTGGTTGCAGTAAAAAATCCCAATTACCATCAAAAAATTCAGATGGCGTCAGGATTTGATGCTGATTGTACTGAGAAATTCCTGCTAACAGAAAAGCTGCTTCTGCAAAATCATCACGGGTAATAGATACAATCGGTACACCTAAGCGAGTGGCTTCTGCAAAAGTACTGAAACCAGGCTTAGAAACAACTTGCCCACAAATAGGCATAAAATCCACAGGGCGGTATTTATGATCGTTAATTTTTATGATATTGGGCAAGTCTGGGGCCGATTGGTCAAAGGTAATAAATTGCCAGTCTGGAAATTTTTGCAGATGCTTGTAAGGAATTTGTTGTAAACCCAAACCACCAAAAGTAAGTAAGATAGTTTTTTCTTTAGGTGCAGTAATCCCCCAAATGGCTCGAATTTGCTCGTCAGAGTAATGGGGAGAACCACCTGTTAAGCCAACATCAGTAATATTGCTGAATGCTTCCATTGGTTCATAAAAAGGAAGACGAAATAAGCGATCGCACTGACCATAGCAATCACTAATCCAATCAGCAACCTCACTAAAGATCTCACCCCAACTCCGATAAATAAAATCAAAGCCGAAATTACTCATCATCCAGCAGGGAACACCAGCAGCTTTGGCAAATTTTGTCGCTAAAAAGGGAATATCTGCCAGAATTAACTGCACACGATTTTGGCGAATAAAGTTGACTTCCGAAGCAATAATAGAGTTTTGATTCTTTTTAATCTCTAGCAACTTTTCTAATGTCGTTGCTTTATCCATAGCCAAGCTATCTTTTTGCACCACACCTACATCAAATCCACGGGGACGATGAATAAAATCACCTTCAATGTAAGACTCTAGTAACCACCGTGGAGCAGTTGACACAATAATTAGTAAGATGTCTGGACATAACTTTTGGATAGTGGCTGCAACCGCTGCGCAGCGAGTCGCATGACCAAAACCGTGATTGGTAATTGCTATGTATAAAATTGGACGTTTCATCGAAGATTGGGGATTGGGGATCTGGGACAAGGGAGGTAGGGGGGAGTATGAGGGGTGTGAGGAGTGTGAGGGGTGTGTAGACGCGGTAGCGGCTTCCCGTAAGGGTGGAGTAGTAAATAACCACTATTGTACAGACGCGATTAATCGCGTCTCTACGCACTAACCAACAACCACTAACCACTAACCACTAACCACTAACCATTCCTCAATTCCTTCAATTAGTTGGTCGATTTCCAACTCAAGTGTAAAGTAGTGGACGCAAGCACGTACACAACTGGGGTCAGCAATTGTGCGAGTGAATATTTTTCTTGATTGTAAGAACTCTACTAATTGTCGATGGGCTTGGGGAGTCTTTTGCGTTAGTTGAAACGAGACTAAACCACTCTCAGGAGGTGAAGTGCGCAAAGGAATAATATTGGGTAGCGCTCCTAAGCGTCGCCATAGGTATTCGCTGTGATTACAAATTTGCTGATAGCGTTCCTCTGCTGTTCCCCATTGCTGATGAATAGCGATCGCTTGCTTCAACCCTGCGTAAAGCGGATAGTTAGAAGTAGCAACTTCATAACGTTTTCCGTCTGAATGCCAATCTACAGGCTGACCTTGACTGTCTGTGAGAATGCTACGCCAACCGATAAATGTGGGTTTTAAACTATCTCTCACTTCTGGTCGCACGTATAAACCGCCCACACCGCCAGGCCCGCATAACCACTTGTGACCAGTGAATGCATAAAAATCTACCTCTAATTCAGTTAAATTTAATGGCAATGAACCAACAGACTGGGCAGCGTCTACTAAAAGTCTAGTTTGATTATCTATGCATAATTTGGATATTTTGTCAAGTGGTAAAACTTGACCAGTATTCCAGAGGATATGACTTAAAACTAGCAAACGGGTATTTGAGCGTAAGTGTTGGTCAATAACTGCTACTGGATCACCCTGATTTAACGTTGCCATCAAAGGACAAATGGTAACTTCAACTGCGAATCTGCGTCCGATCTCTTGCGCTATAGCCACAATACCTGGATGTTCACAATCTGTTAATAACAAGTGATCTCCTGGGTTCCAGTCGATACCCCACATAGCAATATTGCAACCAACGGTGACATTCTCAGTAATTGTAATGGTTGCGGGAGGCACATGTAACTCAGCAGCGATCGCCACTTTAATAGCTTTTGTTTCCTCATCAATCCAACTACCTACCTCAGTACCAAAAGGCCCGATTTCCTGTATATGAACTTGAGCTTGAGTAATCGCATCCATTGCCACTTGGGGCATCGGGCCTTGACCACCGTAGTTAAAATAAGTTTTATTCTCTAAAGCTGGAAACTGCTGTCGATAAAGATGCAACCTGTTCATAGTCAATAGTTAATAGTCAATGGTCAATAGTCATTTTCTCCCCACACTCCCACACTCCCACACTCCCGATTCCACTTCACTGCAAACGTAACACCCAGAAATTGTGTAGAATTTCTGGGTGTAACTAGTAGGCTTTTAGATTTCCTACCTTAGTTTTTGAAGTTATATCTATGTTCTCACAAGCTGATTTTATCCAATACGCCCAATGGTCAGGTATTGCCACCTTGGTCTTTGCTGCTTTGACAGTTTTGGGTTTTATTTTTAAATGGGGCCTGCGCTTTCGGCTAGTGGGTACAACAGGCTTTATGCTGGTGCTGACAGTTGGTTTATTTTCTCTTTCCCTAGCACCTTTAACACGCACAGTCATTCCGGGAGCAGTACGGTACAATTTGGTGTACGATAATGGTTCAACACAAACTGTAATTGCTATCCCCCCTCAGATTAGTCCCACGCAATTAGAAGCTACTTTACGTCAAGCAGCCAGTGATTTATACTCTTATGGTCGCTTAGGGAGACCTGGTGATAATCAGTTGACTATTCGCGCCCGTACAATCATACATCCGGAACCAGGAGTGTCAATACCACTTTATTTAGGTCAAATCAAGCGATCGCTTGCTAGTCGTGAAGATCCCCAAATGGCAATCGACATTTACCAGGATAAATTTGCCCAACTGCCAAAATCTAATACCTGATCATAAGATGGGCAGATAAGGGAGATGGGTTAATAAATCAATAACCACTAACAACCAACAACCAACCACTATCTATTGTGGAATTTGGCTTAAAGTTCGCCAAGTAGCTTCATCAATAATGCCGGTGTCAGGGAGATTATTACGTACTTGCCAGCTTTGCACGGCTGACTCTGTAATTTCTCCAAACTCACCGTCAACGTAGCCTATATAGTCTTGAGTAGATTTCAGAATACGTTGCACCTTCTTCACTAATTCTCCCCGGCTGCCTTTTTTCAATTCCGGTAAATTCACTGGTCTACCTGTGTATAATGCTTGCCAAGTATTATCGTCAACAATGCCATTTTCTGGCAAAAAAACTCGGCGCTGAAATTGTTTGACGCTTTCTTGTGTATTTTCTTCAAAAATGCCGTCAATTTTACCAGTGTAAATATTTAAATTAGTTAAAAGTTTTTGTAGCTCCTCCACCGCTGCACCATTGGAACCTAATTGTAACTCTGGTTTATTTAGCTTGGGCTGTAATATGTTTGGTATGCTGTTGCCGCTATCACTTGTCAATTGCATGTTCCTACTCCTTGGGAGCGGTGTTTATTACAGTGTAATTTTTTAAGCATCAACTTGCATCACTCAAGTGGGGTACTAATACCCTCTATCAAACTGTCTACCCAAGGCGGTGCTGAATCTTCTTTAAAAATGGTATTTTTTTGTGTCTTATAATACATAATTGATTATTATTTGGTTAAGATATTAATCTACCCACCAAAACTGCTACAAAACTTTTAATTAGGGCAGGTTGTAAAACCTGCCTTTACGGTAGTAGGCAGTTTGAAAGATTATGAGCAGTGTTTTATATTTAAAAGTTTTCCAAAATATCTAGAAATGTTACTGTTAATTCATTAGTTATATGCCTATTCATTTTTCAGAAAAGTTGTCTACTCAAACTCCTGCTTTGTTAATGCTGCTAACGGTAGCGCCAGCAAAAGTGATTCGTGGCTCTCAAATCTTGACACAGGTATCCAACGAAATTACCCGCCTAGGTCATCGTCCATTGATTGTAACTGGGAATCACACCCAAAAAGCCATCCAGTCCCATCTGCAACCACTGTTAGAACATCAGCAGTTACAATTTGCCCTTGCTGAGTATACTCCAGACTGTAGCGAAGCGAGCTTAAAATCTTTAAGAAAAGCTGCAAAGGAACATCAAGCTGATGTAATTATCGGCATAGGTGGCGGAAAAGCGCTGGATACAGCAAAATTGCTCGCGCATCAGTTACATTTACCAGTGGTAACAATTCCAACTTCAGCAGCTACCTGTGCCGCTTGGACTGCCCTGTCCAACGTATATTCTGAACAGGGGGCTTTTTTATATGATGTGGCGTTGGATCGCTGTCCTGATTTATTGATTCTTGATTATGATTTGATTCTGACTGCACCACAACGCACTCTAGTAGCGGGTATTGGAGATGCGATCGCAAAGTGGTATGAAGCTTCAGTTAGTAGTGGAAACTCAGACCAAACTTTAATTATTGCCGCTGTGCAACAAGCACGGGTATTGCGAGATATCCTCTTGCAAAAGTCTGCTGCTGCTCTCCAACAACCCGGAAGCGAAGTTTGGCAGCAAGTCGTAGACGCCACTGTTTTATTAGCTGGGGTGATTGGTGGTGTCGGTGGCGCTCAATGTCGCACTGTCGCCGCTCATGCTGTACACAATGGTTTAACGCATATTTGCAAAAGTGGCAGTATTCACGGTGAAAAAGTTGCTTATGGTATTTTAGTGCAACTGCGTTTAGAAGAAATGATCCAAGGCAATCAACTAGCAGCAGCAGCACGGCAACAATTATTAAAATTTTATGGCGAAATTGGACTGCCGCAGACATTCAGTGATCTAGGCTTGGATTGTGTCACTTTGGGCGAGTTGCAAAAAGCCGCAGAAATTGCCCTCGCTCCCAATTCTGACATTCATAGGCTGCCGTTCAAAGTCACATTGGAGCAATTGATGGCGGCAATGGTTTCTACCACTGCACCAGTAGATAACAAAGACTCTATTCATCGTGTCTCAACGAGAGAAATGAATGAACAAGTTGAACACTGAATTGGGGATCGGGGAGATGGGGGATGGGGAGATTGGCAGATGGGGAAGTATTAGGAGTATGAGGAGTAGTAAATAACCCTTAACCACTAACCATTAACCACTAACCACTAACCACTAACCACCAACAACCAACAACCACTAACTAATCAATTAACTGCATCGGAACTACATCAATGAACTTGCATTGGATCGCCCCAGCCGAACGCATACAAAAATTACCAGCCTATCCATTTGCCCGTTTGGATGAACTCAAAAATAAAGCGCGGGAACAAGGGCTGGATTTAATTGATTTGGGCATGGGCAACCCAGATGGCGCAACACCGCAGCCAGTTATAGAAGCTGCTGTCACTGCTTTGCATAATCCCAGTAATCACGGCTATCCTCCTTTTGAAGGGACTGCAAGTTTCCGCCGTGCGATCACTAGTTGGTATCAACGTCGTTATGGAGTTGTCTTAGATTCAGACAGCGAAGCTTTACCACTACTGGGTTCCAAGGAAGGATTAGCGCATTTGGCATTGGCATACATCAATCCCGGTGATGTGGTATTAGTACCTTCACCCTCCTATCCGGTTCATTTTCGGGGCCCGGTGATTGCTGGGGGAAATGTCCACAGTTTGGTTCTCAAACCAGAAAATGATTGGTTAATAGATTTGACAGCAATTCCTGACACTGTTGCTCAACAGGCAAAAATACTTTATTTTAATTACCCCAGCAACCCCACCGCCGCAACTGCACCTCGCGAATTTTTTGAAGAAATCGTTGCCTTTGCCAGAAAATACGAAATTCTTTTGGTACATGATTTGTGTTATGCCGAGTTAGCTTTTGATGGTTACCAACCAACCAGCTTGTTAGAAATTTCTGGTGCGAAAGATATTGGCGTGGAGTTCCACACTATGTCTAAAACCTACAATATGGCGGGTTGGCGTGTGGGGTTTGTGGTGGGCAATCGCCATGTCATTCAAGGTTTGCGGACACTGAAAACTAACCTGGATTACGGTATTTTCGCAGCCTTGCAAGCAGCTGCCGAAACTGCTTTACAACTACCAGATTCTTATTTACAAGAAGTTCAAACTCGCTACCGTACCCGCCGTGATTTTCTCATTCAAGGTTTGACAGAATTAGGTTGGAATATCCCTAAAACCAAAGCAACGATGTATTTGTGGGTTCCTTGTTCTGAGGGAATGAGTTCCACAGACTTTGCCTTGTGGATTTTACAACAAACTGGTGTAGTTGTCACTCCTGGTAATGCTTTTGGTAGTGGTGGTGAAGGGTACGTGCGAATTAGTTTAATTGCAGATTGCGATCGCTTAGGTGAAGTCTTACGCAGATTCCAACAAGCTAATATCCGTTATCAAGCCGAGGCTGTCGTTTCTAGTTCAAAATAGAAAAGGCATACCTATAACCTGCTTGTGATTAATGCAAACCCCCTCTGCTATCCCTAATACGATTATTTCTGGCTTTCATGCTTTATCCGAACCATTGCGGATAAAGGTGTTGGAATTGCTACGAAATCGTGAACTGTGTGTATGTGATTTGTGCGATGCTTTGGGGGTAAGTCAATCCAAGCTATCCTTTCACCTCAAGACTCTCAAGGAAGCAGATTTAGTCCTCTCTCGTCAGGAAGGACGTTGGATTTATTACAGTCTCAATTTGCCTCAGTTCGCTGTGTTAGAAGAGTATTTAGCAAATTACAGTCGTTTGCAGCAGATATTGCCAGCACGTCGTTGTTAAGACCAATCTTAGGGGTCTGTTGACCTAACTTTGAGGAGTTAAATAAAAAACCGCAGAGGAAGAGAAGGAGAGGATAAAACTAGAAATTGGTTTATCCAGCCAATTTGACTTGCCAAATAGTATTCTGTCAAGTTTTATTCTCGTAGGGAACCCAGATTAGAACCCCACAGGCAGAGCGTACCACCCGTTACAAATGAAAAAACAAGTCAAACTCTCTTGCCTTCTGCCTCCTTGAAAGTAACCTCACCCCGTCAAGAGAGGACACCCCTCTCCGAGCTCGCGGAGAGGGGAAGGGGGTGAGGTTTTTTCATGCCTGGCGGTGAAATTTTTTCATCGGGACTGCCTTGTTTTTTCTGTTAAGATAGTGCCTCCCGCAACACTGTTAGCTTCTCTGGCAAAATCCGGTAGTAGATCAAATTCCGGCGTCGCTCTTTTGCCAGTAAACCCGCCTCATACATGACTTTGAGGTGATGACTCACTGTCGGTTGCGAAATTCCTAACGGGGAAGCTAACTCACAAGCACAAACCTCTCGATTTGGCTGTGCTGCTATCAAATTCAGCATTTGTAACCGGACAGGTTCGCCCAAGATACGGAAAATTGAGGCTAGATGCATCGCCTCATCAGGAGTGAGACGACCAGTAAGCAAGGGAGAGCAACAGGATATGACAGGTTTAGATAACTTCATACTTTTTATATTGACATATATCAATATACATGAATAGTATATTGATATAGATAAATATTGACGTAAATCAATATAAGGAGTTACTGAATTATGCCTCGTCTGCAACTAGCGCTAAATGTGAGTAACATTGATACAGCTGTGGATTTCTACAGCAAACTATTTGGAACGGAACCAGCAAAGCGCCGTCCAGGGTACGCTAACTTTGCAATTGCTGAACCACCTTTAAAATTAGTGTTGTTTGAAAATCCTTCAGCTACTGGCAAATTGAACCATTTGGGAATTGAAGTGGAGTCATCAGCACAGGTTGAACAAGCAAGCGATCGCTTGCAGCAAGCCAATCTGACGGTCAGGTCTGAAAACAACACAACTTGCTGCTATGCCTTGCAAGATAAAATTTGGGTTACAGATCCAGATGGTGATGAGTGGGAAGTCTATACTGTTCTGAAAGATTCTGCAACGTTTGCTTGTAAGTAGGGAACAGGGGAAAATCGGATATCCCTGTGTCCGAGTTCGAGGCAGTTCTCGTGAAGTTTTTTCATTGGGACTGCCTGTGTTTGATAATTTTTCTGCAAAACATATCAATAAAAATTGATATATTTTGTAAAATGTAGTCTAGTTATCATTGATAAATCAACTTTTTTTGAAATGATAGGAAGTATAACTATCACAAGAAGCTACGAGGTGAAACATGAGCGCGACAGGAGAGAAATTAGCGATCGCGCTTGGGATGTTGGTATTGGCTACTAGTTGCATGACGAAATTCAATACATCTGCGCCAACTTCTCCGATAAAGTTCACTTTACCAGAGGCAAGGTAGGAACAGTTTCTGAAGGGGAAGCAGAGATGAACCTCAGCATTGGGGAGTTGTTAAGAAAACAAGCCAAGTTTTAAGAATTAGCACTTTATTTGAGAGTAATACTGATGGGAACAAATCGTTCGCAAGCTACTACAGTGCGTGTGCAAGCAGGGAGTAATCTCAGTTTTTTTGAAAAATACCTCACAGTTTGGGTAGTTTTGTGTATTTTGGCAGGAATTGCTCTGGGTAGATTATTTCCAGGGATTGCGATCGCACTAGACGCAATGAGTGTGTATCAAGTGTCCATTCCCATTGCAGTTTGTTTGTTTTTCATGATGTACCCCATTATGGTGAAGATTGACTTCACCCAAGCAGCAAATGCCATCCGTGCGCCCAAACCTGTTATTCTCACCTTAGTAGTGAACTGGTTAATTAAGCCATTTACAATGGTGGCATTTGCCCAGTTTTTCTTAGGATGGTTATTTCGTCCTTTGATAGCAGGGACTGAGATCATTCGTGGTAGTGAAGTAACATTAGCGAATTCCTACATTGCTGGCACAATTTTATTAGGAATTGCCCCTTGTACTGCGATGGTGCTGATGTGGGGATATCTTTCCTACGGTAATCAGGGACATACGCTAGTGATGGTGGCGGTGAATTCCCTCGCAATGTTGTTTTTGTATGCACCGTTGGGTAGATGGTTACTAGCAGCAAATGATTTAACAGTACCTTGGCAAACAATTGTATTGTCAGTGGTGATTTATGTAGGCTTACCGTTAGTAGCGGGAATGTACAGCCGTTACTGGATTTTAAAATATAAAGGTAGAGAGTGGTTTGAACGAAAATTTTTAAAGTATCTCACTCCAGTTGCCATTACCGCCCTACTACTGACTTTAGTATTGCTGTTTGCCTTCAAGGGAGAATTAATAGTTAACAATCCCTTGCACATCTTGTTAATAGCCGTACCTTTATTTATCCAAACAAATTTCATTTTCCTAATTGGTTATGTAGCGGCTTTGAAAATGAATTTATCTTATGAAGATGCTGCACCTGCTGCATTAATTGGGGCTAGTAATCATTTTGAAGTAGCCATTGCTACTGCTGTTATGCTATTTGGTTTAAACTCAGGTGCTGCACTTGCCACAGTGGTAGGAGTTTTAATCGAAGTACCGGTGATGTTGATGCTGGTTGAGTTTTGTAAGCGCACCGCAGGTTGGTTTCCACGAGAACCAGAAAAAGCAACATTGCCAGATCCACGTTGTATTAATCCTTACTAGTTAAAAATTTGCTGGGGAAGCTATACCCTAACAAGATTTTGGATTTTGGATTGCTAAAAGCTTTAAACCACGAGGCGCTGCGGATGTTTACAATTCCGAACCAGTCTTCTGTTGCTAAAGCTTACCAAGAGTTTAACGAAGATGGCACGATGAAAGATTCATCTTATCGCGATCGCGTAGTAGATGTGATGGAAGAACTCTATAAATTCACCCTGCTATTACGTGACAAAGTAGATTACCTCACAGACCGCTACAGCGAACGCAAGGAAAAAGCCGCCAAAGAAGTTATCAGCTTAGCAAATAATACTTTGGAGATGAACTCTCATTGCAGTTCATAAAAGTTTTCACCAGTAAGTAAGTCCGCACAAATAAAGCTAATTAGTAGGGGGTCGTCATTTGTCATTGTTAAGAGTTTCAAATATACCAATGATCAACAATTAACAATCAATAAAACCATGAAAAAAATAATGTTTGTTTGCAAAAAAAATTCTCGTCGCTCCCAAATGGCAGAAGGATTTACTCGTACATTAGGGCAAGAAAAAGTTTCAGTCACAAGCTCAGGTTTAGAAGGTTCTCATGTCGATCCAATGACAGTGCAAGTCATGTCAGAAATTGGCATTGATATTAGTAATCAAACTTCTAAACCTCTCAGTGATTTTAATCCAGAAGATTACGATGTTGTGATTTCTTTGTGTGGCTGTGGAGTGAATTTGCCGGAGGAGTGGGTGATTAGAGAAGTATTTGAAGACTGGCAATTAGAAGACCCAGAAGGAGGAACAATCGAAACCTTTCGCCGTGTCCGCGATCAAGTCAAAGAACGAGTAGTAAAATTGCTCGCAGAAATCAGCTAAAAACAAAAAAATAATAATTATTTAAAGTTTGTAGTCAATGCTTAAATACCCACTACAAACTTTTTGTTTTATGTCTCAAGAAAGATGTAATTAACAAAGTTTAAAACTTAATATACTAAATCAGTACAATTTTCAGTTTATTGTTAACTGTGATTAATCAAAATCAAGAAAATATAATTAACTCATCAATTGAAACTCCTTCTAGTAATAGATATACATTTAGTTGGTTTGACTGGTTTTGCTTATGGTATCCTCCCGGTTGGCTAATTTTATTTAATCGCCATTGGCAGCATTACCATTGCGATCCTGATGGTTGGAATTGGCTAGAATACATCTTATTTTTAATTCCTGGTGGTTTCTATTTAGCAATATTTATTCGTTGGTTGCGTCTTGGATGTCGAACACCACGACAAGAAGTTAGTGAATTTGATCCTAATTATCAACAGCTTTTTAGCCAGGAAATCTTGGCTCCTATCGTTGAACATTATTTTCGTGGTGAATTATATCAATTAGAAAACTTACCAAATACAAAACCAATTCTGGTAGCCATGAATCATGCAGGAATGTGTTTTCCTTGGGATTTTTTATCCTTGTGTTATTTATTAGGTAAAGAGCGAGGATGGATCTTAAAAACTTTAGCTGGTATATCTCTATTTGATCATGATTGGATGATTTGGTGGTTGCCGCCTGGATGGTCAACAGTTTTGGGTGGTGTGAGAGCGGAGCTAAATGAATTTACCACAGCTTTGCAAGATCAAACAATTCTTTTATATGCACCAGAAGGCTTACGCGGGCCAAGAAAAGGCTGGCAAAAACGTTATAAATTAGAAAAATTTGATGTGAGTTTTATACAATTGAGCCAACATTTGCAAATTCCGATTTTACCTGTTATTTGTATTGGCAATGAAAATCTGCATCCTTGGTCTACTAACCTGCAAAAACTACAGAGATTATTCAAATTACCATTTTTACCTTTATCGCCTTTGATGTTGGCATTCATTCTGTTTCCATCTATGGGTGTTTGGGCAGCTAAAAGTCATTTACGTTACTTTATTCAACCTTTAGAAACAACTCATCTACAACAAAATGATAAAAATAGTTCAGTTAATAAACGTGCAGCAAGTTATCAACAAGCACAAGCATTACGAGACAAAATGCAAAATAAAATTAATAAATTGATTAAAAAATAAGTAGCCGTCATGAACTGCGTATACCAAAAATAAGGTATATAATTTCCTATTCTACACAATCAATTAGCTTGATACTTAATTTAAGTGATACATACATTCATGTTAAATTCTTGGAAGAAAAGCTTGTTTCAATTTTGACATTAAAAATTTTATGTTTGTAAAGATCATGTGTTATTCATGCCAATCATACAAAAACTTCAAAGACTAGTAATAGGTTTGTACAATTTATAACGAAATGTGAGTACTCAGAAATGCCAAGATTGTAGCAGAAACATATTTCAATTCTTATGCCAGAACTACGCCAATCTTCTATTGCTCAGCACTACCACGAACGTACTAAGTATGAGCCTCAAACTATTGCTTTTAAAAGTAGGGGTTTAGATTGGGCAAAGCAACCAGTGCCGTTTAAAGAGTATAAAATAGGTTCTACCTTTGACCTTAAGCCCTATATTCAAAATCAGCCAGAAGCTTTTACCAATAATCCACAAGCACAATGGTGGCAAAGATTATCACAGCTTTTGTTTTGCAGTTATGGATTAACTGCGAGAATGCCTTCAATGGGAAGCGCAGTATATCTCCGTGCTGCGCCTAGTGCTGGTGGGTTATATCCGGCGGAAGTGTATGTAGTTTCTCGTGGTACATC
>Ga0073934_10007823_pt1 | contig 14589 bp, 16 predicted proteins | sample LarsenN4metaG_FD_76834 | JGI IMG/M metagenome (GOLD analysis project Ga0073934, IMG submission 76834) | Hot spring sediment bacterial and archeal communities from British Columbia, Canada, to study Microbial Dark Matter (Phase II) - Larsen... ...
CGTTGACGTTCACAGTCATGCCCCCTTCCCTCTCTTCAATCGAGCAAGATGAGCATCGAAACGATCGTCGGCCTTCTTGACCAACCTACGGTAGAATCGTTTCTCGCTCACACCCGACTTAACACCAGCCAGGTCGTCACCGATCTCAACAATCCAAGGCACTCTCACAGTATGATTCTGGATACATATGATGTCAAGTACATCCGCACAGCCACATCCTGCTCGTGCTGGGCCGCTCCCCCGCCGACATGGCGCAGGCGGCACGGTGGGTGGTCAGCTCGGGCGGCGGGATGGCCGCCTTTCGCGGAGGCGAGCTCCTGGGGTCGGTGCGCCTCCCCATCGCCGGCATCGTCTCCGAGCGCTCCGTCCCCGAGGTCGCCGAGGAGGTGGGCATCTTCCGCCGCGCGCTGGCCACCCTAGGCTTCACCCACTCCTTGCCGATCATGGCCCTGGGCGTGCTCACGCTCCCGGTCAGCCCGGAGCTGAAGCTCACCGATCTGGGGCTGGTGGACGTCACGCGCGGGGTCATCGTCCCGCTCATCGTGGAGGACTAGCCGTGGCCGAAGAGGTGCAGCGACACCTGCGCATCACCACCGGGGCCATGCCCCGCTACTGCCTCCTCCCCGGTGATCCGGCCCGATTCCGAGGATCGCCGCGTGGTTCGACCGCGCCGAGGAGACCATCCGCAAAGATGGAGTTCCTCGGCTTCCGCGGCACCGTCGGCGGCGCCGCAATTGGCGTCTGCTCCACCGGCATCGGCACCCAATCGGCCTCGATTGCCGTCGAGGAGCTGGCCAACGTCGGCGTGGACACCTTCATCCGCGTCGGCTCCGCAGCTCGGGCGGCAGGAATCCATCCCCGCCGGCAGCCTCGTCGTTGTCACCGGCGCATATGGGGCGAGGGGACCTCGCGCGCCTACCTGCCCCGGAGTTCCCTGCGGTGGCCGACCTGCGGGTGACCACCGCGCTCCTCGACGCGGCGGCGGCGTTGGGGGAGCGGCCCTTCGTCGGCATCGCCACGACCCGCGACGCCTTCCACCGCCGGGATCAGGCCCTGGCCGAGCTCCTCAGCAGGGAGGGCGGCGTCCTTGTCGAGGGGGACGCACGCGCGGCGTCCCCCCTCGGACCCCCCTCCGCGGACACGGTGCGGGCGGGGGCGGTGCTGGGGATCGACTCGAACATCTTCCTGCCGCGCCGGGAGCCGGAGGAGGCGCAGCGCCTCTTCCGGGAGGCGGAGGCGAGGACCATCGGGGTCGCCATCAAGGCCGTCCAGCTCCTGGCCGAGCGGAACCGGGCGCAAGGCCCTTCCCGCCGAGGGTCCGCCGGCTAACCGTCCGCCCGGACCGACATGCGCCAAAGAGCGGGCAACGGCAGGGCGTAAAGCTGCGGGCTGACGGCGACGGCGGTCTCGCCGAGATAGAGCAGGATGCCGCGATGGAACCGCCGACCGGTCGCCGCAGCCATCGCCCGCAGACCTCGGAAGTCAGCTTCCGATACCGAGGCGGCAGCCTTGACTTCAATCCCTACCAGCCGCCCACGTGCATCAAGCACAACGTCCACCTCCTCGCCGTGGGCCGTCCGGAAGTGCCCTACCTCGGGCTGCGTGTGGGACCAGCTCTGCTGTTTGACGAGCTCGGTGATGACGAAGGTCTCGAGGAGCGGTCCCAGCAGAGAGGGCTCCGCGTTCAGCCGTCGCGCGTCGACGTTCTGCAGATAGGCCGCCAGCCCAGTATCGACGGCGACGACCTTCGGGGTCTTCAGCAGTCGCTTTCTCAGGTTCGCGGTCCATGCAGGTATGCGCAGGATCAAGAAGGTGGCCTCCAGGAGCGTGAGGTAGCGGTGCAGGGTCCGCTCGGGAATACCCGAAGCGCGTGAGAGTTCAGCCGCGTTGAGCAACGTAGCGGTCCGCCCCGCAAGCGCCGTCAGCAATCGCGGCATTTCGGCCAGCCGTTCAATCCGCTGAGCCAGTTCGCGAACGTCACGTTGCAGGATGGCTGTGACGTAAGATGCGAACCATCTGCGACGCCGGACCTGCGACAGACTTAGAGCCTCCGGATACCCACCTGCCAGGAGCCGTCTGATGATGTCCTGGCGGTCGACCTTCATTCGCGCCAGTGGAAGCGGATCGTCGGCAAATCCCGCGTCGACAAACCCTTCCTGTGCTCCCTCGATCTCACCCTGAGACAGGGGCCACAGTGTAAGGATTTCCATGCGGCCGGCCAGGGATTCTGACAGCTTAGGGACCAGCCAAATGTTCGCGGATCCCGTAAGGAGGAACCGCCCGGGGCGGCGGTCGCGGTCAACGCTTGCCTTAATGGCAAGGAACAACTCCGAAGCCCGCTGGGCCTCGTCGATCACTGCAGCCTCTTGGAGGGTTTGAATGAACCCCGTGGGGTCCCCAGTGGCCGCCGTCAGCACTGCAGGATCATCTAGGGTCAGATAGTTAGCCGGATGCTGCCGGCTGGAGATCTGCTGGGCCAGCCAGCTTTTGCCCGTCTGACGCGCCCCATGGAGTACGACTACGGGACGGTCGGCAAGAGCTGCCAATAGACTGGGGGTGATGTTCCGCTCGTACACGTCTGTAGTTTAGATCGAGGCGGGTTGATAATCAAGCGTCTACTGGCGGATAATCCGCCATCAACTGACCGATAGTCCGCCATCATCTGGAGGAATTTCGCCCACTCGTTTAATCCACTCGGAGGGATAGCCGCCGTGCGCGGCGGTGAGCTCCTGGGGTCGGTGCGCCTCCCCATCGCCGGTATCGTCTCCGATCGCTCCGTGCCCGAGGTCGCCGAGGAGCTGGGCACCTTCCGCCGCGCGCTGACCACCCTGGGCTTGTCCGGGGTCCCCGAAAATCGCTCTCTGATTTTCGGGGTGGACCCACACCTCGCCGATCGTGGCCCTGGGCGTGCTCACCCTCCCGGTCAGCCCGGAGCTGAAGCTCACCGATCTGGGGTTGGTGGACGTCACCCGCGGGGTCATCGTCCCGCTCATCGTGGAGGGCTAGCCGTGCCCGAAGAGGTGCAGCGCCATCTCCGCATCACGACCGGGGCCATGCCCCGCTACTGCCTGATTCCCGGCAATCCGGCCCGATTCCGAGGATCGCCGCACGGTTCGACAGCGCCGAGGAGACCATCCGAAACCGGGAGCTCCTCGGCTTCCGCGGCACCGTCGGCGGCGCCGCAATTGGCGTCTGCTCCACCGGCATCGGCGGCCCGTCGGCGTCCATCGCCTTGGAGGAGCTGGCCAACGTCGGCGTGGACACCTTCATCCGTGTCGGCTCCGCAGCTCGGGCGGCAGGAGTCCATCCCCGCCGGCAGCCTCGTCGTCGTCACCGGCGCATATGGGGCGAGGGACGTCCCTGGCCTATCTCCCTCCGGAGTTCCCCGCCGTGGCCGACCTGCGGGTCACCACCGCACTGATCGACGCGGCGGCCGCGCTGGGAGAGCAGCCGTTCGTCGGCATCGCCACCACGCGCGACGCCTTCCACCGCCGGGATCAGGCCCTGGCCGAGCTCCTCAGCAAGAGGAGGCTCCTTGTCGCGGGGGGACGCACGCGCGGCGTCCCCCCTGGCCCCCCTCCGCGGGCACAGGCGCGGGCGGGGCGGTGCTGGGGATCGACTCGAACATCTTCCTGCCGCGCCGGGAGCCGGAGGAGGCGCAGCGCCTCTTCCGGGAGGCGGAGGCGCGGACGATCGGGGGGCGATCAAGGCGGTGCAACTGCTGGCGGAGCGGGACGTAGCGAAGCAGTCTACCACAGCCTGAAGAGACGGGCTCCGTGGTGAACCGCGATGATCTCTACCGCCTCGGAACCCAGCCGGTAGACGATTCGATAGTTCCCGTGCACGATCTCTCGCAGGGTCTCGTCGCCGATCTCAGGACAACTCGCCCCGGTTCGGGGAATTGCCCTATGTGTTCCACGGCCGCAACGAGGCGCTCTGCAAGCAGAACGGCATATCGTGGGGAATCGCGGGCGACATACGCGGTGATAGCTTCGATATCTTCGACGGCCTGGCGGGTCCAGATGACCCGCTTCACTTCAACAGTCGCTTCTTCGCTTCATCGTGCGGGATCGTGTCTCCAGCATCTGCCTGATCGAGGCCGCGCTGGACCTTAGCCAGGAAGTAGAGTCGCTCCATGACATCTTCCACCGTTGCATCAGGTGGCAGGGTCTCGACAGCCTCGATCACCTTCTGTTTGATCGATCCCGATGCCATAGGTCCTCCCTCTTCAACCTTCATGGACTCAGGCTGCGAATGCGGCTGAGGACGGCATCCCAAGGAATGTCCACCGGGCCGTCGCGCTCAAGGTCGTCCAAGCGCCGGTCGAGTTCGGCCCGCTGGTCCTCGATCAGTGGTGCAACTTCGGGACGGGGCGCCAGACTGTCCCACAACCGCTCCAGCAAGTCGAGCTGCTCGCCTGGGGTCAGTGCCCCAATGTCGAGAGCTGGCCTTCGCATGCCGTAAGCATAACACCGCCTCCACCGCGCGCTGACCGCCGTGGGCTTGTCCGGATTCCCCGAAAATCGCTCTTTGATTCTCGGGGTGGTCCCACTCTCGCCGATCATGGCGCTGGGCGTCCTCACCCTCCCGGTCAGCCCGGAGCTCAAGCTCACCGACCGGTGGATCTGGACCCCAGGGATCCGCTGGAGGTCTCTGGCGTTCGCGGTGACCACCTGGTAGTCGATGGCAAGCGCCGTCGCGCCGATGATCAGGTCATGCGCGCCTATCGGTTCTCCACGCGCGGCCAGTTCCGCCCACAGTCGGCGTGCACCCGGCTGCTTCGAGCCCGAATTCTACGATGGGGAACCGGCCAAGGATGGCCTCGACGAATCGCTCCCGCTGGATCCGGTGCCGGGGGCTCGCCGCTCGATGAACCCCGTGCAGCAGCTCGCTCGCGGTCACCGCGCTCGGAGGCGATGAACACGCCCGAATCGATCAGGAGTCCCATGGAACGGTCAGAGCCCGTCCAACAGCCGCGCGGGCGGCCTTCAGGTCTTCGGCGAACCGATGGGCATCCTCAGGATCCAGGTGAGGGAGCGGCTCGAGGATGGCCGGGAGGTCCCCCAGGCGCACTTCGGAGGCGGCCTTCGTAGGGACCAGTTCCGCCATCGGCTTGCCGCCCTTCAGCAGGATGCACCGTTCTCCCTCGAAGCGCACGCGTCCAAGGACGTCTGAGAAGTTCCGGACGGCCTCAGTGACTGTAAGCTTCCTGCGCATCAACTCGCCTCCGCGTCCATTCAGTCGCGGCAATCTGATTATATGATTATCAGACTCCAGCATGGTCCTCGGCTGCAGGAATCTCCCGGCATGAACAGGTCCCTTGCCTCAGCCTGGCCAGGCGGTCTGCTCAGGGTCTCTTTGAGGACTTCAGCCCACCGGCACACCTCCCAGTTCCACGAGACGGCAGAGCGCGTTCACGAGTCGCATCTGCTCAGGCGTGCGGGCGCGGACCCGGAAGAGTTCGGGGGACGACACGACGGCGGCGACGCATCGAGCGCGTGAGGTCGCCACGTTCAGGCGGTGGCGGCTGTACAGGAAGCGCAGGCCTCGGGGGGCGTCTTCGGGGGTGGAGGTCGCCATAGAGTACAGGCAGATGGGGGCTTCCTGGCCCTGAAACTTGTCCACGGTGCCGACGCGGGCCTGGGGCAGGCGGCGGGCGATCGCGCCGACCTGGGCGTTGTAGGGGGCCACGATGAGGAGGTCGTTCCAGCCGATGCGGCGGCGCCGGCCCGCGGCGTCGATCCAGTAGGATTCGCCCTCCACCAGCAGCCGGGCCAATCGTGCGATCTCCTCCGCCTCCTCCACCGACTCGGTGTCGTTGCCAGCGTGGGCGACCGGGATCAGGCGGAGGCCGGTCCCATCCAGCGGAGACTGGGCAATCATGCGCTGGCCGACGAGGTGCGGCTCGGGCTGCAGCCGGCTCTCGTAGAACACCTCGGAGGTAAAGCGGCACAGGTCGGGGTGCAGGCGCCAGGTGGTCTCCAGGAACAGCCCGCGGTCGGGCGGCATCGTCTGCGCCTCTCCAAGCAGGTGGGCGAGGGCGGAGCGCTCCGCCCCGGGCGGGTGCGTCCCCTTGAGGGGCTGGTCGAGCTGCTGAGGGTCGCCGAGCAGCACGAGGACGGGCGCCGCGTGCGAGATGGCCAGGGCGTTGGCCAGCGACATCTGGCCGGCCTCGTCCACGAACAGGACGTCGAGCGTCCCCGCCATCTCTTCCCGCGACCACAGCCATGCGGTGCCGCCGGCCAGGTTGACCTGGCGGGCCGCCAGGGCCTCGGCGGCGGTTCTGTTGTCCTTCGCCTGCCGCACGGCCGGGTGACCGCAGAAGTCGGCCTCGTCCTCAGCGCGCTGCATGGCCCGGACGGGCACGGCCTCCTCGCGGGCGGCCTCGATCGCCTTCACCAGCAGTTGGCCGATGACTTTGTGGCTGTTGGCGCAGATGCCCACCGTCTTGCCTGCCCGCAGCAGCGCGGAGATCATGCGGGCGCCGCTGTAGGTCTTGCCGGAGCCGGGCGGTCCCTGGATGGCCAGGACTCCCTGAGTGAGTTCGAGCACGAGGCGCCGGGCGGCGGTGAGGATATCCTCGCCGGTATGCCGTAGAGGCGTGCCGGCCGCCTGTCCGAGCCGGGGCGGGCGGCGCATCAGGAGGTCCAGGACGGCGCAGTACGGCCCATCTGCATCGAGGCCGTGGGCAGCCACCCATACCCCGGTCCGCATCAGGGCGTCCTGCTGCTGGGTCGTCGCCACGTACTCGAGGGGGACAAGCGCTCGAGGGTGGTCCGCGCCCGGGGTCATCACGCGCTCGACGTCGATGGTGCGGCGGGCAAGATCAACATCGACCACCGTGCCCGCGCGCCAGTCGCCGGGCGGGGCGGTCGGGTGACCCTGCGCAAGCGCGGGGTCGTAGACCTCCATACCGGGGCTGATCTTGTGCTCCTGTTCGGGGTACGCGTACCTCCAGATCTGTCGGTTCAGATTCCGGCCGGACGGCGGACCGACGGGCTCTCCGGGCACCAGAGCGCCGATCGGATCGCCTTCCCCAACAAGTTCCTCCGGGGTGAGCGCCATCAATCGGAAGAACTCCCACCACGTCGACTTGTCCTCGCGGCGGTGCCACGACAGCAGTTGCGCCAGCAGCCAGCGCGCCTGCTGCTCCTCCGAGCGGTCTGTTGGGTCGGCGGGCACGCCCTCACAGAGGCGCGACGCCAGCGCGGCGACCCGCTGCTGCCGCCGGGAGAGTGCTTCCGAAGGCTCGCCCGAGCGCGGGGCCGGGCGGGGAACGGCCAGACGGGTCTCCCGCTCGAGCTGAACCCTCCGCCCCTCCAGCCAGTCCCGAAGGTACCGGGTGCTGGCGACGTCGTCGCGGTTGTAGGCCTGGATGCGGTCGAGGTGGTCGGCGCCGGGACGCTCGCCCTCCCCCATCTCCAGCCACTCCGCGAAGATCAGGAGGCTGCTCCCCGCCTCGCGCAGGTCCACCGTCCGCGTGAAGCCGTACAGCGGCTCGAGCTGCTTGATCGAGTAGCTCTCCACGCTCGCCCGCAGGCTCTGCCGCACCGCGCGGTGCAGGTCGACCAGCGCGCCGCCGCGCAGCAGCCGGTCCACCTCCTGCTCGCGCGTGGCGTGACGGCCCATCAACCGCTTGAGCGCCGTGGGCTCGTAGGCGGCGTAGTGGTAGACGTGGAGGCCTGGGTCGCGGGTCAGACGTGCCATGATGAAGTCCATGAGGGCCTCGAAGGCGCGCTTCTCGCCTGCGAGTGAGAACTCGCCGTCCGCGTCGCGCGACCAGAAGGGCGTGTAGCTCCCCGCGCTGTCGAGCACGCCGAAGAGGAAGTCGAATCCGTCCTCGAAGGCGTACGGATCACCCTCGAGATCGAGGAACAGGTCACCGGACGAGGGCTCGGGCAGTGTGGCCAGACCTCGTTCGGGATCGATCGGTTCGCCGTCGCGGGGACGGAACAGTTCGTAGAGCATCTCGCCCCTCCGCCGTCCATCGAGCTGGATCCGGGCCTGCTCGCGGACGCGCGCCAGCGCCTCTGCGCCGACCCCCTCCAGCGGCGGGGTGACCGGCAGGCTGAGCTCGCCCAGGGCCCCCAGCGTGGTCACGCTGCGCTCCGCAAGGGCCTTGCGCTGGCGCCGCGCGATGCCGGCGACCAGGCTGACGTGGTCGTCCGCCCGCCGGCGGGCCGCGCACACGTCGCTCCATCGGCACACCTCGCAGTGCTCGACGGGGTCGGGGTAGGTCGGCGGCGGGTAGCGGGGCGGCGGCGCCTGCGGACCGGCGACCTCCTCGAACCGCCGTTTCGTCGCGCGGTAGTAGGCCATGTAGTGGTCTACGCGGAGCCGGTGCTCGGCGCGGGACGAGCCGCCGAGAACGACGGACATGTACTCGGGCTGCACGTCCTGGATCGCGGTCAGCTGCTCGACGTAGGAGCACAGTTGCAGGACGGCTCCCGCCTTCACCTGGCGCGCCAGCTTCGTGTCCACGACCTCATAGTGGTAGGGGCCGAAGCGACTCGGGCGGCCGGGCGCCTCGACGCGGCGCAGGAAGTCCGCGTGGCCCCGCCAGGCGCCGTCAAAGAAGGTGGCCTGGTAGATGACGGCTGCGCCGGCCGCCATGGCACGGATCGTCGCCTCAGCCGCGGCTCGAAGACGGTCCCCGGCCTCCGCCTCGTACCCGTCCGGATCGATGGTGACGACCGGCTGGCTCGTCTGACGGAGCCCGTCCAGGAAGCGCCGCTCGTGCTCCAGCCCGCGGCGGCGGATGAGATCGATCTCGGGATCGACCCGGCTGGGGCGCCCAACGAGGCCCGCCGCAGCCGCCCGCTCGAGGTGCGCAAGATGCTCGCAGGCCAGGAAGCCGACGAGATCAGAAGCGGAGCAGACGACTCTGTCGTCAATCAACTGCATGGCGATGGCATCGCCTTCGTGCAGCCTCGGGGATGTCTATCAACGATGAACTCGATTTCAGCAGGACGTCGAACAGCTCCTACCGCCAGGCAGCCGAGAGGAGCCTGCGTCTTCCTACCAGGGATCAAGGTGGGACAGCCACTGGACGAGCGGGAGGCCGGGGAGACCCCGCCGGAGGCGCTCTGCGCTTCTCCGGAGGAGATCATCACGGAGTCCTCAAAGTCGTCGGAACGATGCCGTGGTGCGTGAGCTACAGGGGCGTCTGACACTCACGACGCGAGGATCCGCGCGGCCGCCTTCGAGTGGCTGAAGGAGCAGGTTGACCGCCTGGGAGATGTGCTTCCGCGGTCCCTGCTCGCCCAGGGGTTCGTCCTGGAAGGAGTCCGCGTTCCCTGAGTAGGTTCTCAGGGGATCTTCAAGCCAAAAGTGCTTCGCGCGCCCCTATCGGTTGCAACCGTTCCATCCGGCCCCTATGACGACGCCTTTGGCCCGGAGGGGCTGCTCCGCTACCGGTATCGAGGAACGGATCCTCGTCACCCGGACAACGAGGGCCTGCGCATCGCGATGGTCCGCCGTCTTCCCCTCATCTACTTTCACGGGGTCGCCCCCGGGAAGTACCTGGCGGCATGGCCTGTCTTCGTGGTGTCTGACGACCCACCCGCGCTGACCTTTGCGATTGCGGTTGATGATGCATCACACATGGGCATGAGCCCGCTCACCCCGAGCGTACGCGATGAGGGGGCGGACATCGCACGGCGCGTGTACGTCACAGGCGTTGTGCGGATGCGGCTTCATCAGCGCTCGTTCCGCGAGCGGGTCCTGGACGCCTATCATCGTCAGTGCGCCTTCTGTCGCTTGCGTCACGAAGAGCTCCTGGATGCGGCACACATCGTGCCCGACCCGCGAGATCCGGTATCGGCGGTTCCGGGCGCAGCAGATTGCTTGACCCACTGATAGAGAGGTTGACTTTTGGGTGTCGCACTGACAGGCTCTCGGGCAAGGCGTAGGATCTCGGTTCCGTGCGTGAATGCCTCACATCCAGCGCTACAAGCAACGGCTCAACATCTTCACCCCGCCGGGCGCCCGGGCTTATTCCAGTTCGGGCAACTCGTTGGGCGACCGCAGCACTCGAATAGATCGCGCCTGACCCGGCACCCGCGCAATGAGGCGACGGGCTTCCAGACTCAAGACCATGCGATGGACGGAAGGCGGCGTGACCTTGAAGTACGCCTGCATGTCTGCCTCCGCTGGAGCGCGGCCGTGGAGCTTCGTATACAACGCAATGAAGCTCAGATACTGACCCTGGAGACGGGTGAACGGGGGATCGTCTCTCCTCATGGTCGGTCCCGGGAGTGCTCTCCGAAGTCAGAGTGCATTTCGACCCTGCACGCGGCCGGCGAGTTCCCGCCAGATGGAAAGATCCCATGAGCCGCCGGCGGCTCCGCTCGTCGAGGGAGCGACGAATAGAACTGTCCGTCCAATGCCTTCCGGTTGGACGCCGTAGGCCACCTCGGGACGGCGAAGGAATTCGCGGGCAGCGCGTTTCCCATTGAAGCACAGATATCGCGGCTGGGAGAGAACGACTTTGGCCCGCAGCGCAACCGCGTCTGCCTGTATCCGTCCGTGTTGATGCCCGCTTCGACCCCGGCCAACCGCGCATCCTCTTCCTCAGGCCATGCCGGGACCCCTCAGTGCAGGCCTGAGGGGCGGCACGTCACGAAGCGTCGATGCAGGCCGTCGGAAGGAGGGGGCCCATGGGAACCGGAGAGCGCGACGCCGCGGGCGGGCCGATTTCCCTGCGCTTCGATCGCGGTTCGCTGCGTCTCGACGCGCCGCGATCTGCCCGCCTGCCACGCTATCTAACCTGGGATGATCGCGTCGGCGCCTGGCGGACCGAGGCACTTCGCTACTCCCTCGTCCGGGAGGACGCTGCGGCCTACCACGTCACCCTCGACGACTAGGCGGCGCGCTTCTTCGATTCCCCGACGCTGCGTCCCGCGCTGCCGCGGCTGCGACCCGACCAGCAGGCGGCGGTGGAGGCCTGGGAACGCGCGGGCTGCCGCGGAGTCGTCGTCAAACCCACCGGCACCGGGAAGACCGAGATTGCGCTCACGATCATCGCCCGTCATCGCGTCTCGGCATTGATCGTCGTGCCGCTGCGCGACCTGATGTATCAGTGGCAGCGGCGGATCCGCCAGGGACTGGGCGTGGACGCCGGCATCCTGGGCGACGGCCGGCGCGAGGTGTGGCCGATTACGGTGACCACCTATGACAGCGCCTACATCCACATGAAGGAGATCGGCAACCGGTTCCGCCTCATCGTCTACGACGAAGCGCACCATCTCCCGGCACCGACGCTGCGGGAGAGCGCGCTGGACTGCCTGGCCACGCTGCGGCTGGGCCTGACCGCCACGCCCTGGCGCGCCGATGGGGCGGACCGGCTGCTCGAGGGCTTGATCGGGCCCGTCGTTTTCCAGGAGGACATTACGCAGGCGCGAGGCCGGACGCTGGCGGGCTACAGCGTCGTGCGCGTGCCGATCTACCTTTCGGAAGAGGAACAGGGGGAGTTCGACGCGCTGTCGCGGCGTATCCGCGCCTACGTGGCGCGCCGCCGGCGGGAGGCAGCGGCCCGGCCAGCGGGCGCGGCGGACGACGCGGGCAAGGTTGATCCCAACGGGCGCGCCGTGCCCCGGGCCGAGGCCGGCCGGAGGGCGGAGTTCGACTGGACGCGCGACCTGGTCAGCCGCTCGCGAGGTGATCCCGACGCGAAGGCCATCCTCCGCGCGTATCACCGGAAGCTGGCCCTGATCCACCGCTCGGCGGAGAAGATGCGCGTGTTGGAGGACATCTTCCGGCTGCACCCGGACGACCAGATCGTCATCTTCACCGCATCCAACCGCATGGCGCTCGACGTGTCGGCGCGATTCCTGATTCCCGCGCTGACCGCGCACTCCGACAAACGTGAGCGCAACCGCGTGCTCGACCTCTTCGGCGCAGGCCGGCTGCGCGCCCTGGCCGCCTGCGAGGTGCTCAACGAGGGCTGGGATGCGCCCGCCGTGAAGGTCGGGGTGGTGCTGGGCGGTGAGAAGGGCGTGCGCGAGGCGGTGCAGCGCCTCGGGCGCCTGCTGCGCAAATCCGGCGATCGCGCCGCGCGGCTCTACGAAGTCGTCGTGCAGGAGTCGCCGGACGTGGCCCGCGCGCGCCGGCGGGGACAGGCCGATGCTTTCCAAAGCGCACCGCGTCTATCACTGGATCAGGCCCGGCAGATCGATCTCTTCTGACCGGCTGGACGACGCCTCCCTGCCGCACCTGGCACGGGCGATCGGCGTCTACCGGCGCGCCATCGGGTGGCCCCGGGGGCGGGTGCGCGATGCGGCCCGAACCGCGCTGGCCGGTCTGCGGCCGGACCGCGTCGAGGCCGTCGTAGAATTGCTCGACGGCGTCTCCACGTACGAGTGGCCGCGCGGCGGGCGCGCCGGAGAGCGCCGGGTCGCGATCTTCGAGACGGCGGGCCGTGAGCACCCTGTGCTGGAGGCGGACCATGCCGCGATGCTGCTGCGCCGGCATCTCGGCGCGCCGGCCGCGCAGGTGATCGACACTCGTGACGCCGTGCCTCTGCTGTACGCGGACTATCCGGAGTACCACCGGCTCATGGCGTTCCCTGCACACTACGATCCGCCGGCCCTGCGGGATGACTACGATCTCGCGCAGGCGCAGGCGCTGCTCTACGACGCCGTCCGCGTGACCGTCGAGGCCACGGGCGATCTCAAACACATCGTGCAGTACGCGCGTCTGTCGCGGCTGCTGCACCGGATCGAGCGCCGGCGCGCGGGGGGATACCGGTTGAGGTTCGACGGTCCGAACACGGTCCTCCGGCGCACGCGCGCCTACGGCGTGGACTTCGCCAAATTCCTCGCGGCCCTGGTGCAGGCCCGCACCTGGCGGATGGAGGCCGACATCCTCCTGCGCCGGGGATGGCGGGCCGTGTCGTTCACGCTCTCAGAGGCCGAGGGGCTGCGCTCGCGCGTGCCGGTACCGGCGCTGTTCGACTCGAAGCTCGAGGAGACGTTTGCCCGGAAGTTCGGGCCCTCGCGCGGCGGCTGGCGGCTGGAGCGCGAGGCGGCGATCCTCCAGGCAGGCGAGGCATTGCTGGTTCCGGACTTCGTGTTCACGCACGAGGACGGAACCGAGGTCGCCCTGGAGATTGTCGGCTACTGGACGCCGGAGTACCTGCACGAGAAGCTGGCCAAGCTGGCGCAGGTGCGCGGCATGCATCTCATCGTCGCGGTGCGTAAGGCGATGGCGCTGCGGGCCGGACAGGTACCGGCGGAGCTGCTGCCGTTTACGACTGGGATCCTGCTGAAGGATCTGGTACCACGGCTGGAGGCGTTCAGGCCCGCGACAGCGTAACACCAGTCCCCCCACTGCCGATGGATCCATACATATGATCGCTGGCGGGTGTGCTTCCGATGGGAGGAGGGCAATGCCTACGATGTCGAGATCACAGACTATCCCTCGTAGGAGGCGGGGCGACCGGCTCCCGGCTGTGCATCCTGGGGAGATCCTGCTCGAGGAGTTCCTGAAGCCATCCGGCATCAGTCAGTACCGGCTCGCCATCGACATTCGGGTCCCGCCCCGCAGGATCAACGAGATCGTGCACGGGCTGCGATCGATTACAGCAGATACGGCCCTCCGGCTCGCCCGGTACTTCGGGACCTCAGCGGCTTTCTGGATGAACGTACAGACGCGCTACGATCTGGAAATCCACATGGACCGATCTGGCCGTCGCATCGAACGAGAGATTTCGAAGGTCGTCGCCTCAAGAAGATAGCGAGCGGGCCTTCATTCACTTCAGCAGGTTGCAGGGCGGGGCCTTCCGGGAGGTTCCAGCGGTGGAACCGCCGTCAGCGGGCCTGAATTGCTGAAAACGCGCGCCGACATATGGTCGCGCTCGGAGAGCTAATCGGGCATTGTCCAGCTTCCCCGGCGAGGCTGGCATCGAGGACAGGATCATCATACCTGTGCTCTTGCCGCGCGCGTCGTCCCCCGTCGACCCCCTACCGCGGGCACGGGTGTACGCGCGAGTTGGGCGGCCCTCCGGCGACTGCGACTTGGCCCAACCACCATGACCACCCTCATCGCAGACCCACCCATCCGAGAACAGTCGCCGGGACGATGAGGATAGCGGGGAGCCAGATGAACGGGGGCGCATCCGCGAGCGTGATCTTGATTCCGGCCCTGTAATAGGGGACCAACGCAACAACCCAAAGGGCGGTGGCCAGCAGCCCGCCTGCGCAAAGCGCCGCCAATGCCCACCGGGACCCGTTCCGCAGCCCGAACCACGAAACCAAGACGAACATCGTGCCAGCAAGGAGCAGAAACCCCGCTACGACCGTAAGCATCATCGTGCGATACTTCGCCAGGGCGGAGTTCGATCCCAGCAACCTAGACGGTGCGTCACCGAAATGCGCGGTGTCGGTGCGCTCGGAAACAAAGATGATGTGGGCTTCCGAACCCCGTTCGAGAAGGGGAACCGTGAGAGCACCGATGGCCAGCCACATGGCCCCGATAACCAAGAACAGGACGGTGCTCACACCCAGAGGGCTTGACCACTTGAAAGGATCAGCCATAGCTGGTCTGCCCAAGGCTCGCGCGTGGGGCGCCGGTGCACCAGTATTCGCAAGC
>Ga0073934_10007824_pt1 | contig 14587 bp, 8 predicted proteins | sample LarsenN4metaG_FD_76834 | JGI IMG/M metagenome (GOLD analysis project Ga0073934, IMG submission 76834) | Hot spring sediment bacterial and archeal communities from British Columbia, Canada, to study Microbial Dark Matter (Phase II) - Larsen... ...
CTGGGATGTCTCGCGCAGGACGCTCCCGCGAGGCGCGCCACTCTCCTTGACGGACCCCGGTTCAAACATCAAGATCGCCCTACGGATAAGACGCCGTTGGCGGCCTCCGACATAACAGCACTCCTCCACGCATGGAACGAGGGCGACCTCGACGCGCGCGAGCAGGTGATGACGCTCGTCTACGAAGAGTTGCGCCGGCGCGCGTTGGCACACATGCGCCGCGAGCGCCAAGGGCACCTGTTGCAGCCGACGGCTCTGGTCCACGAGGCGTATCTCCGGCTGGTCGATCAACGGCACACGGCGTGGCGTAGCCGGGTGCAGTTTCTCGCCGTGGCTGCCGGGATCATGCGACGCATTCTGGTGGACTGGGCCCGCGCCCATGGCACGGCCAAGCGCTCGGGCCGATGGTCGCGCGTGACGCTCGACGAGGCGGCAACGACTCAGCGCCCGTTCGACGTCGATCTGCTCGATCTCGACACGGCGCTCACCAAGCTCGCGGCCCTCGACGCCCGCAAGAGCCGAATCGCCGAATTGCGATTCTTTGCCGGGCTCTCGCTCGAAGAAGCCGGTCACGTGCTGCAGGTGTCGCCGAGGACTGTCGAGCGCGACTGGGAGGCGGCGCGCGCCTGGCTCTTCAAGGCCTTGTCCGGGGATCGGCGCGCGGCCGCCGGTTCGACGCATCATGACACCTGAACGGTGGGAGTCGATTGATCGCGTCTGGCAGGCCGTGCTCGCGCGGCCGCGCCACGCGCGCGCGGCGGCGATCGCGGAGCTGTCCGAGGGTGATGAGGAGCTGCGACGCGACGTCGAATCGCTTCTCGACCATCTGGGCCGCGCGAACGACGCCGGCTTCGGCGTTACTCCGTTACAGGTGCTTGCCCCACAGACATCGCTCATCGGTCGTCGAATCGGGTCGTATACCGCACTCGAACTCCTGGGTGTCGGCGGGATGGGGGAGGTCTATCGGGCGCACGATTCGACGCTCGGACGCGATGTCGCCCTGAAGATTCTGCCTGGTCCGTGGTTGGCCGATCCCGAGCGACGCGCGCGGTTCGATCGCGAAGCGAGGTTGCTGGCATCGCTAAACCATCCCAACATCGGCGCCATCTACGGCGCGTACGAGAGCGACGGAGCGTCAAGCTCTGACCAGGCCGTGCGGGCGCTCGTCCTCGAACTGGTGGAGGGAGAGACGCTCGCCGAACGCATCGCGCGCGTGGCCGCGCCGGACGGAACACCACGCGGTCTTCCGATCGCTGATGTCGTCGCCATCGCAAGACAGTTGATCGACGCGCTCGAGGCGGCGCACGAGCGCGACATCGTGCATCGGGATCTCAAACCAGCCAACATCAAGATCACGCCCGATGGACGCGTGAAGGTACTCGATTTCGGACTTGCGCGAGCCGTCGGTGCTGCCGACAGTGAACACGGTCTGCCTTCCGATGGCACGGCAGGCATTCCTCAACGTGCAATGGACGTGTCGGTCACACGTGTCGGTCTGCTACTCGGCACGGCGACCTACATGAGCCCCGAGCAGGCACGCGGACGGGTTGTCGACAAGCGAGCCGACATCTGGGCGTTTGGGTGCGTGCTCTACGAGATGCTGACCGGAGCGCGCGCCTTTGGCGGCGCCGACATCGCCGAGACCCTCACGAACGTGATCAAGGCCGAGCCGGACTGGGGCGCACTGCCAGCGGACACTCCACCGGCATTGCGCGTCTGCCTGCGACGGTGCCTGCAGAAAGACCTCGTGCAGCGTATTCACGATGTCGCCGACGTGCGCCTGGCGATGGAGGGGGCGTTCGAAGAACCAGACAGCGACGTGCGCACCGGACGCGTACGACCTGCTCACCCGGCGGCGGCATACGCCGGCTGGATCGCCGCGGCGATCGTCGCGGCAACAGCCGTGATCGCTCCCACGCTGCGACGCGACGAGCCGGGTGCGGAAGTCTCACAGAAGGCGACCCCTCCGGTCCTGTTGAAGCCGCGGGCCGGCGGAGGCCAAGGCAGCGCCACCGCGGCAACAATCCAGGAAGCGATTGACCTGGTTGCGCCGGGTGGCACTGTGCAAATGCTTCCGGGGACCTACACCGAGACCCTCAGGATCACAAAAGGGCTGACGCTCGAGGCGAGCGGCGAGCGGACCGGCCCTGTGATCATCGCACCACGGGGAACACCCGAGAGCGTGATCGTCGTTGACACGACAGAACCGGTGATGATCCGTCGTCTCACGGTGCACGTACCTAGCGCGTACGGCGTGCGCGCGGTTGGCAGCGTGAACCTCACTATCCAACGCGCGACCGTTCTCGCTGTCAACCCGCCGGCCGGTGAGAGCCGGCTGGTCGAAGTGAGCAACGACGCGAACGCCACGGGCGCACGCGCGCGAGTCATCATTCGCGACAGCTCCTTCGACGGCGCCATCGCCAAGACGGCGCGGTTCGAGGGAAGACCTCACAGTATCGCCGTGTCGCTCACTGGAGACATCGACGGCGTCGTCGAGCGCAATGTCGTTCGCCGTGCCGGCGGCATCTGCGTCAGAGTTCAGACACGAGACGACTTGAGAGGAGAGACGAACGTCGACATCCTGAACAACGACATCGACGAGTGCCACCCGGTCGCCCGCGTTGGCGCCATCCTGGTCGGCAGCCCACCGATTGCCACGCTATCGCCCGATCGGCCAGTGACGGCCTCCGGGACAGTCAATATCGTCGGCAACGTGATCCGCAACAGCTCGGAGGACTGTCTAACCAGTGCCATCGCTTTTGACGTCTTCCGGGGACGCATCGAGCGCAACCGCCTCGTCGATTTCGTCCGGCCGTGCGCGCAGTGGACATCGCGGAATCGCATAGGTGCAATCTCCATCGGACTCCGTGTCACCGGGATCCAGATGCCTGCGGTCGTGCCGAGTGTGCGTTTCAACGACATCCACGGGAACTGGCGCGCCGGGCTCCACATTAATGACAACCAGACCATCCCCGTTGATGCGTCTTGCAATTACTGGGGATCGGAAAAGGGTCCATCCGGTATCGGGCCCGGTGACGGAGACGCGATTCTCGTCGAGCCCCCAGCCCCCGCGCCAGTGTTCCTGCCGTTCGCGAAGACCCCCATCGTCGGTGCGCCGGATGGATTCCGGCCGCTCGAACAGCCCGCCCCTCGCTGCTGATCCCGCCTACTCCGTTCTGAATCCCAGTACGCGGCCGCCTCATCCACGATGTCGAGGTCTGCTCCGGTTTCTCGCGATCTACTGGCAAGCCCCGTTCTCGAGATTCCCGCCGGTCCAGAGCCGGCTTACAAGGAGCGTGTCATGGTTATTCTGCGGGCAGCGCTTGCCGCCATCGCCCTTCTGCTGCTGTTGACGGCGTACCCGACTGCGGCGCCACACTTTACTGACTGGTCTGAGCCGATCAACGTCGGGCCCGCGGTCAATTCCCCCTTCAACGAGAATGCGCCGACGGTCTCGAAGGATGGACGAAGCCTCTACTACGCCTCGGACCGACCCGGTCAGCTCGGGGGCAATGACCTCTATGTCTCGCAATGGGACGACGCCACCGGCTGGTGGGGGCCCGGGGTCAACCTCGGTTCGATCGTGAACACGACCGCAACAGAGTTCAGCCCGAACCTGTCCCGGGATGGCCATTGGTTGTTCTTCCACAGCAACCGCCCGGGGAGCTTCGCCCCCGGATTGGATATCTGGGTGTCCTACCGCGAGCAGGTTCACGATGATTTCGGTTGGCAGTCGCCGGTGAACCTCGGGGCGGGCGTGAACGCGCCGGGTCTCGACACATCCCCGAGCTTCTTCGAGAACGATGACGTGGGCATTCCCCAGCTCTTCTTCGGCAGCAACCGCGGCATAGCCGGAGTGCACGACATCTATGTCAGCGATCTGCTGGCTGATGGAACGTTCGGTCCGGCGATTCTGGTGCCGGAGCTCAGTAGCCCACAGGTTGAGCCGGGAGTGTCCATCAGGTTCGACGGTCTCGAAGCGTTCCTCTTCTCAGCACGACCAGGGGGGCAGGGCGCCTTCGATCTGTGGACGGCGACCCGTGAGACGGTTTTCCATCCTTGGTCGGAGCCGACCAACCTTGGGCCCGTGGTGAACACCGCATTCAACGAGAACGCTCCCCACATCGCCTCGGACCGCCAGACCCTGTACTTCGCGTCGAATCGAACGGGCGGTATGGGCGGGGCTGACTTGTACATGTCATTCCGCATGAAGCACTGAGACCTGGGACGGAGAAATCCAAGGAACGCAGAACGCGCGCCATCTGTGCGGCTCGGATTCCCGGGGCTTCGCCGTGAGTGTGCCGATCGTGTCAGTTGAACGTCGTCGCCACTCGGGCGATTTTTTCGGCGAAGGGAGCGGTCTGAAAAACCGCCGCCTTTCGCTCTTATCCCTCAGAAATCCTGGCCGGCGCAGTTGAGTTCGACCGCAGTGTGCCCGGAAGTGTGCCCGCAGCCGCGAGGCACACTCACGACTGCGCGTAACGCCGCAAAGGACTCATGCACCGATACTTGCGAACTAAAGGCGGCGGTTCTCAGAGCCGTTGCTTCCTATCATGTACGCTTCGCGCAAGTGCCTGTATCTCGTATACTTGAACGTCTGCGGTGAGGTGGCCGAGAGGCTGAAGGCGGCGGTTTGCTAAACCGTTGTAGGGCCTTTAAAGTCCTACCGAGGGTTCGAATCCCTCCCTCACCGCCATTCTTCCTTCGTGAGTGCGCGCGAAGGTTGACCCCACATCGCCGCAGGCGTGACCCCCGCGTGTCGTCCCGGGTGGTTGGCAACGGAAGCTCGGCTGGATGCGACGCCCCGCGCGGTGGGGCTGCGGTTACCCGCGGCGGCCCGGGCCTTCGTCGGCGATGTCGCCTACGTCGTCCGGATCGACGCTCTCTGAATGACCGAGCTTCGCCTCGTCCACATCGCTGATGAAACCGCGCTCCCGCGAGTCCTCCGTCTGGGGGCCCGGCTCGTTCTGCTCGCCCCAACCGAACTCTGGCTCCAATGGTGACAATCGCATGATGCTCGCCTCGACAGGAGATGAGAGATGAGATGCGCCCTCTTGCGCAAGCGTCGTGCCGGGGACAATCGTGCGAATTGAACGCGACGGTGACGATGAGCCGGCTGCCGGGGATGAATTTCTTGCCGTGCTGTCGTGACGCAGGCCTCAGGCGTTCGCGAGCTGAGCCTCTCACGACCGCACCCGGGCGGCATGCCGACAGCGGATGAGAATCACCAGCTTCAGTCGCAAGTCAACGGCGGAGCTCCACTGGGCCGTTGTCCGGCTCTGATCGATCGGGCGTGAGGTCGGATGCGCTCTTGGTTAGTTAATCGTCCACAGCGTGAGCGATGAGACGTCCTTCACCAGGACGCGATTGCCGGAAATCACCGGCTGCGTCCAGGTGTCGCTGGTCGCGACCTTGTAGCGAGCGACCGGCTCGAAGCGCTCACGGTTCATGCGCACGACGACCAGCTCGCCGTCGTCCTCGAGCGAGAAGATTGTGTTGCCCGTGCGCTGGATGGCCGCGTGCGCCCCTTGACGAGGGTCGCTCTTCCACAGCACTTTGCCGGTGTCGAGATCGAGCGCGAAGTACTGGCCGCTGTTGAGATGCGACAGGCCGAAGAGCACATTGTCGATCGCGACGGCGTCGCTCATGTGCAGCGACACTTCGTCGGTGTGCCACACATCGGCGGTGGCCCACTCACCGCTTCCGGGCTTCACGCGAAAGGCGGTGACGCCGTTGTTGCGTCCCGTCTGGATGACCATGTCCTTGTAAAGGATCGGTGTCTGGCTCGTCGTCGTGCTCGGCGTGACGAAGGGACGACGCCAGAGCAGGCGGCCGCCTTCGAGCGACACGCCAACGAAATACTTCTGCGTGAACGTCACGACTTGCGGCGTGCCCCCGAGGTCGAGCAGCAACGGCGATCCGTACGCCGGACCATCGCCGTTCCAGCTCCAGCGCACATCCCCGGTCGCCGCGTCGAACGCGGTGAGCGCGCCGTTGTCGTGACCGCCGACGTGGAGGATCACGAGATTGCCCGCGACGAGCGGCGACTGCGCGGTGTGGTACAGCGGTTCGACAGCACCGGCAGGCTTCTGCCAGAGACGCTTGCCGGTCGCAGCGTCGAAGGCGGTCACGATGCCGCTGATGCCGAGCGTGAACAACCGGTTCCCGGCGAAGGTCGGTGTGGACTTGGGCCCAGGTCCATGCGGTGCGGTGGCCGGGTTCATCTTGAAAGGAGCAGGGTAGCTGGTGCGCCAGATCACTTTGGCCGACGCGACATCGAGCGCCGTCATCACCTCATCGTCGCCCTGTCGCGTGAACGCATAAATACGCTCACCCACGACGATCGGCGTTGCGTAACCGGTGCCGATCGTGGTGTTCCATCGCTTGGTGAGCGACATTGGCCATGACGCCGGTTCCTTGAACCCGCGGATGACGCCATCGCGGTTCGGCCCCCGCCACTGCGGCCAATCCTGCGCCGCGACCGGTGCCAACCCGAGCACGACGAATATGAGAAGGGGCAGTCGAGTGTGCATCATGGCGAATAACAATACCCGACCAGCGGCTCGCCCCTGACATCCGGGGCCGCGCCTGGGCGGATCACCAGGTTGCCACGACGCAGCGCCCGCACGCAGCCGTCGGCCGCCGGCACGGGGTCGCGACATGGGCCACAGCTCCCGCGCCTGAAAACTCAGCTAGAAGATCCACTTCAGGCCGAACTCCATCAGCCTGGGCGGTCCGGCAGAGAGAATGCGTCCGAAGCTCGGCGAGTTGAGATCGCCAACCGGCAGGCCGAAGTTGACGTGGTTGAGCGCGTTGAAGATCTCGGCGCGGAACTGCAGCCGGGTGCCGCCGGCGAGATCGAAGTCGCGCACGAAGGACACGTCGAGGTTCGCGTACGACGGGCCGCGCGCGATGTTGCGGCCGGCGTTGCCGAACTGGCCGGCCTGTGTCGACAGGTTGAGACGCTGGAACGCCGACCGGCTGATCCATTCGTCGACGGTGTGCGGCCCGGCGTTCGGATCGCCGATGACGTCGGGCCGACTGGCAGGGAAGCCAGAGATCGGTGGGCTGTTCGCCTGAAGGGCTACATTCGTCGAGTCGGAGACGGTAAATGGCGTTCCCGAGTTGTAGGTGGCGATGCCGTTCAATTGCCATCTCGCGAACAACAGCCGGACGGCCGTCGGCACATCGGCGGACAGCTCGGGCATCCAGCTCGCGCTCGCCACGAGCCGATGACGCGCGTCGAACAGCGACGGCCCCCACTCGGCGTCGAGGTCGAACGGATTCTGCGCGAGATCGTTTTCACCCGCGAGCGGCTTGGCCGCCGCCCCGGAGAGATTCATCGCCGACAGGTGGTCCATCGATTTCGACAGCCAGTAAGACACATTGAAGCCGATGGCATCACCGAACCGTCGCGACACGCTGAACTGACCGGCGTGATACCGTGAGCGCGCCACGCTTCTCAGCATCGCGATGGTGGAGAAATCGCACGCGCCGCCATCGGCTGGACAATTGGCGTAGATGCGGCGCCGGTCCGCGTTCTGCGCCGTTGCGCCCGGACCGTGGACGGCGGGGTTCGCCTCGACGTTCCGCGGGAGATTCGCCGCCGAGGCGCCAACGTAGCGAAGCTCGACGAGGTAGGTGTCCAGGAGCGAGCGCTGCACGCCGACGTTCCAGTTCTGCACCTGCGGCGGCTTGGCATCGACGTCCAGAGCGAAGACGGTGGAGGGACGCACGAACGTGTCGGGCAACACCGGCGGCCGACCCAGATAGGGGTTCTGGAAGTTCAAGCCGGCGCCGCTGAATTGCACGAACTGGGCCGCCGGGATGGCGCTGATTGCCACCTGTGACGCGGTGCCCGATCCGTTCTGGAACTGATCGTAGAACAGACCGTAGCTACCTCTCACCGCCCAGTTCCCCGTCCCCGTCGGATCCCACGCGACCCCGACGCGCGGCATGAACGCGTGAACGCTCTGCGCGATTCCACGTGGAATGCCGGGGTCACCGGGGAACAGCAGTCCGACGGGCGCGTCGGGACGCACCTGCGACTTCACGCCGGGCACGAACGCGTTGAGGCGATCCTCGGCCTCGGTGAACGGATTGATTCGCTCGTAGCGAAGGCCGTAGTTCAGCGTCACTCTGGGCGTGACGCGCCACTCGTCCTGCGCGTACGCGCCCGCGCCCCACACGTCGATGCGGCGCTCGAAGTCGCCGAGGCCCTGGTAGAACACGACCGGCGCGCCGAGCAGCAGGTTCGCGATCGCATTATTGGTCGGGAACGTGCTCGCGAAAACGTAGAACGCGTTCGGAGCAATCGCCTGGATCATGTCGATGCCGATGCGTCTGAACTCGCCGCCGATCTTGATGAGGTGCGCGCGGTTGCTCCACGTCACGCCAGCCTGGATCTCGAAGGTGCTCTGCGTCGTGTTGCGCGGCCCGGTGATGGCGCCGCCGATCGGTGAATAGCCGGCGATGTTGAAGAAGGGCGGCCCCTGGCCGACCTCGTTCGACGACGTGTGTGCGAATCCGAGCGCGCCCGGCGGCGTCTGGTTCAACCTCTGATCGAAGAAGAACTCGTGCCTCAGGAAGGTCGCCCTGAGCGAGTTGGTCAGCGACGGCGACAGGATGCGTGTGTTCGAAACGGTCGCGATATGAGTGGCGAGATCGTCGCGGGTCGGGAAACCGGGCGCGTCCGTTCCGCGCACGGACACAGGGTTGATGTTGTGTCCGCCTGAGTAGGCGTAGCGCGCGAAGAACTGGTTGTCCGCCGACGGCGTGACGTCGATGCGTGCGCCGGCCTGGTCGAGCACGTTGGTGATGAGCACCGTCTCGCGATACAGCGTTGGGCCGATATTGGCGCGCGGGTAGAGGCCCAGGACGTTCAAGGCAACCTGGTTCAGCGCCTGCGCAGGAATCCGGTTTCCGGGGAACGGCACGCCGCCGGCCGCGAAGTTGACGAGCGGCGTCCCGAGATCCGAGAAGTCGCCGGCTCTCTGACGATCGCTCGGCACCGTCGCCGTCGTCGTGTAACCCTGCCTATTGCGGAACCCCTCGTAGTAGCCGAAGAACAGCAGCCGGTTCCTGGCAATCGGCCCGCCAATCGTGCCGCCAAACTGGTTCTGGTTGAGTGGCTCGACTTCCTCCGAGAAGAAGTTGCGGGCGTCGAACCTGTCGTTGCGCAGGAACTCGTACAGGTTGCCGTGGAACTGGTTGCTTCCCGACCGCGTGATGATGCTCGTGGTTGCGCCGCCCGTGCCGCCGTACTCCGGGGGTGCGCTCTGGGTGAGAATCCGGAACTCGGCGACCGCTTCGACCGGCAGCTTCAGCGCGTAACCGCCGTCCATGCGATTGAGGTTCTGCCCGCCGTCCACGAGATACATGTTCGACTCGGGCCGCATGCCGTTGACCGCGTACGCCTGTCCCTGACGGAGACTGCCGCCCGCGGTGGCCACACCGGCGGTCAGCGGCGCGACGCCGGTCTGCAGCAATCCAAGCTGGGTGAAGTTGCGGCCGTTGAGCGGCAGATCGACGAGCTCACGACCGGTCACGACGCGACCGAGAGCGTTCGTCGCCGTGTCAACGAGTTGAGCGCCGCCGGATACGGTGACACTCTCGGCGATCGTCGGCAACTCGAGCTGCGCGTTGAGCCGCACGGTCTGACCCAGGTTGACCTCGATCGCCTCGCGAATCAGCGTCGCGAACTTCGGCGCTTCCACGGTGACCGTGTACTGCCCGACCGGCAGCAACAGCACCCGGTAGAACCCATCGCTCGCCGTCACGGTCTCTTTCGTGAAGCCTGTTTCGAGGTTGATCGCAACGACACGGGCGCCGACCAGCGCGCTGGCTGTCCGGTCCGTCACCGCACCCTCGATGGCACCCGTCGTCTCCTGCGCACGTACCGGCGCCGCCGTCAACGCAACGCAGATGACGAGCGCGAGATGGCATTTCATGTCTGATTCCCTGGCGGAGTGGACGCGACATATCCCTGAGCGGCGACCAGTGCGGCGCGCTGGCGATAGAAGTCGGGATCTTCGGGCGCCCAGGTGGCGAGTCCGTCCACGTAGCGATTGCACATCGAGAACACGGCGGCGATGAGGACCGTGTCGTGGATCTCGAGATCCGTTGCGCCGCGCTCACGAGCGCGAGCCACGTCCTCTTCAGTAACGGCTTTCCCGCTCTCTGCGGTCTTGCCGGCGATCACGAGGAGCGCCTTCAACTTCTCCGAGATCGGCGCCTGTTCCGGATCGCTCTTGACCTTGACGACCAGCTCTTCGTTGCCGTGCAGGTGGTGCGCGGCGATTGCGCCGTGAATGGTCTGGCAGTAGCGGCAATCGTTCCGCGCGGAGACGACGGTGGCGATCAGCTCGCGTTCGGCGCGCGTCAGAATATGTGGACCGCGCAGCAGCACGTCCACGAGCTCCTTGAGCGGTTTCGCCGTCTCGGGCTGGAAGGCCATCGGGCCGCGAATACCCGGCAGCCCGTCTGGAAGCGGGATGTGAGCCATCGTGTTGCACCTGTGTCGTTGTCCAGCACTGCAGCCGCGCATCTGCCTGGCAGCGGGCGATTGTAGGCAGCGCTCGAGCGGCGTCTCAATACTGCGAAGCGATTAGGCCGTTACGCTGTCTCGTGGACGGGCCGCGCTTCAGCACATATGCTGGATACCTTTGACACTCGCGCCGTTCGATTCCGTCCTCGTCATCTCATTCGGCGGTCCGCAGGGGCCTGACGATATCCGTCCGTTTCTGGCGAACGTCCTCCGCGGCCGGCGAGTCAGCCCCGAGCGTGTCGAGGAAGTGGCGCGTCACTACGAGCTGTTCGGTGGTGTGTCGCCGATTACGGGCATCACTCGCAGGCAGGCGGAAGGGCTTCGAGTCCGCCTCGCTGCGGCTGGCCACGCGCTTCCGGTTTATGTCGGGATGCGCAACTGGCACCCTCTGCTCGCCGACACACTGCGCGAGATGCACTCGGCGGGCTGCCGTCACGCCGTCGGCTTCATCGCCGCCGCCCAGCATTCGTACTCGAGCTGCCAGCAATATCGGGAGAACGTGGCGGCCGCGCGCGTGGAATTGCGGAAAGAAGGCCGGGACGTCGCCGTGACATTCGCCGGCAGCTGGTTCGATCATCCGCTGTTCGTTGCCGCCAATGCCGCGCACGTCGTCGAGGCGAGAAACCGGCTGCCGGAGGCGTCACGCGGCGCAGCGCGGCTGATCTTCACGGCGCACAGCATTCCGGTGCCGATGGCCAGTGCGTCCCGATACGAAGCGCAACTGCGCGAGTCGTCCCGCCTGGTGGCCGAAAAGGCGGGCATGAGCGACTGGACGCTCGTGTATCAGAGCCGGAGCGGGCGGCCTGGCGATCCATGGCTCGAGCCCGACGTCTGCGACTACCTGCGCTGCGAACGCGCGTCAGGCCTTTCGGCCGCTGTCCTGTGTCCGATTGGATTCGTGAGCGACCACGTCGAAGTGCTCTACGACCTCGATCGCGAAGCGGCAGGCGTGAGTCGCGAGATCGGCCTGCCGATGACGCGCGCCGAATCGGTCAACGACGATCCGCGTTTCCTCGACATGATGGCGGACGTCGTGCTGCAGACAATCGCACGATACCGACGGGGCCACGCGCTGCCATTGGCCGCCCGCGTCTCTTAGCAGGGGCGGGTCCTGCTCTACGCAGGCCGGATCGATGGCAACGATCACGATGTCACGAATCGTATTACCCGTGTGTCGAGTCGCCGCCGCTCCCGCCCACAGGCGCGCCGCCCATGGCCCGCCGCCCGGCCGCAGTGCTAGCATCGCCCATGGCTCGCCGGCACGCCGGGCTCGCGTTTCTGCTGGTCTTGCTCGTCCAGGCGGCACACGCCCAGGCGCCGGTCGCCTATCGCCTTTCGTTCCCCGAAGCGGCACATCATCTCATGCAGGTCGAGGTGACGTTTGCCGATGTTCCGCCCGGCCCGATGGCGTTACGAATGAGCCGCTCGTCGCCCGGCCGCTACGCGCTTCACGAGTTCGCGAAGAACGTCTTCGACGTCCGCGTGACCGACGACAGCGGGAGGGCGCTGGCGGTGACGCGTCCCGACCCTCATGAGTGGAGGGTGGACGGCCACTCCGGCACCGTTCGCGTGAGCTACCGGGTCTACGGCGATCGACTCGACGGGACCTATCTCGCAATCGATTCCTCACACGCGCATATCAACATGCCAGCCGCGATGATGTGGGCGCGCGGCTTCGAGCGGCGGCCGGTCACGGTGCGATTCGAGCGCCCGGCGGGAACGTCGTGGCGCGTCGCGACGCAGCTCTCGCCCGGCGCTGACCCGTTCTCGTTCATCGCTCCCAACCTGCAGTATTTGATGGACAGCCCGAGTGAGTTCAGCTCGTTTACGCTCCGCTCGTTCACGGTACCCGACGAGGGGCGCACGCCGGTATTCCGGGTCGCCGTGCATCACACGGGCACGGAGGCCGACGTGGACGGGCTCGCCCGTGACCTCGAGTCGATCGTGCGCGAAGCGCGCCACGTCTTCGGCGAGTACCCGGCGTTCGAAGGCAACACCTACACGTTCATCGCTGACTACCTTCCCTGGGCGCACAGCGATGGCATGGAGCACCGCAACAGCACCATCCTGACCTCGCCCGCGTCCATTCAACTCGGCCGCCTCGAGTTGCTCGATACGGCGGCGCACGAGTTCTTCCATGTCTGGAACGTCGAGCGCATCAGGCCGAAGACGCTGGAGCCCTTCGACTTCGAACGGGAGAACATGTCCGGCGAGCTGTGGTTCGCGGAGGGGTTCACCAGCTATTACGGACCGCTGACGCTGAAACGCGCCGGCCTGACGACCGTGCGCGCCTTTGCGCGCGAGATGGGCGATGCGATCGAGAAGGTCACCACGAGTCCGGCACGCCAGCTTCGATCGCCGGTCGAGATGAGCCGGCTCGCACCATTCGTCGATTCGGCCGCCTTCGTAGACCCGACCAACCTCTCGAACACCTACATCTCGTACTACACGTGGGGCGCCGCTCTGGGCCTCGGTCTCGACCTGACGCTCCGCGATCGCAGCGACGGCAAGCTGACGCTCGACCATTTCATGCGCGCGCTCTGGGACCGGTTCGGCCGGCCGGGCGGACAGACGCCTGGATACGTCGAGACGCCGTACGCGCTCGACGATCTGAAGAAGATGCTGGGCGAGATTGCCGGCGATGCCGCATTCGCGCAGGACTTCTTCTCGCGCTACGTCGAAGGGCACGACGTCGTCGATTACCCGCGCCTGCTGGCGCGCGCCGGTCTGCTGGTGAGGTCGAATGCGACCCGCGCCTACGTCGGCGCGCTCACCCTGCAGGACGATCCGGCCGGCGTTCGCATCGCGGCCGACGTGCCTTACGCCTCGCCCGCCTACCAGGGCGGTCTCGAGCGCGACGATGTGGTGGTGAGCGTGGGAGGCACGCGGGTGAGCCGTGCGGCCGACGTCGAAAAGCTGATCGCGGCGCGCAAGCCAGGCGAGCCGCTCCCCGTCGTGTACGAGCGCCGCGGCATACGCACGTCCACGGCGTTACAGCTGACTGGTGATCCGCGGCTGGAGGTCGTGCCGGTGGAGGACGCCGGGCAGCAGTTGACTGATGCTCAACGGCGGTTCCGCGAATCGTGGTTGAGCTCGGCGGCGCGGAATTCTTTCTGATGGCTCTCGACGCGCAAGGCGCGCAGGGGCAGGGGACAGGGGACAGGGGACAGGGGGGGTGGGCGCGACGCCTCGGCCGACGTGAACTCGTACAGGAATCTGATGCCGATGACTCGAATTGATGCCGTGATCGTCGTGTTGCTGGCCCTCGTGCTGTCGGTCCCGCTGCGAGGGCAGGACGTCGGATTCGCCAGTGCATGGCCCGAGCTGACGGCTGTCGATCAGGAACAGGTGCACAGGCTGGGCGAGGACGTGAAGACGTTTCTCGGTCAGGCGAAGTCCGAGATGCTCTTCGTGCGTCACGCGACGCAGTTCGCCGAAAGCAACGGGTTCCGGAAGTGGGAGCCCGCCGCCGGCGCGACCCTGAAGCCGGGATCGCGCTGGTACGCGGTCAACCGCGATCGCACCATCGTGTTGTTCGTCGTCGGAAGCGAGCCCATCGAGAGCGGGTTGCGCATCGTCAACACGCACATCGATTCACCTCGCATCGAGTTCAAGACCAGGCCGTTCCGTGAAAGCCAGCAGGCGGTGCTGATCGACACGCAGGTGCACGGCGGCATCAAGAACTATCAGTGGGCGAATGTGCCGCTCGCGATCACGGGGCGCGTGGACAAGGCGGACGGCACCACGGCGTGGATCGACATCGGAAGCGCACCCGACGATCCCGTGCTGTTGATCACGGATCTCGCGCCGCACGTGGATCGCGACTTCCGTTCGCGCACGCAGCAGGAAGTCATCCGCACCGAAGAGCTCGATCCCCTCATCGGGTCGCTGCCTCCCGACACCGCCGTGGGGCAGCGGACGGCCACCGAGCGCGTTCTTGCGCTGCTGCACCAGAGATACGGCGTCACGGCGCGCGACTTCCTTTCCGCCAACCTGCAGATCGTGCCGGCGACGATGCCTCGTGAGCTCGGGCTCGATCGA
>Ga0073934_10007825_pt1 | contig 14587 bp, 11 predicted proteins | sample LarsenN4metaG_FD_76834 | JGI IMG/M metagenome (GOLD analysis project Ga0073934, IMG submission 76834) | Hot spring sediment bacterial and archeal communities from British Columbia, Canada, to study Microbial Dark Matter (Phase II) - Larsen... ...
GCACACGCCCGACGACGCCGCGCCGCTGCCCGGCCGTGAGCGCTTCGCGGCTCTCGCCACCGAGGGCGTCGCCAGCGTCCACGACCTGGTCGTCGGCTTCGGCTCCTGGCGCAAGCCCGAAGGCGGGCGCAGCGCCGTTCTCGTCGTCGGTACGGATTGGCGGCACGGCGGATTCGAGCCCTGGAACCTCATCCAAGGCAATCTCGACGCCTTGCTGGCGCCCGGCGCCATCGCCATCGACGAGAGCTATTTCGAGGATCTTGGCATTGCCGGCCTCGGTGGCTCGGCGGAGATCAACGGCCACCGCGTGACCGTGCGGGCGGTGACGCGTGGCATCCGCTCGTTCACGACGCTGCCCTACGTCTTCACGACCGTGCAGCACGCCCGTGAGATCCTGCAGTATCCGGCGGACCGGTCGACCTTCACGCTGTTGAAGCTCGCTCCGGGCGCGGATGCAACTCAAGTGAAGAACCGGTTGCAGCAGCGACTGTCCGACACGGAAGTGCTGTCGCATGAAGAATTCCGCACGCGCAGCCTCAACTACTGGCTGTTCAAGACAGGGGCGGGCGCGGCGCTGATCGCCGGTGCGCTGCTCGGTCTGATCGTCGGGGTGGTCGTGGTCGCCCAGACCCTCTATGCGAGCACCAAGGACCACATCAACGAATTCGCCACATTGCGGGCGCTCGGCGCATCGGCCAGCTACATTCACTGGGTGATCTTGTTGCAGGCGATGATGAGTGCGGTGATCGGCTACCTTCTGGGGCTCGCGCTCTCGATGACGGTCATCTGGGCGACACAAAATACGACGCTACTGATCGTGATGACCCCCGGCCTCGCCGGCATGCTGTTCGCGCTGACGCTCGGCATGTGTGCGATCGCCGCAGTCTCCGCGATCTTCAAGGTCACGAGGATCGACCCGGCCAGCGTATTCAGCCGATAAAGTAGAATTTTCGGACCCTGTCTCGCCAGGAACAGCGCGGGCCGGGGTCCGAAGGCACAGTGGGGCTCAGAGAACGAGAGAGACCCCACGGAGGGACTGATGCAGACGACCCACAAAAAGCCGATCCTCGAAGCCCGCGGCATCGTCAAGGTGCTGGGCGCGCCGGGGACCGAGTTCACGGTGCTGAAGGGCGTCGATGTCGAACTCTTCCCCGGCGAGCTGACGCTCCTGATGGGCCCCTCGGGCAGCGGCAAGACGACCCTGCTGTCGATCCTCGGCTGCATCCTGACGCCGACCGCCGGCGAACTCGAGATCAACGGTGAGCGCGCGCACGGCCTCGGCCCCGAGGCGCTGGCGGACATCCGCCGCCGGCACGTCGGCTTCGTCTTCCAGTCCTACAACCTCTTCCCGACGCTGACCGCGGTCGAGAATGTCATGCTGGCGCTCGACGTGCGCCACGGCGCCGAGCGCGGCGCGACCGAGCGGGCGACGGAAGCTCTGAAGAGCGTCGGCCTCGGCCATCGCATCAACGCCTACCCGTCGAAGCTCTCGGGCGGCGAGAAGCAGCGCGTCGCCATCGCCCGAGCCCTCTCGGGCCGTGGCTCGGTGGTGCTCGCGGACGAGCCGACGGCGGCGCTCGACAGCGAGAACGGCCGCGGCGTCATGGAGCTGATGGCGCGCGTGTCGCAGGATCCGACGCGGGCGGTGCTGGCGGTCACGCACGACCACCGCACGCTCTCCTATGCCGACCGCATCATCCACATCGAAGACGGCCGCATCGCCGGCGAGGAGCGGCCGAAGATCGACGGCCAGCGCCGCACGCAGGTGCACGGCGCTCAGTTGCCGGCCGCCGAGCCGGCCCCCGCGGCCGCACCGGTGATCACGCCGGTCGTCGCCGCACCCGTTCGCAACGAGCCGCGGCTCGTCGAAGTGACGTCGACGGACGAGCCGGCGACGGAAGCCGTCGGTGGTCAGCTCAAGCTGAGGAGGCGCCGCAGTGCTTAAGATCCTCGCAATCGGAGCCGTCGCCGGCGCAGTGGCTGTCGGCGCGGCAGTGGTGATCCAGAACGGCGGATCGATGCCGGGCTGGATGCCGAAAGTGCAGACTCAATCGGCGCAGGCGCAATCGGCGCCGGCGGCCGCCAACAACTGGGTCGCCGCGGCGCTCGGCAAGGTCGAGGCGCGGACCGGCGACGTGAAGGTCGGTGCCACCATTCTTGGCCGCGTCGTCGAAGTTCTCGTCAAGGAAAACGAGCAGGTCGAGGAAGGCCAGCTGCTCGTGCGGCTCGACGACGACGAAGCCCGGGCGCGGCTCGTCGCGGCGGAAGCCGAGGCGGGCGGGCGCAAGAGCGACCGTGACGGTCAGACGGCGACGTCGGGCCGGGAAGACGTGCGGCGGACCGAAGATGCGATGTTCTCCGCCGAGCGGGCGGTGACGGGCGCGCGGTTCGAACTCGATTACGCGCTTGCGGCTCGCCGCAACGGTCAGGGTGCGGAACAGCAGGTCAACGATGCGCGCCGTCGCTTGCAGGAGGCGCGCGATCGGCTGCAGCGCGAGCGCATCGCCTACGCCAACGCGCAGTCGAAGTCGAACCTGCCGTCGCCGAACCGCTTCGAGGCGGCGCTGAGCTCGGCTCGGGCGAACGTTCAGCTCGCCGAGGTTCTGCTGGAGAAGACGCGCATCCGCGCCCCGATCTCCGGCCGCATGCTTGATGTCGCGGCGAAGGTCGGCGAGACGGCGGCGCCGTCGCCCGAGATGGTGCTGGCGATCGTCGGCGACACCTCTTCGCTGCGCGTGCGCGCCGAGGTCGACGAAGCGGATACGGGCAAGATCAAGATCGGCCAGCGCGCCTTCGTGCGGTCGATCGCCTTCCCGAACCAGGACTTCGAGGGCCGCGTCACGGCGATCGCGCCGTCGCTGTCGACTGCACGGCTGACACGCGGTCCGCGCCGCCCGAGCGACGTCGACGTGCTCGAGGTGATGGTCGAACTCGATGGCAAGCCGGCGCTCGTGCCGGGCATGCGGGTCGATACCTTCTTCCGGAAGGATTGAGACGTCGGAGGTCAACTGAGTTGTGATCGAGGCCGTCGGCGGAAGCCGGCGGCCTCGGTGTTTTGGGTATGCGAAAGAATGGGCCGCTCGGAACGGAGCGCATCGTCAAGTTCGCTGGCTGGGATGACCAATGAGATAGCGCCGGCGCCGATCGATGCGGTGACAAAATCGACGCGCGATCGGCTAACGCAACCGGTGCGGGCGACGGTCGGGCCTCGGCTGGCGCTCAGCTGCAGCTCATCATGTTGCCGATGATGATGCACCGCTTTCCCGCCGCATTACGGCAGACTGCTCCTGGTGCGTTCCAGTTCTGGCAGCGCGGCAGGTCGGCCGCTGCATTCGGCGCCGATGTCGATGTCGATGTCGATTTTGTCGTCGCGGGCGGTTTGGCCGGCGGCTTCGGGGCCTTCGTTTCTTTCTGAGGCTTCGGCGTTGGCTCGACGGGCACGGCCGGCGAGACGGTCTTCTCGCGGGACGTGACAGGGTTGGCAGCGCGCGGTGCAGCGGCCGCATTCAATTCGTCGATCCGCTTCGCGGCTTGACGGTCGAAAAATGGGTTGGCGGCCCCGAATTGCTGACGAAAAGCTTCGAAATCCGAGACGTCCCGGGAAGTCTTGATGCTCGCCCAAGCCTGTGCGGCTTCGCTCAGAGGCGACGTTTCGACGGCCGGGGCCGGTGGCAGCACCGCCGGGGCAGATAATCCTGCCAGAAATACACGCTCCCTGAGCGCGTGCTGATCCCACGGCACCTGCCGATTCCCCGTGGCCTTGATGACATCGTTCCGGACACGTATCAAAATCGAGGTCAAGTCCTCGCCCTTCGACGTGATGTGCTGAATGAGAGATCCCGCATAGGGCGAGTTGCGGCCTTTGCCATCGAGTGCCACGTTGCCGGGCTGCGTCGAATAGCTGATGAGCGTTCCGAGCCCCGCCTCCACCTGAGCGAGGCCGAGACCGATGCTGGTCGATCGGGTTCCGAGCGCGCGTGCCAGATTCCGTGACAGCGGATTGTCGCGACAAGCATCCAGCAGGATCACGTTCGTGTCGGTCGCGTGCTCCATCGTGCGCTGCACGACGTCGAGACGAACCATTTCGAACTCCAGTCCGCTGGCCGTCGTCAGCCGTGCATCGACCGGCACCAGATAGTTCACGCCGCCGACCTGCAAACCATGGCCGGCATAGAAGAACAGCCCGAGTTGAGCGCGGTTCGCACTTTCGACGAAGCGACGGATGGTGCGATCCATGGCCGCCTTGTCGAGATCCAGGCCCGTGATGACTTCGAAGCCGAGGGATCGCAGAGCGGCCGAGATATCTTCGGCGTCGTTCTTGGGGTTGTTCAGTTCCGGCGCGTATCGGTACGCTGAGTTTCCGATGACGAGGGCGACCCTGCGGTCCTGGGCCAAGACCGGCCCGCCGAGGCACAAAAGAAGCAGCCCGACGAGGAGCGCCTTCAAATGAAATGTCACAGATAAACGTCCGTCACGAAAAGTGAGAAGACGAGCCGTGGCTCCTGCCGCCTTCTTCATCGGACATGCGCGCCAACCGGCGACATACAGTCAGCGCTCGGCTCATAATCTCACCGATCGCACGAGTTTTTGCAAACGATGAGCATTGTTCTGAGAGCCTACGGGTCGTGTCGTGACGCGGGCGGACGAAGCGATCGGCTTCAGCGCTCCTGCACGTAGGGGCTCACGCCGTCGACGCGCACGAACTCGGTCTCGATGTGGAACGCGGCGTTATCGGCCGCGAAGGCGACCGACAGCATCGAGCGACGCTCGATGCGCAAAGGCCCCGTCATGGTCGTCGCCCAGCCGTCGAGCCGGGCCGATAACACACCGAAGAGCGTCAGCCGCACCTGCACGACGTTGTAGCCGGCCGCGTCCCAGCCCTTCGCAGGTTTTGTCGCGAACTCGGGCAGGTCGAAGCGGAGGGCGATGGTGGGGCCGTCGCGATGAAGCAGAATCTCATGCAGATTGACGGGATCGAGCGACGGTGCGCGGCCACCGTACAGGGCTGCGAGAAACCGTCCGTTGTCGACCTCGTCCAGCCAGGACGTCATCGCGACCCTCCACCGTGCCGGACCGCGCCGAGTTTAGCGGTCCGGGTGCGCGGGTGCGAGACTTCGCCGCCGTTACGACGTGCGGCCGAGGCACTCGGTGAGCGAGGCCGCGAGATTGCGCATGACGGTGAAGTAGAGATCGGGGCCCGCCTCGACGTTGGCGCCTTCCGGGTCGAGTTCGCCGATGCGGGCCTTGGTGCCCTGGGCGATCGCGGTGACGACCTTCGGTTCGAACTGCGGCTCGCGCATGATGCAGACGGCGGCGAGCTGATCGATCTTGCTGCGCAGCTGCGTCAGCCGGCGGGCCGAGGGCTGGACCTCCGGGTTGACGGTGATCGAGCCCGCTGTCGTCAGCCCGTAGTGGCGCTCGAAGTACTGGTAGGCGTCGTGGAAGACGATGAAGGGCTTGTCCTTCACCGGGGCGAGCTTCGCGGCGAGTTCGCGGTCGAGTTCATCGACGCGGGTCGCGAAGGCGGCGGCGTTGCGGCGGAAGGTGTCGGCGTTCTTCGGGGATTTCGCTGCGAGGGTGTCGGCGATCGCCGTCGCGATCTTCTTGGCGTTGTCGGGGTCGAGCCAGATGTGACCGTCGATCTGATCTTTGCGCTTGCCGTGGGAATGGCCGTGTGAGTGCCCGTGGCCATGGTCGTGGCTCTCGAAGGGTCCCCCTTCGCGGACCTCATGCAACTCCAGGCCCTTGACCGATTGGAGCGTGACGAGTTGCACGGACTTCGGCAGCGTCCGCACGACCCGACGGGTGAACGGCTCCAGGTCGCCGGCGACACGGATGAAGACGTCGGATTTGGAGATAGCCGCTGCGTCGGACGGCTTCAGCGAATAGGTGTGAGGCGAGGCGGCGCCGTCGACGAGCAGGCGGGGCTTGGCGACGCCGTCCATCACCGCGGCGGCGATGGCGTGGATTGGCTTGATCGTGACGACCACCGAAACGTCGGCGCGGGCGGGGGAACCTGCAATGGCGGAGGCTGCGACCGCCGAGAACGTGGCCGCGATCCAGGGCTTTGTCAGCATCAATGATCCTCCGGTCTCGTGTTTTATGTTATAGTGTTGCTATGCCGGAATGTCAGGTCTTTTTTCGGGCACGCGGCTCACTTAAATTCGCCAGACATTCTGTGGCCACGGGACCGCGATGATCACGATTGCACGACGCTCGTCCTCGTCCGCACTGGCGGTTGCGCTGGTGGCGGGGGCCCTGGCCGCCGGTGGCGCCGGGCCGGCCGCCGCGCATCCGCACGTGTGGGTCGAGGTGCAGACGGCCGTGAAAGTGGAGCGGGGCACGTTCTCCAGCATCCGCCAGCGGTGGACGTTCGACGAGTTCTACAGCTCGATGGCGATCGAAGGGCTCGATACCAACAAGGACGGCAAGCTCGATCGCGAAGAGTTGTCGGAACTCGCCAAGGTCAACATGGATGGCCTCAAGGAGTTCGGCTACTTCACGGTCGCCACGCTCGGCGGCCAGCGGATCACATTCGGCGAGCCGGGAGAGCCGGTGCTCGAACACGTGACCATCGAGAGCCCGCCCGGCCCGACGATGGAGCCGATCGATCAGGCCGCCAAGGGCGGCACTGGTGCTCCCACGGCCGACCCCAACGCTTCTGGCGGCTTCTGGTCGCGGGCGTGGGATGCCCTGCTCGGCAAGGGTGAGCCGCCGCCGCCGCAGAAGCCGAAAGTGCTGGTGCTCGAATTCACGCTGCCGCTGCAGCAACCCGTATTGACCGAGGCCGAAGGCTTCGAGGTGTCGACGTACGATCCCTCGTTCTTCATCTGGTTCGATCTCGCGAAGAAGGATCCGACCAACCTCGTCGATGCGCCGGCCGGCTGCGTCGCCGAGGTGAAGAGCGGCGAAAAGGACCAGGCCGAACTGCAGCGTCTCAACGAGTCGTTCTTCAACCAGGTGGGCGGGGCGAACATCGGCGTCACGGCGGCGAAGTCGATCACCGTCCGCTGCCCCAAGAGCTGATCACATGCGGCAGCTGCTGAGACTCCTGGCGCTCGCGTTCCTGATCGTGGCGCCGGCGTTAGTGACGAGCGCTTCGACCGCCGTCGCGCAGGCGCCGGTCGCGGCACCGGGCGAGACACGGGCGCCGCTCGCCGGCATGCCGGCGCGGCCGGCTGCACCTGCGGCCGCGCAGCCGGCCGGCACGTTCGATCGTGCCTGGATGTGGCTGATGGAGCGCCAGCGCGAGCTCACGACGGCGATGACGTCGGCGGTGCGCCGCCTGCAGGGCGAGAGCTTCTGGAGCGCCGCCGCGCAGCTCGGGCTGATCAGCTTTCTCTATGGCGTGTTCCATGCGGCAGGCCCTGGGCACGGCAAGTTCGTGATCTCGTCCTATGCGCTCGCCAACGCGCGGACGCTGAAGCGCGGCATTGCCGTTTCATTCATGGCGGCGTTCGTGCAGGCCGGGTCGGCGATCGCCGTCGTCGCCGTGCTGGCGATGCTCGTTCAGGCGACGAGCCTCGAAATCCGCAAGACGGAAGCGTGGCTCGAGACGGCGAGCTGGGGCCTCATCGCGCTGCTCGGCGCGTGGCTGTTGTGGACGCGCATCACGCCGCTGTTCGCCCGGCGGACTGTGGTGGCGGCGTCGACCGGCGCGGTGGCGGTGGGCCACGGGCCTGCCCATCACGCGTCCGCTCATGGGCCTCATCACCACGGGCACGCGCATCACGACCACGGCCATCAACACAGCGCCGCCTGCAGCCACGACCATCACCACCACGCGCACGACGGGCCCTGCCAGCACGACCATCATGCGCACGGGCACGTGCACGGACCCGACTGTGGTCATGCGCACGATCACGGGCATGCGCATGGGCACGCTCATGCCCACTCTCACGGTCACGGTCATTCGCACGGGCACGCGCAGTCGCACGCCCGCGCCGATCATCACGCGCACGCGCATGCGCCGGGCGAGGCCTGTGACATCTGCGGCCACGCGCACGCCCCGTCCCCCGCCGATCTGCAGGGCGCGTGGTCTTGGAAGCAGGCCTGGTCGATCGCCTTCGCCGTCGGCATCCGTCCGTGTACGGGCGCGATCGCTGTGCTGCTGTTCTCGCTCGGCACGGGGCTGCTCGCGGCCGGCATCTTCGCCACCTTCACGATGGCGATCGGCACCGCGATCACGGTGTCGCTGCTGGCCACGCTCGCGGTCACCTCGCGCGATCTTGCGGCCCGCCTCGGCGGCCGGGAGAGCGGCTGGGCGGTCCGTGTGCAGACGGCAGCCGGTATCGTCGGCTCGCTGCTCGTCATGCTGATGGGCGCTTCGTTCTTCTTCGCCTCGCTCTCGGGCACCGGGCCGCTCTGAGCGGTCCTTAACCCTTCGCAAAGCCGCGTCTCGAAACGAAACAGCGGGTCGGCTACAGGTCGGACGTGTTCGTCCCGATGCGTCGCCAGGTGCCCGTGAGAGTTTTCCCGATCCTCGTTGCGATGGTGGTCGCGGCCTTCCTGGCTCCGGGCCCCGTCGGCGCCGCACTCGACCGCGAAACCACGAGCCGCTCAGATCGCGAAATCCTCGTCTTCGAGGCCGGCCGATCGCCCTACGCCCAGGTCTTCCGGGATTCGATCCTACCTCTGATCAATTCGTCGTCGGTGCGGGCGGAAGCGCCGGTCAAGTTCGTCGACGTGCTCGCGACCGTGACCGATCCGGCCGGCCTCTCCGCGCCGATCACGCAGGTGCCGACGCTCGTGCTGATGCGGGAGGGCCGCGAAGTCGGGCGCATCCAGGGGCTCTATGGCCCGAGCCAGTACATGAAGCTGTTCGCCGCTTTGCTCGGCCGACCGTGACCCTGCTGCTGTTGCCTCCGCTTCGCGGCTGGGCTTTGATGCCGGCGGCTGAGCGAGGGGGCTTCGGATGGATCGGCGGTCGTTTCTCAAGGTCTCTCTGCACGCAACGGGCACGGCGGCCGTCGCCGGTCTGCCGGCCGGCGCTGCGCTCGCGGGCGAGCGCGCTCAGCCGGTCGAGCTGAGGTCCGACGCGCGTGTGCTCGCGGTTTCCGTCACCTCGGCAGCCGATGTGCCCGGAGCCGGGGCCTCGTTCGCGCGGATGGCGCGGCGGCTCGCGGCCGTCACCGACGGGCGGCTCGGGCTTCGTATGATCGAGGGTGGCACCGGGCCGTTGACGATGGTCTCCTCGGGCCGCGCGGAGGTGGCATTCGGGCCGCTCGCCGAGGATGCGGCGCTGTCGCCGGTCGTCGCGCTGCTCGCCGGTCTGCCGGGTTCGGGCGCGCCGTCGGCGGAGACGTTCGCGGCCTGGTACGAAGCGGCCGGCGGTCAGACGCTGCTCGACGATGCGGCGGCGGCCCTCGGCGTTCGGGCGATCGCTGCCGGTGGCGCGGGCGGCGGGGCGTTCCTTTACGCGCGGTCCGAGGGGCCGATGCGGTTGGCCGGCCGGCGCGTCGCCGCCGCGGGGATCGCGGCTGACGTGTTGCGGCAACTCGGGGCCGAGCCGGTGGCGCTTTCGGTTGAAGCGCTGGCGCCGGCGCTCGCGGATGGGCAGGTCGATGCCGTCGAGGCCCCGGCGCTGACGGCGCTGGCACTCGGGCTGCCGGGCATCGCACGGGGGTACGCGCGCACGGCGCTGCATCCGGGCGGGCAGGTTTCGGTGCTCGCGATCGGTCAGGCGACGTGGGACACGCTGATTGGCGCCGAGCGGGCGGCCCTCGAACTCGTCGCCGGTGAGGAAGGGCGCGTATCGCGGGCGGAGCAGGTGGCACACGGCGCGGTGCTCGCCGCCGTATTGGCAGCAGCGGGGACGGCCGAAACCGCGGTGGAGTCGGGCGATTTGGCGGCATTCGACGCCGGCGTCGCGCGCTGGGTGGCGGATGCGGCGCGGCACGACGGCGCGGCGGAGCGGGTGCTGGCGAGCGTCGCGGCGCTGGCGCCGAGGGCGGTGATAGCGTAGCGAAGTGTTCTATTTTTGTTCTTGACCGGGCGGGACGGTTAATGTAGCACAAAAGGCGAACAACAGCGAGTTCGCCCGTGCCCGCCGTCCTTCCATTTCCCGTTACAGCGCGCCCCCTGGCGGGGCCGGTCGCCGGAGAAACGGCGGCCGATCCGCGGCGTGCGCTGCTCGCCGATCTCGCCCGGCGCGTGCGCGCCATCGAGCAGACCCGACCGCATCCGATTTCACCGATCCCGACACGAGAGGAGGAGGATGGCCGCGTCCCCGCACCCCCATCCCTCACGCCGCCGTCTCCTCCTCTCGTCCCCCCTTCGCCCGACTGGACGTTCGGCGATCCCGCTCTCGACCGCTCGCTGGCGCCGGCCGGCCTCGACGGGGGAGCGACCTACGAGATCAAGCCGGCCTACGCCGACGCCGCTCCCTGTTCCGCATCCCGGCGGGCGGCGGCGACCGCCTTCGCGCTGCGGCTGGCGGTCCGCCGTCTCTCGGGCCGACTTGGGGGCCGGCGGGCGGCGACCCATGCCGCGCGGCGGCCCCTGCTGCTCTGGTGCCTCACCGATGCGGCGGCGCAGGAGTTCGGCCGTCCTTCCGGGCATGGCGTCGGCGATGTCGGGCTCGATCCGGCGGCGCTCGCCCTCGTCACAGCGGCGAAGCCGCTCGATGCGCTCTGGGCGGCGGAAGAAGCGCTCAAGTCGCGCGCGGCCGATCTCGTTATTCTGCAAGCTGACGATGTCGCGCTGACGCCGGCCCGCCGCCTTTCGCTCGCGGCGCGGGCGACCGAGACGCCCTGTCTCGTCGTCACGGCGCCCGAAGCGGCCGGTGTCGCGTCCGTGCTCTACCGCTGGCGCGTCGCCCCGGTGGCGAGCCTGACCCATCGCTTCGATCCTCGGGCACCGGGGGCGCTCCGGCTCGCGGTGTCGCTCGAGCGGGCCCGTTCGGTCGCCGCGGCGCCGGACGATGCCGTGTGCGTGGAGTGGTCCGATGAGACGTTTTGCTTCCATCTGGCTGCCGGCGTGGCCGCTCGACCGGTTGCGCCGGGTCTCGCCGCAGGCGGTGCCGGATGATCGCCCGTTCGCCCTCGTCCTGACGACGCTGGATGGCGAGCGCCGGCAGACGCTCCATGCCGTCAACGAACCGGCGGTGCGGGGTGGGCTCGCGGCGGGGCTCGCGCTCGCCGACGCACGCGCCGTGCTGCCGGGCCTCGCGACGCGTCCCGCCGAACTCGCGGCCGATCGCGCCGCACTGCGCCGGCTCGCTCTCTGGGCGGGCCGCTATGGACCGCGCCGCCACGTCGACGGAGACGATGGATTATGGATCGACGTCTCGGGCGTCGCCCACCTTTTCGGCGGAGAAAAGCAGTTGGCGGAGGATTGCGTCGGACGGCTCGCGACTGCCGGCATCACCGCGCGGCTCGGTCTCGCCGACACGCACGGTGCCGCTCATGCGCTCGCCCGGCACGCGACGTCGCCGCGGCGCCCCGTCGCCCTGGCGCCGGCCGGTGGGCAGGCGGCGGCGCTGGCGTCGCTTCCTGTCGAAGCGCTGCGGCTCGATGCGCCGGCGATACGACTGCTCCATCGGCTCGGCTTGCGGGCGATCGGCCAGCTCTACGACCTGCCGCGGGCGGCGCTCGAGCGGCGTTTTCGTGACGGGACGTGGACGGGGGCGCAGGCGGCCAGTGCGACGGCGGCGCGTCTCGTCGCCCGCCTCGATGCGGCGCTCGGAGTCTCGGCGGAACCGAAGCGGCCGCTCGCCGAGCCGCCCGAGCATCGCGTGCAGGTGTTGTTTACCGAACCGTTGCTGACGGCCGAGGGCGTCGAAGCGGCGGCCACGACGGCGCTCGACCGGCTCGCGGGTCTGCTCGATGCGGCGGGCCTTGGCGCACGCCGTGTCCGATTGCTCCTTTTCCGTGCCGACGGCTCGGTGGCGACGGTGGCGGCCGGGACGAGTGCGCCGAGCCACGACGGCGCGCATTTCCTCAACCTCGTGCGCGAGCGCCTCGCCGGCATCGACGCGGGCTTCGGCATCGATGCGGTGGTCGCCGAGGCGGTCCGTGTCGAAGCCGTCCATCCGGTGACCGGCACGCTCGCCGATCGTCTCGTCGAAACGCGCAGCGGCGATGCGAGCCGCCTGTTCGACGTTCTCGCCGCGCGGCTCGGCCCGGGGCGCGTCGGCCGGCTGGTGCCGGTCGAAAGCCATTGGCCGGAACGCGCCGAACGTCTGGTGCCGCTGCTCGACGGATCGGGAGAAACCGGTGGTGGTTCCTGGCCCGCAGCGGGTGCCCGCGCGTCGCGGCCGTTCCTCGTCTTCCCGGCGCCCGAGCCGATCGCCGTCGTCGCCGAGGTGCCGGACGGTCCGCCCGCGCGCTTCACCTGGCGGCGGCTGTCGCACCGGGTGGTGAAGAGCGAAGGGCCGGAGCGCATCGAGCCCGAGTGGTGGCGGGCGATCGCGCCCCAGCCGGCGCCCGGACGCGCGGAGCGGGCGCGAGACTACTACCGCGTCGAGGACGAGCGCGGCGGGCGGTTCTGGCTCTTTCGCGAGGGGCTCTACGAGCGCCCAGCCGAGGGCGAACCGGCGCCGACCTGGTATCTCCACGGCCTTTACGGGTGACGCCATGGCCAGGACGCCGACGTACGCGGAGCTTCAAGTCACCACCAACTTCTCGTTCCTGAAGGGCGGGTCGCATCCCCATGAACTCGTCGCGCAGGCGAAGGCACTCGGCCTCGCGGCGCTCGCGGTGACGGACCGCAACACGCTCGCCGGCGTGGTGCGCGCCCACGTCGCCGCCAAGGAGGTCGGCTTGCCGCTCGTCGTCGGCGCCCGGCTCGATCTTTGCGACGCGCCGAGCCTTCTCGTGCTGCCGACAGATCGAGCCGCCTACGGACGGCTTTCGCGCCTCCTGTCGCTCGGCCAGCGACGGGCGGAGAAGGGCGGCTGCGATCTCGACCTCGCCGACGTCGCGGCGGCCGGTGCCGGCCAGATCGTGCTCGCGCTCGCGCCCGACGACTGGGACTGGCGGGAGGCGGCGCGTGCGGAGGCGGACGGTTTCTCGCCCGCGCTCGGGCGGCTCCGGGAGGCCTTCAGCGGCGCGCTCCACCTCGCGGCGACGTGGCGTCACCAGGGCGACGACCGCGCCCGCATCGGTGCGCTCGCCCATCTCGCCGCCCGTCATCGCTTACCGCTCGTCGCGACGGGCGACGTGCTTTACCACGCGCCGCATCGCCGGCCGCTGCAGGACGTGCTGACGGCGATCCGCCAGGGGACGAGCGTCGCCGAAGCGGGACGCATGCTCGCCGCCAACGCCGAGCGCCACATCAAGGGCCCGCGCGAGATGGCGCGGCTCTTCCGCGATCATCCGGACGCGGTGGCGCGGACGGTCGAGATCGCGGCGCGCTGCCGGTTCTCGCTCGACGAACTCGTCTACGAATATCCCGACGAACCGGTGCCGCCCGGCCAGACGCCGCAGCAGCATCTCGAGACGCTGACCTTGGAGGGTGCGCGCTGGCGCTTTCCCGGCGGCGTGCCGGCGAAGGTCGAGGATACGATCCGGCGCGAGTTGCAGTTGATCGCCGATCTCAAGTACGCGCCCTATTTCCTGACCGTCCACGACATCGTGCACTTCGCGCGCTCGCGCGGCATCCTCTGTCAGGGGCGCGGCTCGGCGGCGAACTCCGTCGTCTGCTATTGCCTCGGCATCACGGCGGTGAACCCGACCGAGGTCGATCTCCTGTTCGAGCGCTTCGTCTCGCCCGAGCGCAAGGAGCCGCCCGACATCGACGTCGACTTCGAGCACGAGCGGCGCGAGGAAGTGATCCAGTACATCTACGCGCGCTATGGGCGGGACCGGGCCGGGCTCGCTGCGACGGTGATCAGCTATCGCGCGCGCTCGGCTGTGCGCGAGGTCGGCAAAGCGATGGGGTTGTCGGAGGATACGGTGTCGGCACTCGCCGGCATGGTGTGGGGCACGCGCTCGGGCGGCGCGCTGCCCGAAAACCACGTGCGGGAGGCAGGGCTCGACCCTGAGGATCCGCTGCTCGCGCGCGTTCTCGAACTCGCCGACGAGCTGATCGGCTTCCCGCGCCATCTCTCCCAGCACGTCGGCGGTTTCGTGCTGACGCGCGGGCCGCTCTCGGAGGTGGTGCCGATCGGCAATGCGGCGATGGAGGACCGCACCGTCATCGAGTGGGACAAGGACGATCTCGATGCGCTCGGTCTTTTGAAGGTCGACGTGCTGGCGCTCGGCATGCTGACGTGCATCCACCGCGCGTTCGACATGATCGCCTTGCATCATCGCCGGCCGCTGACGCTGGCGAGCGTGCCGCGCGAGGATCCGGCCGTCTACGACATGCTGTGCCGGGCCGATTCCATAGGCGTCTTCCAGGTCGAGAGCCGGGCACAGATGAACATGCTGCCGCGGCTGAGGCCCCGCACCTTCTACGATCTCGTGATCGAGGTCGCGATCGTCCGGCCGGGGCCCATCCAGGGGGACATGGTGCACCCCTATCTGCGCCGGCGCAGCGGACTCGAACCCGAGACCTATCCGTCGCCCGCGCCCGGGCACGGGCCGGCCGACGAGCTTCGTCGCATCCTCGGCAAGACCAAGGGCGTGCCGCTGTTCCAGGAGCA
>Ga0073934_10007826_pt1 | contig 14584 bp, 9 predicted proteins | sample LarsenN4metaG_FD_76834 | JGI IMG/M metagenome (GOLD analysis project Ga0073934, IMG submission 76834) | Hot spring sediment bacterial and archeal communities from British Columbia, Canada, to study Microbial Dark Matter (Phase II) - Larsen... ...
AGGATGCGGCGTCCCTCCTCGGCGGTGATCTCGACGGTGAGGCCGGCCCCCCGGACGCGGAACATCGCGCGGTACGCTCCGGCCGGCAGGAGTCGGTAGGGGCCGAAGACGAGAAAGCCCGGCGTGGCGCTGGGTCCGACTGCCACGATGCGCCGCCCCGAGGCGTCGGCGTCCTCGATCACCGTGCCGGTGTGCCGGGGCAGCGCCTCCGCCTCGTGGAAGAGGCCGACCGGGGAGGTCCGCCGGGGCGGCGCCACCGGAGTCTCATCGGTCACCCGGAAGACCCACAGGGGGTCGACGGCCTGGTCGAGGGCGAGACCCGGCGACGCGCGCAGCCGCTCCCGTGTGAAGGCCGACGGGAACGGGCTCACCTGGGGGGGGAACACGCTGCGGTCGAGCACCACGTGCGTCACCCCGAGTTGCCGGAGCACCGCGTGCTCCGCGGGCCCGAGGTCGCCGACGTTGAGCGGCTGGAGGGGCTCGAACACCTCGGCGACGTAGCGGCGCGGGACCAGCGGCGAGTAGCCGTTCACCATGGGCACGCCGGTTCGGGTCACGTGGTAGAGATAGAGGGCCGACCACGCGCTCTCGCCGGGCCACACGGGGAGGTAGAGGACTCGCCGCGCCCCGTGGCGCAGGAGCGGGTAGATCGGGGAGTCGGGCAGCCGGGTCACCGCGATCGCGTGCCACGGCGCGACGCCCACCAGCACCGCGAACGCCAGGCCGACGCCCACCAGGGCCCGTATGGGCGGAGCGAGTCGGGTCGACACCGCGTGGACCCCGAACCCGGCCAGGACGGCGGCGCCGAGGCTCGTCAGGATCCGGAACTTCTCCGGATTGCGAATGAGGTCGAACAGCGGCAGCCAGCGGTGCAACGCCTGGTAGATCGGCACGTGCGACACGGTGGGGCCGAGGTAGAGGACGAGGCCGGCGGCGAGGGTCCCGGCGTAGAAGAGGCGGAGCGTCCAGGCGTCCCGGAGGCCGGGCAGCACGAGGCCGGCCATGGCCAGCAGGACGAGGACGAGGCCTCCATACGTCGCGGGGGTCAGCAGCGCCGCCGGGCCCGGCGAGAAGAGGCGCACCTCCGCGAGGCTCCGGCCGGCCTCGGCGACCGAGCCGACCAGAAAGGTCTGGCGGAGCAGCAGGAGCCACCCGACCCCCAGGAGGGCCAGCACGGCGAGGACGCCGAGGGACCGCCGGGCCGTCGGCGCCCGACGTCCCGTGAGCCATCGAAGCGGGACGTACGCCACGAGAAGGCCGCCGGCCAGGTAGGTGTAGTGCGGCTCCAGCATGGCGAGCGCGAGGTAGGCGCTGCCGCCGACCACGCCGCCGGAGAGCCGCCCTCGGGTGAGCGCGACATCGGCGCCCCACAGGACGAGCGGCACCAGGGCCGCGGCGAATCCCGCGGGCTGGCCGCCGAAGAGCGGCCCCAGCCGGGCCGGTACCAGCGCGAAGGCCGTGCCTGCCACGACGGCGGCCAGCGCGTGAGCGGTGTAGTGCCGGACGAGCGCGTACGCGGCGAACCCCGCGAGCGGGAACGAGAGCAGCACGAGCAGGTTGAACGCGGCGTGGGATCCCGCGATGCCGAGGAGCGCGAACGGGAGCGCGAGCGGGAGGAAGCTCTGCGGCAGGTTCCAGCGCGTCCCGTCGACTCGGAACTGGTAGGGGTCGTAGAACAGGGGCGCCGCGCCCACGAAGCCCTCGCGGGCCAGCCAGAGCTGGTAGAAGAGCTGGAGCGTGTCCCCTGAAGCCCGGACGAGCACCGCGCGATCTTCGGGCGCGCGCGCGGCGATGGGGAGGCCGTCCGTCCAGTCGAGGGCGAGCGGCCACGACACGACGAGACCCGCCGCGAGGAGGAGCAGCGCGAGGCCGAGCGCCGGCCGGCTCCATGCGGTCCTCACGAGATCGGCCCCTCGATCCGCAGGCGGTCGACCCACACGCCTGTGACGCCCGGATACAAGCACGGGAACTCCAGCACCGTGGACCGGGGCACGGTGAACGGGACCGGCAGCTCGACATAGCGCCCGGGTTCCGGGACCTCGCTTCCCAGGAGCTCGCGTCCCCCCAGGATCGGGCCGAGAGAAGCGGCCTGGGCGCCGCACCAGAGGAAGGGCGCGTCCAGCGGGCGCTCGAGCCGGACACGGACCCAGAGACGATAGTCTCCCTCAGGGTAGCGCCGGAGCGGGCCGCTCCAGACGCGATCACGCGGGGTCCGGGCGGGCTCCGCGTACCCGGCCACGCCGCCGCTGGCCGCCGCATCGGCTCGCTCGAAGAGCTCGTGCCCCAGCGCCTCCACCTCGAAGGCCGGCGCGGGGTCGGGCTCCTCTGCGAAGGTCGCGAGCACGAAGTCGACGGCGACGGTGCCCTCCCCGTCCCACTTCATCCGGAACTCCACCGGCGCCGGCCCGTCGAGCACGAAGGGCACGGCGACGTCGTGGAGCGCCCCGTCGTCGACGGGCGTGAGGCGCCGGGCCCCGAGGAGCCTGGTACCGCCCGCCGCAGTGATCTGGAGCTCGACCCCCGCGCCACGCCCGCGGATGCGGAAGAGCGTGCGGAACTCGCCGGGCGGCAGGAGGCGGTACGGGCCGAAGGTGAGGAAGCCCGGCCGGTCACGCCCGGTCTCGCCGACGACCAGGCGGCCGTTCGACGCCTCGGGATCCTCGGCGACCCGACCCGTCTCGCGGCGGAGCGACTCGGCCTCCCAGAAGACGCCGAGGGGGCTCCGCCCCGCGACCTGCCCCGTGGGCTCCGGCTCGATCCGGACGCGGAACGCCCAGAGCGCGTGTCCAGCCACCGGCCCCGCCACCGGCTCGAGATAGGGGGAGCGGCGCAGGGCAGCCAGGGTGAAGGCCGGCCCGAATGCGCTCACCTTCAGGGGGAACCCATCACGGTCCAGGATCACCTGTCGGACCCCGAGGCGACGGAGGGCGGCGTACTCGGCCTCGCCCACGTGGCCGACGTTGAGGGATTCGAGGGCGCGGTAGACCGTGTCGACGTAGGCGCGCTCAACGTAGGCCGAGTAACCGTTGAGCATGGGGACGCGCGTGAGCGTGGTCGTGTGGAGGTACAGGGCCGAGTACGAGCTGTCCCCTGGCCAGAGCGGGAGGTAGAGGGCGCGCGGTCCGACGGTCCGGATCGCCTCGACGGCTGCGTCGTGCTCTGGGAGGAGGCTCACGCCGGCCGGCCGCCAGGGGTGATACTCCGCGGCGATCCCGAGGGCCAGGAGGATGCCCAACGCCGCGCGCGCCCCGGCACGCCTCGCGCCCGCGCCAAGCGCGTCGGTCCCCACCCCGGCCAGCAGCGCGAGGCCCAGGGCGACCACGACCTGGAGCTTCCCCGGCTGGCGGATGAAGTTCCAGAACGGGACGAGGCGGAATGCGGCCTCGAAGAGGGGGAGGATCGGCATGCGGGGTCCGAGAACGAGGACGGTCCCGAGCGCAGCCAGCGGGCCGAAGGCGAGGAGAACGCGGCGCGACGGCTCCGGCGGTCGACGTGCCAGCGCCGCGAACCCGACGAGCGCCAGCAGGAGCACCAGGACGCCCGGGTAGATGGCGCGCCCCGCGGCGGGGTTCACGCGGGCCACGAGATCGCCCGGCGCGGGGGAGAAGAGCAGCACCTCGCCCAGGGTACGGCCGCCGCCGGCGAGGGCGTCGCTCAGGACCAGGCGCCGCACGAGCAGCAGGAACGCGGCGCCGAGGACGGCCCCGCCTCCGGCCAGGGCGAGCGGTCCCACCGCTACTCTCGCGGCTCCCGCCAGCCGGAGCCAGCCCTTGGCGCACTGCCACGCGGCCAACACGAGGAGGGCGACCACGGCGCCCACACCGAACCGCGCACTGGTGCCTGCCTGCCAGCCTCGGGCCCGGAGCAGGGCAAGGGCACCCCAGGCGATCGCCACGGCCGTCGTGCCGACCGCGCCCCACGCCAGGGGGCCGGTGCGGAGGTCTTCCCGATGCCATCCTTCCAGCCCCAGCCGCGCCCCGAGGTAGAGCGGGAGCCCGAAGGCGGCGAAGAGGAAGAAGTGCGGCTCGACGATGGCGACCGCGAGGAGGGCGGCGGCGCACCAGATGGCGCCGGCCCACGACCCGAGCAGGGCGCCCTCGAGGCCCCAGAGCGCGAGCGGCACCAGGAAAAACGCGAGCCCGGCCGGATGGCCGCCGAGGAGGGTGCCCACGCGGTAGGGGCTGGCCGCGAAGACGACACCGGCGACCAGCGCGCCCCAAAATCCTACTCCATAGCGACGCGCGAGCAGCGCCGCCGCCAGGCCGGCCGCGGGGAAGGAGAGGAGGACGAGGGCGTTGTAGGCCATGCGCGGGTCGAGGAGCGACAGGGGCACGTAGACGAGGGCCACCGGGAGGAAGGTGTTCGGCAGGTTGAGCCGCGGCTCGCCCACCGCGAACTGATAGGGATCACGAAGCGGCGAGGCGCCGGCGAGGAGCCGGTCCCTCACGAGCCAGAGGTAGTAGTAGAACTGCAGGTAATCGCCCTGGACGCGCCAGACCGTCTCGCGGCCCTCGGGCGGGACCGCGGCAAAGGGGAGCCCGTCCCCGAGGTGGCGGGCGAGCGGGAGGGTGTAGAGGATCGCGCCGAGGAGGAAGACCCCGAAAAGCGCGAGACCCCACCGCCTGAGGGACGGCGCGGCGCCCGCCCGCGGCACGCTAGGGGGTGCCGTGGCAGGCCCGGTAGACATCGAGGAGACGCGAGCTCAGCGCCGGCCACCCGAACTCCGAGACGGCGCGCTCGCGGAGCGCCTGACCCCGGAGCTTCCCCTCGCGGGGATCGGCGAGCAGGGCCGCACAGGCCCGGGCCAGGGCAGGGGTGTCGCCGAGGGAGACGCGGGTCCCGGCCTCCCCCAGGACCTCGCGCGAGACCGGTCCGTCGTACGCGACAGTGGGTAGGCCGCAAGCCATGTAGTTGAGGAGCTTCCCGTTCGCCTCCGTGGTCGACCGCTTCGGGCTCACGGCCACCTCGCCGAGCGCGAGGTACCGCGGGGCGTCCTTGTACTCGATGCGGCCTGTCACCGTCACCGAGCCCGCAAGCCCGCGCGCAGCCACACGCGCGCGGTAGCGGGCCTCGTTCGGATAGCCCATCAGGAGCAGATGCGCCTCCGGGATCGCCGCGACGACTGCGGGCCACGCCTCGAGGAGGTCGTCGACCCCCTGGTATGCGCTCAGGACGCCCAGGTAGACGATGACCCGCTTGTCCTCGAGACGGAGCGCCTGGCGGAGGTCCTCGGCCGGGAGGCCGGGACGGAAGACGTCGGGGTCGACGCCATCGGGAAGTGGCACGACCCGCGCGGCCGGGACGTCCCACCGCTCCGTGAGCTCACGGGCGAAGGCGCTCGAGGAGGCGAGGAGCCGCGCCGGCCAGCGGAGCACGCGGCGCTCGAGCGCGCGGCCCAGCCCGGGCCGGAGGCCCCGGGCCGGGAGGACGCCGGCGTCGATCATCTCGCCGATCGCGCTTCCCTGGAGGTCCGCCACCGCGGGCCGGCGCAGCGCGCGGCCCAGGATCGCCGCGAGGACGGCGCCCTCGTGCAGGTGGCCGTGGACGATGTCGGGGCGGAACGCGCGCGCCGCGCGGGCCGCGGTCACGAGGAGGAGCGCGTCCAGGTACGGCTTGTGGGGCGAGAAGCCCACGGGCAGGTGTCGCACCCAGCCGAGCCGCGGGGTCCGGACGGTGGCGAGCCCGGAGACGTCGCGTCCCAGGTGATAGGTGGCCACCACCGCGTCGACCTCCAGCCGGCGGAGGGCGCGCGCTTCCTCGAGAATCCGGACATGACAGCCCCGATCGCCGAAGAAGGGCGTCGGCGCCACGATCAGGACGCGCATGGCGGACCGGGGCCCGAGGCCCCCCGCGCCGCTAGACGCGGGCGAGTCGCCGCAGCCACCCGTACGACATGAGCTGGTCGGAGAGGAAGACCCGGAGGTAGTCCGTGGGCACGGACAGGACCTGGTGCCGCCAGATCCGGTCGCACGTGTAGCACGGCAGCTCCTTCGGAATGTCGCCCCGGGCCATGCGCGCGCGGAGCTGGACCAGTCGGGTGTCGTTCCAGATCTCGCGGAGCGGCTTCTTCCGGAGATCGCCCATGCCGAGCTTCGAGAAGAAATCCTGGGGGCAGGCGGTGACCGTGCCGTCCCAGTAGATCGTCGACGAGTACCAGAGGAACGTGCACGGCGTGAACCGCCGCCCGTCGGCCAGGAGGGCGTCCCGGGAGAGCTCCGGGATGAACACGTCGCCCGCCCAGTTGTGGGGCTGGCGCAGCACGACCCGGTCGAGCGGGAGGCCGCGGAACTGGTCGAGGAACGCCCGGCGCATCCGCTTGAGCTCGTCCTTGGGCGGCGCGCCGATCTCCATGACCTGGAGCACGGTGAACGGGTGTCGGGTCCCGAGCGCCTGCTTGAGCGCGAGGAAGCGCTTGAGGTGGTCCAGGGCCCACTCGAACCGTGCCCCGACGCGGTTCTTTTCGTACATCTCCTTCTCGTAGCCGTCGAAGGAGCACGACAGGAAGTCGAGGCCGGCCTCGATGAGGGCCCGCCCCTTCTTCTCGTTGAGGAGGGTGATGTTGGTGTGAGCCCGAGTGTAGAGCCCCTTCGCCCTGGCGTAGGCGACCATCTCCGGGAGCCTGGGATGCATCAGGGGCTCGCCGCGGTGGAACAGGTTCACGTCGTAGGCGTGCTCGGCCACCTGGTCGATGATGCCCCGGAAGGTGTCCATGGCCATGAAGCCGTGGTCTTCCTTCTCGATGTCCTTGTTGGGGCAGTAGCCGCAGCGGAGGTTGCACCGGCTCGTCGATTCGATCCACAGGCGGACCGGCAGCGGGGGGGCCACGCTCCTGCCGCGGCGATACGCCCAGAAGATCCGGGCGAGACGCAGGGCGTGCCGCAACCGCCGGGTATCCACGAGCCCGTATTGTAGCAGACGAGTCGCGGCACCCGCGGGTGGGCGCTACGGGAGGTCCGGGAGGTGGCCCTTGGCCAGGAGATACGCCCGGAGGGCGTCGGACCACGGCCGGAGCGGGGTGAGGCCCAGGCCGTCGAAGCGGGTGTTCAGGAGGACCGAGTTCGCGGGGCGGCGCGCGGGGGCCCCGAAGGCCTCGCTGGTCGTGGGCTGGAGGTCCGTCGTGAGCCCCGCAAGGCTGAAGATCCGCTGGGCGAACTCGAACCAAGAGCAGGCGCCCGCGCTCGTCAGGTGATACACGCCGCCCGGCGGACCGGCACCGAGCAGGCGGCGGACCGCGTCGGCGAGATCGGCCGTGTAGGTCGGCGTCAACACCTGGTCCTGGACCACGCGGAGGGGGCGCCCCTCGCGGGCCAGACGCAGCATGGTCTCGACAAAGTTTCCGCCCTTGCCGCGCGAGCCGGAGAGCCCGTAGAGCCCGGAGGTCCGGACCACCAGGTGCTGCGCGCCGGCGCTCCGCACCAGGTGCTCGCCGGCCAGCTTCGAGACCCCGTAGGCGTTGACGGGCGCGGCCGGGGCGTCCTCCGCGAACGGTCCCGGGCCAGCCCCGCCGAAGACGTAGTCGGTGCTGAAGTGGACGAGCCTCGCCCCCGCTCGCGTGGCCGCGCGGGCGAGGTGGTGCACGGCCACCGCGTTGACGGCGAAGGCCGGGCCAGGGTCCGACTCGGCGTCGTCGACCCGGTTGAACGCGGTCGCGTTGAGGACGACGGCAGGCGCGTGGGCGCTCACGGCCGCGTCGACCGCGTCGGGGTCGGTGACGTCGAGAGCCTCACGCGCGAGGGCGATCAGCTCGGGCCCAGCGAAGACCCGCGCCAGGTCGGTCCCGAGCTGGCCGCTGGCCCCGACGAGGAGAATCCGGTCCGGCCCTGGGGGCGCCCTCATGTCCGGTGCGTCATGTGCGCGGGAGGATCTCCAGCGGCTCCAGCTCGACCGTGTCGCGCGTGATCGGCACGAGGCCCCGCCACCACCGCCGCAGGTGACGCCTGGAGTCCGGCTCCCACACGCCGACCACGATGCGATAGCGCCCGGGCGGCGCGCCCGACGGAACGATGACCTCCCGGTGCTCGCGCACGTGTTGCGGCCCGTCGGTCAGGCCGGGGATCGGCGCCGGCACCGGGCGGTCGTCCCCGAAGCGGTAGCGCTCACCCCGGAAGTGCGCGTACGTGAACAGGGGCTCGGGGGACGGGGCCCGGAGGCGCCAGTGGTAGGTGACGACCAGCCTCTCCCCGGCGCGGACTGCCTGCGCCGGAGCCTCGTAACCCGTGAGCTCGACCAGGCGACCGAACACCGCGCCCACCCGCCGCGACGGGGCCTGCGCGGCCTCCGCCTCTGCGCGGAGCCGTGCGGCCTCCGCGCGGTCGCCCTCGGCGGCCGCGAGGCCGGCCCGGCGCTCGGCTAGCTCGGCGTGGATGAGCCCGGGACCGAGAGCCTCGGCGAGGTGGGCATAGAGCGCGCGGGCCCGGTCGGTGAGCCCGAACCGGGCGTAGCGGGCCGCCTGCGCGGCCGGGGGCCCGGGCCGGTGGAGCCCGACCTCGGCGGCCAGGCGCGCGAAGGCCGCATAGCCCTCCGGGCTGTCGGGCAGCGCTCTCATCGCGTCGCGGTAGCGGACCAGCGCGGGTCCCACGGCGCCGGCGGCCTCCAGGCGCTCCCCCTGGGCCACCAGTGAGTCGGGCCGACGGTCGCCTTCGGAGCCGTTCGCCGGACCCAGGAGGAACAGCTCGGTGACTGTCCATCCCGCATGAGACGGGATGCCGTTGAGGGTGATCGAGCGGGCGTCGACAGGCTGGAACCGGACCGTGAACGCGTAGCCCGGGACCGTGCGGGGTGCCCCGTTCTGCCAGGCCACCGTGTAGCCGTGCGTCTCGACGCGTACCACTCGCTTCCCGTCCGCCGCCACGTCGAGCACCTGGGGGACTTGCCGCGGATGGTCGGTGATCAGCGTCACGCCTGAGGTCCGTTGCCTCGAGCCGAGGTCGACGTCGATCCGGGCGGGGCCTTCCGGCCTCGCGGTGGTGGCCCAGCTTGAGTCGAGCTGCCGGTCGACCAGCTGCGCGCCCGTGCCGCGTCCGGGCGAGACGGTGAGCGTCCACCCGGACCGGGCCAGTGGGCGCGCCGCCGGGGGTGCGGTGAAGTTCCAGTAGATCGCGTACGACCCCACCGTGGTCCGCTCCACGCCGATCTGGCTCGCCGCCATCCAGCGCTCGAAGGGCGGGAATTGGCCGTGGGTGATGTAGGCGGGGCGCGGCGAGGCGTCGACGGCCCGCGTGTAGGCGGGCTGGCGGTCCCGGAACGGCTCGGCCACGATGACGGTCTCGCCCGCATCGAAGGTCAATCGGGGCCCAAGCCAGTAGTCGTAGGTGTAGACGCGCGTCAGGCCGCGCTCGCGGAAGAACGTGAGGAGGGCCTCGTCGTCGGCGCGCCCCTGGCGGTACGCGGCGCGGGTCTCGGGCCAGAGCACGGTCAGGTCGCGGGCGAGGCCGACTCCCACGGCGACGAGGTATGCCCCCGCCGCGACCGCGACGCCGACGCGGCTCCAGCGCCAGGCCAGCTGGCAGCCCCGGGCCAGCACGAGCGCGAGCAGCGGGGCCAGCGGCAGGAGGTAGCGGGGGACCTGTACGTAGCGACCGTACCACACCACGCCGAGGGTGACGGCCACGCCCACCAGGAGGAGTGCCTCGCCCGCCAGCGCGGGATCGCGGCGGAGGCGGCGGACTCTCGCGAGCACGCGCCCCAACAGGAGCGCGACTGCCGTGGCCGCCACCACGGGCGCGACCAGCGCGAGCGGGCCCGGGAGATACGGGAGGCTCCCGACGTACTCCTTGACGCCGAGGACGACGGGGAGGTTCTCGCCCAGCAGGATCCGCGCCGCGTCGCCCGCCGACTGCCCTCCGCGAAGGCGCGCGCCGGTGGCGAACGTCGCCCAGTCGTGGGTCACGTTGTAGACCCAGAACGGGGCGCTCCCGAGGACGAACGCGCCGAGGCCAAGCCACAACCCGCGGCGAAGCGGGAGCCGCGGGTCCACGAGGAGCACGGCGAGCCCCGCCGGCACGAGGGCGTCCACGATCTGAAAGCCGCAGTAGAGGCCGTAGCCGCCCGCCAGGCCCATGGCCACCAGGACGCGGGCGCGCGCCGCCTCGGCGAGCGGCCGCGCGAGCCAGAGGGCGCCTCCCAGGAGGACGATGTGGCCGAGGAGGAGGTGCTCGACGTAGTAGGCGCGGGCCAGCATGTAGTGGGTCGCCACGTATGGGGACACGATTGTGGCGAAGAGGACGGCCAGGAGCCCCGCGGCGTGGCCGAACAGCACGGTCCCCGTCCGGTAGAGGACCAGGAGGAGGCCGAGTGCCGAGACGATCGGGACGAGGCTCAGGGTACGCCGGGAGGGGCCGAAGACGGCGAAGGTTACGGCCGCGCCGTAGGATTCCGGCACGCCCGCGTGGTCCTGACGCCAGAAGAAGATGGGGAACTGGCCCCGGAGGATGTGCATCCCGATGAGACCGGTCACAGCCTGGTCCGAGTCGAGCCGAGGCTGGGCGAGGTAGAGCCCGGTCACCAGGGCGAACAGACCCAGTAGCCCCCAGAACCGCCAGTCGCGCACGGGGCGGGCGCCTCAGCGGCCGGTCAGGCGGAGGCGGAAGACCGAGGCGAGGTAGGTCCAGAAGTAGGCGAAGAAGCGGGTCTTCGACTCGCCGCCCTTCCGGAGCCCGTAGACGGTCGGGATCTCGAGCACGCGCCCGCCCCGCCGGACGACCTGGTGGAGGAACCGGATCGCATAGTCCCCGTAGCCGTAGAAGATCCGGTCGGCGTCCAGGCCGGTGAGGAGCGTCCGGCGGAAGACGAAGTAGCCGGAGAGGTTGTCGTGGATGCGGAGCCCGAGGACGATCCGGATGAGGACGTTGAAGGCGTAGGACGCCCAGTAGCGGAAGGCGGAGTAGGGCATGCCCCCGCCCATGACGTAGCGTGAGCCGATGACGATGTCGAACCCCTCGGCGCAGCGCACCATCAGCGGGAGCATCGCGGGGTCGTGGTTGCCGTCAGAGTCCATGAGGACGATGATGTCGCCCCGGGCGTCGCCGATCCCCCGGCGGATCGCGGTCGCCAGGCCTCGCTCCCCCCGCCGCACGTGGACCCGGACCGCCGGCTCGTGGGCGAACACCTCGGCGACGTGGGCGGCGGTGCCGTCGGGGGAGTCGTCGTCCACCACCAGCACCTCGAGGGGGAGCCGCGCCGCGCGGCCCACCGCCAGCACCTCCTCGACCAGCTCCGCGATGCCGTCGCGCTCGTTGTAGGTGGGCAAGACGACGGAGATCATCGGCTGAGCTCCGCTCACGGGCGCGCGAGCTCCCGCAGCGCGTGGCACACGGTCTGGATCTCCGCCGCGGTCAGGCCTGTGCCGGAGGGGAGGTTGATGCCGGTCCGCCCGAGGGCCGTGGCCACCGGGAAGGACGCCTCGGTCCGGTAGGGCGGCAGCTCGTGGAGCGGGACGAAAAAGGGCCGCGAGTCGACGCCCCGCGCCCGGAGGCCGTCCCGCACGGCGTCCCGGTCGCGCCCGAACCCGGGCTCGACGAGGACCGAGTACATCCAGTAGACGCTCTCCGCCCACGGCTCGGCCGGCGGCCGGCGGAGCCCGGGGACGCCCGAGAGGCCAGCCTCGTACGCGGCCGCGATCGTCTTCCGGCGGACGAGAATCGACTCGACCTGCTCGAGCTGGGCGCAGCCGATGGCGGCCTGGAGGTTGGTCATCCGGTAGTTGAACCCGATCTCCGGATGGTAGTAGCGGCGCTTCGGATCCATGGCGTGGTCCCGCAGGAAGGCCGCGCGCTCGGCGAGCGCCGGGTCGTTCGTCACCACCATCCCGCCCTCGCCCGTCGTGATGATCTTGTTCCCGTAGAACGAGAAGACGCCGGCGTGGCCGAGCGCGCCCACGCGGCGGCCCCGGTAGCGGGCGCCGTGGGCCTCGGCCGCGTCCTCCACCACCCGGAGGTCGTGGGCCCGGGCCAGCTCGAGGAGCGGATCCAGGTCGACCGGGTGCCCGTAGATGTGGACCGGGACGATGGCCCGCGTCCGCGGGGTGACCTTCCGCCGCGCGTCCGCGGGGTCCAGGGTCCAGGTGACCGGGTCCGCGTCGACGAGCACCGGGGTCGCCCCGGTGTAGCGGACCGCGTTGGCCGTCGCCACGAACGTGAGGTCCGGGACCAGCACCTCGTCGCCGGCGCCGATGCCGAGCGCCACCAGCGCGAGGTGCAGCGCCGTCGTGCCGTTCGAGGTGGCTACCGCGCGGCGGGCCTCGCAGAAGGCGGCGAAGTCGCGCTCGAACCGCCCGACGTACTCGCCGAGCGAGGAGATCCAGCCGGAGTCGACGCAGTCCAGCACGTAGCGGCGCACGTTCTCGGAGAGCCAGGGGGCGAAGACTGGGATCACAGGGCCTCCTCGCGGGCCCTGGCGACCATGTCCGAGACGTAGGCGACCTCGCCCTCGGTGAGCGTGGCGCCCGACGGGAGGTAGAGCCCCCGGCGGCAGAGCTCGTCGGCCACGGGGTACCGCTGTCCGCGGTAGAGGGTGTAGTAGATCGGCTGGAGGTGGATCGGGATGAAGAAGGTCCGGGTCTCGATGCCGCGCCGGGCCAGGCGCGCCCGCAGCACGTCGCGGGAGATCCCGAACGCGTCCTCGACGACGACCCCGTACATCCAGTAGACGTTCCTGGCCCAGGGGCGCTCGACCGGCAGCGTGAGCCCGGGGATCCGCGACAGGCGCTCGGTGTAGCGCGCCGCGTTGGCCCGGCGGATCTCCACGAACTCCTCCAGCCGCTCGGTCTGGGCGAGGCCGATGGCGGCCTGGAGATTGGTCATCCGGTAGTTGAACCCCAGGTACTTGTGCCAGAAGTGCCGCTCGTCGGAGAAGGCGTGGTCGCGGAGGCGCCGGGCGATCCGGGCGACCTCGGGGTCGCTCGTCGTGACCATCCCACCCTCGCCGGTGGTGATGATCTTGTTCGCGTAGAAGGAGAACGACGCCGCCCGACCCAGGCTGCCGACCGGGCGGCCCTTGTAACGGGCGCCGTGCGCCTCCGCGGCGTCCTCGACCACCCAGAGCCCGCGCCGCTCGGCGAGGTCGAGGATGGGTGCCATGTCAGCCGGGTGGCCGTACGTGTGGATGAGCAGGATGCCACGGGTCCGCGGGGTGATCCGGTCGGCGAGCTGGGAGACGTCGAGATTCCAGGTCTCGCGCTCGGCGTCGACGAGCACGGGGGTCGCCCCCGTGTAGCGTACCGCGTTCGCGGTCGCGATCATCGCGAAGGTCGGGATGACGACCTCGTCGCCGGCGCCGATGCCGAGGGTGGCGAGGGCGAGGTGGAGCGCCGTCGTGCCGTTCGAGCACGCCACGCCGTAGCGACAGCCCACCGCGCTGGCGAACGCCTCCTCGAAGTCGCGGATGAAGCGGCCCGCGGACGAGATCCAGTTGGACTGGATGCACTGGGTCACGTACCGGAGCTCGTTCCCGTCGAGCCGGGGGTCGGCCACCGGGATGATCCGTCGCGTCAGGGCCTCCTCGGCGACCGGGATCCGGGGGATCCGGACCTCGAGGGGCGGCTCGGGGCCGGGGATGATCTTCGCCAGCTCGGCCATCACCGAGTCCGGGAGCCGGGTCTCTTCGATCATGACGGGTTCCTCCCCCGGAGGGTCGCCCAGCGGAGCTCGAGGATCGTGCCGACGTAGCGGAGGCCGAGCCGGGCGAAGCGCCCGACGTGCGGGCTGGTCTTGGTCTCGCCGGCGCGTCGCTCGACGTTGACGTAAGGGATCTCGACGACCCGCAGGCCGGCGCGCTCCGCCCGGTACAGGAAATCGATGCAGTAGTCGCCGTAGGCGAACTCGGTCCGGATCGGCACCCGGGCCAGCGCCGCCCGCCGGGCCGCGACGAAGCCCGACGTCCAGTCGCGCACCGACCCGCCGAGGCAGAGCGTCGCGAAGCCGTTGATGAGCCGCGAGGCGAGGATCCGGAGGGTCGAGTCTCGCGCGTCGGCGCCGCCGGGCGCGTACCGCGACGCGACGGCGACGTCCGCGGTCGCGACGGCCGCGATCAGGCGCGGGATGACCTCTGCGGGCATCGAGCCGTCGGCGTCCAGCCAGACCACCACGTCGCCCTCGGCGGCGGCGGCGCCCTCGGCCAGCGCCGACGGGAGCCCCCGCCGCCCGATCCGGCGCAGCACGCGGGCGCGCCCGTCGCCGGCGAAGGCCTCGCCGACCGCCTCCCAGGTCCGATCGGGCGAGTCGTCGTCCACGACGAGGACCCCGGCGTCCCGGACCGACTGGAGGATCTCGCCCACCAGCCCGACGATCACCGCTCGCTCGTTGTAGGTCGGCAGGATGATGGTGGCGGTCATGGCGACGAGCGTCCGGGCCCGTTGCGGGCGACGCAGACGACCGAGCTGCCGAACGGCAGCGGGACCAGCCGGAGCACTGCTCGCTCCAGGGCCTGGATGCCCAGCAGGAGGACCGTCACCGGGGCCGGCAGGGCGAAGACGTCCGACCCCTCCCGCGTCCCCCGGGGCGCCACCCGGCGCGCCACCCGGAAGGCGGCGACGGCCGGGAAGAGGAAGCAGTAGGCGTACGAGGCGAACAGCGGCGTGAACCCCGCC
>Ga0073934_10007828_pt1 | contig 14581 bp, 9 predicted proteins | sample LarsenN4metaG_FD_76834 | JGI IMG/M metagenome (GOLD analysis project Ga0073934, IMG submission 76834) | Hot spring sediment bacterial and archeal communities from British Columbia, Canada, to study Microbial Dark Matter (Phase II) - Larsen... ...
ATTGGGACACTGGGGAGATGCAAAAACACAACCTTCGTGGCGTGGGATTTTTGCTGTGCTAACAAGTCTGGTTTACGGTTTGTGGTGCTTGCTGACGGGAACTGGTTTATGGTTGTCCCAGCTGCGACAATACTTTTGCGATCGCGTAGCGGCGGAAGTGACTGGTAATCCCAATGGGCTTGTCCGTGCTTTACTCAAAATCGCTATTGGTATTGCTGGTGATGTCCAAAAACAAGAACATACCAGTTGGCAGTTAGAAAGCTTAAATATAGTTATACCCGTAGGCTATAAACAAAGTCTGTGTTTGGGCAGTATTGCTGGTCACACTACCTTTGAATCTTTTTTAATGTGGGATTGTCTCAATCCTTACCGTTGGTGGTTTGTAATTAATAATACTCATCCTTTAATTGGCGATCGCGTCAAACGCCTATGTAAAATTGCTCGTCTTTGGCACGTAGAACCAGAGTTATATCTCGAAAGCCAACAGCCTTTAACAATCAAACCTCAGTCTTTTTTATTACAAATTGCCCCTTGGCTGGGGATTCCCTTGGGTATTGCCTTTGGGGGTCTGATCTGGTTAACTTGGCAAACTCTGTTTGCACTTAAACTTTTAAATTTGAAATGGATTTATGACAACTGGAATTTTATCAAGGGCTGTATGCTAATTGGCTTTAGTATCGGCATCTTGTTACGCATAAATTCTTTCTTTCCTAACATTAAGCCTGCCACTGTCCAAACAGATGACCAACTGCCTGACCTGTTAACTAACCCAGCTGTTCTTCCTATTGATAACATCAGTGTACGTCTGGTTGGTAAGTTATTAGGCCGTCAGGGTACTAACAACTGTTTGGCACAAGATTTAGTCTTGCAATCTAGCACAGGTTTAGTGAAACTACATCACATTTCTTGGCTGGGACAGCATGTCAATCCTCAGGACTTGATCGGTCGTCAGATTATCGTCACTGGCTGGTTTCGACGAGGGGCAACACCTTGGATTGACGTTCAAACCCTACAAACTCAAAGCGGCAAAATCGTTAATAGTCCTCACCCTATTTGGTCTATTGTCTTGGCAGTGGCAGCAGAGGTTTGGGGGGCATATATTCTTTTGAGAGGTTAGTAGTTGGTAGGTAATGGGTAATTGGTAATTGGTAATTGGTAATTGGTAATTGGTAATTGGTAATTGGTAATTGGTAATGGGTAATTGGGCTTATTAGCCATCAACCACTAACTACTAACCACTAACCACTAACAACCAACAACCCAAAAATGTAAACAAATGTTGCAAAGAACTTCCAATTCTGTTACATTTATTAACATAAGCTAGAGTAGGCAAGTTTTATTAGCAAGCCTGGTAATGAAACTCGCCTGCAAACCCCAATCCATCCCTTTTTCTCCTTCCAACACAGCAGCAAATTAACCAGCCTATGGCTGGTTTTTGTTTCCAAAAAGTCAAACTTCAAAAAAATATGTATTTTATGCTACGATGCTCTCATGCAATAGTCGGAAATGTCCGTCCTAAGCTAGCTACGTAGAAAATACCGTGATAATGTAAGAAATGGTGTTTAATTCTTTGGAACAAGGGCGTTGAAGTCATTTCCTGTCGTAAGCAGTAAGTTGTAAGATTCATAAATTCTTAGAATAAAGGTATTGTTAGCGCAGTGTACGCTTTTGTATTCAACAGGCTTAATCTTGGGAAAAAACAGTATTGTAATAGGTTAATAGTTTGGAGTAAGAAAGTAGGTTTGTGGCATTGTTATTCAATAGCATCTATCAAAAGCCGAAACCAAATTACTGTTTTTTGCCTAGTAGTTTTTCAATTAACTCTGGAGGTTAGTTCATGTCTGTTCGCCTATATATAGGCAATTTGCCTAAAGAAGAAATAGATCGTCAAGAACTGCAAGCAGTTTTTGCAGAAGAGGGTGATGCTGTCACCACTAAACTGATTAAAGACCGCAAAACCGGCAAATGTCGTGGCTTTGGTTTTCTCACGGTAAATAATGACGAACAAGCAGACCAAATTATTGAAAAATACAATGGTCAATTGTTCAAAGACTCTCCCATTAAATTAGAAAAGGCCTTACCTCGTACTAAGGGAGAGGATAATGAAGAACAATCAGCTCCCAAAGCTGCTAATCAAGCTGGTGGTAACGCTAGTGCTAGCACACCTAGAGAAAACAAAAAATCTAAGAAGCCTCGCCGTGGTGGTAGTCCCAAAGAAAGTGTCCCAGCAGGTGGCGATACAGAAGCTATTCGTCCAGATCCACGCTGGGCTTCTGAGTTGGAAAAACTTAAACAAATGCTGGCTGCACAAACTACAACTTAATCCACCAGTAGAAGTCATTAAAAATTAAAAATTCAAAATTGCTTTGAATTTTTAATTTTTAATCATCTACCCCTAGGCTATCTGAAAAATAGGGGCTAGGGGCTGGAAAAAGCTAAAAAAATGATTTTCATGCCTCTGATAGGTTGCAGTTTGAGACATCTACTTATTCAAGAGGAATATGCAGCCATGTTTGTAAGTGCGATCGCAAATTTTGGCTGAATTGTGAACGTTGTTCGTGTTTTTCTGTACGAATTGGCTTACGTTGTTGATTTAACATCCAGCCATAATCGCTACTCAAGCGTAGTTTATCCTGCCAATCTGAAATAGAGACTATCAGACTAGGTGCAGGAGTGTTATCTGCGCCTTTGACTCTGAACACGTAATTAAATGTGTTTTGTTTGCCAGGAGCAACAGTTGAGGGTTGTCCACATTCTGCCAAAAGTCGCGATCGCACTTGTTCTACCAAACCGGGTTTATCTATGTCTTCCAGTGTGCGAACTGCTAGAGTAAGAGCAAAGTAAAACTCTTCAACGGGAATGAATTCTAATTGCATAAGGTTATTTTACTAGACGGAAAGTCTGTATCACTTACGATTGCTTTTTAATTTTGCTACAGCAACTACTCATTAGTACTGACTAGGGCAATAGGCAATAGAAAAATAATATGTGGAATTAATTCTGTCTAAATACTTATTTCTATGATTGAGCATAGGAAGAATCTATGCCTCTAGGTAGATATATTAGGTATATTAATATCTGCATAGTCTATAATTTATTTTTATCATTTATTCAAGTTTCATAATTCAAGCTCTTGTATCTAGTCCTAGCGATTAGAAATCGCGGCTATATACACCAAGTCTGCCGACGCGTACTAAGGCAAAGTCAAGAGTTTTAGCCTACAAAGGTGGAGAAAAGTCTATAGGCGCAAAGCGACTTCCCGTATGGGTGCAGAGCTTTCCGTTGGCGTCAGTTCCGAAAGTGATAGTGAGGCTCGGAGCTTCAGAGATTTGTATGTGTAGCTGCAACTTTTAGTGTAAGAGTGCAAGACTGATCCAGGAAGTACTGCGGTGTTCATGTGCCAGTCTACAACCTATACAAAATTCATGCTGTCATATAAACACTAAGTAAAAATACTGATATTATTAATATTTCAAATAACTATTATTCTAATTTCTCATAAACAAGACTATAAATCACCTTAATCATCTTCATAGATGCAACGCAATCTTAGTAATTTTCGGTAAAAAACCTAACCTTGCTTATAGATACCATATATAAACAAAACGAATAGAAATATGTAATTTAGCAGATTACTTTTGGCAGAAGATGTATAAAAATCTTAGACATATTAAATTAAAATAAAGATTACTTAAACTTTCCACATGATTGAGGTACAAAGGCAGGCGAAATCTTAAACTTGCCTGATACCTCGTTCAATTCAAAAACCAACAGACTATGAACTCTAGAACTGAACGACGCATTGCCTTGATTTCAGTACATGGCGACCCCGCAATTGAAATAGGCAAAGAAGAAGCTGGAGGGCAAAACGTTTATGTGCGCCAGGTGGGTGAAGCACTAGCCCAGCTGGGGTGGCAAGTTGATATGTTTACTCGCAAAGTAAGCACAGAGCAAGACACCATTGTTCAACATCGTCCTAATTGTCGAACAATACGATTAGAAGCGGGTGCTGTGGAATTTGTCCCTAGAGACAATTTATTTGGAAATTTGCCAGAATTCGTGGGTAATTTTCTCAAATTCCAAAGAGAGAATGGGATTACTTACCCATTAATTCACACAAACTACTGGCTTTCTAGCTGGGTAGGAATGCAGTTAAAGAAAATTCAAGGCAGCAAGCAGGTTCATACATACCACTCATTAGGAGCAGTCAAATATAACACTATCAAGACTATTCCTCTAATTGCCAGTACACGGTTAGCAGTGGAAAAAGAGGTATTGGAAACAGCAGAACGGATTGTGGCAACAAGTCCACAGGAGAAAGAACATATGCGATCGCTTGTTTCCACAAAAGGTAACATTGATATCATTCCCTGCGGTACTGATATTGAGCAGTTTGGTTGTATTAGTCAGCAAGCAGCAAGAGTTAAGTTAGGGCTTAACCCCGAAGACAAAGTAGTTATGTATGTGGGGCGTTTTGACCCCCGTAAAGGTATAGAAACCTTAGTGCGTGCTGTTGGAAAATCTCAATTCCGTGGTGATAAACATCTCAAGCTGATCATTGGTGGTGGAAGTCGTCCTGGTCAAAGCGATGGAATGGAACGTGAACGAATTGAAGGTATTGTTCACGAATTGGGAATGAGCGACTTCACCATCTTTACCGGACGTCTGAGTCAGGAAATTCTACCTTCTTACTATGCTGCTGCTGATGTTTGCGTTGTTCCCAGTCACTATGAACCATTTGGACTAGTAGCAATAGAAGCAATGGCTAGCAATACACCAGTAGTAGCCAGTGATGTTGGTGGACTTCAGTTTACAGTCGTACCTGAAGAAACCGGTTTGCTAGCGCCACCACAAGATGAAGATGCTTTTGCTGTAGCAATTGACCGAATTCTGGCCAATCCCCAATGGCGAGATCAGTTAGGTAAAGCTGGTAGAAAGAGAGTTGAAAGCAAATTTAGTTGGAATGGTGTGGCGACTCAACTCAGTGAACTATACACTCAATTATTGCAACTAAAAGTTCAAGATCAAGAACCAGTATTACTGAGTTCATAGAATTTTTATTCATTAACAATGGGTAATTGGCAATGGCTCAGAAGTAATTTTTTGCCATTGCCATTTACTCATTAGTATAATCTCATCTTGTCTTTCATTCCGATGTTTTTGATCGCGATGGGAGATTTTTTTGTTCAATAATTCAAGTGGATTTTTGCTGTTAGCCCCTTTTTTCTTGGGCTATGCGTCTGGCAAAAAATCTTTTTTCCTTTTCCATAAATCAATTTAGGGACTTATATCCTACTATTGCTCGAAAGGCTGTCATGTTGACCAAAAAACTTTATAAAACCTTATGAACTCTGCCTCTTAAATTCTGCCTTCTGACCAAGTCGGTCAAGTATTTTTACAGAGAAGCTATAAAAATAATTGCAAGATAAGATATCTAAAGTTCTGGAAATTTTCAGTATTCTCACCACTTACTGAAAAGATTTTATTAATTTCCAAAATTTCTGTAAACTGAAATACTTTTATTAGACATTTTATAAGACTTGATTGTAAGTTGTAATAACTGCAAAAAATATTTTGCACAAAGTATAAAGATGGAGAAATATACGGAAACTTGTGCTGCTTGTTTTTATGTGTGTTGAGGCAAAAAATTTTTGCTTATTTGCTTAGGCATAAATCTCAATCAATGATTTCAGGGTGTAAATCTTCCTATATACAGCTACAGAAAAATCGCAAGTTAGGAGATAATATGCGCTATTTGAATAAATCTGTAAACCACAGCAAATCTATTTTCATTTTGGGAATAGCAACGCTTAGCTTACTGATGGCAGCTAACCCAGCAAAGGCTTTTACACTTACCCCTTTAGTATCTCAAGATACGGATACAGATTTTGATGATTACGATTTTAATGCCATGCTTGACAGCAACCAGTTTAAAGAACTTTTTGTTGCTGAAGGACGAATTGGTAATAACAGTACAAATACTGCTGAGCGTGAATTAGGTATTAATAGAGATGTGAGAGATCCTGATCCGAATTTAGCTGGTAAACCTGTTGCTCAAGATCAGTTTGTCTGGGGAAATGGTACGTTGTACGATTTAGTTCTAGAGTATACAGGTACTCATGTTGATTACATTGTTGGAGGTAAGACCCTCACTAGCACAGCTTTTAGTGGTTCTGTAACAGATATTTTCTTCCGTACTCGTGCTGCTAACAACAGCACTATGATGCTCAGCAACTTCGTCATCCAAAGCCTAGATCAAAATGGAAATTTACTAGGGAACATATTTAATATTGGAGGTCTATCTTCTACTGGTCAAGGTAGTAGTGATATAGACTATCTCCGACTCAGCAATATATCTACTCCTTTCCGACTTACTGGCAAAGTTTCCATGAGTTGGACTGGTGCAGCACCTAGCCGTTCTAATTTGGCATATCAAATCAAAGTTGGCACTTCTCCCCAGAGCGTACCAGAACCTGCTACAGTCGGTGCTATTTTCTTAGCTGGGATTGCAGGTGTGGGGTGCAGTAAAAGAAACAAACAAACTCAACAAGTCTAATATCGTTTCACTTTAAGTCTGATAAATTCGGCAACTAGTGGGACAAGGAAGACAAGGGGGAGGATTTGTATCCAGCATTTTTTGAAACAGTATTAAGAGGATTGTGATGTTGAATTGACGTTTTCCTAAAACTCAATTGCCGTTAACATAAAAGATGCATACCGATAGAGATATCTTTATTCGGTGTGCATCTCTTGTTTTCAAGAGCTGTGTAAACCATCGAAGTTACTTGAGCGAAAAATTGTTGTGCAAACATTCGACTTTACCACTCTTACTGCTGTTTGTAGCGACATCCGCGCTCAGTGGTTGCCATCGCGCTTGGAACAAGTTTATCAGCGCGATCGCTATACTATTTGTATAGCGCTACGTACCCTCAAACAGCGCGGTTGGCTAGAGATTTCTTGGCATCCCCAAGCAGCGCGTCTGCACATCGGCGATCCACCACCGCGATTACCAGATACATTTACCTTTAGTCAGCAACTAGTTCATCAGTTGGGTAATTTGGCGTTAGTAGCAATTGAGGCGATCGCACCTTGGGAACGCGTTGTTGATTTGCAATTTGCTCGTCGTCCGGGAGAAGAACCTCTGTATCACCTGTATGTAGAAATTATGGGTAAATACAGTAACGTTATTCTCACGGATGCGAATAACATGATCATTACTGCTGCTCACCAAGTTAACCAACAAAAATCGAGCGTCCGTCCGATCCTGACTGGACAGCTTTATGAAACACCACCCAGTCTAACTAACGCTATACCTAGTTTGAGCGAATCTCAACAACGCTGGCAAGAACGAATCAGTTTAATACCAACAGCAATTAAGCGACAGTTGTTAAAAAACTATCGTGGTGTTTCTCCAGCATTGGTACAGTCAATGCTTTTGGCAGCAAATATAGATCCAGAAACAAACACTGATAACCTGACACCCCAAGATTGGCAGAGACTTTTTGCACGTTGGCAAGAATGGTTGCAAGCTTTAGCAGAGGAAAAATTTCAACCAGCTTGGACAACAGAAGGATACACAGTACTCGGCTGGGGTGGAATTGAACCAGCAGAGGATATTCAAGAATTACTGAACCGCTACTACACAGATCAACTCAATCAACTAACTTTCTCTCAACTACGGCATCAACTGACTCAGAAAGTCAGTAATTTTTTAGAAAAATTGCGGTTGAAGGCACAAACTTTTGAGCAACGCTTGCACCAATCTGATCAAGCCGATGAATATCGCACTCAGGCTGATTTGTTGATGACATACCTGCAAAAGTGGAAACCAGGGATGAAGGAAATTAGCCTTCCTGACTTTGACACTGGGAAACCAGTAAAAATTGCCCTGGAACCAGATAGAACTGCTGTACAAAACGCCCAATATCTCTATAAACAGCACCAAAAACTCAAACGCGCTCGTGCTGCTGTTGAACCACTCTTAGCAGAAGTGAATGCCGAAATCGAATATTTAGAACAAGTCGAAGCAGCGATCGCTCAAATCGAGAATTACACAACAGCAACAGATTTGCAAGCCTTAGAAGAAATTCGTGAAGAGTTAATTCAACAACAGTATTTAGAAGATCAAGAATATCGCAGTCGTAGTACAAACGAAACCACTGATAATTTTCATCATTACCGCACCCCAAGCGGTTTTGAAGTCTTGATTGGCCGTAATAATCGGCAGAATGATCAATTAACGTTCCGTATCGCTAATGATTATGACCTATGGTTTCACACTCAAGAAATTCCAGGCAGCCATGTACTACTAAGACTAGAACCCGGTGCTGTTCCAGACGAAACAGATTTACAATTTACTGCTAATCTGAGTGCTTATTACAGTCGCGCTCGTCAAAGCGACCAAGTGCCAGTAGTTTACACTCAACCAAAGTATGTCTATAAACCCAAAGGAGCGAAACCGGGAATTGCTATTTACAAGCAAGAACGGATTATTTGGGGACAACCACAGTTAGTTAGTGGTTAGTGGTTGATTGTTGGTTGTTGGTGGTTAGTGGTAGCCCCGATGGGTAGCATACTCTTTAAAGCCGCTCTACTAGCTGCTTCCATTGCTCCGAACTTGTAGTTTTTGCTGAGGGAGGAAAGTTACCAGAATAATCATGGTACAGTAATACGGATAATGGGGGCTACTCGCGAAAGCAACGTGACTGCGCCAGAGTTAAAAACCACTGAAAAATAGCTTATGAATCGTCGTGAATTTATCGGTTGGGTGGGTGTGGGGAGTTTAGCTAGTTCTCTACCTGTAGTCATTGCGGCTTGTTCTTCGGAAACCAAATCCCAAGTGACTACTACTCCTCCTCGTGCTGATGGTTTTCAAGTAGTTGGCACGGTCGCAGATTTAGAGAAAAACGGTCAACTCTTAAACGGGGAAACTGCTGCTGGTAAGGTGTTAATCGTTAAATATCCTAATAATACTAGCCAGATAATAGCCGTCAACCCCACTTGTACTCATAAAGGTTGTGTTGTGGGATGGAATCAAGACCAAAGTTCTTTTGTATGTCCCTGTCATGGTTCTAAGTTTGCCAGTGATGGCAAAGTGACAAATGGACCAGCAGAAAAACCTCTTTCTACCTACACAGCCAAGGTGGAAGATAAGGAAGTTTTGGTGAAAATAAAATAAGTTAATAATGCGACATCCGGTCTGAGATAAAAAGTAAATTTAATTATCAAGCAAGTAACCAATTAATACTAATACAAAAACTCACAGAATATTAGTGATCTAACTCACTGATTTTGACTCAGTAGATGGTGTTTCAATTTTTATAAATTTGATATTTGGCAGATCTAAATTTGTCCCTTCTCCTTGCCCTGAGTTGATACGATTGGAAAACGGTATATATTTAGGTTGTTGTGTGGCATGAATATTTCTGGTGATAACTCATCAAACCTAGTTGCAATAGCTAAAAAAACCCGTTTGGCAGCACTTAAGCTTTCAGTTTCATCAACGGAGGCAAAAAATCAAGCGCTCGAAGCGATCGCTCAAGCTTTAGAATCAGCAAAAGATCAAGTTTTACAAGCGAATGTTGCTGATTGTCAAACTGCTGCTGCTGAAGGTATTGCCAAACCACTTTATAAACGCTTGCAGTTAGATGAGTATAAGTTAAAAGATGCGATCGCAGGAGTCAGAGATGTTGGCAAACTTGCCGACCCTGTGGGTGCAGTACAAATTAACCGCGAACTAGATACAGGTTTAATTCTCAAGCGCATCACTTGTCCATTGGGAGTTTTAGGCGTAATTTTTGAAGCGCGTCCAGAAGCAGCAATTCAAATTGCAGCTTTGGCAATTAAGTCGGGTAACGGCGTGATTCTCAAAGGTGGTAAAGAAGCGATTCGTTCTTGTGAAGCCATAGTCAAAGCAATTAAACAGGGATTATCAGCAACTGCTGTTAACCCAGATGTAGTGCAGTTATTAACAACCAGAGAAGAAACTTTAGAACTTTTAAAACTAGATAAATATGTAGATTTAATTATTCCTCGAGGTTCTAACTCTTTTGTACGGTTTGTGCAGGAAAATACCCGCATACCTGTACTAGGACATGCGGATGGCATTTGTCATATTTATATAGATAAAGCTGCTGATTTCAAGAAAGCAATTACTATAACTGTTGATGCCAAAACTCACTATCCGGCTGCATGTAATGCCATCGAAACTTTGCTAATTCATGCTGAAATTGCCCAGGATTTTCTACCAAAAATTGCTGAGGCTTTGCAAACCCAAAATGTTGAACTAAGAGGCGATGAACGCAGCCGCAAAATTATACCAAGTCTCCCATTAGCCACAGAAACAGACTGGGAAACTGAATACAGCGATTTGATTTTGGCAATTAAAATTGTAGATTCTTTAGAAGAAGCGATTGCTCACATTAATGATTACGGTTCTAAACATACCGATGCGATCATCACTGAAAATGCAAAGGCGGCTGAAACTTTCCTAGCATTAGTAAATTCTGCTGGAGTCTACCACAACTGTTCTACTCGCTTCGCAGATGGCTTCCGTTATGGTTTTGGTGCGGAGGTTGGAATTAGTACTCAACAAATGCCACCTCGTGGTCCTGTTGGTTTAGAAGGATTAGTTACATACAAGTACCAGTTAACAGGTGATGGTCATATTGCCGCTAATTATACTGGTGCTAATGCCAAATCTTTTACTCACAAGGATTTGGCATAAGATCATGTTCGCTTGAATGTTTATACTGTCGCGTGGGCTGGTAATAAGTAATTGGTAATGGGTAATTGGTAATTAAAATACTGATGATTTTACCATGGCCAATGCCCATACCAAAGACACAAAGAAAATGTGTTGTTCAAATATATGTGAGTTACATGAGTAAATGAGGAAAGCACAATCAATTCTGAAACAGCATAGATTGGTTATTTGATGTTATTGTGCTTTCTACGTTGTTACGTAATTTAAAATGTAAAACGGTAAATGGTAGGTAATGGTTTTAGCACCGCTGGTTAAGCTTATTCAATATATTACCTGAGATAATAAATAAAAAAAAGTAGGCTTAGTTGCCAGTTTGGCACTTTTGGCTGTGGAGAAGGCGATAAATACTTATGATAGATTTTACTAATACTTTGATATGTTCGATTTTAAAATTGTGTTGTATGTTCGCAGTTCAAAAAAACACAGGATAAAAAATAAGTACGATGTGATCGCCTGGAATTTTCAAAGTAGGGGTATGAAAGTTTAGGTGTGTCAGGGTGTAGGGAAAAAGTAAATACCTACTGATTTACTTATATTTTGATTTCTAATTATGTTCTTTCCCTTAAACCCAGTCCTATTAAACTAATGCTTTGAGTAACGCTTGCAGCTTGAGTTGAATTTCTGCAAGTTCTTTTTCAGGATCGGAACCTGCTACGATACCAGCACCTGCGTAAAGTCTCGCGCGATCGCCATCTATAAGTGCGGAACGAATACCAACAATAAACTCACAGTTACCATCTGCGTCTACCCATCCCAAGGGTGCGGCGTATAAACCCCTCTCAAAGCTTTCGTAACGCCGAATTTCCACACAGGCTGCATCTGGTGCAGTACCTGCAACTGCTGGTGTGGGATGCAGTTGGGAAACTATCTTTAAGGGATGCACTTCATCGGGAACGATGGCGCTAATAGGTGTCCATAGATGCTGAATATTAGATAATTGTCGTAAGCGGGGCGGTAATATTTGCGGTAATAAACCTAGTTGTGAGAGGCGTTGAGTAATAAAGTCAATTACTAGGGAATGTTCGTGTCTTTCTTTTTCACTGTTGAGTAAACGATCGGCGTTAGTAGCATCTTCCGCAGGTGTTTTACCCCGTGCTGCGCTACCTGCTAAAGCATCGGTGATCAGTTGTTGGTTGTGAATACAGATTAAACGTTCTGGACTCGCACCAATAAAGTTTTGTCCTTTGCCGTTACTTGTAGAGAAAATATAACAATTTGGATGTAGCTGTCGCAAGTTATGCAAGGAATTAAATAAATCAAATGGGGTGTTGGATCTAACGTCTAGTGCATCTGCTAGCACAATTTTACTCACATGGGTAGAGCGAATCGTTTCTAATGCTGACAATACCGAACTTTTAAACTTTTCTGGATTAGCAACGGATTTTTTACTAAACTTTGGCTCTTGAAAATTTTGGTGAGGGGAATAAAATTCCCAAGAGTGAATAATTTCAATTTTTCTCCAGAGAATCTGCAATATTTTTTCAATATTGACGTCTGCATGGATGCTAAAATTAGCAACTAAGATACAGCATTCTTCTTTTACGGCTATTTGCCAACGAGGAAGAAAAACCGTAGCTGCTGGAAATGGATAATTTTCTTGTTTATTGATATCAAAAAAACTAAAACCACAAAAAAACAGAGGTTTGGAAAAAGTTCTTTCTGTGGTGGCAAAATTAATTATGTTTTTTAAACAATACTTGATAAATCCTTCAGATTTGCTAAACCGTTCCTTTCCCTGTAGTTGTAATTTTGCTACAGCACCAATTGCAGCGATCGCTTCTTTTTTGCTCTGGTTTTCCCAATAAAAATTTAGTTGATGTGGTTGTGCCAGTTTATTCAGTACTACTAAGGGGTCAACCAAGTTAATTTCCAGCGAAATACTGGCAATTTGAGTGGAATTATTTTTGATACTCTTCCGCTGAGCAGCAACAAGAAATTGGTATAGTTCCCTATTATATACACAAAAGTCAGCGGCACATGGTGAAACTGTCATGGATCTAAAAATAGTAAATTTTTTTGAAGTAATCTTCCTAAACAGTGATAAATCATGGTCGTATTTCTACAGGTAACACAAACAGTCGCTGTTTCACCAGCGTGTTGGCTCTGCCAAATTATGGTTTTGCAATACCATGTGTGGTAAGACCTAGCTTTGTGGTGCAGATTGTGGCCATTAATAAGAAATTAATCGCAGACGTAGAAAAATCTTTCTTGAGGTGTTACCTGTAGATAGCTTGGATAAGACCAGAAATTTTGGACAGAAGAAAGTGCTGATAATACAATTAAGTGCGAATGATGACTACAAATCTGATTTCATATCCCAAAAAGAATGCCAAAAATAAATTATGGATGGCGGCAATAAAACCGCCGATGTACAGTGTTGCAATTATGCCCATCTGGGTAGGAACGGCTGTTGCATATGCAGAAAGGAAAATTTGGAATTGGACTGTTTTTTCTGTTTTTTTAGCTGCGGCAATTTTGATTTTGGCATGGGAAAACCTCAGCAATGATGTCTTTGATTCTGAAACAGGAATTGATCAAAATAAACATCATTCTTTGGTGAACTTAACAGGTAACAAACTATTAATATTTTGGTTAGGAAATATATTTTTATGTTTAGGCTTGCTGGGAATACTAGCGATCGCTTGGTGGCAGCATGACTGGACTGTAATTGGGTTAATTCTAGTCTGTTGTGCTTTGGGCTACTTTTACCAAGGGCCTCCCTTTCGTTTAGGATACCAGGGTTTGGGTGAAATCTTGTGCTTTTTTGCCTTTGGGCCAATTGGCATGGCGGCTGTATACTACAGCCAAACTCAAAGTTGGTCAATACAGAATTTAGCAGCTTCAGCGATTGTTGGTATCGCCACAACTCTGATTTTGTACTGTTCGCACTTTCACCAGGTTAAAGACGATTTAGCCGCAGGGAAGCGATCGCCCATCGTCCGTTTGGGAACTCAAAGAGGCGCACAACTCCTTAGTTGGTTTACTGCTAGCATTTACGCCCTCACCTTGGTATTTGTACTTGCAGCTGTTTTCCCCCCATGGACATTACTGAGTTGGGTGAGTTTACCCTTCGCGATCAAGTTATGTCGCCACGTCCAGCAAAATCATCACAACCCAGAACAAGTTAGTAACTGTAAATTCATCGCCGTCGCCGTCCATTTTTGGTGTTGCTTGCTGTTTGGTGTGGGATTTCTGCTTTGACAACGCGATTTGATTTTGAAACTGACTCGTGGTGATTGTCCTTAGTCCTTAGTCATTGGTCATTTGTTATTACAAATGACGAAATTTATTTGATCTAGAGGTAGTGAATTATCAATTTGACTTTCGTCCTTACCGAAGAAAATTTGTGCGCGGGGTTGCTACTAGTCACGGTGTCTGGGAGATCCGTGAAGGTATAATTCTTCGCCTCACAGACGAAACTAACAAAGTAGGTTGGGGAGAAATAGCGCCGATTAGCTGGTTTGGTTCCGAAACCCTAGCACAGGCTTGGGATTTTTGTTGTCACCTACCACAAGAAATTACAGAAGAAACAATTTTTTCTATCCCCGATCAATTACCAGCTTGTCAATTTGGATTTGAATCAGCACTATGGGAAATGAAAGAGTGGAATAGTTGGAGAATGGGAGACAAAAGAATTCTTCTTTCTCCCCATCACCCCACTGCCCCTAATCCCCACTCCCTGTCGGTCGTGGGGCCCCCGAGTTCCCCATCACCCCACCTCCCCATGACTCACAGCGCTTTACTACCCGCAGGAGAAGCAGCACTACAAGCGTGGGAAAATTTGTGGCAGCAGGGGTATTCTACTTTTAAGTGGAA
>Ga0073934_10007829_pt1 | contig 14580 bp, 10 predicted proteins | sample LarsenN4metaG_FD_76834 | JGI IMG/M metagenome (GOLD analysis project Ga0073934, IMG submission 76834) | Hot spring sediment bacterial and archeal communities from British Columbia, Canada, to study Microbial Dark Matter (Phase II) - Larsen... ...
GCGCCGGTCCGGAGAGTGCGGGTTCCAATCCCGGTCCTGCGTGCTATGGGGTGGGAGAGCTTCCAACCGTCACGGATGCGCATGTCGTGCTCGGACGGATCGGGGCGGACCAATTCCTGGGCGGTGAGATGCACCTGGATGTGGAAAGGGCATCCGCGGCAGTAGGGAGACTGGCGTCGCAACTGGGCTTGACCACCAAAGCCGCCGCCGAGGGTGTGGTGCGCATCGCCAATTCCAACATCGATCGCGCCATCCGCGTCGTTTCGGTAGAACGAGGTTACGATCCGCGCGACTTTGCCCTGGTCGCGTTCGGCGGATGCGGCGGTCTGCATGCTTGCGATGTCGCCGAGGGCCTTGGAATACGGACTGTTCTGGTTCCGCGGTTCGCCGGCGCGTTGTCGGCGCTGGGTATGTTGCTGGCGGACACGGTCCGCGACTACTCGCAAGGCGTTCTGAACCGCAGCGACTACGCCTCGGTATTCCAGACGCTGGAGGGGCAGGCTTGTGCCGACCTCCCCGGCGCACGAACGGAGCGGTATGCCGACATTCGCTATCAGGGTCAGAGTTACGAGATCACGGTTCCATGGAATGCCACAGACGCGGCGAGGCCGTTTCATGCCGCGCATCAGCGCACGTACGGTTACCGGCATGAAGGGCGCGCGATAGAGATCGTCACGCTCAGGGTACGGGCGAGGTTGCGCAGGCGCAAGCCAAAGCTGAGGCTGGATTCACGGCTGCCACAAGGCAAAGCGGGCGCCCGGCGCGTCACCATCGGCGGGCGTACCGCTGAGATTCCAACCCTCGTACGCGAGGCAGTCCGGACCAGGGCGCAGCGTGGTCCGGCGCTGATTCTGGACTACAGTTCGACGACGCTTGTGCCGCCGGGATGGCGTTACCGCATGAATGATGTGGGGGCTCTCGTGCTCGAAAAGATTTGAACGGCTCCGCATGATCGATGGCGCCAGGTAGAAGTAACGCGGCAACGGCGGGCGTCTGGAAGCTCCGCGCAGCCGGAAAGGCTTCCCTTCCGGGGGTGATATCGTTCAAAGAATACGAATGCTGCTTTTTGGCTGTACGATCTTCCTCAGCGCTTTTCTCCTGTTCCAAGTTCAGCCGATGATTGCGAAGATCATCCTGCCCTGGTTTGGCGGAACCGCGGCTGTCTGGGCGACCTGCCTGCTCTTTTTTCAGGTCGTCCTGTTGCTGGGATACCTCTACGCCCACAACTTGATCAACAGGCTGGCGCCGCGCCGCCAGTTTTTTGTGCATGCGGCGCTTCTCGCGCTGTCACTGCTGCTGCTGCCGGTCACGCCTGATGCTTCCTGGAAACCGTCCGGCCAGGAGGATCCATCCATCCGCATCCTGCTGCTGCTCGGCGCAACGATAGGCCTGCCCTATTTCATGCTCTCCACTACCGGACCGTTGATTCAAGCCTGGTATGTGCAGGCGAATCCCGGGAGCGTCCCATACCGGCTCTTTGCGCTGTCCAATCTCGGCTCGATGCTTGCGCTGCTGAGCTACCCTCCGCTGATCGAGCCCACCCTGACTCTCAACCGGCAGACTGTGTTCTGGTCCATTGCCTTCGGCGTCTTCGCCATATTGTGCGGTATCACGGGATGGCGGAGCACGCGGCAGGCGGCGCGGCAGAGTGGCGCTTCACGTCCGGTTGAGGAAGTAGCGAACGGCGGGGAGGTTGTGGAGAAGCCAACTGTCTCGATACGCATTTTGTGGGCGGCCCTGGCAACGTGCCCCTCGCTGCTGCTGCTGGCCGTCACCAATCACCTGACGCAGGATGTCGCGCCGATTCCGTTCTTATGGATCCTGCCGCTGGCGCTTTACCTGTTGAGCTTCATTCTTTGCTTTGACGCTCCTGCCTGGTACCGGCGTGTGCTGTTCCTCGCCCTGAGCGCGCCCGCGCTGAGCGGAATGGCGTACCTGATTTGGCGCGATGCCGACGACCTGCCGGGTCCGCGTATCTTGATACCGCTGTTCGCCGCGGCATTCTTCGTGGTCTGCATGGTGTGCCACGGCGAGCTGTCGCGGCTGAAGCCGCATCCGCGCTACCTGACCGGGTTCTACCTGATGTTGTCGACCGGCGGCGCGCTGGGAGGCGTCTTCGTGGCTTTGGTGGCGCCGAACTTGTTTAACGCCGCTTACGAACTTCCGATCGGCTTGGCTCTGGTCACTGTGCTGATTGTATTCCTGCTGTTGCGCGACCGCGAGAATGTATTCGGGCGCGACCGCCTGGGCTGGCCCGCGATCGCGCTGACGACCACGGCGGCGTTTCTGGTGGGCTTTGTGGGGCGGGTAATGGTGGACGCCGTGAAGGACTACAGGCTGGTGGCGCGCAATTTTTACGGAGAGTTACGCGTCCGGCAGTCCGGCAATACGTATGACTGGGATACGTACCGTACGCTGGTGCACGGCGCAATCAACCATGGCGAGCAGTATACGCACCCGGCCCGGCGCAAGGAAGTCGTCACTTATTATTGTCCCGACACGGCCGTAGGCCGCTTCATGGCCGGACGCGCCAAGGACAAACCACAAAAGGTAGCCATCATCGGCCTCGGCACGGGAACCTTGGCGGCGTACGGCCGCAAAGGCGATAGTTACAAGATTTATGAGATCAACCCGCTGGTGCAGAAGATCGCCAACACGGAGTTCACGTACCTGAAGGACTCGGAGGCGGCGGTAAGCATCGTGCTCGGCGATGCCCGGCTGTCGCTTGAACGGGAACCTCCACAGGGGTTTGACCTGATCGCAGTGGACGCTTTCTCCAGTGATTCGATTCCGGTTCATTTGCTGACCAAAGAAGCAATCGCCCTCTACTTCCGGCACTTAGCTCCGGACGGCATGGTAGCGGTTCACATTTCCAACCGCTACATCGACCTGCAACCCGTTCTGGAGCGCGCCGCGACGAGCCTGGGCAAAGCCTCTTTGTTCGTTGAGACCGAAGAAGACGGAGAGGGCATTTGTTACGGCACCAGTTGGGTCGCCCTTGCCAATGACGCGCGGTTCTTCAGTAAGGCGCAATTCATCGGGGCGGGAAAGCCGCTCAAGCCGGCGCCGTGGCTGCGTACATGGACGGACGACTTTTCGAACCTGTATCAGGTGCTGAAGTGAGCCTGGCTGCTGCCCGCCTTGAGAGCCAGTTGAGCGGCGAACAGTCCCACTACGGCCAGCGTGGCGATTTGCGGAAACGCGTTCCAGAAGGGTAAGGCCAATACGATTGCCGCGACGACTCTTCCGGTTGTGCGCGCGCAATGAAACAGCAGTGCCGCCGGAAGCGCCAGCAACGCGCCGTCATACCATGTGCCGTGCCAGGCGCACAGGATCGAAGCTGTCAGCGCGATGCCGATGGACTCGGGCAAGTCCTGAGATCGCCGCAGCTTCCAGGCGGCGGCGGCGATCGTAAGCGGAGCGAGCAGGAAATAGAGCCAGGGCAAGTGGAGGAAGTGGGCAAGCCCCCGCAGCCCGAGCATCGTTTCCGGGCGGAAGCCGACCGTGTAGCTGCCGATGGTGCGCAGCAGTTCCAGGTACTTCGAGGGAGCTTCGACCAATGCGGAAGCGGCGGCCAAGCCTGCTCCCACGACGGCGTACGAGGCCAGCGCATGCCACTTTCCGCGGAACATCAAGGCCACAGGAATCAACAGCGACAGGTTGAACTTGTACAGCGTGAGCGCGAGCAGCGCGCCCCCGATTCCGTCCCGCCCCTTTTCAATGAATACGATCCCTGCGACAACGATCAGCAGCACACCCAATGCGTCCTGGCCCGTGATGATGCCGAACCAGGCAGGGAAGAAAATCGCCCAAATAGGGTTGGTTCCGACAGGGAGATGGAGCCTGGTCTGCAACAACCAGAGAGCGGAGAGGAAGGCGAGAAGCTGGGCCGCGGCCCACAGCCAGTAAGCCGTCCAATACGGCAGCGACATGATGAGATGGAGCGGGACTGCAAATACGGACGGGCGCACATAGGGCGGGTAGTAGCGCACGCCGAGAGGCGCAAGTTCGCTATTCCCGAAGTTCTGAAAGACCTGCTGATCGTGGACCTGATGCAAGGGGATATTCCCCGCGATGTAGAAACCCGTGAAGTCCCACGCGGTGTCCGGAAAATGCACAGCAAACCAGAGCCACAGCGGCACGCACACGGCGAGGGCGGCAATCAGGGGGACAAACCGGCTCCGCGGCCTATGGCCGCCCGTAAATCTCAAGCCACTGGCCTCCACGCTCCCAGCGCTTCAGTGGTTTCAAACCAAGCTCCCCCTCTACTTCGAACCGGCCGATCGGCGCTTCATATCCCCACGACCTTCGGAGCAGTCCTCGAACGAGAGGATGGTGCATAAGATTGTTCGGCGGATCCCAGTCCCGGGAGTAGAGGATCAGTACATCCATTTGCTCGCGGGGGATCTTGCGGATCCTCGAGGCGGAGAAGTCAAGTAATTCGGTGGTAGGGATGGGGCGGTTGACGTAACCGAGATCGGGATTGCGCAAGGCGGAACCCAACGGCCAGGCGGTAACGATCTTTTCGCCGTTAAACCGCAGGCTGACGTAATCCGCCGCGTCCTGGTGCAGTTTGACGAAATCGACGAAAGCGAGATTGTTTTCGTAGGGGAAAGGCCAAAACGGCGGATTCCAGAACAAGCCGATCAGGAGCCCAATCAGCATGCCAAAAAGGCATACTTTCCGCCACAGGCCCGGTAGCGCTTCCGCGCCGAGCACCGCTGCCATATAGAAAAGCGGGATCACCGGCAACAGGTACCGTTCCAGCGTCGCGCCGCCGATGACCGTTACACCCACGACGTGGGCCAGTGCGAACAGTCCTGTGACGGACCAGTTGCGTCCTGCGAACCGGCCGCGCCAAAGTCCGGCGACGATAGCGACGGTTCCAAGGATGTGAAGGTTCTCGACGAACAGATACGAAACCCGGCGGAGCGCACCCAGACCGAGATGCAGAAACCCCAGCGCGAACTGAACGTTGAAATGGGTAAACTCGGCGCTTCCGAAGACATGGCCGGTTTGGGACCGCAGGTAGGCGAGCCAGCCGGCCAGCACGAACGCGGGTACGAAGAATAGAAAGGCGTCCCGCCAGCGCTTCTCAGTGAGCAGGACCAACCCGAAAACGCCCGGTGCAACGATACCCGTTTCCTTCACCACTACGAGCACCGTGCACGCCACGACGCAGAGGGCGATCCTGTTCTCCAGAAACAGCAGCAGAGACAGCATCGTGAATACCATTGCGGGCATATCCAACTGCACCAGCATGGCCTGGGAGTAGAAAAGCGGGGAACAAGCCAGGAGCAGAACCACAAGCAAGGCCGGAATGCCGCGGGCCTGGCCGGTAAGCAGAATGGCCAGCCGGAAAGCGAATAACAGCCCCAAAGCCGCCAGCAGCAGCATCGCGAGACGCGTGATGACGATGTGCGGACCGGTGATGCGCCAGATTGTGGCAAGGTAAGCCATGACACCGGGCGGATGGACATTCGGGGTGACCGAAGTGGCGTACCAGTCTCCATTGCGCAAGAGATCGAAGGTCTGCGGTATGAACTGCCCGGCTTCATCCCAAAAATAGGGCAAGTCCAGGATGGTCAGGTGGGAGACTATCAGCCCGGCGGTGAATAGCACCGCGAAGATGAGGTAGGAGCTGAGGCGTGTTCTTTTGCTGTCTGGATGGCGCACACGCCGCCGCTCTGCCTGCGATACTCCCATCCAGGCCTACTGCACGAGTCCGGGACCGCCCTGCGGCTCGAGACGGATTTCGCCGAAGGTTGCTTCGTACTGCGAGATGTTCTGTTGCAGTACGTTCAGCAACGCTTTCGCCTGTTGCGGACTGAAGTAGATTCCTTGAAAGTTCAGAATCGACACGGCTTCGGGTGTCGTCTGTTTCAACGTGCCGAACAGGAGCAGGAAATCCCACAGGCTGGCGCGGATCTGGACACTGTTCGCGTAGTTTTCGCGGTAGTCTGGCGTATTTTCAAGACGAACCGCCGGTTGTGGGGCCTGGGGTTGCATAGCCCTAACATCCTAACAGGATTGACGCAGCAGCCTCCCGGCCGAGGGACGGTTTACCAGGTCCAACTGCCCGCAGCGGGCGGCCAGTTCCCGTGCACCTGCCGCAGCGTAATGATCTGCCCGAGGTGGTGTCCATTGTGGAAAGCCACGTGGGCCAGGGCGTCGGCAATTGTGTACTCCGCCAGCGGCGGGAACTCGATCGGCGGGTCAACTGGCCGAACCAAAACGCCTTCCTGGTTGCTGAGGGCAGTCGCCTCTTCAAGGCCGTTCAGAAACCGGAGGCGCAGATCATTCCAGGTTCCTGGCAGTACGGCCGGCCAGCCCAGCGAGGCCTTCTCCACCATAGGCGCCGACTCACCACGGCAGCGCCGCAGGAACCAACTCTGCCAGAACTCCATGTGGGCCACGATTTCGGCGATCGAATGCTGGACGGAGCCAGACTCTACCCGGTGGAAGGCGTCCTGTTCAGTAAGATCTGCCAGTGTTTTCTCGGGAGGGAGAAACGCGTAGGTCTCCTTCAGCAGGTGGTGGAGGTTCATCAGGCTTCAGGATAGCGGCTCTAGGGAGGTGGTGCGCCCGGAGTGATTCGAACACCCGACCTACTGGTTCGTAGCCAGTTGCTCTATCCAGCTGAGCTACGGGCGCGCACGGTGAGGACAACTACATGAACTAATCTACCGTGTTGACGGTTGGTGCTGCAACCGGCGGGGCTTCGAGAATAGAATAGCGGTGTGCTGAACCGACGCCAGTTTTCCATGAGAACCGCGGCCGCTTTTGCTGCTTCGCCCTCGCTCTTCGCGCGTAAGCTTTCCACGGTGGGAGTGCAACTCTACACCCTGCGGGGGGTGCTGCCGAAGCAGCCGCTGGAGACTTTAAAAGCGCTGGAACAGATCGGCTATCGCGAAGTGGAAGCCGTGGGCGGCCAGCTGAATGTGATCTGGGACGCCTTGAAGCAGACATCGCTGCGGCCGGTCAGCATTCACCTGGATACGGCGCTGTTTATGCGGAATGCGGCACAACTGCCCGCGGCTTTGGAAGATGCAAAGAAACGCGGGTTTGAGTATGCCGTTTGTCCGTACGTTTTTCCGCAGGACCGCGGCGGCGTCGAGGCCATGAAGAAGCTGGCCGATTCGCTGAACCAGGCGGGCGAGCAGTGCCGCAAACTGGGCCTCAAGCTGTGCTACCACAATCATGCTTTTGAGTTTGCTCCCGCGGGCAACGGACAGGGTACGTTGCTTGACGTGCTGCTGAAAGCAACCGACAAGAAGCTGGTGGGCCTGGAACTCGACATCATGTGGGTGAAAGTAGCTGGTATAGACCCCGTGTCGGCGTTGAATCAGTACAAGGGGCGAGTCGAACTGATGCACGTCAAGAACGTCGATCCGACGGTGCAGCAACGCTTCGACGAGAACGTTCCGCGGACTGCGTTCCGTGAGGTCGGCAAGGGGGCAATCGATGTCGCCCCGGTCCTACGTGCCGCGACCAAGAACAAGGTGAAGCACTACTTTGTGGAGCAGGACCAGACCCCGGGTGATCCGCTAGTCAGCCTGCGCGAGAGTTTTGACCATCTGCGCCAGCTCGATTTCTGATGCGAACCGGACATAACGTCCGGCCGCAGCGGACTGGTTGTCCGCCGGGATCGGCGCTTCAGCGCTCTTTCCTCAGCAGTATCAACAGGTCCGGCTTTGGCATGTGCGTTGCTTACCGGGTCAGCGGGTTCAGAGTCCGCCATGACCACATTCTTACGCATGCTGCTATTGCTGCTTTTGTCGATGACCCTACTCGCAGGGGCAAAGAAGTCAAAGGACCTCGATCAGCTTCCTCCAGGTAAGGATGTTGAGGTGATCGTTCAGGTCGGACACGGGTTGAGAGGCTCTTTGATCTCCAAGGCTAACGGTTGGGGAGCACTGCTGAAGACGGAACTCCCGCTGATCAATAGCATGGTGCTACGAGTGCCGCCCGGGATTCTCAACAAGCTCGAGCAAGATTCCGACGTTGTGTATATCTCACCGAATCGAACGGTGAAGAGTTCGCTCATTTACTCGCGCGAGGCCTCAGGCGGGGGCATCGCGCAACTCTACGGCTGGACTGGCGCAGGTGTCGGAATCGCGGTGATCGACAGCGGCTACTCGACACATAGTGATATCGGCGCAAGGGTCGTTTACAGACAGAGCTTCATCGATGGAACGGCCGAGGACGGCTACGGTCACGGAACACATGTCATTGGGATTATTGCCGGCGCAGGTTCGTTTACCGACTTTTTCAGGAACCGGGGAATTGCGCCGCAGGCGAACATCGTCTCATTGAAAGTGCTCGATTCGGCAGGCGTAGGAACGGATGCGGCGACCATCGCAGCGATTGACAGGGCAATCCAGTTGAAGAGCACGTACAACATCCGCGTAATGAACCTCTCGCTGGGCCGCCCTATCTTCGAAAGCTACGACTTGGACCCGCTTTGCCAGGCAGTAAAGCGAGCTTGGGACGCCGGCATAGTGGTTGTGGTGGCAGCGGGCAACGGCGGGCGGGACAACTCGCAGGGGACGGAAGGCTACGGAACCATCCTGTCTCCAGGCAACCATCCGCGCGTCACCACAGTCGGCGCCATGAACGCGCGGAACACGATCCTGCGCGGCGACGATCAGATTGCGAGCTACAGTTCGAAAGGCCCCACCGGAATTGACCAAATCGCCAAGCCCGACCTCGTTGCGCCTGGCAACATGGTGGTCTCGACGATGCGCACCAACGCTGCGCTGTGGAGCAGCCATCCCTCAAACAGAGTCACGGTGTCATCGAATCCCAGTCAGTACTTCGTTCTGAGCGGGACGAGCATGGCTGCGCCGGTAGTGAGCGGCGCAGCTGCGCTACTGCTGCAGAAAGACCCGAGCTTGACACCGGATCAGGTGAAAGCCCGGCTGATGCGGACCGCCACGAAATCTTTCCCGGCGGCTACACTTGCCACGGACTCGACGACCGGGACTACTTACGCCAGCTACTACGATGTGTTTACCGTCGGCGCGGGCTATCTCGACATCTGGGCTGCCCTGAACAATTACGACGTTGCGGTGGGCACGGCCGAATCGCCACGCGCCGCTCGCGATTCGAAAGGGAACGTAAGCCTTGTCTTTGCGAGTGGAGTCACCTGGGGTACGGGCGTCACGTGGGGTACTGGTGTGGTTTGGGGGACTACCAACGTCAGCAGTTCGGGTGTGTGCTGGGGGACGGGCGTGGTATGGGGAACAGGTGTTACTTCAGGAAGCGGCGTAGTTTGGGGAACAGGCGTGGTCTGGGGGACGGGCGTAGTCTGGGGCACCGGAGTTGTATGGGGTACGACCGCGACCTCTAGCGACCGGTAAGCAACATGATGTCGTGATTTAGCGGAGGCCAATCGTGAAAAACGACACCCCAGTTTTATGGCTGCTCGTCTTGCCGCCGGTTGTAGCTATGCCGAGTTGCGGCGAAGGATCTCGAGTTCTTCAGCCTGGCCAGGCGCTGTCTGGGGGACAGGCGCGGTCCACTCCATCCCAACTCGCGGCGGAAAATTGAACCGGACAATCTGTCCTGCTGCTTGATCTGACATTCTGGCCGGAACACATGTGGTTTTGAATCAAAGCCCGAGCTAAGCCACTGATTCTACTCGCAGAGGGTTTTGGCGAAAGGGGTGCAGAGACCCTGCGGGGACGCTGGTAGCCACATGAAGAGAAACGCCCTTGTTTACATTGCATCGATCATCGCCACCGGGTTAGGCACCCTGATCTACGACGTCTCTCACTGGCAGTCCGGATCTCTCCCCCGGTTGTTCCTCTACACGCTGGTCACGATAGCCGGATCGCTAATGAAGATCCGGCTTCCCGGCATTACCGGGACCATGTCGGTATATTTCTTCTTCCTTTTGGTCGGACTGACTCAGTTGCCACTCCCAGAAATACTGGTGGTCGGGATGAGCGCCGTCCTGGTGCAGTGTTTCTGGCAGGCCAGGAAAAGGCCTAAACCGGTTCAGGTTCTATTCAATCTCGGTAGCACTGCGATAGCCATTCACTATGCCTATCAGACGTTCCATATCGAATGGCTCGCCGGCCGAGACTTTGGGCTACCTGTTCAGATGGCTGCGGCTTCCCTGGTGTTCTTCCTGCTGAACACGGGGCTGATCGCCGGGGTTGTCGCGCTCACTGAAGGAAAGGTTATCCATCGTGTTTGGCGCGAGTGTTACTTGTGGTGTTTCCCCTACTACCTGCTCGGGGCGGCGCTGGCGGGCGGCTTCAACCATCTCAGCGGTGCGATCGGCTGGCAGGCTGCGCTCCTGATGTTACCTGTGGTCTACCTCGTATACGGCTCCTCCCGGATGTACTTTGACAAGTTGGAAGCGGAGAAAGACCACGTCACTGAGGTGGCGGCGCTGCATCTGCGGACCATTCAAGCGCTCGCACTGGCGATCGATGCCAAAGACCACACCACGCGCGACCACCTGGAACGAGTCCAGGTCTTCGCGGTCGAAATGGGCAAGGAACTTGGGTTGGGCAACGAAGATCTCCGCGCTCTGGAGGCCGCTTCGTTACTGCACGATATTGGCAAACTGGCAGTGCCTGAACACATCCTCTCGAAACCCGGAAAGCTGACTCCGGAGGAGTTCGAGAAAATGAAGATCCATCCGATCATCGGCGCTGAAATCATCGAGACCGTGGAATTCCCATACCCGGTGGCGCCGATCGTACAGGCCCACCATGAGAAGTGGGACGGCAGTGGATACCCCTATGGTTTGCGTGGCGAGGAAATCCCGCTTGGCGCCCGTATCCTGTCCGTGGTCGATTGCCTGGATGCGCTCTCTTCCGAGCGGCCATACCGCCGCGCCATCACTCTCGACGCTGCTGTACAACACATTGAGTCTGAGTCCGGCAAGAGCTACGACCCCAAAGTCGTTGCGCTTCTAAGCCGGAATTACAAGATCTACGAATCCAGGCTGAAAAACGGAGCCGAGCCGCTGCGCGCGCCACGCCTGTCTCACGAAGTCAGGATTCCGCCCGGGAAGGCTCCCGCGGCGGGCTTCGAAACCTCGGCAGGGGTCCGGAACGGGCATAGTCGAGAGGTGGCTGCCAGTGACTTCCTGGGTTCGATCGCCAACGCTCGCCATGAAGCCCAGACTCTTTTCGAACTCGTGCAGAGCCTCGGCACATCCCTGAGTCTTGACGACACGCTTTCGATGATGGCTAGCCGGTTGGGCAGACTCATAGAGTTCGACGCTCTCGCGGTTTATCTCATTGAGAATGGCATTCTGAAACCCAAATTCGTCGCGGGAGTCGACTCCCGCCTCCTGGGCTCGCTCCAGATTCCATACGGTCATGGTGTCTCCGGCTGGGTCGCGGAACACAAAACCCCGGTTCTCAACGGAGAGCCAGGCGTGGAGCCCGTCTACGGGGACGACTTCAAGGTGTTATTGACTCTCAAGTCGGCTCTCTCGGTGCCGCTGATCCAGCAGGAGAAGGAAGTCGGTGTGGTGACGCTCTACAGTCTCGAACCGGATCACTTCAGCCGGGATGAGGTTCGCATTCTACAGGCCATCGCTTCGAAACTGGCCATGTCTGTTGAGAATGCGAAACGTTTCGAGGAAGCGGAATCTTCCGCCACGGTGGACTATCTTACGGGGCTGGCTAACGCTCGAGCATTATCCCTGCGTCTGGAAGAGGAAATCAGCCGCTGCAGTCGCGGAAACGAGACCCTCGCGGTAGTCGTTTGCGACCTCGACAATTTCAAAGAGGTCAACGACCGTTTCGGTCATATGCAGGGCAACGAGTTGCTTAAGGACTTCGCGCGAGAGATCCAGTCACGAGTGAGAACGTACGATTTCGTAGCCCGCATGGGTGGCGACGAGTTCGTCATACTGCTTCCGAATATGCCGGCAGGCATCGTGTCCGCCAAGGTAGCCGAACTGGGCCTGGTGGCCGCTGAGGCTAGCCGGCGCATTTGCGGCGAAGAATTAGTGACGGTAAGTTGCGGGGTAGCGCTGCTGGGCGAAGATGGCGATCGAACAGAGGATCTGCTGACAGCAGCCGACCGGCGGATGTACGAGCACAAGGCTATTGTGCACCAGGCCCAGTCGTTACGGAGCATGGCCAGAACGCACTGGCAATCAGCCCGACTGCAGCTGGTTAGCTGAACTGCCGGCTTGCGGCTCTGCGCCGGGATGCGATTGGACGTGTTGCCAGATCTCTTTCCATTTCCAGGCGCTGCTGAACTCCAGGCCGATTTGATATCTCGAACCCTTGCTGGCTGTATTGCGGACCGTAGCCGAAGCGTTCAACTTGTATTTGTCCCACTTGATGCTCACGTAGCTGCCGGACTTGATTGGCTGGCGTAGCTCGACCCGGAGTCCGCGCTCGGAAATGTCCAGGCAGCGGGCCGCGGCGTGGAAATATGCTCCATTCGTGTCCACCCACGACAAGGTGACTGGTTCGTCAAGCTTCTGCCGCAGCGCTGCGCGGCGATTTCGGGATGCAGACACGGATGCCTCATTCTTTGAATCGGCAGAATGATGCATGCGCGATACCTATCTTGGAGGTTCGTCGACCTCCCGCAGGAACCACGAAGTCCGATTGTTTTTCCGGACTAATCCGTACGCAATGACTTCATCGGATCGATGCGTAGCGCCTTCCTGGCAGGCAGCCAGCAGGATAGTAAGCCCAAGCCAGCCAGCAACGCCGGCGCTCCCACGGCCAGGAGAGGATCCGCGATGGTTGTCTGTGTAATGCTCGCCAGCGCGTCGAAGAAGGCCGAGATCACGCGCGTAGCCGCAAAAGCTCCGCCAAAGCCGATCACCGAGCCGACCAGGATAATCACCGTGCCTTCGGTCAGGACCAGCCGCATAACATCCCAGCGCGTTGCGCCGAGCGAAATGCGAATCCCGATTTCCTTGGAGCGTCGCGCCACTGCGTACGCTGTGATTCCACCCAAGCCCAGCGCCGCAAGCACAAGACTGAAAACCCCGATCCCCCCGTAGAGGGCGACCGAGTACTGCATCAAGTACAGCAGGGCGTTGATCTCAGTCTGCACGGCTCTCGCATTAAAGACGCTCAGGTTCGGATCCATCGCCGCGATTTCCCGTCGCACCAGCGTCAGAGTGTCAACACCCGGCGCGGCACGCACAAGGACGATTACCCCGTTGGCCGCAGGCCGCGTCAAACGTTCCGGGTCCATGGGGTGGTAGACAACCGGACGCATGGGTTCCAGTGGCGTGCCGGTCCGAACGTTCTTCACTACACCGATCACTTCGTACTGGATGTCGTTCCTGGCGAAGAGTTGACCCAGCGGATTCTTGCCCGGCCAGGCTTCGGCGGCCATGGCTTCATTCACCACGATTCTTCGATTGTCTTTCGCGATGTCGCTATCGCGGAACGTGCGGCCCATCATGAGTCCGATGCCGACCGTCTCAAAGTAGTTGGCGCCGACTTGTGCGGTGCGGGTCGCCTTCACCGCCTGCGCATGCTGATCCATTGACACAAAGCCGCCGGTGCTGGCTTCCGAACTCAGGCTGGCGAGTGCGCCGGCATCAGTCACCGAGACTTCCAGGAGGCCGGGTATGTTTCGCAAGCGGTCAGGCAAGTTGCGGAAGAAAACCCGAGTGCGCTCCTCCGAATAGCCGTCGCGGATTGGATCAACCGAAAGCGAGTACAGGTCGCGCGCCTCGAAGCCAAGATCGACGCCCGCGTGCCGCTGGAACCCCACAACAATGAATGCGGCGAACAACAGAACCATCAGCGAGGCAGCCATCTGCTGCACAATCAGGATGTTCCGGCCGCTGTACCAGCGGTATCGATGTAGTTTCGGGGCTGCGGCCGGACGCAATCCCTGGGAGATCTCGACTTTGGTCGCCTGTAATGCGGGTGACAAACCGAACAGAACCCCGGTCAGCAAGCTCAGGAGGAACGAGAATGCAAACGCTCCCCAACTCACCCGCAGATCGAGATCCACAAAGGTCGGCATCATTGCCTTGAACTCGTCGAAGCTGCGGTTTGACCACCAGGCAAACGCGAAGCCCAGCAAGCCGGCGATGATCGCGATCAACACGCTTTCTGTGAGCAACTGCCGGATCAGGCGGCCCCGACTTGCGCCGAGAGCAAGTCGAACCGCGACTTCCTTCTGCCGGGCCCCGGACCGGGCCAGCATCATTGTTGCGACGTTGGCGCAGGCTATCCAGAGGATTAACCCGATCAGAAGCACCGGGAATCCATACATTAAAGGCAAGTCCTGGTCCCTGACCGGGAACAAGCGGCCACCAGGTGTGAGCACGGCACGGACTCCGCCTTGATCCTTATTTGGATCGTCGAAGATCTGCTCCTGCCGCCGGATGATCTGATCCAGCGCGGTTTCGGCGGACGCGATCTCGGGCGGATCGATCCTGGACACGCTGCAACAGAACGTGCTCCTGGGCTACGACGCCGGGGGCTGGCTGTTCGGCCTGCGTGTGTTCCGGCAAGGCGACGACGCCTGGGTGTTCGGCCTCGGCGCGAGCTACGCGTCGCACGCGGAGGAGCTCGCGGCGGGCACCGCGTCCGAATACCAGCGGACTCGGCAGGGGCAGCC
>Ga0073934_10007830_pt1 | contig 14577 bp, 10 predicted proteins | sample LarsenN4metaG_FD_76834 | JGI IMG/M metagenome (GOLD analysis project Ga0073934, IMG submission 76834) | Hot spring sediment bacterial and archeal communities from British Columbia, Canada, to study Microbial Dark Matter (Phase II) - Larsen... ...
ACCCCACTGGTTCCGGGCGTCCACTGTGGCCTTGGCGGCGATCAGCAGGGCCACGATGCCGGTGTGACCCAGGGTGCTGGCCGTGTGGAGCGGGGTGCCGAAGTCGCGATAGACCCGCTCTATCCCGAGCCGGGCGCTTTGGATAATGAAGTTGCTCAGTTTGTCCTGCGCATTGACATCCGCTCCCCGCGCGATGAGCAGTTGGGCCATGGGCAAGGACAGTTTCCTCACGGCGGTGTGTAATGGCGTGGCGCCGGTCTGAGAGGCCGCGTTGACATTGGCCTTGTGATCGAGCAGAACCTCCGCCACCGCCCGGTATCCTTGGGCCACGGCCAGCGCCAGCGGCGTGTTTCCAGCACGGTCGGCGGCCTCGATGTTTGCCCCCTTGGCCAGGAGCAATTCCACGACGCGCTTGTGGCCGCCGTACGAGGCGATGCCCAGGGCGGTGCGCCCCTCCCCATTGCGCAATTCCAAGTCCGCATGGTTGTCCAGTAGGAATTGGACGACCCGAGCCTGGCCGCGCGCGGCGGCCGTTTGCAGGGGCGTTTGATTGTCCGCGCCGCCGGCCCGCGCGTTGATCAGGTCCGGGCTGTCTTTGATCATGGCCTGGAGTCGCTGGATTTCGCGGTCCTCCTCGGAGGCAGGTGTGAGACCCTGGATATCGTTGAGTCGGGTTTGCAACGAACGGTCGCCCGGTGGTGCGGCTGTGGAAAAAACGCCGGCTTGCCCAGGGGCGGCCTCGCGCTTGAGGGCGAGGATTTCCATCTGCAGAGCTGTGAGTTCACTGGCGGCGACTCCAAGCCCGGCGAGATTCTGCTGGCTCAGTCTGGCGAGGGTGGCCACGTCGGCAAACTCCCGCAACACGCGTTGGTAGCAGATGATCGCGTCATTGGTTTTCTCCAGCTTGCGATAACATTCACCCAGGCGGAAAAGCGCGGTGGCAGCCAACTCGCGGTCTTTGTCGAACTGAGTCAGCAGGGTTTGATAGGCGGTGATCGCCGCCGGGAGGTTGCGGTTGGCCTCCTCTTCGAACAAGCCGCGCTGGAGGGCGGACTTGAGGTCGTCCGCCGCGAGCAGGGTATGAAAAGAAAGCAGCAGCGCGGACGCCACCGTAGCCGTGTTCCGCAGTGGGCGGAAGAAGTCGCGGCGATGGTCCTCACTGCGACCGCCCCTCGACGTCTCGGAGTGTGTGCCCGGTCTGGCCGGAGGCGAGGCGCCGGAAGATTTGCGCGCCGCACCACCCGGCGGCAACGCCAGGCTCAGAGCGCTTCGATGGCAGGCCTGACTCAGAGTGATCGCTGTGTCCCATGACGGACTGGAGTTCGCTTTCATCCTGCTCAATTCTCCAAAAATTCCAGGCGCGGTTGTCATGATTCTGCAAAGTTTACTCGGGCTTTTCGAGGCGGTAGCCCACACCATGCACGGTCTTGATCCACCGCGGCTGTTCCGGGTCGGGTTCGATTTTCGCGCGCAGCATGGCGATGTGGTTGTCCACCGTGCGTGTGGTCGGGAAAGCGTTGAAGCCCCAAACGACATCGAGGAAGCGCTCGCGCGTGACAGGCTGGCCGTCCGCCTCGAGCAAAAGACGCAGCACGGCAAACTCTTTGGTGGTGAAATGCACTTCCTTGCGTCCGCGCCAGGCCTGTTGCCTGAGGAAATCAACGCGCAGTTCGCCCAGGGTCACCGTTGTCAGGGCAGGCCCGGTCCGGCGAACCCGCCGCAGAAGAGCGCGGGTGCGGGCCAGGAGTTCCTCGGTGCTGAAGGGTTTCACCAGATAGTCGTCGGCGCCGGCGTCGAAGCCGCGCACCCTGTCCTGGATCATGCCTTTGGCGGTGAGCATCAGGACGGGCATCTTCTGGCCGAGCCTGCGGAGCTCGGCGCATAACGCAAAGCCGTCCAGCCGGGGCATCATGATGTCCAGCAGGATGAGATCGGGCTTTTCGCGCAGGGCGCGCTCCAGGCCGCTCTCGCCGTCCGACGCGGTCAGCACGCGGTAGCCTTCGCTCTCAAGGCAATCGCGCAGGGCGGTCCGCATGGCCGGTTCATCCTCGATAATCAATAGGCGTTCCATGGGCAAGGGCGTGGAGTGCCGATGGCGATGACGCGCTCTGCCAAGCCCCTGGTTCGGGCAGGCTGTTGGCGGCAGCGCGGGGTTAGTGCGCGCCCGGCGGGAGGCATGGAGGATCCGGTGATCATGAGGTCATGGCATTGCGATCATTCGCCGGCTCCTGGCGGACCGGAAGCTCAAGCATGAAGCGGCTTCCACGCCCTGGAGCGCTCTCCAGACGCACCCGGCCGCCATGGGCCTCGGCCACATGTTTGACAATACTCAACCCGATGCCCACCCCCGGCGTTTCCCGGCGCAGCTCCGAACCCCGACGGTAGAACCGCTCGAAAATGCGCTCGTGCTCCTCGGCGGGAATGCCGGGTCCATGATCGGACACCGAAACGCGCAGCAGGGGAGGTTGGGTGGCGTTCACCCTCTCGAGCAATACCGTAACGCTTTCGCCGGCACGCGAGTGTTTAATCGCGTTGTCAATCAGGTTCACCAGGGCCTGCTGCAAGGCGTGTCCATCGGCCATGATCTCGACCGCTTCGTCCAGCCCGTTGGGCCGGTCCAGGGCAAGCAACACTTGTTTCTCCGCGGCGTACGGGACCATCAGATGCACCGTCCCCCGCACCAGCGCGGCGGCGTCCGTCAGCTCGAAGTCGTATTGCTTCCGTCCCTGCTCGATGCGGGAAAAATCCAGCACATTCTCGACGAGCGTGGAAAGCCGCCGGCATTCCTGGAGGATGAAACGAAAGTATTCCCGCTGGCGGGCTGGGTCCGACACCTTGCCCTTCTCAAGGCTTTCGGTGAGCAGCCGGACGCTCGCCAGAGGGGCGCGCAGTTCATGCGAGACGCTGGAGACGAAATTGGACTTGGCCTCGTACAGTTCAACCTGACGTTTGAAGCCGCGCCAGGCGCCGGCTACCCCCGCCAGCGCGGCGAATCCTGAGACAGCAACCAGCCCGCCCAGCAACCACGCACGCCGCCGGTAGGCGCCATACAGGGCTGCCGGGTCCGCAAGATGAACCGCGACCGCAAAACGTGGATGACTGGGCAAAGACTCAAACTCCGGCCCTGTAACCAGCTCCTGGCCGGCCCGGTGATCGTCGAGCAGCATGCGGGCTTCCCGGCTCAGGCGCCCCCTGCTTTCGGCCAGCACCGGTGCGCGAAGTTCCTGACCCAACGGTTCGCCCTCCAACGATGCGGAAAGACCCAGGTAGGCCGGCAACGGGCCGGCGGACGCCTTCATGGCGCGGGCAAAGGCCAGGCCGACATCTGGCTTGGGGTACAGCCGCGCTTCAGTGACCGGCGTCCGGTTGGTTTCAGGCCTCGGCCCGCCGGTGTAAGTGATCCGCTCCGTGGGTTTGAGAATGCAGAACCACCGCACCCCCTCGGCTTCAATCCACAGGTTTGTTGTCGTTACTCCACGCAGGTGCGGGGCGATCAGGGCTGCCAGGCGCCGCAGCCTTTCGTGGCAGCCCCAAAGAGCGCGCCAGGCCCGCACGCCGTCAACCAGCGTGGTGTTGGTCCCCGCCAGGACCTCCGCCTGATCGAGCAGCAGCGGCGTCAGACAACTCGGCGTCCGGTGCACCTGCTCGCCCATTCTCTCCCAGAGCGCCTGAGTGAAACCGGACTCTCGAGCCCGCCGGACCTCCTCGGCGAAAACCAACGAACCCAGCGGCAGGCCACCGTCTGATGGCAACTGATAATCGTCCCACGAGAGGCCTGTGAGGGCAGCCTGAACCGGTGTGTTCGATGCCTCCCCGACGCGCCAGGCCAGAAACCGGGCGTTCAACGCCGCTTCCCGGGGCGGGTTCGACTCCAGAAACGCCTCGACAAGCCGGCACAGTTCCCCCACCTGGCCGGCGGCTTCGGCGCGGCGTGCCTGGTCCCAGAGAGTGCGCTGTTCGTGGCTCAGTTCCTCAAGCCATGGCGGCGGACCCGGCGCGGCGCCCATGGGTTGCGGAGACCGCAAGGAGCCGTTTGCCTCGAAAAAGAGTTCATTGGGCAACACCTGTTCGGGTTGGAAGAAGGGAAAACTGGCGCGCCACTCTTGCAACATCCGCGCGTAGCCGGTTTTCTCGCCAGCCCAAAAATCCCGATGACTGCTGCCTGGCCACCCGCCGAAGTGAAATGCTGTGGACGCCGACCACTGGTAGGAGAACCTGTCGTAGAGGGAGAGATCCTGGGCCACCTTTGGCCCCACCCCTTCCTCGAGTCTTCGGACCAGAACCTCAGCCTCCCGCCGCGCCTGGGCCTCGACGGCGGCCCGGTCCTGAACGATGGCCGCCAGCGCGATACCCGACACCACCACCACCGGCAGCAGAATGAGGACGGCCTGCCCGAGGAACCTCGGGGACTTGACCGATGCTTTGGCCCCGCTGCTCATCGCGTGTTTTCCCGTTCGTGTTGTAGCCGAGATTGCCAGCCCCGGCGAGCCAGGATGTCATGAAAACGCAAAATCGGGCACGGACTGCGGGCGGTTGGGGGCTGAGGAAATGGCGCGTGGGCCGGAACGGCCCCGCACCGAGGATGGTCATTGAGCCCCGTGCCTGCGCTTTGGGCAGTTGCCCCCGGCTGCGCCGCGGGGGATCGGGTGGCTGGCGATCAAGTGCCCTTTTGTGCTTCGGGGCACCCGGCGCTTTACATCAGTTTCAGCAGCGTCTCGGCGATGTGGGAAGGCGTGGGTGCGACGGCGATGCCGGCCGCTTTGAACGCTTCAATCTTGGCCGCAGCGGTGCCCTTGCCCCCGCTGATGATGGCGCCGGCGTGGCCCATGCGGCGTCCAGGCGGGGCCGTGGCGCCAGCCACAAACGCCGCGACGGGTTTCTTGCAATGGTCTTTGATCCAGGCCGCCGCTTCCTCTTCGGACGTGCCGCCGATCTCCCCGATCATGATGATGCCATGGGTGTCGGGATCCTCATTGAACATCTTCACAACATCCAGATGCGTGGTGCCGTGCACCGGATCGCCGCCGATGCCCACGCAGGTGGACTGCCCCACGCCGCGCTGAGTCAACTGCCAGACGGCCTCGTAGGTGAGGGTGCCGCTGCGCGACACCACCCCGATGTGACCCTTTTTGTGAATGTAGCCGGGCGAGATGCCGATGCGGCACCCGCCGTGCGAGTCCACCCCGCGGCCCGGCGTGACAATTCCCGGGCAATTCGGGCCGATCAGCCGTGTCCGTCGGCCGCGCATGGCCCGCTTCACCTGAATCATGTCCCGCACCGGAATACCCTCCGTGATGCAAACAACCAGTTCCAAATCGGCCTGCACGCCCTCGAGAATCGCGTCGGCCGCGTAAGCCGGAGGCACGAAAATGACGGAAGCGTTGGCCTGCGTCTCCCGCACCGCCTCGGCCACGTTGTTGAAAATCGGCACCTGGTCGTCGAACCACTGTCCGCCACGTCCGGGCGTAATGCCGCCTACGATGCGCGTGCCGTAGGCCAGGCTCAGCCGTGTGTGCTGCGCGCCAAAGGTTCCAGTAATGCCCTGCACGAGCACCTTCGTATCCTCATTGATCAAGATCGCCATGTTGCTTCAAAAAGTGAAAGTTGAGACGAGGCCTTTATCCGCGCCCGGGGCCGGCGGCAACAGGGAGGCCGCCAGCAACCTGGACCACCTTTTCCGCCGCTTCGGCCATGCTGCGCGCTTCGATCAGTTTCAGGCCGGACTCGCGGAGAATCCGCCGCGCCAGCTCCACGTTGTTGCCCTCGAGCCGCACCACCAGGGGCAGTTCCAGCTTGTGCTCCCGCACCGCCGCGACGATTCCCTTGGCGATGATATCGCAGCGCATAATACCCCCGAAAATATTGACCAGAATGGCTTTCACATTCGGGTCGGAGGTAATGATCTTGAATGCGGCCAGCACCTGGTCGCCGGAGGCCCCCCCGCCCACGTCCAGAAAGTTGGCTGGCTGGCCGCCGTAGTACTTAATGACGTCCATGGTGGCCATGGCCAGGCCCGCCCCGTTGACCAGGCAGGCAATGTTGCCATCCAGTTTGATGTAGCTCAGGTTGTAATAACTGGCCTCGGCCTCGAGAGGGTCCTCTTCATCGAAATCCCGCAATTCCTGAAGTTCCGGATGGCGGTAGAGCGCGTTGTCGTCGAGGTTGATCTTGCCGTCCACCGCCATCAGAATCTGCCCGCCGTTCACATATTCAACGATGTGCAACGGGTTGATTTCGACCAGGGTGGCCTCGCATTCCCACCACGTGCGGTAAACACCCATTAACAGCTTCACGGCCGGCCCGAGGAGCGGCCCATTCATACCCAGGGCCAACGCCAGGTTGCGCGCCTGATACGGCATCAGGCCCACCACCGGGTCAATGACCTCCGTCAGGATCGCTCCGGGATTTCGAGCCGCCACCTCCTCGATGTCCATGCCGCCTTCTTTGCACACCATCATGACCGGCAGGGAAGTGGCGCGGTCCAGCACCACCGCCACATAGGATTCCGAGTCATTCGCCAGTGCCCCATACACCAGCACCTTCCGGACCAGCCGTCCCTCCGGCCCGGTCTGCTTGGTCACCAGCACCTGGCCGAGCATCTTCTTCGCAACGCTATAAACTTCGGCGGGGTTGACGCAAAAATGCACCCCCCCCTTGAAGCCGTTCTTGAAGGTGCCGCTGCCGCGGCCGCCGGCGTGCACCTGTGATTTGACAATGACGCGTTTGTACCCCTCAGCAAAACGCTTGGCCGCAACCGCCCGCGCCTGCTCCGGGGTTTCGCAGACGTCGCCCCCCGGGGTCACCACCCCATGCTTCGCCAACAACTCCTTGGCCTGGTATTCGTGAATGTTCATGCGGTCAAATCCCTTCCGTGCCCTCGAAAACCGGGGACGTTAGCAAAATCAATACACTTCAAATGATTATTCGTTGAATTTATGGTGAGGAATTTAGGGGTGGTTTGCCAGCACGTCAACCGTTTTTCTGGCGCCGACGAAACTGCCCGGGCGCGACCGGATGATTGGGCTTTATGTTTGGGCCGGGTCGGCTATAGAGGAGTTGTCCATGCCATTTCGCTGGATCGAAAACAAGGCGTTCTTGCGATGGGGCCTGATCGCGGCCGTGTGGACGTTGATCGGCCTGACCTTCGCCGCACAGATTTTTTTCGCCAGCGCCCACTTCGGCAACCCCATCACCTGGCGCCGGGCGGTCACCTCCTCGCTGGCGGACTGGTATCTTTATGCTGCGCTCTCGGCGCCAGCCCTGTGGCTGGTCCGGCGGTTGCCCCTGGAAGACCCGCAGTTCTGGCGCAACCTGACGGTCCACCTCATGGCCAGCGGTGTGTTCTCCGTGGCCTACATGGCGCTCCGCTCCTGGGTCGGGCAATGGCAGAACGAACAACCGATCTCGTTCGCCGCGGTCTTCAGTCCGCTGGTGGTGCGCACCTTTCATTTCAATATGCTGGTGTATTGGGCCATCGTGGGCCTGAGTGGCAGCCTGCGTTATTACCAGAAGTTCCGTGAGCGCGAGGTGCGGGCCGCGGAGCTCGAAAAACTGCTGGCGGAGTCGCGTTTGCAGGCCCTGCAGATGCAGCTAAACCCCCATTTCCTTTTCAACACCCTGAACGCCATCGCCAGCCTCATGCACCGCGACGTGGAGGCTGCCGACCGCATGCTGGTGCGTCTGAGCGAACTGCTGCGCATGGCCCTCGAATCGGTCCAGACTCAGGAGGTGCCCCTTCGCGAGGAACTGCGCTTCCTGTCGCGCTACCTCGAGATCGAACGCATCCGCTTCGGTGGCCGTCTCGAGATCGAGATGAATATGCCTCCCGATACCCTCGATCTGCTCGTGCCCAACCTCGTGCTCCAGCCCCTGGTGGAGAATGCCCTTCGCCACGGCCTGCAAACCCGCGCCGGCCCGGGCCGCCTCGCCCTCGCGGCGCGTCGCGAGAACGGCACGCTGCTCCTGACCGTGCAGGACAATGGCTGCGGTCTCCCCAAAGACCGGCCGCTGCGCGAGGGCATCGGCCTCTCCAACACCCGCGCCCGTCTGAGCCAACTCTACGGCGCACAACATTCCCTGCGGCTGGAGCCGGCTCCCGGCGGCGGAGTGGTGGTGGAACTCCGCCTGCCGGTGCGCCACACCCCCGCCTCACAAACACCCCCATCGCATGAAACACCGCACCTTGATCGTGGATGACGAGCCGCTGGCCCGGGAGCGTCTCAGCCGGTGGCTGGAGGCTGAGCCGGATCTCGAAGTCATCGGTGAATGCGCCGACGGGCGCCAGGCGGTGGAACGCATCCTCACCGACCGGCCGGCCCTGGTCTTTCTGGATGTGCAAATGCCCGAACTGGATGGCTTCGGTGTTCTGGAGGCGCTGCATGGCGAGCCACTGCCGGTCATTGTCTTTGCCACCGCCTATGACCAGTTTGCCGTAAAGGCCTTCGAGGTGCACGCGGTGGACTACCTGCTCAAGCCCTTTGACCGCGAGCGCCTGCGGGTGGCTCTGGACCGTGCCCGTCAGCGGCTGGCTCGGCCGGCTTCGCCCGCTATGCCCGAGGAACTGGCCGCCCTGCTGGCCGACCTCCGGCCGCGTGAAGGTTACCCCGCCCGCATCGCTGTCCGCTCCGAAGGGCGCGTCGCCCTGGTGCGCGCTGATGACATTGACTGGGTGGAGGCCTCGGACAACTACGTCATCCTCCATGTGGGGGCCGAAAACCACATCCTGCGCGACACACTGACCGCCTTTGAAGCGCGACTGAACCCCGAGCGTTTCCTGCGCATCAGTCGCTCGACCATCGTCAACATGGATCGCATCAAGGAACTGCAGCCCCTGTTTCACGGCGAGTACGCGGTCATCCTGCGCAACGGCACCCGGTTGACCCTGAGCCGCGGTTATCGGGACAAACTCAAAGTCCTGGGGCTTGGTTAAAAACGGCTTCCACACCGATTCGGCGCCGAATCACAGCATAATCCGTGTTGCGGTGAGTCCCGCGTACTTTGTCACTCTCCGGCAGGAGAGGCCGGCGTGAGTCTCGCGCTTGTTCATCCCCGCCGCGACGCAGGTGCCTTCCGCCCTCCACGACGAGGGGCGAAAGTCCTCCCGAACCGTCATCGTTCTCTCTAACGGCGGTCGCCCCGCCTGGTCGTCAGATCTGAACGCTCGGACCATCGCCCGGGCTGCTGCCCGGCCGGAAGTCCTGGGCCGGGGCGACAGCCACGGCCGACCGCAGGACCGGGCTCTGACTGAGCCATAACTCCGGTACCTGGCGCACCAGCCGCCAGGCCTTGAAGGCTCGAAGCAACGGTTCCATTTGCGCGCAGGTTGCTCGCATCAGGCCGTGGTCGTCGTCGTAGCCGTGAGGCCGGGCATCGGGAATCGCGTCCTCATCCTTTCGCACATAGGCCATCAGACGGATCAGCCGCTCCCGGTCCCATCGCGACACCCTCGTAAACTGGCCCTCCTCGGCGGCGAGGAGCAGGGAAAGAACCAGCCGGCTTTGCCGCTGCAAATCGTGCTCCCGGTAATCCTCCACGCGCAAGCGCTCGATCTTCTGCAGCAGGTCCGGCGGCACCCGCCCCGCGCCAAGGCTCTGGCGCAATGCGCTGATCTCTGCGGTGTTGACCAGGCCGAGCGCCTCCGGCCAGAACAGTGACTTTCCGTCAGCCCAGCTCGCAATTCGATTCGAACGCGGCGCCGGTGATTCAGTCTCGTGCTGATGCATAACCGGGACACGCATACCATGGGTCTCCCTGGATTGTCTGTTACAAGCCAGGACGGGCTTTGGAATCCGGCTGTGGTGGCTGCGCGGGCCTACGGCTCACGGTAGAGGCGGTAAAAGCCGCGCTCCCGGCCCGGCGGCATCGCGTCAGTGACCTCCACCCATCCCGACGTGCTGACCACGGTGGTCACAACGGTCCAGGGACCGCCTGGCTCAAGGTCGAAGCTGCGCAACACCTGGTGGGTGGCGCCCGCCTGGAGATTCGTTAACTTCAGGCAGATCACTCCTGCGCCAAGGCGTATGCCCTCGAACCGTGGGACCGGCGGCGGTGTCGCTGGCGAATAGACAAACAGAACTTGGTTGGTCCGGCTGAGGTAGCCCCCGCTGTAGGCCGCGTAGGCTTCAAAAATATAACGATTCGATTGCCCCGGGGTAATGATACCGCTCAGCGACACGTTCCACTCCGGCACGGAAGCCGCCCGCAGGAAAACGCCGCCCGGGCTGGCTTCGGGGCCGACGCGGTAGTAGAGGCTCAGCGGCTCCAGACTGCTCGAGAGGCGGCCCTGGACCTGAAATTGGTCGTCGTGGATCATCTGTCCTGACGCGAGATTGGTGGGCCAGGGTGGCGCGCGACGTGCGCCCTGCCGGAGGTAATCGGCGTAGGTCTCGGCAGAATAAGGGCCGGTCAGGCGCAGCAGCCACTGGTTGGTCGTGTGGGGGTCAATCACACAGGTCAGGGGCAGGCTGAAATTACCCAGCTCGGCGGCATAAGGAACATAGTCAGACGAGAAGTCCATGTTGGCAAACCATGGCACAAAGGCGTCGTCAATGATGGGACGCACCTGCGCCGACTCGCAGATGCTCTGTTTCATATAGGTGCAGACCGAGCAGGTGGGCCGGCCTGCCATCAGCAGCACCAATTTGCCCTGGACCAGCGCATGGGAACGCGCCTCTTGCAGCGACTCCAGCCACGTCAGAGGTGCCCCGTAACTGGTGACAGTGAGCCAACCCGCCATGACGGCCGGCGCCATGGCCCAGAGAAGCCATGACCGGCCATTGCCGATGGGCGCGCTCCTGTGGGGGCGAAGTGGGAGTCTGAGGGTGGAACAAAACATAAGGGGACTATCAGTGCCTGGAGCGTGAACGAAGACTGATCTGTGAGGCGGGGTGCATCAGTGGACACACTCGGGGCAGGGTAGCAGGATGTGGTTCTCGCTGCACACCCTGGCCGTAATGTTGGTCGCGAGGCCGCGAAGCAGGGGAATCGTGGTTTGATGTGCGCTGCCGTCAGCCAGGGCCACGTTGCCAACCGTGCCATGGATGGCAATTTGAGTGCCCCAGAAGGTCGAACCACCGATGCCACCGCCAAACATCCCGCTGGCGTTGGTGCACAATCCCACGGGGGACAAACCGCCGAGGTTGCGGTCTCCGGCCAGCAGCCCGCCTGGGTTCTGTTCGTTTGCACAGATGCCCGCGAAGTAGGAAAGACTCGTGATGGCGTTGCTGCTGAAGTCGTTCCAACTCGTCTTGAGCAGCACCGCTTTGTCGCTCGGGCAGGCCAACACCTTGGGGGTTTCGATTTCCCGGGACACAACCAGGTATTGGCTATAGGCCTCCATGGGCAGGTTCTGGCTGCCCCCCTCAGCCCCGCTCACCATCCACGGAAACTTCCCCTCATGGTCCTGCGCCCACAGGGTGAAGCCCAGCGCTGCTTGCCGAAGATTGCTCAAGCAGTTGACCCGGTGAGCTTTAGCTTTGGCTCGACCCAGTGCCGGCAACAGCAATCCAGCCAGGATGGCAATAATCGCAATCACCACCAGCAACTCAACCAGAGTAAAGCCCTCCAATTTCCGTCGCCCGGCACAGCGCCTGCCGCAAGCCCGCCCTCGACCATGTTTCACCGGTATGAAGGCGCCAGGCCTCCGCCGGTCAGCACATGGATGAGATCCTCTGTATCCGAGATACATCATTAACAAAACACATTGAAACCTCTCTAACAAGCAATTTCAACAGAATCACAATACATTGCAAGAATATCTGATGCACAACCCGATGAAGCTCCGGGGAGCTGGCAACGAATCAGGCCAGCCATCTCCGGGGCTGAAACTGCAAAGGCTTGCAGCCGTGATGTGGGGAATCTTATTCCGGGGCCGGTCTTCGTCTGGCTCACTCAGGCAAGCCGGCTTCCTTTTCGGCCCTGACTCTCACCTTTGCGGCCTTGCGCCCCATCAAGTGTCGAGTGTAGCCAGCCCGCTGTGTCAAGCAGGCGCGGGCCGTCAGGAATTGCTGGCCGTTCCCTCCGGCAAGGCGAGCCTCACGCGCCAGGCTGCCCGCTGCCGGGGAATGGACTGCCGTCAGGACCGAGAACCCGCCTGCCGACGTCCAGGATTGAGAATCCCTCCCTTCGCGGGAAAGGCGCGGCAGGCTTACAACGGCTGCTTACTTCTTGTCTTTCGAGGGCGCCGCTTCGGCTGGCGGCGTGGCGGGTTTGGCTGAGGGCGCTGGCGCGTTGGCGTTCAATTGGGTGAGAATCTCGTCGGTCAAATCGTTCTCACCGTTGGTGTAAAAGAGAACCGGGGTGTTGTTGACTGTCTCGGCGGCCGTGTCAATCACCAGGGTCAGGTTGGCGGCTTTGGCCTTGGCCTTGATGACCTCTTTGATTTCTTCGAGCAACTTGTCCCGCAGGCGGCGCTGCTTTTCGCTCAGCGTGCTGCGAGCCTGGCGGTCGAATTGCTCGATGCTGTTTTGCAATTCCTTGAGCTTGAGCAGTTCGTCCTCCGCCGCCTTCTTGCGTTTGTCCCGTTCCTCGGTGGAGACGGCCGCGTCATTGGCGCTATCCAGGAGTTTCTTGTAGTTCTCCTGGGTCTTGGTGAAATCGTCCACCATTGTCTTCTTGGTCTTGTCCAGGTCGGCCGCCTCCTCTTTCAGCTTGGCATCCGCCTGTTTGGTCTTCCAGTAGTTGTCAAAGACCTTGCGCAGGTCCACCAATCCGATTTTCGGTATTTGGGAGTAGGCGGGCAGTGCCAGCGCGAGGCTCAGCCCGCACGCCAGTGCCAGCGCCTTGAGGGAGTTCATTCGCATAAAGTCAGAAGGTCGAAAGCTAGAATTCGCGGGTGTAACCCACCGAGAAGTTGAAGTGGCCGCTGTCGTCCTCTCCGTTGGCCGTCTTGATCGGGAAGCCATAATCAAGCCGCAACGGCCCGATCGGCAGATTCAGCCGGATCCCCGCGCCCACGTTCGCGCAGAATTTCCCCAGGTCTATATCGTAGGGATCGTAATAGACATTGCCCATGTCATAGAAGACCGCGAAGCGCAATCGCTCGATGACGGGGATGCTGTATTCCACGGACAGCATGTAATAGGAGTCGCCTCCCACCGTTTCATCCCAGCCGTTGGGGCGCTCCTCCCGCGGTCCCACATCCCGATAGGCGAATCCCCGCAGGGAGTAGGGCCCACCCAGGTAGAACCGCTCGAAGAAAGGCACTTTGTTGGGACCGAGCGGGGAGTTCGGCACATCAATGCCGTCTCCTATGCAGTCCACCACCCCGACACGCCCGAGAACCTCCCAGATGTGGCCTTGCGCGAAGCCCTTGAAATACCAGGCTGTGCGCAAATCCAGGCGGTAGATCTCAAAATCGCCTCCCGTGATTTCCCCGAACAGTTCCGTGCGCTGGCCTTTGCTGGGCAAGGTCACGCTGTTGCGCGTGTCGTAGGCGATGGACGTGCCCAGCCGCCCCACCAGGTAATCGCCCTCCGAGTCCAAAATCGTGGGGGTGGCCTGCTCCTCGTTCACGTTCTTGACACCAATGTTTTCCACATTGGCCGAGACCGAACCAATCAGGAAATCGCTGCCCAGGGTGCGGGTCAGACTGACCCGGGCTCCCGTGCGGGTTTCGTCATAGAGGTCGCTCAGGTAGCTCCAATTGCGGTGGTAGAGGTCCACACCCAGCGACAGTTTCCGCCCCAGAAACCATGGCTCGACGAACGAGGCCAGGTAGTCCTGGCGCTCCAACCCTACCTGCACCCGCAGGCGGAATTTCTGGCCGGCGCCCTGAAAGCTCGGCGGCTTGAAGAGATCAAAGTTGCCCTGGGTCAACTCCGCATAGCCCAGGAGCGAGTCCACCGTGCTGAACCCCGCGCCTACCGTGAAATTGCCGGTGTTTTTCTCGTCCACGCCCACAATCAGGTTGCGCCGGTTGGGCACGTCAGTTTCTTCGTTGCGCACATCCACCCGCTCGAAGTAATTCATCTGTTCCAGGCGGCTCTTGCTGCGCTTGACCTTGACCATGTTGAAGACTTCGCCCGGGGTCACAGACAACTCCCGGCGAATCACCTTGTCCTTGGTCTTCACGTTGCCCTTGATCTCCACCTTCTCGATGTAGCACTTTTCGCCCTCGACGACCTCGTAGAGGAGATCCATGGTCCCAGCCTGGATGTTCGGCACCTTGCGGGCCAGGACCCGGGCGTCAATATAGCCGCGGGCCCCGTAGTAATCCTGAATCGCTTCGACATCCTTGTTCAGGCCCCGCGGGGTGAAGGTCGTGCCAACCTTCATCGTCATGGACTGGAGAATATCGTTCGTCGGGAATAAGGTGACCCCCTTGAAAGCCAGCGCGCCAACCTTGTAAAGCGCGCCTTCGGAAACGACCCAATGCACGATGGCCCGGTTGGTGGTGAGGTGCTCGATGCGGACCTCTTTCAGATCAAAATCAATATAACCTTCGTTGCGGTAGAAGTCGGCCAGCCGGTCTTTATCATCCTCCAGTTGGTCATCCTTCAGTTTGCCGGCACCGGTGAGAAACGCGAACATCCACGAGCGGCGCGTCTTGACCACCCGGCGCAGCTTCTTCTGGGGAAA
>Ga0073934_10007832_pt1 | contig 14577 bp, 16 predicted proteins | sample LarsenN4metaG_FD_76834 | JGI IMG/M metagenome (GOLD analysis project Ga0073934, IMG submission 76834) | Hot spring sediment bacterial and archeal communities from British Columbia, Canada, to study Microbial Dark Matter (Phase II) - Larsen... ...
ACGGCCACCAACACGCCCACGAATACCCCGACGGCGACGAACACGCCGACGGCGACCAACACGCCGATCGCCCCGACGAACACGCCGACGGCGACCAACACGCCGATCGCCCCGACGAACACGCCGACGGCGACGAACACGCCGATCGCCCCGACGAACACGCCGACGGCGACGAACACGCCGATCGCCCCGACCAACACGCCGACGGCGACGAACACGCCGATCGCCCCGACGAACACGCCGACGGCGACGAACACGCCCGTAGTGTCCGGCAGCCCCACCGTGAGCGCGACGCGTACGGTCAACCCAACGAGGACCGTCAGCCCGACCAGGACTGTCAGCCCGACCAGGACTGTCAGCCCCACAAGGACGCCGGAGGGCGAATGCATCGGCGACGTCAACGGCAACGGCCGGGTGAACCTCCATGACGTCATCATCGAGCTCCGGGCCATCCTCAAGGGTCGGCAGAACCCGAAGTACGACATCAACCACGACGGCACGGTCGACGTCGACGACCTGCTGCTCGTGATCGACCACCTCGGGGAGAAGTGCAAGAAGCACGGCCGCGGCCGCTAGCCGCAGCCGGCCGGTAGAAGCGAAGAGGCGGGGGACCGATTCGGTCCCCCGCCCTCGTGTTCTCCGGGACACCGCGTAGCCGCGATGCCTCTGTCCATGCCCTCGCGCCGAAGCGGCCGCGCGCCGCTCAGTCGTTGCGGCGCGTGGTGCTCCGGCTCATGCGGGGCGCTGCTGCGCCGTCGTGTCGCCGGGTGGTCGCGACGAAAGGAGCCCCAGCTCGATTGCACGCGCCACCGCCTGCACGCGGTTCTCCGCGTCCAACTTGACGACGATGCTGCGGATGTGCGCGCGGATCGTGTTCTCCGAGAGCACCAGGCGCCGCGCGATCCCAGCGTTCGTCATGCCCTCGGCGAGGAGCTGCAGGATCTGGATCTCGCGCTGCGTCACCATCTCCGGGCGTCCGGGCGGCGGCTTCGTGTCGTCGCGGCGCCGCACGAACTCGCGCGCCAGCAACTCCGCCTGCAGGTCGCCGATCGCCAGCCGCCCCTGCAGCACGTCGCCGATCGCCCGCCGCAGGGCCTCGACCCCCGCCGCGCGGTCGACGAACCCGCGGGCGCCCTCTGACAATAGTCGCAGGAATGCTTCGTCGCTATCAGCCCCGAGCACGATCGTCGGCGCCTGCGCGCCCTCGCGTTTCAGCTCGGCGATCGCCTGCGCCGCGCCGTCGATGCCGTCCGTCGCGTCGACGAGCGCGACGTCGGTGTCGACGCGCGAGAGTGCCCCGAGGCGCTCAGGCGTCGCCACCGACACGACATCGGCGAAGCCGTCGTCGGCGAGCAGGCGCGTCAACCCCTCGCGCAGCAGCCCCTGGCCGCTGACCAGCAGGACCGTGATGCCCATCGAACCTCGGCCAGGATGTGCTCGGCGCCAGGACCACGCCGGAACAAAACGGCAGATGCGCCATCTGCCGCTGCTTGATACATCGGAGGCGCGAGTGCGTCAACGGACGTGCACGCCACGGCGAGCCAGCCCGCACAACCGCCGGCTGCGGGCGACGCTGCTTTACAGCTTCGCCCGGATGGGCTACAACAAAACTGTAATGGTGCTTGAGCGAAAGCTCGTTCTCGACGCGAATGACACCTACTGCCCCGTCCGCGCGACTCTCGCGCTGCTCGGCCAGAAGTGGGTGCCGCACATCGTCCACGAGCTCACCTCCGGCAAGCGCCGCTTCAACGAGCTCTCTCAGATGGTCGGCGGCTGCAACTCGCGCACGCTGCGCGACCGTCTGAAGAACCTCGAGGAGCTCGGCGTCGTCGAACGCCGCATCGTCGCCGTCATGCCCCCGTGGGTCGAGTATGACCTCACGCCGAAAGGCCGCGAGCTCGCCGAAGCGCTCGCCAGCATCGAGCGCTGGGGCGCGGCGTACATGAAGACGCCGTGCATCTAACCGGCGGTGGTCGCGACTTCGTTGCGCCGCGTCCCAAGCGCTCCGGCGCTGCGCCCCGTTCCGCCGCATGACCGCTGTCACCCGCCCGCCCATCACGTCGTTCCCCCGCGGCCACACCTTCGCGCGGGCGTCCTTCTCGCTCGATGCCGCTGCCGTGCGCGCGTACCTTGATGCCGTCGGCGATGCCAACGACTACGGCGCCAGCATCCCGCCGCTCGCGGTTATAGCGTTCGCGTTGCGCGAACTACAGGCGTCCGTATCGCTGCCGGATGGCGCGCTTCACACCGGCCAGGAGGTCGAGCATGAGGCGGTCGTCCGCGTCGGCGCGCCGCTGACGATGCAGGCGGTCGTGGCCCAGCGCTCCGAGCGGCAGGGTTTCGTGATCACCGTCGTCGAGATCGTCGTCGAGCAGGACCGCGTGCCCGCGCTGCGCGCCCGCACGACGATCATGGCGCCCGCCGGAGGCGGTGCATGACCGACGGCAGCTCCCTCACGCGCGAGATCACGCAGGGGCGGATCGACGCCTACGCCGAGGCGTCCGGCGACCACAACCCCATCCACGTCGACCCCGCCTTCGCCGCCACGACGCCGTTCGGCGGCCCGATCGCCCACGGCATGCTCGTGCTCGCCCTCATCGGCGAAGTGATGTATCGCGACCACGGCGATGCGTGGAGTGCCGGCGGCCGCCTCAAAGTCCGCTTCAAGGCGCCAACACGTCCGGGTGCGCGCGTCACGGCGTCGGCGATATTCGTCCGTGAAACCGACGGCGCACGCGAGTACGCTGTGCAGTGCGCCGACGACGCCGGCGAGGTGCTCATCGAGGGCCGGGCGAGCGTCCCGGCGGCCGCACGCCCATGAGCGACGCCAACCTCGAGCCGCCTCCCCGTCTCTGCTACGCCTGCGGCAGCGCCAACGAGCACGGCCTGCACATGGCCTTCCGTCGGGAGGGCGACCGCACCGTCTGCGACTACGAGCCGCAGCCGTTCGAGCAGGGCTACCCTGGCCGCATGCACGGCGGCGTCGTCTCCGCCATGCTCGATGAGGCGATGGGCTGGGCCGTCTACCATGCGCGCGAGTGGGGCGCGACGGCGCGTCTCACGGTGCGCTACCGTAAGCCCGTGCCGCTCGACGAGCGACTCCGCGTCGAAGCGTGGGTCGTCCGCAACCGCCTGCGCCTGATCGAGCTGCGGGCCGAGCTGCGCGACGCGCGCGGCGCACTGCTCGCCGAAGGTGAGGGCACGTTCATGAAGCTCGACCGCTCGACCGCCAGCGAACTGTCCGACCTGGCGCGTCAGGTCGGACGCAGCGACGCGCCGGAGGTGATCGCGTGACTGCGCTCGTCGAGCCTCAGTGGCTCCAGGAGCGCCTCGGCGACCCCCGTGTCGTTGTCGTCGAGGCCAGCATTGACAGGGCGACGTACGAGGCGGCGCACATCCCCGGCGCCCGTTGGGTTGACCACTTCGCTGACCTCCTGCGCAACGGCGACGAGTCGTCAGGAGAGGTGCTGACGCCAGAGCAGTTCGCCACGTTGATGTCGCGCCTCGGCATCGCGCCACAGACGACGGTCGTCTGGTACGGCGACCGCCACAACTCCTACGCCATCCGCGGCCTCTGGACGATGGACTTCTATCAGCACCCCGGCGAGGTGTACGTGCTGGCCGGCGGCCGCGAGCGCTGGGCCGCGGAGGGCCGCCCGCTGACCGCCGAACCGTCGCGCATCGCCTCGGCGCACTACGCGGTGCCCGTCGCCTGGTCCGACACGGACCGCGCGACGTGGCAGGAAGTGCGCGCGGCGATCAACGCGCCCGATGCCGTGATCCTTGACGTGCGCTCCGAAGACGAGTGGACGGGCCGCTCCGTCCGAGCCGCGCGCGGCGGCCACATCCCCTCCGCCGTCCACATCGAGTGGACCGAGGCCGCCGCCGGCGACAACGTCCTCAAGCCAGAGGAGGAGCTCCGGGCGATGTACGAGGCGGCGGGCGTCACGCCGGACAAGCGCGTCATCGCCCACTGCCAGCTCGGGATCCGCGCCGCCCATACCTGGTTCGTCCTCAAGCACGTCCTCGGCTATCCGGACGTGAAGAACTACGACGGCTCCTGGCAGGAATGGGGCAACCGCCCGGATCTACCCGTCGAGTCGTAACGGCTGCGACCGGCCCGCTCTCGTTTGTGCTTCGGTTGAACCGGAGACCTTTCACGAAACGACAACGAGCGCGGGCCGTTGGATTCGCCTCGGCTGCCCGATATCATGCCGCGCGTCGCGCCGAATCGCGCGGCCCGCATCTGCCTGCCCGTTGACGCGAGGGACGCGTGATCAACCCGCTGACGCTCCTGCTCGGCCTCTTTTCCCACGACATCGGCATCGACCTCGGCACCGCCAACACGCTGGTCATGGTCAAGGGCCGCGGCATCGTCATCGATGAGCCCTCCGTCGTCGCCATCGACCGCACCTCGAAGAAGATCCTCGCGATCGGCGCCGAGGCGAAGCGCATGGTCGGCCGCACGCCCTCGAGCATCGTCGCCGTCCGGCCCCTCAAGGACGGTGTCATCTCCGACTTCGAGGTGACCGAACGCATGCTCCAGTACTTCATCCGCTCCGTGCACGACCGCTTCGGCTTTGGCATTCCGCGCCCCCGCGTCGTCATCGGCATCCCGTCGGGCGTGACCGAAGTCGAGAAGCGCGCCGTCCACGATGCCGCGCTCAACGCGGGCGCGCGCGCCGCCTACCTCGTCGAGGAGCCGATGGCCGCGGCGATCGGCGCCGGCCTGCCGATCATGGAGCCGAACGGCTGCATGATCGTCGATATCGGCGGCGGCACGACCGAGGTCGCCGTCATCGCGCTCGGCGGCGTCGTCGTCAGCACCTCGATCCGCACAGCCGGCGATGAGATGGACCAGGAGATCATGGCGTACGCACGCCAGGTACATAACATGCTCATCGGCGAGCGTACGGCAGAAGAGATCAAGATCGAGGCCGGCTCCGCCTTCCCGATGGAAGAAGAAACGACGGTCGAGCTGCGCGGCCGCGACCTCGCGACCGGCCTCCCGAAGTCCGTCGAGGTCAGCACCGTCGAGATCCGCGATGCGCTTTCCGGCAGCATCAACGCCGTCATCGACGCCGTCCGCCAGACGATCGAGATCACGCCGCCTGAGCTCGTCGCCGACCTGATGTACCGCGGCATTGCCCTCGCCGGCGGCGGTGCCATGCTGCGCGGCCTCGACCGGCGGCTTGCGCAGGAGACACGCTTTCCCGTCTATGTCGCCGAGGACCCGTTGCTCTGTGTCGTCAAGGGCACCGGCGAGGTGCTGGAGGAGGCGAAGATGCTGCAAAAGGTGCAGTCCCAGCTCGCCACGCGCAAGCCGCCTGCCACTAGTGGCATCCGCCGCCGCTGAGCCCCTGTCCTATCGCGCCGCGCTGAAGTCGACGTTCGCGACGATCGCGTACCAGACGGCCGCCGCCAGGCGGTCGCCGCCGGCGCGGGTGACGTGAATGCCGTCCGGCTCGCGCGCGAGCTCGCGGTCACCCCTGGTGTCGGGCAGGTAGGCTGCGTACCGCCCGTCGCCGTCGCCGAGCACCGCGCGCGCGTCGATGTACACCACATCCGGCCGCAGCGCCGCCTGCCAGCGGACGACCGCGTCGATGTCGGCCATTCGCGCGTCGAAGTCGCTGTTCCGCATCGGCGGCAGGCCGATCCAGATGAGCATCCGCCCGGGCCGTCGCACCTGGTCCATCAGCGCCGCCACGCGTCGCCCGTACTCGGCACGCCAGCCGTCGGTCTGCGGCTGCAACACGCGCCCGTCCGCCGTCATGATCCCCTGCGAGTCGTTTGCGCCGAACGTCACGATCACCACGTCCGGGTCGAACGTCGCGAGCACGCGCGCGAACTCCGCCGGCCAGTCGAAGTAGTCGGGCCGCGTCAGCCCCGTCGCGATCCGTGCGTCGACGCGCGCATCGACGACGCCGGTATCCGCCGCCGTGCGCGCGATCGACTCGCTGACGATCTCGGCGAGCGAATCGCCGCCCGCCCACAGCCGCAGCGGCCGCTCGCGTGTCGGCGGTGTCACCGTCGGCCGCCGCGTCGGCGTTGCTTCCGGCGCCGCCGTCGGATCCGGTGCCACCGTCGCGGCGGCCACGGCGGCCGCCGGCGACCGCTGCGGCTCGTCGTCGACGAGCCCGCCGAGCCATGCCCGCGGCCGATCGAGCCGCGTCGTCGCTGCCACGGCCTCGAAGGGCCGCCACGCCGCGAGCCAACGGTGGCGGTCGGCCCCGAACGGCTTCGTCTCCGCGCCGTGCACGAGGCTGCGCGATGTCAGCGTCGCAGCGAGCGCGAGCGTGAGCACCGTCAGCGCGACGACCTGCCACGCGGGCAACAGGCGCATGCCCCGCGCGTCCCGGTCGCGCCGACGCCGCGTCAGATTGATGCGGCGCATTCGCGCTCCTTCGACGAGGCCAGCGACGGACATCCGTATGTTGCCGAGCATCGCCGCCTCACCTCAGAACCGGAAGTAGATGAACGGCGACACACCCGTCGGCCGCAGCGCATCGATCGCGACGAACGCCAGCGCGAACGCCGCTGCCTGCACCAGCGGCTGCAGCTGCGAAAAGCGGACGAGCGCCATCTCAGGCAGCCGCTTCGGCGCGAACTGCAACACCATCATGCCGGCGATCACGCCGACGACGAGTGGCGACACGAGTGGCGCCGGCCCCCACGCCATGCCGGCACGCGCCAGCAGTTGCCACGCGTCGCCGATCGACTCCGCGCGGAAGAAGACCCACGCCAGGCAGACGACGTGGAACGTCACCGCCCAGCGCGCCGCCTCGACCCAGCCGGACGTCTGTGCGGTGGCCGCCCTGCCGCGCCAGATGAGCCGTTCGGCGACGAGCCCCACGCCGTGGATCGCGCCCCAGGCGACAAACGTCCACGCCGCGCCGTGCCACAGGCCACCGAGCACCATCGTGATCAGCAGGTTGCGGGCCGTGAAGGTGACGTTCCCGCGCGAGCCGCCGAGCGGGATGTAGAGGTAGTCGCGCAGCCAGCGCGATAACGTCATGTGCCAGCGCCGCCAGAAGTCCTGCAGCGAGCGCGCCCGGTACGGGTGGTCGAAGTTCTGCGGGAAGCGGAAGCCGAGCAGCAGCGCGCAGCCGATCGCGATGTCCGTATAGCCGCTGAAGTCGGCGAAGATCTGCACGGCGTAGGCATACGTCGCGACGACAATCTCGAGCGAGCTGTGCTGCGACGGCACGCCAAACACCGGGTCGACGATCTCGCGCGCGAGGAACGACGAGATCACGAGCTTCTTGAACAGGCCGCTCATGATCAGCACCGCCGCCTCGGTGGCGGGGATGGCGCTCGCGTTCGCGGGACGCGAGAGCTGCGGCGCGAACTCCGACGCCCGCACGATCGGGCCCGCCACGAGGTGCGGGAAGAACGAGAGGTAGACCGCGAAGTCGAGCGGGCGCATCGGCCGCACGGCGCCGCGCGAGATGTCGACCAGGTAGGAGATCGCCTGGAACGTAAAGAACGAGATGCCGATCGGCAGCGTGATCTGCAGCAGCGGCAGCGGCATGCCAAGGCCGATGTCGTTCAGCGTGTTGTCGAGCGACGTCGCGAAGAAGCCGTAGTACTTGAACCAGCCGAGCACCGCGAGGTTCATCGCCACCCCGGCGCCGACCGCCCACGGCGTCCAGCGCGTGCGCTCGCGTACGGTCGGCGGCACCGCTCGCAACACCGGCGCCGCGCGGGCCACCGTGCGCGCCCCCGCGACGGCCGCCAGCTGCAGGCCGGAGTCCTCTTCTTCGACCGCCCGCGTCCGCACGGCGAGCGTGCGGTCAATCAGGCGGCCGAAGGCATAGTTGCCGGCCGTAGACGCGGCGAGGAGGAGGACGAAGCGGGCGTCCCACCAGCCGTAGAAGGTCCAGCTGGCGGCGATGACGAACAGCCGCCACAGGACATAACGGCCACGCAGCAGCCAGCTCAGCCCGAGGACGACTGTGAAGAAGACCGCGAAGTCTACGGTCGGGAAGAGCATCAGCCGGCTCCTTCCGTCGAAGCTACTGACGCAAGCATGGCAATGCGGGGCGGCCGCGAGCGACGTCGTGCGGATCGCCTCCGGCCCATGCTAGCTGCATCCTGCGAAGCTGAGCGCGGTGGGGGTCGGCGCCCCGGGTGGATGTCCCTGCGCCGTGTGTCCGAATGTACCGCACCTGGAGGCACGAGCGCTAGTACACGTGATCCGATTGACGTAAGCGAAGGGCGGTGCGCCACGCCGCGATTGTCGATCGGGCGGCTGGCGGTTGCCGGACGGCTCGCCGACGCGCTGTCGGCGGATCGCTGACGCCCGCCGCGTCGCGTGGCGTGGCGTATGAAAACCCCTGAGAGGGCTATCGCTCCCGGCGCAGCCAGACGGTGAACGGCCCGTAGCGCCAGAGCATCTCCCCCTCGTCCGTCAGCTCGCGCGTCACGAGCGGCGCGACGCCGTCGCGGATGCCGCCGGGGAAGAGCTCGAGCCGCCCCTCGTGAAAGCGCGCCGCAACGCGGATGCGGGTCTTCAGGTCCGCCTCCAGCACGTCGTCGACGCCGTGCTCGAGCACGCCGTCGGCGCGCATGTCGTGGATGATGCGCCCACCGGTGATGACGACGCGGTCGCCGCACTGCTCGATGCGCTCGACGTGCCGGGCAATGGGATGGTCGCGCATCTCCTTGCCGCCCTGCTCCGCGCGGTACGCCCTCCAGGTGCCGCGCAGGTCGGGCGCTCCCGGCGCGAGCGGCTCGCTGCAACCCGCCAGCACCGGCGCCGGCATCTCGCCGTGCCAGCCATCCGGCGGCGTGTGTGCGACGGGTATCTCGCTCGCGTTCACTGCGCGGTCATCCGTGTAGCGCCACCATCGACGAGCGGTCCGCGATCGCCAGGCCCGCGCGCGCGAGCGCCATCGCCTGCGCCCCCGTCGCCTCGAACCCCTCGCCGACGGTGCCGCCTTCGAGGAAGCGCGCGTAGATGCCCTCGACGATGACGGCGAGCTTGAAGTGCGCGAGCACGACGTAGAAGTCGAGATTGCTGAGGTCGCGGCCGCTCTTCTCGGCGTAGCGGGCGATCGCCTCCCGCCGCGGCAGGAAGCCGGGCAGCGCGCTCACCGAGTTGCTGGCGATGCCTGTCTGTGACGGCGCCTCCGGGTCGGCCCAGTACATCACCTGCTGGCCGACGTCGGCGAGCGGGTCGCCGAGCGTCGCCATCTCCCAGTCGAGCACAGCCGCGATGTGGCCGTCGTCGTCGAGGATGGCGTTGTCGAGCCGGTAGTCGCCGTGGACGATGCTGAAGTCGTCGCGCTCTGGCGGGATCGCGCGTTCGAGCCGCCGGCCCAGCTCCTCGAATTCCGGCCGGTCGCCCGTCGCGTTCTGGGCGATCTGCCCCATGAAGCGCCGTACCTGGCGCTCGATGAAGCCCTTCGGCTTGCCGAAGTCGCCGAGCCCCACGCTCGCCGGCTCGATCGCGTGCAGCTCGACCAGCGTGTCGATCAACTCCTCGCCGATGCGCCGCCGCTCGCCCTCCGGGAACTTCTTCGCGAAGGCCTGCGGGTCGGCCGGCACCATGCCGTCGACGAACGACATGATGTAGAACTGCGCGCCGATGACCTGCGGGTCCTCACACAGCGCGATGGCATGCGGCACCGGCACCTTCGTCGGCTCGAGCGCCGAGATCACGCGGAACTCGCGCTTCATGTCGTGCGCCGTCGGCAGCACGTGCGACAGCGGCGGCCGCCGCAGCACCCAGGCCTTGCCATCGGCCTCGAGCCGATACGTGATGTTCGAACGCCCGTGGCCGATCACCTTCGCCCGCAGGTCGCTCACCGGCTCGACGTGCTCGCTGAACCACGGCACCAGCCGCTCGAAGTTGATCCCGGGGACGCTCTCGCCCATACACAACCCTCACGCGCCAGCGCGTCCCCGCCCGTGACCGAGCGCCGGAGGCCGGCTACACTGCACTGCCGCAACGGCCGCACACAGACGGAGGACGACCACCATGGCCATTGACTTCACCCTCTCCCCCGAGGTCCAGGATGTACGCCAGCGCGTGCGTCGCTTCATGGACGAGGAGGTGCGGCCGACAGAGGAGAAGCTACGCGACCGCGAGGCCGACCGCAACGCGTACGTCTCGGCGATCGCCGGGCTGCGCCAGCGCGCACGGGACCTTGGCCTCTGGAATCCCCACCTGCCACCGGAGTGGGGCGGCATGGGCCTCGGGCCGGTCGCCATGGCGTTCGTGTCCGCCGAGGCGGGCCGCACCGGCATCGGTCCCTACGTCCTCAACGCGCAGGCGCCCGATGAGGGCAACATGCACACGCTCTTGCATGCGGCGAACCCGCAGCAGAAAGAGAAGTACCTGCGCCCGCTTGCCGAGGGCCGCTCGCGTTCCTGCTTCGCCATGACCGAGCCGGAGGTCTCCGGCTCCGACCCGACGCTGATCCAGACGACCGCCGTCAAGGATGGCGATGACTGGGTGATCAACGGCCACAAGTGGTTCATCTCCGGCGCCAAAGGCGCGAAGTTCGCCATCCTCATCGCCCGCACCGACCCCGACGCCGACCCGCCCCAGGCGCGCAACTCCGCCTTCCTCGTCGACCTCCCGGCGCCCGGCTGGGAGATCGTCCGCGACATCGACACGATGCACGGCCAGGGCAACCATTGCGAGATCCGCATCACCAACCTGCGCGTGCCGGCGGAGAACATGCTCGGCGAGCGCGGTCACGGCCACCTGCTCGGCCAGTACCGCCTCGGCCCGGCGCGCCTCGCCCACTGCATGCGCTGGATCGGCAACGCCGAGGTCGCGCTCGAGATGATGGTCGACCGCGCGAACAAGCGCTTCACCCACGGCTCGCTGCTCGCCGACAAGCAGGCGATCCAGTGGATGATCAGCGAGTCCGTGATGGAGCTCTACACGTCGAAGCTGATGGTGCTCCACGGCGCCTACCTGATCGAGAACGGCATGCCGTTCCGGCACGAGGTGGCGATGGCGAAGGTGCAGGTCGCCAACACGCTCTGGCGCGTGCTCGACCGCGCGATCCAGGTGCACGGCGCGCTCGGCTACTCCGCCGATACGCCGCTCGAGCGCATGATGCGCAACGCCCGTTCCGCCCGTCTCGTCGACGGCGCCGACGAGGTGCACATGCAGACGGTGGCGAAGAACACGATCCAGTGGTTCAAGGAGGACGGCCACACCCGCCGCGCGACGGGCGACCTGCTGTAGTCGGTTCGCCCCCAGCCCGAGCGGCCGACGCTTGGGCGCTGGCCGCATCGCTCGGCCGAGGGCCGAAAGCAACGATGTCAACCCCGCGGCACCGGGCGCAAACCTGCTCGGTGCCCTCGCGGCTCGGAGATTGACGCGGGACTCAGTCAACGTTCACGACGACGTTGTCGCCGCCGCGCGCCACGACCGACACCACGCGCTCGTCGCCGACGTTCACCTCCTGGTGCACGACGCCCGCTGGCACGTAGATGAAGTCGCCGGGCCCCGCCTCCGCCCTGTGCTCGAGCTTGTCCCCCCAGCGCATCGTCAGCTGGCCGCTGATGATGTAGATCGCGCTCTCGACATCGCCGTGGTGGTGCGCTGCCGACGTGAACCCGGGCTCGCAGACCACCTCGCCCATCCAGATGCCGCCCGCCCCGCAGGTCGATGGCGCCACGCCCGCGACGCGCGTCATCCCCGGCGTCTGCGCCGTCCCCGCATCGCGCTAGCTGGCGCGGATGACCCGCAGGTCCGCCATCACAGCTCCTTCTCCAGCTCGACCATGTGCCAGTCGAGCAGGGCGCCCCAGTCCTGCCCCCCGTTCCACTCCTGCCCGACGTGCTCGGTGACGACGCGGTAGCCGCGCCGCTCGTAGTACGGCACCAGCCCCGCCTCCTTCACCGACTCGATGCGCATCCGCCGCCGGCCCGCCTCGTGCGCCAGCCGCTCCGCCTCCGCGATCAGCAGCGAGCCGATGCCCTCGCCGTGCAGCGCGACATCGACCGCGAGCAGCCCGAAATGCGCCGGTTCGCCCGACACATCGACGTGCACGCAACCGACGACGCGCCCGTCGCGCTCGGCGACGACCAGCCGCTCGCGGTCATCCGCGAGCGCCGTCCGGTGCGTGCGCTTGCCGGAAAAGACGTGGCCCTCGGTCTTCGCGTAGGCGGTGTTGACGAGCTCGGCGAGCCCGGCGAGGTCGGCCTCGCGCGCGCCGCGGACGGTCGTCGTGCCAGCGTCGGTCTCGAAGGTCCGCGAGGTCACGGCGAGCCGCCGCCTACAGCTCCGCGTGCTTCGAACGCGCGCTGTGGCACTGCAGGTTCACCGCCACCGGCAGCGACGTGATGTGCGTCGGGTACGTCTCGATATGCACCGCCATCGCCGTATTCACGCCGCCGACCGCCTGCGGACCGACGCCCAGCGCGTTCACCTTCCGCAGCAGCTCCTCCTCGAACTCCGCTACCTCCGGGTCCGGCGAGTGCGCGCCCACCGGCCGCACGATCGCCTTCTTCGCGAGCAACATCGCGTACTCAGACGAGCCGCCGACGCCCACGCCGACGACGAGCGGCGGGCAGGGATTGCCGCCCGACTCCTCGATCGTCTGCAGCACGAACTCCGTGATGCCTTCCTTGCCGCGTGAGGGCAGCATGATCTGGAAGCGGCTCATGTTCTCACAGCCGCCGCCCTTCGGCACGACCGTGATCCCCAGCTTGTCCCCGGGCACGATCTCGGTGTGGATGACGGCCGGCGTGTTGTCCTTCGTGTTCACGCGCGTCGAGAACGGGTGGTCGACGATGGACGCCCGCAGGTAGCCCTCGGTGTAGCCCTTCGACACGCCCCTGTTGATCGCGTCGCGCAGCGAGCCGCCGACGATGTGCACATCCTGGCCGACATCGACCATCACAACCGTCGTGCCGGTGTCCTGGCAGAGCGGGATCATCTCCCGCCTCGCAACTTCCGCGTTCTCGAGGATCTCGATCAGCACCTGCTTGCCGAGGGGCGAGCGCTCGGTCTGTTCGGCCCGCCGCAGCCCCGCCATCACGTCGTCCGGCAGCACGTGCGTGGCCGTCTGGCACAGCTCCGCCACCGCCTTCGTGATCTCGTCGACGTGTATCTCCCGCACGCGTGTTGCCGTATCGGTAGTCATCTCAACCCTGCTTCCCGTGAACGTGACCCGCGCCGTTCAGCCACGCGGACCGCTCCGTCGCTAGAGGAGCGCGACCAGTTCCTTCGTCGCCGCGGCCGCCTTCTGCACCTTCTGGAGCTCGTCGTCCGCAAGCGGCATCTCGTGCGTGCGGACGAGCCCGCCCGCCCCCAGCTCGCAGATGACGCCGCAGACGACGCCGTCGATGCCGTACTCGCCCCGCAAGTGTACCGCGCAGGGGATCAGCCGATGCTGGTCGAGCAGTACCGCCTCCACCATCTCCAGCGTCGCCGCCGACGGCGCGTAGTACGCGCTCGACACCTTCATCAGCTCGCCGATCTCCGCGCCGCCGCGCATCGTCCGCGCGACGATCGCGTCGATCTTCTCCTGCGAGAGCAGCGACGTGAGCGGCAGCCCGCCGATCCGCGCCTGCGAGACCACCGGCACCATCGTCGTGTCGGTGTGGCCGCCGAGCACGTAGGCGTGCACGTCGCGTACCGAGACGCCCGTCTCCATCGCCAGGAAGGCGCGGAAGCGCGCCGTGTCGAGCGCGCCGCCCTGCCCGAGCACCCGCTCGCGCGGGAACCCCGACGCTTGTAGCGCCACGTGCACCATCGCGTCCATCGGGTTCGAGAAGATGATGATGACGGCGTCCGGCGAGGCCTTCGCCGCCGCCTCGGCCTTCGCCCGCACGATGTCGGCGTTGCCCTTGAGCAGGTCCTCACGACTCATGCCGGGCTTGCGCGGTGCGCCCGCCGTAATCACGACCACGTCCGACCCCGCCGTGTCCTCCCAGCCATCCGTCGCCGTGATCGTCGCGTCGAAGCCGAGCCACGATGCCGCCTGCTGCTCGTCGAGCGCCTTGCCGTGGTGCAGTGTCCCGGCGAACTGCGGGTCGTCCTGGATCACGACGTCAGCCACGCCGCGCTCGACGATCCGCTGCGCGATCGCCCCGCCTGTCATGCCGCCGCCGACGACGGTCACCTTCTTCCTGCCTGCCATGCGTCTCCCTCCTGCGCCCGCCGCCGGCGGGCAACGAAAAGGCCCGGCGAGCGGGCCCTCATCACTGCGTCGAGGACGCCCGCGCGGCGCGCGGACACCTCAGTATATCGGTGCCCCGGTTACCCGGAAGCGGTGTCCGGAGGCTAGGCTTCGCGTATGGACGACCCCGCCTGGTACGCCGCCCTGCGCGAGAAGCGCCTCATCGCCGGCACGCCCCGTGACGTCACCGCCATCTGCTACGACAGCCGCCGCGTGACGCCCGGCGCGCTCTTCGTCGCCATGCGCGGCCTCGCCGCCGATGGCCATGACTTCATCGCCGAGGCCCTCGAGCGCGGGGCGGCGGCCGTCATCGTCGACGAGGCGCGCCGCGACGCCTGGGCATCGCGCCTCCGTGCCGGCGTCGCCTTTGTCGCCGTCCCGGACCCACGCGCCGCGCTCGCGCACGCCGCCGCCGGCTTCCACGGCC
>Ga0073934_10007833_pt1 | contig 14574 bp, 14 predicted proteins | sample LarsenN4metaG_FD_76834 | JGI IMG/M metagenome (GOLD analysis project Ga0073934, IMG submission 76834) | Hot spring sediment bacterial and archeal communities from British Columbia, Canada, to study Microbial Dark Matter (Phase II) - Larsen... ...
TCCCCGTCGTCGCGCGCCTCGACGTCCTCGTCCATCCGGCGCGCCGCGACCCGTTCCCGCTGGCGCTCCTCGAGGCGATGGCGCTCGCGCGGCCGATCGTCGCGAGCGCGGTCGGCGGCGTGCCCGAGATGCTGGTCGACGGCGAGAGCGGCCGGCTGGTCCCGCCGGACGACGCGCCGGCGCTCGCGGCGGCGGTGCGCGGCCTGCTCGCCGACCCGGCGGGGCGGGCGCGGCTCGGCGCCGCCGCGCACGCGCGGCTCGTCGGACGCTTCTCGCTCGCCGGCTTCGCCGCCGCGATGTTCGGCGCGTTCGACGAGGCGGTGACCGACTTCCGGGCGGGGGCGGGCCGGCGATGACGCCCGAGGTCTCGGTCGTCGTCCCGACGTGGAACCGCGCCCACCTCCTCGGCGCGAGCCTCGCGAGCCTCCTCGCGCAGGACGGGCCGGCGTTCGAGGTGGTCGTCGTCGACGACGGCTCGACCGACGACACGGTCGCGCGCGTCCGGGCGCTCGGCGACCCGCGCGTCCGCCTCGTCGTGCGCCCGCACGAGGGCATCGCGGCGGCCCGGAACGCGGGCGTCGCCGCCGCCGCGGCGCCGTACGTCGCCTTCCACGACTCGGACGATGCGGCGCTGCCCGGCCGGCTGCGGGTGCCGGTGGCGCACCTCCGCGCGCACCCGGACGTCGACTTCGTCCTCCAGAACGGCCGCCTGCTGCCGCCCGACGACGACCCCCGCGCCGGCGAGCGCCCGTGGATCGCCCCCGACGTGGCCGCCCGCCTCGCGGCGCGGCCCCTCGGGTGGGCGGAGGTCTTCCGCTGGAACCTCGGCCAGCTCCAGGGTGCCTGCTTCACGCGCCGGGCGCTGGACGCGGCCGGGCCGTTCGACACGTGGCTCGCGATCCTCGACGACCTCGACCTCGTCCTGCGGGTCGCGGTCCGCTTCCGCGGCGCGTTCCTCGACGTGCCGGCGTTCGCGTACCGGCGGCACGCCGCCGGCGTCGCACGCGACCGGACGCGCGTCCGCGAGGAGGCGATCGCGGTGGCGGAGAAGCTCGCGCGCGAGCATCCCGGCGCCGTCGCGTCGCTCGGGCCGGGCGTCTTCGCGCGCCGCCAGGCGCGGCGCTGGGCGCGGCTCGCCGCCGACCGGGCGCGCGCGGGCGACGCCGCCGGCGCGCGCGCCGCGCTGGCCGCCGCGCGCGCGCTCCGGCCGGCGCACCTCGGCTACCGGCTCCGCGCGCTCTGGCTGGCGCTGCGGTGAGCGGCATGCGGATCGCGTTCATGCATCGCCGCCTCACCGGAGGCGGGACGGAAGGCGACCTCCGGCGGGTGGCGGCCGGGCTCGCCGCGCGCGGGCACGAGGTCCACGTCTTCGTCGCGCGCGCGGACGCGGCGGTGCCCGGCGTCCGGGTGCGGCGCGTGCCGATCGTGCGCGCCGGCCGCCTCGCCCGGCTCGTCTCCTTCGCGTGGCTCGCGCCGCGCGCGGTCGCGCGCGAGCGGTTCGACGTCGTGGTGGGGTTCGGCCGGACCGCGCGGCAGGACGTCGTCCGCGTCGGCGGCGGCACCCACCGGAGCTACCTCGCCCGCATGGAGGCCGCCGGGCTCCGGTCCGCGGCCCGCGGTCCGTACCATCGCGCGATCCTCGCGCTCGAGCGCCGGGCGTTCGCACCCGGGGGCGCGGCGCGCGTGCTCGCCGTGTCGCGCCGCGTGGCCGACGAGGTAGCGGCCGACTACGGGGTGCCGCCGGCGCGGATCGCGGTCGTCTACAACGGCGTCGACCTGGCGCGCTTCGACCCGGCGCGGCGGGCGGCGCTCGGCCCGCCGCTGCGCGCGGCGCTCGGCGTGCCGCCGGACGCGCCGCTCTGCGCGGCGGTCGGCACCGGCTTCCTCCGCAAGGGGTTCGATCTCCTGCTCGACCTCTGGCGCGGGGGGCCGCCGTCCGGGGCGGTGCTGCTGCTCGTCGGCGACGACGAGCGTCTGGCCGCGTGGCGGCGGCAGGCCGCGGCCCTCGGCGGGCGCGCCGTCGTCGCGGGACCGCGCGCCGACGTCGAGGCCGTGCTCGCGGCGGCCGACGTCGTGTGCGCGCCGTCGCGCCAGGAGGCCTTCGGCAACGTGGTCCTCGAGGCGTGCGCAGCGGGGGTTCCGCCGGTGGTGAGCGCGCACGCCGGGGCCGCCGAGCTGCTCGCCGGCACGCCGCTCGCGGCGCTCGTGGTCGCGGACCCGACGGACCCCGGCGCGCTCGGCGGGGCGCTCGCGCGCGCGCTCGGCGCCGAGCGCGCCGCGTTCCGCCGGGCGGCGCGTGCGCTCGCCGAGGCGCACCCGTGGGACGGCCACCTCGCCCGGGTCGAGGCGCTCCTCGCCGCGGTCGCGGCGGAGGGCTCGCGTGCCGCGTGAGCGCCCTGCCGACCTCCGCCTCGCGCCGGGCCTGACGCTCGACGCGCTCGGCATCCCGGACGCCGACCCCGACCGCCTCCTCACCGATCCGGCGTGCGTCGTCGTGAAGCTCCAGCGGAAGGTGCTCGTGGGCCGGATCGGGACGCCGGTCGGGACGGTGTGGGTGAAGCGCTACAACGTGTTCGCGCCGCGCGTGGCGCTCGCCGGCGCGTTCACGCGGTCGCCGGCGGCGCGTGCCTGGGACGCCGCGGCGCGCCTCGCGGCGCTCGGCTTCGCGACCGCCGAGCCGCTCGTCGCGGTCGAGTTCCGCCGCGCGGGGCTCCGGATGCGGAGCTTCCTCGTCACCCGCCACGTCGCCGGCGCCGTCCCGGCCGACGCGCGGTGGGCCGCGCACGCCGCCGAACGGGACCCGCGGCGCCGGCGCGCCGCGCGCGCGGCGCTCGCGGCCGCGCTCGGCGACCTCTTCCGCCGGCTGCACGCGGCCGGCGTCTACCATCCCGACCTGAAGGACGCGAACATCCTCGTGACCGGCGACGCCGAGCGGCCGGCGTGCGTCCTCCTCGACCTCGAGGCGGTGCGCTTCGGGCCGGTCGGCGCGCGGCGGCGGGTGAAGAACGTCGTCCAGCTCGCCCGGACGCTCGGCCGGCGGGTGGGGCCCGCGGACCGCCTCCGCTTCCTCCGCGCGTACCTCGGACCCGCGCCGCGGGACGCCGTCGCGGCGTTCGGGCGCGCGGTCGCGACCGCCGCCGCCCGGAAGGACCGCGGGCGGGCGGCGGTGCCCGCCGGGCCCGCGCCGTCCGTCTCGGCGACGGTGATCTGCCAGGACGAGGAGGCCCGGATCGCGCGCTGCCTCGAGAGCGTCGCGTGGTGCGACGAGATCGTCGTCGTCGACGGCGGCTCGCACGACGGGACGGTCGGCATCGCGCGGCGGTTCACGGACAACGTGCTGGTCCACGCCTGGCCCGGGCATCGCGCGCAGAAGCAGTTCGCGCTCGACGCCGCGACCGGCGAATGGGTGCTCAACGTCGACGCCGACGAGTGCGTCACCGCCGACCTCGCCGTCGAGGTGCGCGCCGCGCTCCGCGGCGTGCCGCCGGACGTCCACGGCTTCGCCGTGCCGCGCCTCGTCTGCTACCTCGGCCGCTGGTGGTGGCGCGGCCCGCTCGGACCGCGGCGGGTCGTCCGGCTCGTCCGCCGCCGGGCGACCGTCTGGGGCGGACGCGACCCGCACGAGCGGGCGGAGGTCGCCGGCCGCATCGAGCGCCTCGCCTCGCCGCTCCTGCACTACACGTACGCCGACGTCGCGGACCACCTCCGCAGCGTGAACGCGCTCACCACCGTCGCGGCGGCGCGGCCGAACGGCGCCGCGGGCATCGGCGTCGGGCGGCTCGTCGTCGAGCCGGCGTGGCGCTTCCTCCGCGGCTGGGTCGTCCACCAGGGGTTCCGCGACGGGTTCCCCGGGCTCTTCGTCTGCGTCACCGCGGCGTTCTACACGTGGCTCCGCTGGGCGAAGGCCTGGGAGCGGCGCCGGACGGGCGCGCCGTAGGCCCTGCGCTTGACCCTCCGGCGACGCCTCCCTAAACCAGTCCGCACGTGCTGAACGCGCTCACGATCGACGTGGAGGAGCATTTCCAGGCGCACGCCTTCGCGTCGGCCGTCCCGCCGAGCACGTGGGACGCGCAGGAGAGCCGCGTCGTCGCGAGCACGCGCCGCCTGCTCGCGCTCCTCGCGGCGCACGGCGCGCGCGCCACGTTCTTCGTCCTCGGCTGGGTGGCGGACCGGCATCCCGCCCTCGTCCGCGACATCCTCGCGGCCGGGCACGAGATCGGGAGCCACGGCTACGCCCACGAGCTCGTCTACCGCCAGTCGCGCGACGAGTTCGCCGACGACCTCGCCCGCGCGTCCGCGGCGATCCGCCGCGCGCTCGGTCCGGCGGCGAACGGCGACGTCCTCCTCGGCTACCGGGCGCCGGCCTTCTCGGTCACCGACGACGCGCGCTGGGCGCTCGAGGTCGTACGGGCGCACGGCTTCCGCTACGACTCGAGCGTCGTCCCGGTGGTCGCCCGGGACGGCGCGATGAACGCGGCGCTCCGCGGCGGCAAGCGCCGCGGGCTCGCCGGCGTCGGCCGCTTCGCCGCGCGCCACGGGAGCGGGCTCTGGGAGATCCCGCCCAGCACGGTGACGCTCGGCGGGCGGAACTGGCCGGTCGCCGGCGGCGGCTACCTCCGGCTCCTGCCGCTCTTCGTCACGCGGAGCGCGATCCGCCGGATCAACGCCGAGGGCCACCCGGCGGTCGTCTACCTCCACCCGTGGGAGGTCGACGCCGAGCAGCCCGCCGTCGCCGGCGTCCCGGCGCTCGCGCGCTTCCGGCACGGCGTGAACCTCCACCGCACCGAGGGCCGGCTCCGCGGGCTCCTGGAGACGTTCCGCTTCGGCGCGATGCGGGACGTCTTCGCCGAGCAGCTTCGGCCGTAGTCGCGCATGGCGGCGGCGGGGGGCGGATCGACGGCGCTCGCCCGCGCGTCGGTCGTGATCGTCAACTGGAACGCCGGCACGGCGCTCGCGGCCTGTCTCGCGAGCGTCGCGGCGGCGCGGGCCGCCGGCGCGGAGGTCGTGCTGGTCGACAACGCCTCGACCGACGGCAGCGCCGCCGCCGCGCGCGCGGCGTACCCCGACGTCCGCGTCGTCGAGTCCGGGGCGAACCTCGGCTTCGGCGGCGGGGCGAACCGCGGCGCGGCGACGGCGCGCGGCGAGGTCCTCGTCTTCCTGAACCCCGACGCGCGGGCCCTCCCGGGGGCGATCGCGACGCTCGTCGACGCGCTCCTCGCGGTGCCCGGGGCGGGGATCGCGGGCGGCGGGCTCGTCGACCCGCGCGGCCGCTGGGCGCCGGCGTCCGCGCGCTTCGCGCCGGTGCCGCACCTCCTCCTCGACACGACCGTCGGGCGGCTCGGGACGCGGCTCTGGCGGACCCCGCGCGCCGTCGACTGGGTGTACGGCACGTTCATGGCGGTGCGGCGCGACCTCTTCCGGCAGCTCGGCGGCTTCGACCCGCGCTACTTCATGTACGGCGAGGACCTCGACCTCTGCTGGCGCGCCGCGCGGCTCGGCGCGCGAACGATCCTCGTCCCCGCGGCGCGCGCCGTCCACGGCGGGCACCTGAGCGCCGCGCAGCGCTTCGGCAGCACGCGGGACGCCGAGGTCGCCAGGGGCGAGATGCGCTTCTACGCCGTCCACGGCGGGCGGCGCGCGCTCGGGGCGTACCGCGCGCTCGCGGCGGGGAAGTTCGGCGCGAAGGCGCTCGTCGCCGGCGCCTTCCACCGGCGGCGCGCGGCGTCGTACGCGGCGGTCGTCCGCGCGTGCCTGGCGTTCGACCCCGCCCGGGAGGGCGCGTCCGGTGGCTGACGGCGCCGGCGTGGTGACGCTCGCGGTGCCGTGCCGGACCGACGAGCCCGCCCTCGCCCGGACGCTCGCCGCCGCGCTCGCCGCCTGGCGGCGGGCGGCCCGGCCCGAGGCGCTGGAGGTGCTCGTGTGCGTGAACGGCGCCGAGCCGGCGCCGGCGGTGGACGCCGTCCGCGCGTTCGCGGCGGCGGCCGGCGCCCGGGCCGCGGTGATCGACCTCGACGCGGCGGGCGCGCCGGCGCCGCCGCCCGCCGGGGGCATCGCGGTCGCCGCCCTCGTCACCCGCCGCGCGGGGAAGGCGATCGCGTGGAACGTCCTCCGGCGGCGGGCCCGCGGCGCGCGGGCGATCTTCGTCGACGCCGACGTGTCGTTCGCGCCCGACGCGCCGGCGCTCCTCCTCGCCGCGCTCGACGCGCGGCCCGACGCCGTGCTCGCCGCCGGGAAGACGACGTGCGCGCCGCGCGGCGGCGCGTTCGAGGCGATCATGGCCGCGCCGTACGGCGCCGACTTCCCGAACCTTTCGCCGCAGCTCTACGCCGCCGTCGTCGCCCGGCTGCCGGACGCGATGCCCGAGGACCTCATCGAGCCCGAGCGCTGGCTCGAGCTGACGGTCGGCGCGGACGGCATCGTCCGCGTGCCGGCCGCGTGGGTCGCCGTGCGCCTGCCGGCGACCCTCCGCGACTTCTTCCGTCAGCGGGTGCGGATCGAGATGGGGAAGGTGCAGATGGCCCGGCAGTACCCGGCGCTCCGCGGCCGGGGCACGCCGCAGCCGGGCGCGCGCGCCGCCCTGGCGCTCGGGGCGGCGGCCACGGGCCGGCTCGCGGTCTACCTCGCGCTCCGCTCGGTCGCGCACGCGATCGCGTGGTGGCGCTGGCGCCGCGGCCGGACCGCGGGCGTGTGGGTGCAGGCCGCCTCGACGAAGCGCTGGGACGCCGCCGCGCCGTGAAGGTCCTCTTCCTCGTCACGCGCTTCCCCACGCCGCCGTGGCGCGGCGACCAGGTGCGCGCCTACCATCACCTCCGCGTCCTCGCCGCGCGCCACGAGATCGTGTGCGGCGCGCTCCTGCCGGCGCCGCCCCCCGTGCCGCACCGCGCGGCGCTCGAGGCGCTGGGCGTCCGGGTGGAGGTGTTCCCGCTCGGCTGGCTCGGCGCCGCGCCCGCCCTCGGGCGTGCGCTCCTCGGCGACCGGCGGCCGTTCCAGACCCTCCTCTACCTCCGGCGTCGGACGCAGGCGCGGCTCGCGGCGCTCGTCGCCCGCGAGGGCTTCGACGTCGTGCACGCGCAGCTCGTGCGGACGCTCGGGTACCTGCCGGCGAGCGGCCGGCCGCCGGCGGTCGTGGACCTCATCGACGCGCTGTCGGCGAACTTCGCGCGCCGGGCGCGGACGGAGCGCGGCCCGCTCCGGCTCGTCGCGGGCTGGGAGGCGGCACGGCTCGGCGCCGCCGAGCGGGCGCTCGTCGACGGGGGCGCGCCGCTCCTGGTCGTCGCGGAGAGCGAACGCGTCGCGCTCGGCAGCCCGTGGAACGTGCGCGTCGTCCCGAACGGGGTCGACGTCGCCGCGTTCCCGTATCGCGAGGGGACGCGCGTGCCGGGACGCATCGTGTTCACGGGGAACCTCGGGTACTTCCCGAACGTCGACGCCGTCGGCTGGCTGGTCGACGACATCCTGCCGCGCGTGCGGCGCGAGGTGCCCGACGCCGAGCTCCGCATCGTCGGCGCCCGGCCGTCGCGCGCGGTGCGGCGGCTCGCGGCGCGGCCGGGCGTCACGCTCGCCGCCGAGGTGCCCGACATGGCGCCCGAGATCGCGGCCGGCGCCGTGGCGCTCGTGCCCCTCCGTGCCGGCTCGGGGCTCCAGAACAAGGTGATCGAGGCGATGGCGTGCGGCACCCCGGTCGTCGCCACGCCGCGGGCGGCCGGCGGGGTGCTCGCGCGCGCGGGCGAGCACCTGCTGGTCGCCGAGGACGCCGCGCGGCTCGCCGCCGCGACCGTGGAGCTGCTCCGGAATCCCGTCCGCGCGCGGCAGCTCGCGCGGGCGGCGCGGACGCTGGTCGAGCGGAGCTACCGGTGGGAGGACTCGGCGGCGGGCGTCGAGGCGGCCTGGCACGCGGCCCGCGACGCCGCCGGACCGGCGCCGCCTTGAACGGCAGGCGGCGTCTGGTATGTCGCGGACGTGTATCGTCGCGACCGCGGATGGCGTCTCCGCTGGGCGATCGTCCTGGCGGGCGATCTGCTCTTCGCGGCGTTCGCGTACCTGCTCGCGTTCTTCCTCCGCGAGCACGTTCCGCTCCCTCTCACGCAGTCGTACCTCCCCTCGCTCCGCTTCTTCGAGGTCCGGCACCACTGGATGACGCTCCTCGGGGCGCAGGTGGTGGTGCTCTACTTCCTCGGGCTCTACGAGGTGCGCGCGCTCGCGCGGCCGCGCGAGTTCCTCGGGCCGCTCGTCGCGGCGCCGAGCCTCCAGGCGCTGGCGCTCATCGCGGTCTACTTCTTCCGCCAGGACCTCATGTTCCCGCGCTCGATCCTCGTCGTGTTCGCGGGCTTGAACACGGTCTTCCTCCTCTTCTGGCGCACCGTCGCCCAGCCGCTCTTCGGGAAGCTCCCGCGCCGGCGCGTGCTCGTGGTCGGCACGAACGCCACCGCCGCCGAGGTGGTGGACACGATCCGCGCGCAGCGCTGGCTCGGGATGGACGTCGTCGGTGCCGTCGCGGGCGACGGCGCGGCGGTGAACGGCGCGCTCGGGAACGGCGTCCCGGTCCTCGGCCCGCGCGAGGAGCTGCCCGGCATCTGTGCGCGGCACGAGGTCGACGAGGTGATCATCGCGTCCGACCACTCGTGGCAGGACCGCCTCCTCGATACGCTCTCGCGCGTGGAGGGCATGCAGGCGCGCGTCTGCGTCGTGCCGTCGCCGTACGAGATCCTCATCGGCCGTCCCGAGCACCTCCGGCTGCACGACATCCCGCTCATCGAGGTGATCCGCGACCCGACGGCGGGCGGGGCGAGCCTCGCGAAGCGCCTCTTCGACGTCGGGCTCGCGGCGGTGCTGCTGGTCGCGACGCTCCCCGTGATGCTCGTCGTCGCCGGGGCGATCCGCGCGACGTCCCGCGGGCCGGTCCTGTACACGCAGCGCCGGGTGGGGCGGCACGGCGAGCCGTTCACGATGGTGAAGTTCCGCACGATGCACGTCGGGGCCGAGCGCGACACCGGGCCGGTGCTCGCCTCCGAGAACGATCCGCGGATCACCTGGCTCGGCCGCTGGCTCCGCGCCGCGCGCCTGGACGAGCTGCCGCAGCTCTGGAACGTGCTGCGCGGCGACATGAGCTTCGTCGGCCCGCGGCCCGAGCGGCCGGAGTTCGTCGAGCGCTTCGAGCGCGAGATCCAGGGCTACGCCGAGCGGTACAAGGTGCGCCCCGGGCTCACCGGCTACGCGCAGGTGAACGGCGAGTACCACACGTCGGCCACGACCAAGCTGAAGTACGACCTCGCGTACATCCACAACCGCTCGCTGTGGCTCGACGTGAAGATCATGTCGGAGACCGTCAAGGTCATGCTGACGCGACGGGGCGTTTGAGCGTGCCCGCGCCCGCGGGGCCGCCGGCGGCCGTCCGTCGCGCCGCCGACTGGCTCCTCGTCCTCACCGCGGCGTCGCTGCCGCTCTCGACCACCGGCATGCAGCTCGGCGCGGGGCTCCTCTTCGCGCTCGCGCTGGTCGGGGTGCCCCTCGGCTGGGGCGTCGCGCGGCGGACGCCGCTCGACGGCGCGCTCGCGATCTTCTTCGGGACGCTCGCCGTCTCGACGCTCGCGAGCCTGCGGCCGCTGGAGGCGGTCGGGTGGCAGCGGCCCTGGGTCGTGATCGGCTACTTCGCCGTGTTCTGGTGGCTCCGGGACGGGCGGCAGGCGGTCCGCGTCGTGCAGGTCGTCGTCGGGGCGGCGGCGCTGGTGGCGCTCTACGCGGCCGTGCAGCGGTTCGCGGGCCAGGACCTCTACCGCGCGCTCCTCGGCCGCGCGACGCAGGTGCGCGCCCGGGCGGCGGGCGCGTCGGGCTACGCGGTCGTCGGGTTCTTCCGGAGCTACCTGACGTTCGGGCACGCGATGGTGATCCCGCTCGCGTGGGCGGTGGCGCTGGCCCACCGCGGGCGGCGGATCGCGCTCGTCGCGGTGCCGCTGCTGGTCGTCGCGATCGTCTTCTCGACCGCCCGCGGGGCGTGGCTCGCCGCGGGTGCCGCCGTCCTCGCGTGCGAGGCGCTCGTCCTCCGCCGCGGCGTGCGCCCCGGACGTGCGGCGGCGGCGGCGCTCGTCGCGCTCGTCGTCGCGGCCGTCTTCTCGCCCGACCTCCGCGAGCACGCGCGGAGCATCGTCGACCCCGGCGGGATCAACGCCGGGCGGGTCGCGATCTACCGCGCGAACCTCGACATCGTCGCCGACCATCCGGTGCTCGGGCTGGGATTCGGTCGCTACCGCACCGCCGCCACGGCGTACTACGCGCGCCATCCGGCGGCGGACCGCCGATCGCACGCCCACAACACCTATCTCCAGATCGCGGCCGAGGCGGGGCTCGTCGGTCTCGCGGCGTTCGGCTTCTTGTTCGCGACCGTCCTCCTCCGCGGGCGGGACGCGCTCGGCGTCCGCGACGACGGCGGGGCCGCGGCGGCGGGCGCGTGGGCGGGCGTCGTCGGGTTCCTCGTCGGCGGGCTCACGCAGTACAACCTCGGCGACAACGAGGTGGCGCTCGGGACGTGGGTCGCGCTCGCCGTCCTCATGCGGCTCCGCGCGGAGGCGTGAGTGCGCGTCCTCCACGTCGACCCGGAGCGGCGCTTCGGCGGCGGCGAGGTGCAGGTGCTGGGGCTGGCGCGCGAGCTGGCCGCCCGGGGCGTGGGCGCGGCGCTCGCCGTCGACCCGCGGGGGAGGCTCGCCGGGATGGCGGCGGCGGCGGGCATCGAGACGATCGCGCTCCCGATCGCCCACCATCTCGACGTGCGGGCGGGGCTCCGGCTGCGGCGGCTCGCCCGCCGCTTCGACGCCGTACACTTCCACACCGCCCGCGCGCACGCCATGGCGCCGCTCTGCGCGCGCGCCGGCGCGCGTCTCGTCGTCACCCGGCGCATGGACTACGTGCCCGCGGGCGGGCCGTACGCGCGCTGGCTCTACAACCGCGCCGTCGACGTCGTGATCGCGATCTCGGAGGGCGTCCGGGCGGCGCTCCTCGCGGCGGGCGTGCGCGCCGAGCGGATCCGCGTGGTGCCGAGCGGCGTCGACCTCGGCCGCGTCGCGGCGCCGCCGGACGCCCGCCCGACGACCCGGGCGGCGTGGGGCGCGGCCGCGGACGAGGTCGTCGTGCTCGTGCCGGGCGCGCTCGAGCGGCGGAAGGGCCACGCCGTGCTGCTCGCCGCCGCCGCGCGGCTGCCGCCGTCCGGCCCGCCGGTCCGGTTCGTCTTCGCGGGGGCGGGGCGCGAGGAGGCCGCCCTCCGGCGGCTCGCCGGCCGGCTCGGCGGACGGGTGGCGTTCGTCGGCTTCCGGACCGACCTGGGCGCGATGCTCGCCGGTGCGGACGTCGTCGCGATGCCGTCGCTCCAGGAGGGCCTCGGGGTGGCCGCCCTGGAGGCGATGGCCGCGGGCCGCCCGGTCGTCGCGAGCCGGGTGGGCGGGCTCGGCGAGGCGGTCGTCGACGGCGAGACCGGGCTCCTCGTGCCGCCCGGGGAGCCGGCCGCGCTGGCGCGCGCGCTCGCCGAGCTCGCGGCCGACCCGGCGCGCCGCGCGCGGCTCGGCGCCGCCGGCCGGGCCCGCGTCCTCGCGCGCTACACGATGGCGCAGATGGCGGAAGGCACGCTCGCCTGCTACGGAGGGCCGCCATGCGCGTGAGCGGACGGCGGCGGGCGGAGGCGGCGCGGCTGGTGCGGCGGTTCCGGTCCGTGCGCGTCCTGGTCGTCGGCGACCTCATGCTCGACACGTTCGTCCGCGGGCGGGTCCACCGCATCTCGCCCGAGGCGCCCGTCCCGGTCGTCTAGTGGACGGGCGAGGACCAGCACCTCGGCGGCGCGGGCAACGTCGTCTGCAACGTCGTCGCGCTCGGCGGGCGGGCGGAGGTGTGCGGGGTGGTGGGCGACGACCCGGCCGGGCGGCGGCTGGTCGAGGAGCTCGCGCGCCTGCGGGCCGGCACGGCGGGGGTGGTCCGCGTCCGCGGCCGCGAGACCACGCAGAAGATCCGCATCGTCGCCCACAAGCAGCAGGTGGTCCGGCTCGACCGCGATCCCGCCGCGGCGCCGGACGGCCGGGCGACGCGCCGGCTCCGGGACGCGGTGCTGGCGCGCCGCCGACGCTGCGACGTGCTCGTCGTGTCGGACTACGGGAAGGGGACGATCGACGCCGCGCTCCTGGACGCGCTCGCCGAGGCCCACCGGCGCGCGCCGTTCACCTGGCTCGTCGACCCGAAGCAGCCGAACTTCGCCCACTACCGGCGCGCGACGCTCGTGAAGCCGAACCGCGAGGAGGCGTCCGCGGCGGCCGGGCTGCCGATCACCGACGAGGCGTCGCTCCGGGCGGTGGGCGCGAGGCTCCTCCGCCGGTGGCAGGCTGGCGCCGTCCTCGTGTCGCGCGGGGAGGAGGGCATGGCGCTCTTCAAGGCCGGCGGCGGCGTGGAGACGTTCCCCACCGTCGCGCGCGACGTCTTCGACGTGACGGGCGCGGGCGACACCGTCCTCGCCACGTGTGCGCTCGCCCTCGGCGCGGGCGGCAGCCTCGAGGACGCGGCGCTGCTCGCGAACCACGCCGCCGGCATCGTCGTGGGCAAGTTCGGGACCGCGACGGCGACCGCCGCGGAGCTGCTCGCCGCCCTCCGGGAGCGCTGACGTGCGCAGCATGACCGGGTTCGGCGCCGCCTCCACCGACACGCCCGCGGCCCGGATCACCGTCGAGGTCCGCAGCGTCAACCAGCGCTTCCTCGACGTGAAGGTCACGCTGCCGCGGGAGTACGCCGCCTGGGAGCGGGAGCTCCGCGCGCGCGTGCGGGCGGTCGCGGAGCGCGGGCGGGTCGAGCTGACGGTCGCCCGCGCCGCCGCGCCCGGCCGGCGGCGGTACCGGGTGGTCGTGCGGACCGAGCTGGCGCGCGCCTACGCCGCCGCCGCCCGCGACCTCGCGCGGACGCTCGGCGTCGCGCCGCCCGCGCACGTCGGCGAGATCCTCCGCCTGCCCGACCTGTTCGAGGTCTCGGAGCAGCCGCCCGACGTCGCGCGCGAGCTGCCCGCGGTCCGCCGCGCCGTCGACCGCGCGCTCCGCGCGTTCGACGCCGAGCGCCGGCGCGAGGGCGCGCGGCTCGCCCGCGACATGCGCGCGCGCGCGGCCCGGCTCGCCGCGCTCGTGGCGAAGATCCGCCGCCGCCTCCCGCACGCCGTCGCGACGCTCCGGCGGCAGGCCGGCGAGCGCATGGCCCGGCTCCCCGGCGCCGACGCGCTCGACCCGGCGCGGGTGGTGCAGGAGGCGGCGCTCCTGGCCGAGCGGAGCGACGTCACCGAGGAGCTGGTCCGCCTGGCGAGCCACCTGGACGCGCTCGAGGCGGCGCTCCGCGCCGCGGGGCCGGTCGGGAAGCGGATCGAGTTCCTCCTCCAGGAGATCCACCGCGAGCTCAACACGACCGGCTCGAAGACGAGCGACGTGGAGATCGGCGCGCACGTCGTGGACGCGAAGGGCGAGGTCGAGAAGCTGCGGGAGCAGGTGCAGAACGTCGAGTAGGGCCGTCCCGGCTTGACGCGGCGCCGCGTCCGGGCGATCAGGCGGGGCATGCTGACGCTCTACCACGTCCCCCAGAGCCGTTCCGTCCGCGTGCGCTGGCTCCTCGAGGAGCTGGGCGACGTGCCGTACGCCGTCGAGGCGAAGACCCCCGGGACGTTGAAGACGCCGGAGTACCTCCGCATCCACCCGCTCGGCGCCGTCCCCGCCGTCCGCGACGGCGACGTGACGATGTTCGAGTCCGGGGCGATCGTCGAGTGGCTGCTGGAGCGCTACGGGAAGGGCCGGCTCGCGCCGCCGCCCGGGACGCCGGCGCGCGCGGCGTACCTCCAGTGGCTCCACTTCGGCGAGGCGACGATGGCGCCCCCGCTGGTGGACGTGCTGCTCCATACGATGTTCCTGCCGGAGGCGGAGCGCGTCCCCGCCGTGGCCGAGCGGGGGCGGGCCCGGTTCCGCCAGCTCCTCGACGTGCTCGAGGCGCGGCTCGCCGGCCGGGAGCACCTGTGCGGCGACTTCACGGCGGCCGACGTCATGGTCGGCTACGCGGTCGGCCTCGCGCGGATGCTCGGCCTGGGGACGGACGGCCCGCCGGGCGTGCAGGCGTACTTCGAGCGCCTCGCCGCGCGGCCCGCGTACCGGCGGGCCATCGCCTGAGCGCGCGCGCCGGCGTGCCAAACCGTGACGGCCGCGGCTATAATGGCCGCGTGCTGATCACGATCTCGGGGCTCCCGGGGAGCGGAAAGACGACCGTGGCGCGGCTCGTCGCCCGGGACCTCGGGCTCGAGCACGTGTACGCGGGGGACCTCTTTCGCAAGCAGGCGGCCGCGGCCGGCGTCTCGCTCGAGGACTTCGCGCGCCGCGCCGAGAGCGACCACACGATCGACCGCGCGCTCGACGAGCAGATGCAGCGCCGCGCCGCCGCGGGGAACGCCGTCCTCGAGGGCCGGCTCGCCGCGTTCATGGCCGAGCGCGCCGGGGTCGAGGCCCTCCGCGTCTTCCTGGACGCGCCCGAAGCCGTGCGGGCGTCCCGGATCGCCGGTCGAGAGGGCGGCGATGCCGAAGGGAA
>Ga0073934_10007834_pt1 | contig 14572 bp, 13 predicted proteins | sample LarsenN4metaG_FD_76834 | JGI IMG/M metagenome (GOLD analysis project Ga0073934, IMG submission 76834) | Hot spring sediment bacterial and archeal communities from British Columbia, Canada, to study Microbial Dark Matter (Phase II) - Larsen... ...
AGCCGAGGCCGAGCCGCCCGTTCCCGCCTTCGAGATCTTCTCCCCTGAACTGCGCGGCCAGGAGCGCCTCATCCGACAGCGCGCCGCCGCCGCCCAAGCGCCCGGCAACGTGGTGAGCTGGCGGGGGTTATTGGGTAAGTTGTGGCGGGTGGAGCGGCTGCGGATCTTCGACAACCCCAATGCGCCGCGCCTCAACCACGCCAGCCTGGTGCAACCTGGCGGCGTGTCAGTGATCGACCTCTCGGACACCGACTCGCCGGCGGTGAACAACCTCGTCATCGCCGATCTGCTGCGCGGCGTGCAGCGCCAGCAGGAGGCGAACTTCCGCACACCGCAAGCGACAGGCGAGCGGCCGACGCCGGTGGTGATCGTCGTCGAGGAGGCGCACGAGTTCCTGTCGGCACAGCGCATCCATCAGATGCCAGTGCTGTTCCAACAGGTGGCGAGGGTCGCCAAGCGCGGCCGTAAGCGCTGGCTGAGCCTCGTGTTCGTCACGCAGCTGCCGCAGCACCTGCCGGACGAGGTGTTGGGGCTGATCAACAACTTCATCCTGCACAAGATCGCCGATGGCGGCGTCGTCGAGCGCCTGCGCCGCTCGATCACCGGGCTCGACAAGGGGCAGTGGAACATGATCCCAGGGCTCGCCCCCGGTCAGGCACTGGTGTCCCTGACGCACATGGCACGCCCGTTGTTGGTGTCTGTCGATCCGACCCCATGCCGGCTCAAACTCATGGAGTAGCGCTCGGTTGGCTCTTATCCCTCTCTCCCTCCGGGAGAGGACTTTCTGGGGTAGGCTTTTTGTCCGCTCTCCCCCTGAGAGAGAGCTTTTTGGGGTAGGTTTTTTGTCCCCTCTCCCGAAGGGAGAGAGCTTTTTGGAGTGGGTTTTTTTTCCCCTCTCCCCCTGGGAGAGGGTTAGGGTGAGGGTAGTTGGAGGCTCGGACCAGTTCGGAGCCTCCCTCACCTCGCCCCTCTCCCGAAGGGAGAGGGAGCATAGGACGAGGGTCAGTGCCATGTGCGAAAAAACATACCTTGTATGTCGGGTATGCCGGGAGAGGACGGGGTGAGGGCCGCGTAGAACCACGGAAGAGCATCGATGGTTTTTGCCGGCCAGACGCTGTTCTGAAAACTGCTTTAAAGGGGGGCCTTGTTAAAACGCTATGCTCACCGCTGATCCGCACACCGAGCTGATTCCCGTGCGGGCGCTGAATCAAGTTGCCTACTGCCCGCGTCTGTATTGGCTGCAGTACGTCGAAGGGCTGATGGTCGTCAACGAGCACGTCGAGGACGGCCGGGTCAAGCACGGCCGCGTCAACGACCCCAGCCTGGCCGGCCGTCCGCGCCAGGAGCGCGACGCCATTCACACGCGCAGCGTCGCCCTGGCCTCCGAACCGCTGGGCCTGACGAGCAAGCTGGACCTCATCGAAGAAAAGGCCGACGGGATCTATCCCGTCGAGTACAAGCGCTCCGCGGCGCCCACCGACGCCAATGGCCAAGCCGCCTGCTGGGACAACGACGCCATTCAGCTCTGCGCCCAGGGTCTCTTGCTCGAGGAACATCTGCAGCGCCCAGTGCCGTACGGCGTCCTGTACTACATCGGCTCCAAGACGCGGGTCACGGTGCCGTTGGACGAGGCCTTGCGTCAGCAAACCCGTGAGGCGGTGGAGCGTATCCGCGCCATCGCCGCCGCCGATCAGCCTCCGCCGCCGCTGCCCCCCGAGCTGAGCTATCGCTGTCACGGCTGCTCCTTGCTGACCGTCTGCCAGCCCGAGGAGACGCGCTATCTGCAGGCGGCCGGCGAAGCCGTCGCGCCAGCGCCACGGCCGGCGGGCATCACCCGCGTCCTGCCGGAGCTCGACGAGGGCGCCGTGCTCTATTTGCAGGAGCAGGGCTCCTACGTCGGCAAGCGCAGCGAGCATCTGGTGGTGAGCAAGGAGCGGCAGGAGATCAACCGCATCCCCCTGGCGGCGGTGCGGCAGGTAGTGCTCTTCGGCAACGTGCAGATCTCCACCCAGGCGCTGGAGACCCTGGTGGCGCGGGAGATCCCCGTCGTCATGCTGACGCGCTATGGCCGCTTCATCGGCGCCATGACGCCGGCGCCCTCGAAAAACGTCATGCTGCGCGTCAATCAATACCGCGCCTTCGCCGACCCCGCCAGGGCGCTGGGCCTGGCGAAGGCGGTGGTCAAGGCCAAGATCGCCAATCAGCGCGTGCTGCTGATGCGCTCCCTGCGCGGCAAGGCTCAGGAGGATGACGAGCCGGTGCGCGGCAGCGACGACCAGGCCGCCGTCGAGATGGCGCGCATGCTAGCGCGCGTCGATGACGCGCCGGACGCCGGCGTGCTGCTCGGGCTAGAAGGTCAGGCGGCCAGCATGTACTTCGGCTCCTTCGGGCGCCTGCTGCACGCGCCGGTGCCCGGCAGCGCCTTCGACTTCAAGGTGCGCAATCGACGGCCGCCGCGCGATCCGATCAACGCCCTGCTGTCGTTCGGCTACGCCATGCTGGCCAAAGATGCGTTTTCGGCCGTGCTCACCGTGGGCTTCGACCCCTATCTCGGGTTTTACCACGGCGGCAAGCACGGGCGGCCGTCGCTGGCGTTGGATTTGATGGAGGAGTTCCGCGCCGTCGTCGTCGACTCCGTGGTGCTGACGCTGATCAACAACGGCATGCTCACGGCGGCTGACTTCGCGGCGTGGAACGGCGCCTGTCAGCTCACCGACGCCGGCCGTCGCACCTTTTTGGAGACCTACGAGCGCCGCAAAGCCACCGTGGTGACGCACCCGCTGTTCGGCTACCGCATGAGCTACGGCCGCATGCTGGAGGTCCAGGCCCGCCTGCTGGCGGCGTATATCCGGGGCGATGTCCCGGCCTATCAGGGGTTCACCGTGCGCTGAGCCGCCCACCCAACGCCCACTCCCTCTCCCTCCGGGAGAGGGTCGGGGTGAGGGCGGATGGAGATAACATCCGAGCTGGTGCTCTTAAGCGTCGTTGAAAATACCTGGTCTGGAGCAACCATGGAAACCCACCTCGTGGCGTACGACATCCGCCATCCCAAGCGGTTGCGGCGCGTCGCCAAGACCTGCGAGGACTTCGGCTGTCGGCGCCAGCTCTCGGTGTTCCTGTGCCGCATCTCGCCGGCCGACCTGGTGCGGCTCAAGGCGCGGCTGGAGGACATCATCGACCCTAAGCAGGATCAGGTGCTGTTCATCCGACTCTGTGGCCTGTGCGCCGCCGACATCGAGGCTCTGGGCGTGCCGACGCCGGCGCACGATGCGCAGGATGTGGTGATCGTGAGTTGAGGGAAAAATATGCGATCAGATGCATTCTTCCTTCGCACAGGAAGCAGCACGATGGTGGAAGGTGACTTCTTCTCTTCGGCATTTAATGCACTTACAGACAATGCCCCACTTCGTTGGCAAAAACGTCTCTATGATCAAATGCGGGCAGGTCACTTGCCAGTCACATGCGACCTGCCGACTGGCCTTGGCAAGACGTCTGTGATCCCTATCTGGCTGATCGCGTTTGCATCGCAGATCGAAGCGGGTGAAGCTCCCAACTTGCCCCGCAGGCTGGTCTACATCGTCAATCGCCGGACCGTTGTGGATCAGGCGACGGCTATAGCCGAACGGCTTCGTAGACGAATCCTAGGATATGAAGCCGTAGCACCTGATGCCAGCAAACCTCTCGAGCGATTGCGAGAAGCTCTGAGAAGGTCGACGGCTGTTAGCATCGGCGAACCGATCGCCATCAGCACTCTGCGCGGCGAGCTGGCGGACAACGAGGAATGGAAGGCCGACCCTACCCGGCCGGCGATTATCGTCGGCACAATCGACATGATTGGCAGCAAGCTCCTCTTCTCAGGGTACGGCGATGGCTTCCGCATGCGGCCACACCATGCCGGACTGATAGGGCAAGACGCTCTGATCGTTCATGACGAAGCGCATCTGACACCACCTTTTAGTAGGCTGCTGTGGGCAGTCGCCGAAGAGCAGAGAAAATCGAAGGAGCCCCGCCCTATACATGTTCTGGAACTATCAGCGACCAGTTCAAGCGTCGGCAATGGTCTTAGCCTCAGCCTGGACAGAGAGGATCAAGACGATGCCGTGGTCAGCGATCGACTAAATGCGCAAAAGTCACTCTTCTTCTGCGAAGCTGATGACCTGACGGATCGTATTGCCGAGCTCGCATGGAAACATCATGATAATGCATGCAAAGTGCTGATCTATGTACGTTCACCTGAAACGGCACAAGAAATCGTCCGCAAGCTGAAGGGGCGTATTGGCGCTCAAGCAGAAGAGCGTGTCGCCATTTTGACCGGCACGATCCGTGCTTACGAGCGTGACCGGCTAGTCAAGGAGCATCCTGTGTACCGGGCGCTTCTACAACATGACTTGGGGGTGATGCAGACTGTCTATTTGATCAGTACAGCAGCAGGAGAGGTAGGGATCGATCTGGATGCCGATCACATGATCTGCGACTTGACCGCGCTCGACAGGATGGTCCAGCGTCTGGGACGGGTTAATCGGCGTGGTGGTCCAGATCGAGTTTCTCAAATTGACGTGGTGGTCGAGATCACAGAGAAAAACGAGAAAGAACTCACGCCAATCGAGCGGGCCGAGGCAAGCACGCGTTCTGCATTCGAAGCGCTTCCAAGGCGCGCGGATGGTGGCTACGACGCTAGCCCATCGGCACTTCGGACGCTGTTGACCGGGATGAACGAAGACCAGAGGCAACAAGCCTTCGCGCCGCAACCACCTGTTGCCCAAGTGACCGACATTTTGTTGGATGCCTGGACGCTAACGAGCGTGCGCGAGGCACTGCCAGGCAGGCCAGAGGTTGCGCCATATCTTCATGGACTGACCGACGATCCGCCGGAAACACACGTCGTATGGCGTTCCGAGCTGAAACTCCTCGCAGAAGCCAATACTTCCCCACAGGTGCTGCGTCAGTGGTTTGCACGCTGTCGGATCGAAGTGCGGGAGCACCTGCACGACCGCACAGACCGTGTGCTGAAAGAGCTCCAGAAGATTGCCAAACGCCACAGCGACAGACCGCTGCATGTTGTGGTGCTGACCGAGCGCGGCGAGGCTGAGCTGTTACCGCTGCTGGCCCTGCTGGGCCGTGGTCCATCGGGGCTGGCATTCCGCACCGTCATCCTTCCGGTCGAGGCTGGTGGGCTGACCAACGAAGGGCTTCTGGACGGCGGTGTCCCTAACCCAGCGATAGACGTCGCTGATGCCAGCGGAAAGCGGTCGCGTCAAGTCATCAGGGGTATCGGCAATATGTACTGGCACTGGCCGATAACCGACTACAAGGCTGAAAAAACCGAGACCGACGATCTCGAAGATGGACAGATATGCACGACGATCGAAGAGGCTGCGGCGCAAATTGCACGAACTCATAGTAGAGTCGTGTCGCAGCTGATCCCGCTGGCGCGTCCCCTTGAAGGGGAGGAAGAGGAGGCAGAAGTCCGATACCTCATGTTGATGGTTGAGCCAAGGCACGCAGCGAATGAAACCCCGGAGTCGGCCGGTTTCGTGCGTCCTCCGACATTAGACGAACATTCTCATGATGCAGCGTCCTGGGCAGAAAGGATCGCCGACGCGCTCTGCCTGGAGGACAAGGAGGAAACGTTGAAGCAGGCTTTGATCATCGCTGCCCGATGGCACGATCGGGGCAAGGCCCGTAGGTGCTGGCAGCGCGCCATCTTCAATGAAACCGACGCCGTTCTTGCCAAACCCGGGTCGCGCGGTATGAACTCGCGCCTGCTAGGTGGCTATCGGCACGAGTTCGGCTCGCTGCTGGAGGCTGCCGCGGATTCTCAAGTTTGCAGTCATCTCGAAGCGGACCTCATCCTCCATCTTATCGCCGCACATCACGGTCGGGCCCGCCCTCATTTCGAGTCTGCCGCCTGGGACACAGAGCGCCACACGACCGTTCAGAACGCTCAGGCCGCCCATGAGGTGATGCGCCGTTTCGGCCGACTACAGCAACGCTTCGGTCGTTGGGGCTTGGCATGGCTTGAATCGCTCTTGCGCTGTGCCGATGCCCTGGCGTCGCGTGACGTCGCGGAGAAAAACCAGGCTCACGAGTGAAAGGGATCTGGGGATGAGCACGCCCAAGCCTAGTGTGTCGGTCAAAGTCGATATGACCAATCCAGGCCAGTTCTTTGCGTGCTGCGGCCTACTAGAGCTCGTCCATCGGCTGTGGCCGGGCGCGGAGGGATGGTTTGGCGGGGATGAGTTCCACATTTCGGCACACGTCGGTCCTGAAACTGACATTCTGCAAGCTTGCTTAACCAGACTTCGTGAGAGCACGTTGTCAACCGATGACAGCCGAGGTGAGAGGGCCATCCGACCTGTTCGTATCAGTCATCCAGATGGCCTTAATCTTACGCTTGATTGGTGGATCGATCGGGCCGCGAACAAGACGGCTCTCAAACTTTGGGCAGGCCAGCAGACGTCCCTGGGAATCATACGAACGTTGTGCAGAGCATTACCTAACTCTCACAATGTTCCCGTCGGTGAGTTGTTCGATGCTGGGCAGCCGCTCACTGGGCGTTTTGGCGTCGATCCGCGTACGGCATGGAACGCATTGGATGTGGGCTTCTCGCCCAATGAGCAGCAGATGGAAGTCTCCACCTATCCAGCCGTGGAGTTGCTGGCTGCGGTGGGTCTGCAAGGCTTCTGTCCACAGGAGGACGATGAGGGCGGATGGCACTATGCCATTTGGAGTCTCCCTCTACCGCCGTTGGTCGCCCGCGCTGCTTGCGCGGGTGTGCTCCCTGCGGGCGAGGTTTATCGCTATCGCTTCGAAGTCGCGACACGCGGTAGTTACAAAGGTTTCGACTTCGCAACAGCTATAGGAGATGCGAGATGAACCACGATCAGGTGCTCGCACAGTTCGACGCGTGGCTAAAGGACGACAGCCCCGTAGCGGCAGTGGTGATTCGCCAGTGGCTGGTGCCAGTCGAAGGTAAGGGCGCGGTGATCTTCCCGCCGACCTACCCGATTGACGGGGAGCAGGCAGGTTACAACATCGATCGTTTCGAGGACGGCTCGAACGTATGCCAGATCGACAGCGTTGGCTCCCAGGCCAACCGTATGGAGCCAATCTTTAAACGAGAGCGGTACTCGAAGCTCGTACCACAGGTAATCATCCATGCCGGTGAGAATGAGGTAAACCTGCTGGACGCTGGGCACCGAGCCGCCGACGCCGTCGTGCGCTTCTCCGATCTGAAGGAGGAGCTGGAGATGGCGTTCCGCGCCTTGCAGAACCAAGGCAACGCCGAGCCGCTGGCTAGGGTCGCACCAACGACGCTGGTCTTCGGGGCATGGGACTCTCGAGGAACCCAGGCGAAGGTGCCCCGGATCGTGCGTTCGGTGGTCCGAGCCTTTCAGGTTGATGTCCTCCATCGCTCCGCTCAATACATTCCGCCGGTTGACTATGTGGGTGTTGGGCTCCTCGATGCACCGACGGACAGGAGGCAGCAAGACTCTATGTCTGAGCAGGGCCTCAGCCACGCGCCGGCGGCTTGGACGCACGGCGGTGTGCGTGTGCGCGAGGGTGGGGAAATCCGGCGTGATGCCTCGCTTAACCTCGCGGCCATTCGGGCACTCGGGGGCGCCTCGCAGCCCGGAGACGGGGCCCTCAAGCTCCGGCGTTACATCCTGGGCCTGTCACTCGTTGCTTTGACCGCGCCCCAGGAAACTTTCCTGCGCGAAGGGTGCCAGCTCGTTCCCGACGCTGACCACGCGGCCGAGTGGAAGCTTGTGCATCATGACGGCCACCAAAAATCGTTCCTTCTGTCTCACGAGGAGGCGCTGGCTTATGCCGAAGCTGCAGCGAAGGCGTTTGGCGTTGGTCAAAGCAGGAGGGCAGATTTCAAGCCTGATGTCGCGAGGAGGGAATTGGCGAAAAGTAAGGAGGAGCGCAAGGCCGGCCGTCGGCGCGACAGGTCGACCCTAGAGAGAGGTGGGGCATGATGCACTACCTATGCATTTCCATGACCTTTCTCGACCCGTTGTTTCATGGTAAGGCAGATGGCGATGAGCCGGAATGGCCGCCATCGCCCCTACGTGTCTTTCAGGCGCTTCTGGCCGGGGCAAATGCGGGCTGCCGCCAGCGTGAGTGGTCCGATGCCAAGGCTGAAGCGTTCCGATGGCTAGAGCAGTGCGAACCACCTGAGATCATCACGCCAGGTGTTCGACGGGCTCGTGGTTATACGCTGTTCGTGCCCAATAACGATAGCGACAAAAGATTCGCCCGTCACGAACGACTAAGCAGCAAGGAGGCTAGTCCGCATCGCATGATCGGCGGGCAAACGATCTACTACCTCTGGACGATCCGCGGGGACGAATGGCCTTCCTCGCGGCCCCATGTTCGCGTGCTATGCCAGGAAGCTCGCCACTTGTTGGCCCTGGGTTGGGGTATCGACACAGTCGTGGGCGACGGCCGTATTTTGACGCCAGAAGAGGCCCTGGCCCTACCAGGAGAACGCTGGCGCCCGTGGACCGGCTATCGCATAGCCGGCGAGACTCGACGTGTTCCGGTCCAAGGTACGCTCGACGACCTGATGCGCGCTCACAAAGCCTTTCTCAAGCGTGTTAGCGGCGACCTTTATCACCCACCCCGCAAGTTGCGCCTGTTCGATGCTGTTTGCTATCGCAGAGTCACTACCTTGCCGCCGCGCCCCTACACACTATTCATGCTTGAGCCACCTGGCGCTCAAGCTCGTCGCCCGGCCTTCCGCCAAGTCGATGCCGCCAAGCTCGCTGCTATGCTGCGGCACGTGGCCTGTGAGGCTGCTAAGCATGATTCGCATAAGTTTCCAGGCGGGTCCGAGCGTTATGTCGCAGGTCATGCCAGTGATCGAAACGATCGTTCGCCACGCTTCTCTTACTTGCCGCTCCCGACAGTGGGTCATCAGCACGCGGATGGTATGATTCGCCGCATGCTGATCGCAGAACCCTATGGAGGCCAGGGCACTCAGGTGCGCTGGGCAGCGCAGCGCCTGCGTAACCGCATACTTGTTGACGATCGCGGACAGGAGCAGGCTCTTCTCTTGAATATGGAAACCGACGACTATGTCGTGGGAGCCTATCTGCGGGAAGCGAGAATGTGGTCGAGCATTACCCCTGTCATCCTCCCTGGATTCGACGATGGCAAACAGGAAAAGGCGGAACGTTTGCTGCTCAAGGCGGTGCAACAGGCTGGCCTGCCAGGAGAGGCGATTGAAGAGATCGTGCTGCGGAAGGCGCCCTTCTGGCCGGGATCACAGCATCCCCGGCTGTATTGTCGACCGGCTTACCTTCGCGACCTGCCGGCATGGCACGTGCGCATCAGCCTTTGCGAGTCAATTCCCGGCCCGCTAGCTATCGGCCCGGGTCGCTACTGTGGTCTGGGGCTCTTTGTACGGGATGAGAACGATCGACTGTGAACGTTTCCAGCAGCTTATGGTCGCGTTGAAGGAGCCCTTAAGCGGGAGCAATCGGCTTAGCGACGATATCGAGTTCGAGGGAACTCATGATTAGGCTTGTTTGGTAAGGCGCCCTAGGCCACTACCAAACCGACTGCCTGGTATGCTCGGGCAAATGGGTATCGCATTGCGATCTATCGATTGCAGCGGGTAACAGTCGATGAAGACGAAAATTTCAGACCTGCAGAAGGAGTTTAGGGAGTTAGCGATTTGATGGTACCTGTGGAAAGATCAGCATCTGGCCTAGATTTCACGTAAGCGTTCACGTGGTAGAGTCCCTGTAAACTCAATGGGATGCATGGTAATGAGACCATATATTTTGGCCATTTTCGTGAAAATCGTCATCGCAACCTATTGTTTTTAAGAGGAATATACCACGTGAACGGTTACGATTTCACGAGCGACCTCATACCTCAAAAGTGTTTTCCTCGGCCGGCCTCTACCCGTACCTGTTCCCATGGATGGAATCCCGTCGCCTCTTTCACGGCTTCGCGCAGGTCCTCGGCATCGAGAAGATCATCAATTTTTTCCCTGAGCGCTGCCTCTATTACGGGGCCCTTCCGTAGCCCCAGTTGCTTGCAGACGGCGTTGAGGGCTTCGATGAGAGCGGCTGGAAGTCTCACAGCCAGCGTTCGACTTTTCACGGCATACTCCCTCACCTGTACAACCATACCCAAGTTCTTATAGTCAAAGCACCGAGGAATATACCATGCACGGATCTATCTTGTACCACCGCATTTGAGATCTGTTGATGTCTCACTTGAGAAAGTACCTGGGATCGGCGACTCATCGCCAAGGAGATTCGCGATGGATTCCGACCCGACATCGGTTTGCTTCAGCTTCTCCCCTTGCTTAATGTGCCCTACCCATGTAGGGCAGTCTCCCTAGTACCCATGCCGCGGCCCCACTGAAGCATGGCCTTTTAGCCAGACGCCGAGGTGGTCTTTCTCTGGCCGGAGGTCACCCTGGATGCGGCCGAGGAGGAAGTCCTCCGCCTCATCCTCGCGCAGCTCGGTTATTTTGGGGGGGCTGAGTCGTGGTGCACAGCACGGCTGAGCGCGTGGTGGGTGCCGCGCAGCCACGAGCTTTGGGCTCAGATCGACAAGGCTACCGGCGAGATTATGGCCGAAACGAACTGCATCCCAATGAATGGAGACAGCATACCGAATGGGAAAGAGCCGGTGCAGGTCCTCACGCCGCATCCCTCGGCATGGAAAGAATGGAGCTATGGGGAAAAGGCGAAGCGGCCTGATCCCCCTTGGAATCTGCTCGCCGAGACGGCGGACCTCCATGCCGAGCGCTGGAGTGACCCCCCAGGCGCACGCTGGGTCACATACCTGCGGCCAGCGGAGGCATTCGCGGTGCAGCAGAGCTGGCGGCGCATCAACCAGAAGGCTGGTCCGCTGACTATAGCCCGTTATGCGCTCGATGGCACGGTATTACCCTTAGCTCAGGAGACCCTCGCCCTGGGGGAGCTGGCGCGCCAGTACCTCCAGGGGATCTACGGCCGGCAGAACGGCGGCGCGCCATCGTGGATCTTCAGCGGAAGGCCGCGGATGGGACACCACTGCGCGACCACCGCCACGCTTTTTTCCTCCCCACGGACGAGGATGGCGACGGGCGCCTCGACCACCTGACCGTGTACGCGAGAGGCGCATTGAGCCCGGACGGTCGCGATCAGGGTTTTGCCGAGGCGGAACTGCGGGCCCTGGCGGCCTTCCGCCGGCTACGTCAGCCCGGCGGCAAGCCGGATCTACAACTTGTGCTGTTAGGCATCTGCGACCGCGAGGACTGGACGCCTACGCCGCTGTTTGGGCCAGCCCGCCGTTGGCGGTCGTGCACGCCGTTTATCCCGCCCCGCCATCCGAAGACGCGCGGCCGGAAGCGGGAGACGCCCGCGGAGCAGCTATGCGATGAGCTGCGGCGACGTGCTTTTCCGGCGCCGATCGCTGTGCACGAGGTCCCGCGATGTGAGGTGAACGGACGCTCTCTGCGTTGGATCGAGTTCCGCCGCGAACGGCTCTTTGGCGGGGGAAGCCGGGGTCAAGGGCTGGGGTATGGCTTTGCGATCGAGTTTGCTGAGCCCGTGCTTGGGCCGCTCTGCCTCGGTTATGGGTGTCACTTCGGCTTGGGCGCCTTCATGGCCGCTGCTTCCTAAGGGATTCGCTCTTTGAAAAGCGAAAAACCTAGCCTCCACAGGGACCAAGGTTGAGATCCTATAGAGGCACTGCACACATGGGGGCGCTTCGACGAGACGGCATTCCGGGTGCCCTCTCGGAGAGACATCTACAACGTGCAAACCTATGGTACTATGGCAGTTCAAGGCTGAGACGAACTGGTTACCCCCACATGACGGTCCCGTTGAACGATGTTGCAGTGAGTTAAAAGCGTGGGGTGCCTGTCGGAATACACGTAACGACCCGTTATCCGCAGCAGTGGACGAGCGCGTGTGTCTGCAACCGCGAAGGTTGTGGCCCACGGCAAAGCGGCCTTGCTGCCGCCGCAGACTATGCCGACAGTTCCGGATATCCCAGGTCCGTATCGCTTTTTCTTCTACAGCTTCGATTGTCACGAGCCCCCGCATGTCCACGTACGCCGCGAGCGCATAGTGTGTAAGTTTTAGCTGACACCTGTAGTGTTGAGTATGAATCATGGATTTTCAGCCCGCGAGCTGAACCGCATCCGAGCCATCATTCTTGACAACCGACATCGCATCTTGGAGGCATGGCATGACCATTGTGGCGAGTAATGATCCGCGGATTGTGGCGGTAGAGGTTACCAAGGACCTCATCACGGCACATCTGGCGGACGGGCGTATTATCAGTGTCCCGCTGGCGTGGTCGTGGCGTTTGTCCAATGCCACCCCTGAACAACGCCAGCACTTCGAAATTATCGGTACGGGCCAAGGGGTGCACTGGCCGGATATCGATGAGGACATCAGTGCCATCGGCATGCTCACCGGCACGCCCGCCCCGCCCCCGAAGCAAAAGGCATAGCACGGGAGGGATCAGGGGGCAGAACTCTCCCGGCGGTGGCCCATGCGACAGGCTGAGGAGCCATGTGGGTAGCAGGTGGGGCGAGGTTGGTATGGAGGTCCCGCGCCGCTGTTGCACCTAATCACTCGGTCACTGGCCGCGGTGCATGGCCCCGTGCCTGTACATTTTCATCGTAGTATTCTGCCGCAAGATAGTGTTTGACAGGGGAAACCGGGAACAAGGGCTGGGGTATGGCTTTGAGGTCGCGTTTGCTGGGGAAGTGGCTGGACCGCTCTGCCTCGGCTATGGATGCCACTTCGGCTTGGGATTGTTCATTCCAGGATAGTGTGATGGTGCCCTTTCTAACGGGTATTTGCGGGTTTCCTCTGGGGCAAACTTTCTGAACAGGGTTGTGATGCGGGTTATCCGTTGCGGGCTTTCCTGCGCATATCAGCCTCGCGGGAGACTACTCGCTTTCGGCAGCAAGCTTTGATAGGATGCAGGTTCGAAGGAGGGCCGAGCATGCTCAAAACGATCGAAGGTGTGTATCGTGATGGCAAAGTGGAGCTCACAGAAGTCCCCAAGGATGTGCGCGATGAGACACGTGTGCTCGTGACGTTCCTCGAACCTGACACCATTCATTTACGAGCACGCGGAATCGATGAAGCGCATGCCCCAGAGTTGCGCGCTCGCTTGGCGACGTTCGCCGAGGACTGGGATAGTCCCGAGATGGCCGTGTACGGTGACTACGATGCCGCCAAAGCTCGTTTACAAACGCGGTAATGTGATCCTAGTGCTCTTCCCCCACTCCGATTTGCGCACCGCCAAGCTCCGCCCGGCGCTGATCGTCCAAGCTGATAACCTGCAGACGGGGCTTGCTCAGGTCATCGTCGCGATGTTTACTAGCCGGCTGTTTCGGGCCAATCATCCAAGTCGCGTGACAGTGCTGCGTTCTTCAGCAGAAGGTCAGGAATCAGGTCTCCTGACTGATTCGGTGGTGATAACCGATAACCTTGCCACAATTGCTGAAACTGGGATTGATCATGTTATCGGTACAATCCCGACTCGCGGAGGGCAAGGAGGTGTTCATCCCGCAGCGCTGTCTGGAAACTGGGATTGATCATGTTATCGGTACAATCCCGATGGCTAGCATTGATCGGGGCCCTACGGCATACCTTAGGGCTGTGAGCATACATGCAGATGGCATCTATGACACCCATGAAGGAGCATCGGTTGACAGGTATGGAATGAGGCTATCTCCGTGATGATGAAAGTTGTCCCATAGCGTATAGTAGATTATGATGTGTAGATAGATGTAGTAGAATTTTGTCAACAATGTTTTATGAAGAGCGAATCGGTGGTATTCCAATCATAAGTAGACCGTAGGTTATAACTCCACAGTTGAGTTTGATGGCCTGATTGTTGGGGCACTCTATCTTGGCTCGGGGTCACACCGCTTTGGGTTTTTTCTGCCAACTACTAGAGATTCTGCGGCCTTGACGTTTCCGTAGCTGCTAAGGCTGGTCCCCATTGAAGCAGAGTATGCGACTGATGGTGCACCGCTTTGGCCGTAGCGGTGAGGCGCGACGCTAAGGCTGGTCCCCATTGAAGCAGAGTATGCGACTGAGTGGCACATATGCTCTTTGACAACTGAAGCCCTGGGCGGTTTTGTCGTCAACATCTCCGCGAGCGGCGTTGTGATGCCATTTATGTACGTCCCGCTCGCGGGTAAAATTCCTGGTTATTTTGAGGAAGTTAAGCTTCTGTTGGCAGTCTCTCGTCACAGTTTTATGGCGACCTACCGAAGGTCAAAAAAGGACCTCTCGCAACGGCACTTGGAAGTTACCGTTTTTGCCGTGTGAAGCACGAGGGCCATTTCCGCAGCTCCTAAGGCTGCGGCCCCATTGAAGCCCACCAGAGCACGGTCAGCGCCGTCACCGCCATCGCATTTCCGCAGCTCCTAAGGCTGCGGCCCCATTGAAGCAAAGATGAGTCTGTACGCCATAGGCACCTCCGGATCATTTCCGCAGCTCCTAAGGCTGCGGCCCCATTGAAGCCAACATGTTGAGATGGCAGAAGCACGACTCCGTCGCATTTCCGCAGCTCCTAAGGCTGCGGCCCC
>Ga0073934_10007835_pt1 | contig 14572 bp, 21 predicted proteins | sample LarsenN4metaG_FD_76834 | JGI IMG/M metagenome (GOLD analysis project Ga0073934, IMG submission 76834) | Hot spring sediment bacterial and archeal communities from British Columbia, Canada, to study Microbial Dark Matter (Phase II) - Larsen... ...
AACTCGCCGGCATCCTTCAGGCGTATACTGGCGATCCAAAGAGGCCTGCAAAACTCGCCTGAAAAGTGACTACTAGAGTTTTAGGAGAACCGTCGAATTTCAACAAGAATCCGGACATCCTCTGCCGATTCTCCTGTTGCTGTCCACTAGCGACTGAATGTCCTGAGGTTCAAATAAGCCGGGCGCTATTTTGTCAAAGTGTCATCGCGCACGGTTTCGCTTACGGCTACTTTCGCCAAAAGGCACAAACTGGCCTGTTATGGGTGTCGCGGATAGACTGTGCGAAAGCTCGGACCAGCATCTCTTTCTGAGCACTGGGCAGAGAAGGATCCCCAACGATGCCCGCCTTCCCGCCACCATGCGGGAGTCCGGCGGCCGCGTTCTTGAGTGTCATCGCACGGGCCAAGCGGATCACTTCGTTCACGGTTACGTCCGGCGCCATACGAATTCCGCCAATTGCTGGACCACAAGCCACGTTATCAACCACGACGAATGCTTCAAGCCCGGCAGTCGGTTGTCGCAGGAAGACGATCTTTGAAGGACCCAGGTCGTCTCCAAGCTCGGCTATAGTCAGGTCCATTAGCTCACAGAATACGTCCACTCCAGCGACCGCAAATCCTTGAGCTTTTCTTCCAGCACCTGCTTGTCCAACGTTGTGTCGAAGCGGCTCAACTGTTCGAACACAGCGTCATCCTCCTGCGGGCTCAGAACAGCATCGACCGTCTCAAACAAGATGTGGTCTTCTTTATAAATGTGATTCCTGAGGGACGAACTCAGCCTGTTGGCGCAGGCGACAAATTCCGAAGGCCTCGCCAGACGGAGATCCTTCTCCATATCCTCGACGAGAGAACGCTCCTGATCGTGCTCGAAAGTCATGTGCTCCACGGGCCGGCCTTGGGATGCTGCAGCGCTCTTCAACGCTGGAAACAAGATGGTCTCCTCTTTGGCTTGGTGGTGGGCATCCGCGAACCAGCGTAAGAACTCCAGAATCTCGCTCACATCACGTTGGTCGACGGCGCGGGTTGTCTCAATCGAGGCGCTCATGGCATCCAATACATTGAGGGCGCGCAGGATGAGCTTGTGTTCCTGGATCAGGAACTCTGTCGACTTCATGTCACTTCACCAGCAGGACGGGACACGGCGCCAAGATCGCGACCGCATAGCTGATACTGCTCCAATCGTGGCCGGGCCGATCCGGGTCGATCCGGTGAGAGGCCATGATGATTAGATCGATGCGGTTCCCAATCGCGAAATCGACAATTTCCTTGGTACGGTGGCCATAAACGACCGCCCGATCGATCTGGAGCTTGTTTGACACAAACCTCTCGGAAAATTCCTGCAATCCCTTCCGCGCGCTGTTCTCCAGGCGCTCATAGAACGGTTTCAGCTCTTCGAACTGAACATGCTCGATCGTCTCTATAACGTGCAACAAGACGACCTCGGCGCCGGATTGCGTCGCGAATTCATAGGCCAGATCGACTGCCGACAGTGACTTCTCCGTCAGATCGACGGGAACTAAGATCCGGTGAAACATTTAGCCTCCGTCATCACAAGGCCTTGAGCACGCGTAGTGCCGACAACCGCCGTCGCATGCGTCAGGAGCGACGTCGCTTTAACGCTCTGCGTGTTCATGGACATTGAGACAGATTGTAAGAATGACAAACTATATGGGTCTAGACCCGATTGGCCTGACAATCTGTGCGAGACTGCCACCTCCGCTGAATTCAGGCGAGACAAACGGCCAGAATTGCCACAACACGATGCCAGCAGTGCTGCCGGCGCCACCGATGCCCGCCATGCCGATTGTTTCTTTTACGAACTTCCCGAAGATGAGCAAGTCATTGACGTCCCTTTTGTGATGGGCCTTGACATGCTTCGGACGGATTCCGGGCGAACCTGATGAATGCGTTAATTCCCGCTGTCTTACTCTTGGCACAGATCGTTGGTGGCGAGTTCACTTACGCCGTGCAACCCGGTGACTCGCTCACGAGTATTAGCGCACGATTCGGTGTTGATCTTCACGTTCTCGCCGAAGGAAACGGACTGAAGGCGTCGGACCGGCTCCAGGCGAGTCGAGCGCTAAAGATCGACAACAGGCACATTGTGCCGGTTGTCGAAGATAGCGATCTCGTCATCAACATACCCCAACGCATGTTGTTCCACTTTGATCACGGTCAGATTGCGTGTGCCTGTCCAATCGCGGCCGGAAGCCCAGGCTGGAGAACGCCGGTCGGAACGTTCGAAATCATGCTCAAGGAAGAGAAGCCGACCTGGGATGTACCTGCTTCAATCCAGGAGGAAATGCGCAGGAGCGGCAAAGCCGTATTGACGCATGTTCCGCCATCACCCGAGAACCCTTTGGGTGAGTACTGGATCGGCTTGAACCTCCCAGGAATCGGCATTCACGGAACGAGTGCTCCAACCAGCATCTATAAGCTCGCAACGCACGGCTGCATTCGCCTACATCCCGAAGACATTCGGGATCTGTTCTCCAAAGTGGAGGTCGGGATGCGCGGCCGCGTCATCTATGAAACGGTTCTGGTCGTGCGTACAGAAGATTCCATCTTTCTTGAAGTTCACCCTGATGCTTACCAGAAGGAACCCGATCCTCTCCGTAGGGTTTTGGATATTGCTCAGTCAGAGGGATTCCTGGGCATGCTGGACTTGCCGTTGGTCAGGGAAGTGATTCGGAAACACGATGGGATCGCCCGTGACGTGACTCGGCGCTGAATGTTTTACCGTAATGTCTGCTTCACACCTCAGGCTCGGCACCTGGTAATTCCTGCACTCGTTTCGATTGCTGGAATCCGGAATGCTGATCTCCAGCGATGAATCCCTCAGAATATGTTCCGAATCTATCGCTCGGCGCTCGAGTCCGTTTCCTCGGAAAGGACCATCATCCGAAGGGAGGCCAGTACTGCACCATCATCGGCGCCCTACCAAACCCATCCGAGCGCGCAGAAAACCAGTGGTATGACGTTCGATTTGACGATTACACGCTGGGCCGCTTCCCCGAGAGATACCTTGTGCGACTGGACACAGGACGTTAGGACGTAGATCGTTTTTCAGGGCCCGGATCAGAACGGGAACGGGACAGGCGCGCGACACGGCCCGAAGTAGCAAAGAGGTCGCGCAGCGGGTAGTGTCCGTGGACTCCATGACCAGAAGGCGTGGCCGAAGGCTGTGGACGAGTAGGCGTCGTACGGTTTGGTCCTCTTCTTGCCAGCTCTAGGTCAGGAGTAATTAGATGCCCGGAGATCTGGAAGCCGCAAGAATGCTCGCTGTCCGCGCTGGAGCCATTCTTCTCGAACATTACTCACGCCCAGAGATTCATTGGAAGGGCCGCGGCAACCCAGTGACGGAAGCCGACCGCTTCGCCAGCGCATTCTTGGTGAAAGAGCTAAAGCGATTGTTCCCTGACGATGGAATTCTCTCGGAAGAAGAAGCCGATGACCCCGGCCGCCTATCCAGGTCGCGTGTCTGGATCATCGATCCACTGGATGGCACGCTGGAGTTTATCGGTCACCGCGATGAATTCGCCGTCATGATTGGCCTGTCGATCAATGGAACAGCGGGCCTGGGGGTGGTCTATCAGCCGATCACCGAGAAACTGTACTACGGCGTAGCGGGAAGCGGCGCATTCCTCATCGAAAACAGGGCGACACGCTTGTTGCAGATTTCACGCGAATCGAATCCTCGCGCGATGACCATCGCGCTGAGCCGCTCGCATCATTGCCGGGACGTTGATGTTATCCGGGGCCAACTTGGGATCACCAACTCTATCTGTTTGGGAAGCATGGGACTTAAAGTCGGACTCATCTGCGAAGGACGGGCTCATCTGTATGTGCATACCAGCGGCCACACTTCGCAGTGGGACACCTGCGCGCCTGACGTCATCCTTCAGGAAGCAGGCGGCCGCATGACGGATTTGTTCAGGGCCCCGATGCGCTATAACGGACCCGAAGTGCGGAATCTCCGCGGTGTAATCGCGAGCAATGGAACAATTCATGATCGAATTGCTGAAGCGGCGCAGTCCGCACTCGCTGGAGAAGTGTGATGCTTTTACCTGGAATTGAACAAAAGGTCGCGTTTCTCAGCAGACCCGAAGCGTATCCAGACCACGTGCAGCGCGTGGACAGGAAGCAAACTCACATGTCATGGGTTTTCCTGACGGACACCTACGCCTGGAAGCTCAAAAAACCCGTGCGCTCTGAATACCTCGATTTCAGTACTCCCGCTGCTCGCAAACACAATTGCGAGAGTGAAGTCAGGCTCAATAGGCGGCTTGCATCGGATGTGTATCGAGGCGTTGTGCCCCTGACCGTGGATGAACAGGGCAATCTTCAGCTGTACGGGAGTGGAGAGATCGTGGATTGGTTGGTGTGTATGCGAAGGTTGCCGTCGGATCGGATGTTGGATCAGCTCATCGCCCGCCAGGCGGTTTCCGAGGAAGATGTGTTGAAACTGGCCACGCTACTCGCTGCGTTTTACAAGAAAGCTCAACGGGTTCGCTTGACGGGCTTGCATTATCGACGACGATTGTTCACAGATCTTGAGGCTGTTCGAGATGAATTAACAAAGACAGATTACGGACTGAACGCGGACCTTGTGCACTGGGTGTTTAACCGGGAATCGCGATTCCTGCAGGAGAATCCGGCAATGTTCGACGGCCGCGCAAAGGACGGCAGGATCATTGAAGCTCACGGCGATTTGCGGCCAGAACATATCTGCCTTGAGCCTCAGCCCGTGATTATCGATTGTCTCGAATTCAACAGGGATCTCAGGATTCTTGACGCCGCCTCTGAACTCGCTTTTCTGGCGCTCGAATGTGAGCGGCTCGGCGCCCCCTGGATTGGGGACCTCATTTTCAGAAAATACGGACCGGAAACCGGTGATCACCCATCCGACCGGTTGCTCGCATTTTACAAGAGCTATCACGCCTGTATCCGCGCCAAGGTCGCCATCTGGCATCTTAAAGATGAGGGAATCCAGGACCGAGCGCACTGGAGAGTCAAAGCAAATCGATATCTGGAGATTGCGAGTGGATTTTTGGAAGCTGGTGAACCCGCCTTGAGCCAGACGGCAAAACCGCGTGCCAACTCTTCACTGGCCGATAGGCGACGGATCGAGCGGCAGTAATGTCTGTTCCAGCAGGCGTTTTTGGCAAACAGATTCGCGCCCGAGCGATTCACGTCTCAAGCAAATCTACGATCGATCCGCCAGAATGGATCCTCCGAATGGCTTCCGCAAATAGTGGGGACGCATCGACCACAGTCAGCTTGTCACGGACGAAAGATGGATCCAGCCGGAAAGGACGGATCGTATTCGTAATGACAATCTTCTCCAGCGCTGGATGGGAAAGGGTCTCCGTCGCTTTGCTCCCAAACACTCCGTGAGAAGCAGCGCCATAAATAACCGTGGCGCCGCGAGCCCGGCATGCCTCAGCGGCGCGCACCATCGTGGCGCCGCTGCTGATCAAATCATCAATGATGATCGCCACCCTGCCGGCAACGTCACCGATGACAGCGCTGCCGCTCACGATACCCGCGCTCCGGTATTTCTCCAGAAATGCGCTATGGACCTCGCGGCCCAGCGCACGGCTGAGCACCTGGCGAAATTCCTCGGCCCTCTTGACGCCGCCAATGTCAGGCGATACGACAACTGCGTCTTGACTCCCAACAAGCGGCTGGAAATGGTTCACGAACAGCTTCTTTGCTTCGAGGTGATCCGCAGGAATCCGCCAGGCATTTTGATATGCAGCCGGGTTGTGCACATCCAGAGTAACGGCGCGGTCCACCCCGACCGCCTCGAACAGAGCCGCCACATAACGCGTCGTGACGGGATCGCGAGATTTGCTCTTCCGGTCCTTGCGCGCATAACAGAGATAGGGAAGCACGGCTGTAACGCGCTCTGCCGAGGCGTCGCGCAGCGCGCCCGAGAAGAAGAGAAGCCGGCACAGTTTGTCATTGACACTCTGCTGCGGATCGCCATACAGGGACTGGATGACAAAGACATCCTTGCCCCGCACATTCACCAGCGACCGCGTTTTATGTTCTCCATCTTCAAATTCTCTTTCTTCATGGGCGCCCAGAGGCATCTTCAGATGCGCGCACACTTTTTCGCCGAAGTCCCGGCTGCTATTCAGAGCAAAGACAACAATTGGACCGCGGACCGTCGTCGATTGTCTCGTTCGCATCACGCTGTCGACCCAATACTGGAGATTTCAGTGCGCGGGCGGCGCCGCGATGCGAACGATCACACGAGAGTTGAGATACGCGATAAGATCGGCCATTTCGGACCCCCGAAATCGCGGCCACGAGACACCATCTCGCTTCATGGCTTCAAACATGGCCGGCACGTGCTGCCACACTGCGGATGTCAACGTGATAGGCGAATACAGCTCGGTGGACTGCGTCAGATCCGGCGCGCTTGTTTCCCTTCTACGTTGTTCGTGGCAGCGCGCGCAGTTCTTGTCTTCGAACACACGCCGGCCGCGAGCGGCATCGCCACGCTCAAAGAAATACGATTGAGAGAAAAGAAATGCGATCAGGTCTGGCATCTCCTCGGCATCGAGTTTTGGAAATTGCCGGCCGGCCTTGACCTGCATGATCTCCGCGTGATTCCACATTGCCGCGATGTAACCGGTCACCGTCTGCGGAGCGCGGCGCTGGAGCAGGTCAATTTCCTTGCCGATGCCCCGTCCGAAGGAGTGGCACGATTCGCACGATCGTTCGAACACAAGCCGTCCCAGTTCGGGTTCGCCCATATCGAACGTGGCGGACCTCGAACGCAAAGCGGGAAGGCTGCGAAGGTAGATCATCAGGTCGGCAACGTCCTGGCTGTTGAGCTTCGGCCATACGAATCCCCTGTCCCGCATCGCTTGGCTCATCTGGGGCGAATGATTCCACATGCGTCCCGCCCAAGCGATCGGATCCTTCACAGATGTCCAAGCTGAAATCGGAGGGCCAGCAGCACCGGCAAGAGGCGTTTCTCTGTGGCAGGCCGCGCAGTTCTTCTTTTCGAAAACGTTCTTGCCCCGAGCCACATCGCCCCGGGAGCGAAGTAGAGCGCCGAATACATGTAGGCAAACAAGTCCGCCGCGTCCCTTGATGTCAATTCAGTTGTCTTCCCCCCCATGCTGGGCGCGTGGTTCCACATCGCGCTCGCAAGCAATCCGGGGGCGCCGGCGTTCGGCGGAGTCCTGGCGAGGTCCGGCGCGCGATTACCCCCGCGTCCATCCAGACTGTGGCAATTGACGCATCCCTTTTCGATAAGGAGTTCAGCGCCGCGGCCGGCGCTTCCCGGCAGAACCTTCACTTGCCCCGATGCATTGGCCGAATACCAGACGCTTCCAAGGACCAGTCCTGCGGCTGCAAGAGATACAAAACGTCGTATCATAATCACTCCTGTCACGAGCCTCATCTTCGCCAGCGGCCTGACGTTGAGATTTGATGATGTCTAAATTGACGCTCAGGTCTTCTTGCGAAGCTGAGTTTTTCGACAGCCTGTCAAACTCGCCGGGCTACGCAGGCAGTCACTCGCCTCAAAGAACTCGTTTTCCTCTGAGCTTTTCCTGCACGATGAGCACGCCGATATCCGTACGGAAGCCTTCGTGCAGTTAGGGGGTCGTGGAGGCTGATATGAAGACTCTCTTAAAGCGAATGATGGGCGCCGCGCGCCTCGATGCGAGAACTTACGAACAGGTCGAAGCGGATTCCGCCAGCACAGGCAGTGCGATCCTGGTTGTATTCATTGCCAGCGTCGCAGCCGCGGTGGGACTCGGGTCAACAGATCTGACCGGCATTGCCGGCGTCACAGTTGCGGCGTTTCTAAGTTGGGCGGTTTGGATCGCTTTGACTCTGGTGATCGGCAAGTGGGTCATGCCGGAACGTGGAACCCATACCAATATTGGAGAAATACTTCGGACTACGGGCTTTTCAGCATCTCCTGGCGTGTTCCGGATTTTTGCCGGCCTTCCAGGAATCGGCCTGCCAATCTTTCTCGGCGTCACGGTCTGGATGCTGTTCGCGTTCGTGGTCGCCATTCGCCAGGCTCTGGACTACGCCAGCTTCAATCGGGCGCTCGCTGTATGCCTCCTGGGCTGGGTGATTCATGGCCTCTTGTTCTTCGCATTCGTACGGGTCGCTATCTGACGCTGGCATTCGCAGCCGCTCATGTTTCGCATTCTTGGCGACTCTTCATCCGGGATGTCGTGAAGACTGCGATGGTTCTTCCGCAGTTTGCTCTTGAATCGCGGGAAACCACATCTTGAATCGTGCGCCGTGGCCGGGTTCCGATTGGATTTCGAGCCGGCCGCCATGTCTTTGGGTGAAGGCATAGACAATGGACAGGCCAAGGCCCGTGCCAGAGTCTCCTTTCGTGGTGAAAAACGGCTCAAGGATCCTACTCCTGATTTCCGGAGCCATTCCGGGACCGTCATCCGCGACTTCAACCCAACCGCCGCCATCCGATGCACCCGTGAGCACCGTGATTGTGCCCTTTCCCTCAAGCGCGTCCACAGCATTGAATAACAGATTCACGATTGCGGCTACGCAATCCGCGGGCCGGATTCGAATGACGGGCGGAGTCCCCAATTCCGGAACAAGCTTGATCTTACCCAGTCTCGGCTTGCTGATCTCGACCGCTTCCTGGACCATGGAATTGAGGTCTGTGGGGACTGCTTCAACCTCTTCGGGTGACTGGCGGCTGAAGTCTCGGAGGCGTTCCACGGTTTCCAGCCCGCGAGTCAGAATCCGGTCCATTCGCTCCGATAGTTGGAGCACCTCGTCGCGTTTTCCTGCAGCGTCACGAATGAGATCGGTGGATAACATCAGGGGGCTCAAGAGATTCTTCAAGTCATGGGCAATGCCAGCCGACATCTGGCCTAGCGCGCGAAACTTCTCTGTCCGCACGAGGGCATCTTGAGAAATCCGTAGATCATCGAAGGCTTTCTGAAGCTTTTGATGTTGGTAGGTCTTGTTTAGGCTGATCGCGGTGAGTTCTGTTAGCCCTTCGATGAGGATCCATTGTTTGTCGGTCCGGGGATGGGAGTCTGAATACAAGACGACAAGCGCGCCAAAGAGCTTGGCCTCGCAAATCAGAGGGAAGACGCGGAAGCTGTAGCCCCAGTCCCCGCACACTTTCATGACGGCAGTTCTGAGCTCAGCTAGGGAATAGACCTCATCCAGATCGAGCCTGCTGAGCGCCTTTTCGTCGCAGCCTCCATAAGACGACAGCACGGCGAAATCGCCCCTGTCGCTGGTGCCGAAAACTACCGAGTGAAAGGCCCCGCAATTCTCGACAACTGTCTGGGCAAGCAGTGAAAATATGCCCTCCGAGGTTGTGGAATCGGACACGAGCTTGCTGAACTGAACGAGTGTTGAGACCACTGTTTGAACCTGAATCGTTGATTCGTGCGGGCCGACGCAACCCCACACTAATGAAGGCATTGACGACGGCCGAAGCGTGCGCTTGGTGGTGCTATACTCGCGTTGCCTCAAGCCTTTGAGGCGGCAACGATCTAGACCAAGATCTCACAATGACCCTACTATGACCGAGGAGTTCGATGCAAGCGGGGGAAGCAGTGGAGCACGGAAAGCAGCCGGATTACATAGACATCTTGAAGCTCGATGAGGAGGAGCGAAAAAGGAGGCTCGCATTTTTTGAGCTGTCTGAAGAAGACTTCAAGCGGCTCAGGACGTTGAAGCCGTTTGCCGATCGCTGGACCCACGAGATCACCGAAGGTCTTTACCAGTTGATCATGGGACACCCGGAGAGCCGCGCGTTCTTTACCGATGAGGCAACGCTGATTCGCGTCAAGAAATTGCAGAACGACTACTTCTTAGGGCTGTTTTCGGGGAATTGCGATCTCAACTATGTCCGAGACCGCTTGCGTGTCGGCGCGGCGCACGAACGTATCGGTATGCCTCCGAAGCTGTATCTTGGCGCATACCGCCGCTATCTCGCGCTCATCCATGCGCGCTTGCTGGATCACTTCAAAGGAAATGTGGAAGAAGCAGCCAAAGGGCTTGAAAGCATCCGCAAGATCATCTTCTTTGATATGGCCATCGCCATCGACACCTATATTGCCGCGTATCTGGAAACGATGACTCGTCACCAGGCCGCGATCCGTGAGCTGTCCACGCCAGTAATCAAGGTACACGACCGGATCCTTCTACTCCCGATCGTCGGAACCGTCGATACGCAGCGCGCGCATCAGATCATGGAAACGGTACTGGTCCAGGTTGTGGAACAACAGGCCAAGGTGATGATCCTCGATATCGCCGGAGTGCCGGTGGTCGATACGAAAGTAGCGGATCACATCCTAAAGACGACTGCAGCCGTGCAATTGCTGGGAGGACAGACCATTCTCACGGGAATTTCCGCTTCCGTTGCCCGCACCGTGGTCCAGCTTGGATTGGAGATTACGCGGATGCACACGCGTTCGAAGCTCTCAGAGGGGATCGAGCTCGCGTTGAGCATCGTGGGCAAGAAGATTACTTCTAAGACGGATCGCGGCGACGGCGGGGAGGCCTGACCATGCCGTCTGGACCGATTCCAATTCTGAAGATCGGCTCAAAGCTTTTGGCGACGATCCAGATTGAGCTTCACGATACGGTCGTCGATGCATTTCAGAACGACGTGCTGGAGGAAATCGAAAAGACAGGAGCGAATGGGCTGATTATCGACATCTCCACCCTGGAGAGCGTGGATAGTTACGTCGCTAGAATGCTCGCCAACACTGGCAAGATGGCCAAGCTCATGGGCACAGAGACAGTGATCGTAGGAATGCGGCCCGCTGTGGCGGCAACTCTGGTCCGCATGGGCTATTTCATGGAAGGAATCCAGACCGCGCTCTCTTTAGAAGAAGGGCTTGAACTTCAAGGCAACCGCACGAGAGTGCCGGACGAGGAGTAGGGTTTTCATGGAGGCGTCTTCCTCGACCAGCAGTCACTATAACGTTACGGCGACCTGGGAAATCCGAATCGACAAAGAAGCAGACATTGTGGCGGTCCGCCAGCAGGTGCGCGAACTTGCAAAGGAGCACCGGTTCGATCAGTTCGCGGTGGCTGCTCTGACCACGGCAGCCTCGGAGTTGAGCCGGAACGTCTGGGCACACGCGCAGAGAGGTCTTGCTCGCATCACAGTCTTGCAGAATGGAAACCGAGTGGGTCTGGGACTTGAGTTTGTGGATCATGGACCTGGGATTGCGGACCTCGATCGCGCGCTCGCGGGAGGTTTCAGCACGGCAAAGTCATTGGGGCTAGGCCTGTCGGGCACCAAACGGCTCGTTGATGAATTCAGTATCGACACTGAACCGGGGCGTGGCACAAAGGTCGTGATTCGCAAATGGAAAAAAGAGTTCTGATCGCGCGATGGCTTGGATCCGATACTCAACCCATCCCAATTTACGATGAAGCTTCCGTTTCATCGGCCCGCCAACAAGTGCGCGATGTCGGCCAACGCTTGAATCTCGGCAAAGAATTAGTGGAAAGCGTCGCCCTGATTGCGAGCGAGCTGACCCACAACCAGCTTTTCCATGCCAGGCAGGGATACCTTGCTGTTAAAGGGGTTGAACGCCAAGGCGTGAAGGGACTTGAGGTGATTGCCGCGGACATCGGTCCTGGAATTGAAAAGCCAGGCCTCGCGATCAAGAACGAGATCTCAACAGAAGGCGGTCTGGGCGCTGGTTTGGGAGCAGTTTGCAGGATTGCGGACGAGGTCGACTTCGATAGCCGGATCGCCGAAGGCGCGTGTGTGGTTGCCAGGAAATTCGAGACTCGGACGGCGCCCCTGAACTATGAGATCGCGATTATGGGCAAGCCATACCCGGGAGAGGCGAGCAGCGGCGACGACGGCGTTTTCTTTCAGTCCGAATCCGGGTTTATTGCTGCCGTCGCGGATGGACTGGGACACGGACCTGAAGCCAGAGAGGCCTCGAATCGCGCGATTGAAGTGCTGGGCCGAAATCGTCACCGCGACCTGGATCAGATCGTGACCGTTCTCAATCAAGAATTGGCCGGCACCCGCGGCTGTGCCATGAGCGTCACACGTTTCAGCAAGGACAATAGAATGATCGAATGCACGTCCGTGGGCGACGTTCACTCGCATCTGTACAAACTCAGGGACGCGCAATTCTTCACGTCCACGCCCCTGATTCTCGGTGACAGTGACACCGCGAGACAAACAATTCGGGTTGAGAAGGCGACAGCTCAGCCGGGTTCCGTCCTTGTGATGTTTACCGACGGTCTGAAGTCAAGAACAAGTCTGAAAGGACAACTCGAGGTTTTGCGGCAACCGGCAATCGCAATCGCTCAGCATCTGCTTGAAAATGACTCCAGGCCGGACGATGACGCTCTAGTGTTAGTTGCACGATTTATCGGATAGGATACCCATCCTGTAAACACCCGTTCCCAAGCATCGAATCCCCCTGACAGTCGGATTGCACGGATCCCTCCTGCACCATGAATCGTATCCGCATGAACTGGCAGCAGGCGTGCTTATCGCTTGGTGGGTTTCGGCTGTTCCGGACTCCGGGCCATTCGAATTCCTGGAGGGTTAATCCGATGTTGTACTGGCTGGGCGTCTATGCGTTGGTCGCCATCGCCGTATTGCTGCCCGTCGACACTTCTTATTGTATGTGGTCGTAGCCGCATCGTGGCTTGGGTTGGCGGCGATCCGTTTCATGATCCGAAGTCTGAGGAATGTCCCGGCAGTCCGAATGGGCTTCGCAAAAGAACACTGGAGCATGATCCATCGGTGAAATCCACGTGCCGAAAAACCCAGTGGCTTGGGCCACGAAGCATGATCGTGGCGAATTCTCCGGAGTCATTCGATGCTTCATACATTGGGAGACGCATATGCCTGTCGAAAACTCGGTCGAATCTCTTAAATCTCAGCCCTACGTAGCCGAGGTGGAGGCAATTAAGATTAGACGCAAGGCACGAGGGGGCTTGCCCGTGGCAGACTCAGACCGCTTCGGCATTCAGGGGCACGTCAGTCCTGGCTTTGAGGCCGTGCGCGAGGCGTTCGTCCAGAACTTTATTCGGCGACGCGAGTTGGGCGGCGCCTGCTGCGCCTTTTACCGCGGCCAAAAGGTCGTCGATTTGTGGGGCGGCATTCGGAACAAGCGCACCGGTGAGCCCTGGGAGCAGGACACCATGGTGCTGGTCTACTCGGCCACCAAGGGCTTGGCCGCCATGACGATGGCCATCGCACACTCTCGAGGGTGGCTCGACTACGAGCAGCCGGTCTGTAGGTACTGGCCGGAGTTCGCGCAGCAGGGCAAGGAAAGAATAACGGTGCGCCAGCTCCTGGCGCACCAGGCTGGGCTGTTTATGTTAGATGCGCCCGTGGATCGAAGCCTGGTCGCCGACCTCGATCGCTTGGCGGCCGTGTTGGCCCGTCAGAAACCGGCGTGGGAGCCCGGGACGCGCCAGGCCTATCACGCCATCACTCTCGGCTTCTACGAAGGCGAGCTGCTGCGCCGCGTGGATCCACAGCATCGTAGTTTGGGACAGTTCTTCCAGGATGAGGTCGCGTCACGCCTTGGACTGGACGTCTATATTCGGCTGCCTGAGGCGATCCCGAACTCCCGACTGGCCACCATTGCGCGCCCTGGGCCGATGGAGATGCTGCTCGGCTTCGGGCTTCGATTCACGCTGGAAGCGATGAATCGTCGCTCCAACATATACCGGGCGCTTATTGGTTCCGCGTTGCCTCACGATGAGCGGCGTCTCTACGCGCGCAACCTCGAAGTGCCGTCCGGCGGCGCGGTCGGCACTGCCCGAGCCATCGCGCACGCCTATAGCGTTTTCGCCACCGGCGGACGCGAGCTTGGTTTACGCCCGGAGACGCTGGACCTGTTGGCCGCCCCGGCGATTCCACCGACGCGCGGATTTTATGACGAATGCATGAAGGTCGATGGCGTGCAGTTCTCGCTGGGCTTTATGAAGCCGACCCCCGTCTGGCCTTTCGGCAGCGCCAGTTCGTTCGGGGCGCCCGGCGCCGGCGGTTCTCTTGGCTTTGCCGATCCGACGGCCGGCGTCGGCTACGCCTACGTGACGAGCCAGATGGGGACGCGGTTGACCGGAGACCCGCGGGATGTGGCCCTCAGAGACGCACTCTACTCCGCCATTCAGGCTTCGTCAGGCGCGGTTGGCCGATGAAAAAGGAGAACGTCGGGAACCAGAGAAAGTCCGTACGCGAACTTGGGGCATGCGGCATGTAGGCCGACCCTGACGATATCCGCGAAGGTATTCAATACGTGACCGCATCGGGAGACTAAGGCACGGCCCGACGCCAAGTGCCCCAGTTTCCGATAAACGGCGGTTACCGAGACTCCATCTTCCAGAAGGTGTTCCCTAACACCGTGCTCACCCACGCGCGTCTTGTCGCGCGCGGCGTGGAGCAACTTGTTCGGCACTCCTCGGGCTCGATTCCCTCGGAATGTTGACGAGCACCCGAAAGTGAATTTTTTCGAGCAAGCGCCGGTGGATGGGCTCGCCCGAAGAGTTCCTTCCAATTAGGTTCGATTAGTGCGGAGGGCTTGGCGGACTTTCAATTCCAGATA
>Ga0073934_10007838_pt1 | contig 14568 bp, 6 predicted proteins | sample LarsenN4metaG_FD_76834 | JGI IMG/M metagenome (GOLD analysis project Ga0073934, IMG submission 76834) | Hot spring sediment bacterial and archeal communities from British Columbia, Canada, to study Microbial Dark Matter (Phase II) - Larsen... ...
AGCTGCGCACCGGGTTGGTCTGGTCGATGGCGATGGCCGGCGGCACGCCGTCGACGCGGTCGACCGCCGGGCGGTCCATGCGGTCGAGGAACTGGCGCGCGTAGGCGCTGAAGGTTTCGACGTAGCGCCGTTGCCCCTCGGCGTAGAGCGTGTCGAACACCAGGCTGGACTTGCCCGAGCCGCTCGGCCCCGTGACCACCGTCATCTCGCCGGTGCGGATGTCGAGGTCGAGGTTCTTCAGGTTGTGCTGGCGGGCACCGCGGATGCGGATGGTGCCGCGGCCGTCGCGGTCGCGCTCGTTGCTGCTGTCCATGGGCCTCCAGGGCGAAGGCCGAGGATTCTAGAGACCGCTGCCATCACCCCGCGGGCCGGGGGTTGCGGCAGGTCAAGGTCGAGTCAGACACTGTTCGTAACAAATCTGTCGATGCGGGGCCCGCGAGAGGAAGCAGCGCTCCGTCCGCGCCATGCCGCACCTGCCTCGCTTCCGTCGTCTCTGTCTGGTCCTGGCCGCGGGTCTCGCCGCTTGCGGAGGCGGCGGTGACGATCCCCCCAGCGCCGACGCAGGCGGCCGCAAGGGCGCCGCCGCCTTCGCCCCGACCACGCCGATTCCCAGCGACGCCCACCAGCGCGGCATGTGGGGACCGGTGAATCCCTGGCCGCTGATCCCGGTGCACGCGGTGCTGATGCCCGATGGCCGGGTGATGAGCTACGGCACCGACGGCAGCGGCCGCCAGACCGGCTACTTCCTGTTCGACGTGTGGGACCCGGCCGGCGGCCTCGACGGCGGCCACCTCACGCTGCCCAACGGCACCGGCACCGACATCTTCTGCGGCTCGCAGGTGGTGCTGCCCGGCGGCGACGCGGTGTTCCTCGCCGGCGGCGACAACTGGACGGGCACCGCCACCACCAACACCGGCAACAACAACTCCAACCTGTTCAGCCCGGCCACCAACACGCTCGCGCGCGGCAGCAACATGAACCGGGCGCGCTGGTACTCCAGCTCGACGACGCTGCTCAACGGCGACGTTTACATCCAGGGCGGCAGCGGCGGCACCGACCGGCCCGAGGTGCGCCAGGCCGACGGCACCTTCCGGCTGCTGTCGGGCGCCAACACCAGCGCGTTCGACTTCATGTACCCGCGCAACTTCATCGCGCCGGACGGCCGCGTGTTCGGCTACGACAGCGCCGGCCGCATGTACTACGTCGACACCAACGGCGCCGGCTCGGTGACGCAGGTGGGCCAGTTCGCCTCCAGCTACGGCAGCGCCGATGCCAGCGCGGCGATGTTCCGCCCCGGCCGAATCCTGCAGTTCGGCGGCAACTCCAACGGCGCGATCGTGATCGACATCCGCAACGGCGCGCCGGTGGTCACGCCGACCGCGTCGATGTCGTCGCAGCGGCGGCTCGTGAACGCCACCATCCTGCCCGACGGCAAGGTGCTGGCCACCGGCGGCAGCCGCACCTGGAACGCGCTCGACCAGGTCAACAACAGCGCCGAGATCTGGAACCCCGACACCGGCACCTGGATGGTCGGCCCGAGCGGCGTGCAGGCGCGCCTGTACCACTCGATGTCGCTGCTGCTGCCCGACGGCACGGTGATGGTCGGCGGCGGCGGCGCGCCGGGGCCGCAGAACAACACCAACTTCGAGCTGTACTTCCCGCCCTACCTGTTCGCCGCCGGCGGCCAGCTCGCGGCGCGCCCGGTGATCGAGGCCGCGCCGACGGTGATGGACATCGGCCGCACCTACACGGTCGACGTCTCCGGCGCCGGCCCGGCCGCGCGTGTGGTGATGATCAAGCACGGCTCGGTGACGCACAGTTGGAACATGGAGCAGCGCTTCGTCGAGCTGACCTTCGCCGCCAGCGGCAACCGCCTCTCGGTGCAGGCCCCCGCGCGCGCCGCCGATGCGCCGCCCGGCTTCTACATGCTGTTCGTGCTCGACGCCAACGGCGTGCCCTCGGTCGCGAAGACGGTGCGCATCAACGTCGCCGAGCAGCCCAACCCGGCCACGGTACCGACGCTCTCCGCCATCGCCGACCGCAGCGGCACGGTAGGCAGCGCCGTGCTGCTGCAGCCCGCGGCCAGCGACCCGAACGGCGATGCGCTCGCCTTCAGCGCCACCGGCCTGCCGCCCGGGCTGGCGATCGATGCGCAGACCGGCCTGATCAGCGGCACGCCAAGTGCGGCCGGCACCTACAACGTGGTCGTGGGCGTCAGCGACGGCGTGAACTCGGCCAGCACCGCGTTCACCTGGACCATCGGCGGCGCCACCGCGCTGACCGTGTCCTTCGCCTCGGCACCCGCGGCCACGGCCAGCGGCGCCACGGCCAGCTTCACCGCCAGCGCCACCGGCAGCAACGTGCGCTACAAGTGGAACTTCGGCGATGGCTCGCCGGAGACTGCCTGGAGCAGTTCGCCCAGCGCCAGCCATACCTACGCGCAGCCGGGCCTGTATACCGTCACCGTGACGGTCACCGACGACAGCGGCCTGGAGCAGCGCAGCGCCACGCTGCAGGCCATCCACCTGCCACTGCTGGCGGGCACGGCCAGCAGTTCCAGCCCGATCGCCTTCGAGTCACGCAGCGGGGCCAACCCGCGGCTGTGGGTGGTGAACCCCGACAACGACTCGGTCTCGGTGTTCGACGCCGCCACGCGCGTGCGCCTGGCCGAGATCCCGGTGGGCACCGGACCGCGCACACTCGCCCTGGCCGGCAACGGCACGGTGTGGGTGACCAACAAGCTCGGCGCCTCGATCAGCGTGATCGACACCGCCACGCTCGCCGTGTCCCGCACGATCGCGCTGCCACGCGGCTCGCAACCCTACGGCGTGGCCGCATCGGCCAGCGGCGGCTACGCGCTCGTCGTGCTCGAGGCCGGCGGCTCGCTGCTGCGCTTCTCGACCAGCACCTATGCACAGACCGGCAGCCTGGCGGTGGGCATGAACGCCCGCCACGTGGCCATCAGCGCCGACGGCGCCTCGGCCTACGTGTCGCGCTTCATCAGCGCGCCGGTGGCCGGCGAGTCCACCGCCGCGCCGGGCGCCGGCAGCGGCGAGGTGCTGCAGGTGGCCACCAGCGGCATGACGCTGGTGCGCAGCATCGCGCTGGCGCAAAGCGACCGGCCCGACGCCGAGAACCAGGGCCGCGGCCTGCCCAACTACCTCGGTGCGGCGGCGATCTCGCCGGACGGCGTGGCGGCCTGGGTGCCGGGCAAGCTCGACAACATCCGCCGCGGCATGGGCCGCGACGGCCTGCCGCTGAACTTCCAGAACACCGTGCGCGCAGCCAGCTCGCGCATCCTGCTGGGCACGGGCAGCGAAGATTTCGGCGGCCGCATCGACCACGACAACGCCAGCCTGGCCAGCGCCGCGCTGTTCGACACCAAGGGCCTGTTCCTCTTCGTGGCGCTGGAGACCAGCCGCGAGGTGGCGGTGATCGACGCCCACGGCCGGCGCGAGCTGTTCCGCTTCGACACCGGGCTGGCGCCTCAGGGCCTGGCGCTGTCCGCCGACGGCCTGACGCTGTACGTGCACAACTTCATGGACCGCAGCGTCGGCGTGCACGACCTGCGGCCGCTGGTGCAGCAGGGCCTGCTCTCCGCCAACCCGGTGGCCACGCTGCCGACCTCGGCCACCGAGAAGCTGACGGCCACCGTGCTGCGCGGCAAGCAGCTGTTCTACGACGCCCGCGATCCGCGCCTGGCGCGCGATCGCTACATGAGTTGCGCGAGCTGCCACAACGACGGCGGCCACGACGGCCGCGTGTGGGACCTCACCGGCTTCGGCGAGGGCCTGCGCAACACCGTCAACCTGCGCGGCCGCGGCGGCATGGCCCACGGCTTCCTGCACTGGAGCAACAACTTCGACGAGGTGCAGGATTTCGAGGGCCAGATCCGCGCGCTGGCCGGCGGCAGCGGCCTGATGGCCGACGCCGACTTTGCCGCCGGCACGCGCAGCCAGCCGCTGGGCGACCGCAAGGCCGGCCTGTCGGCCGACCTCGATGCGCTGGCGGCCTACCTCGGCTCGCTCGCCACCTTCGAGCCGGCGCCGGCGCGGCCGAGCGCCACCGCGCTGTCGGCCACCGCGGCCGAAGGCAAGGCGATCTTCGTCGCGCGCAACTGCGCCAGCTGCCATGCCGGCAGTGCCTTCAGCGCCAGCGGCGAGAACACCCTGGTCAGCGTCGGCACGATCAAGCCGACCAGCGGCCAGCGCCTGGGCGGCGCCCTCACCGGGCTGGACGTGCCAACGCTGCGCGACGTGTGGGCCACCGCGCCCTATCTGCACGACGGCTCGGCGGTCACGCTGGAGGCTGCGGTGCGTGCCCATAGCGGGGTGACCATCACCGATGCCGACCTCTCGCGCCTGGTGGCCTACCTGCGCGAAATCGGCGGCGACGAACCGGCCGTGCCCGCCGCGGCCGGCGCCGGCGCCGGCCTGCGCGCCGAATACTTCAACACCGTGACCGCCACCGGCACGCCGGTGCTGACGCGCACCGAGGCGATCGACTTCGACTGGGGCACGGGCGCGCCCGGCACCGGCGTGACGGCCGACAACTTCTCGGCACGCTGGAGCGGCAGGCTCATCGTGCCGGTGAGCGGCACCTACCGCTTCCAGACCGAATCGGACGACGGTGTGCGGCTGACGGTCAACGGCGTGCGGCTGATCGACAACTGGACCGACCACGCGCCCACGCTGGACACCGGCGCCGGCATCAACCTGGTGGCCGGCACGCAGGTCGACATCGTGGCCGAGTACTACGAGCGCGGCGGCGGTGCGCTGATGCGGCTGCGCTGGATGATGCCGGGCGAAACCGCCTTCGCCGCCGTGCCGGCCGCGCAGCTGCTCGCCCCGGCGGTGACCAGCGGCAGCGGGCTGGCGGGGAGCTACTTCAACAACACCACGCTGTCGGGCACGGCGGTGCTGTCGCGCACCGAGGCGATCGACTTCAACTGGGGCACCGCCTCGCCGGGCACCGGGGTCAACGCCAACAACTTCTCGGCGCGCTGGACCGGCACGGTGCTCGCACCCACCACCGGCAGCTACCGCTTCCAGACGGTGTCCGACGATGGCGTGCGGGTGTGGGTCAACGGCGTGCGCATCATCAACAACTGGACCGATCACTCCGCCACCACCAACACCAGCGGCACGGTGAGCCTGACGGCCGGTCAGCGCTACACCATCCAGGTCGAGTACTACGAGAAGGGCGGCAGCGCGACGATGCGCCTGCGCTGGCTGAGACCAGGCACCAGCAGTTACGTTGCGATACCGGCGTCGAACCTGTTCGCGAATTGATGATGCGTCGATCGCGCGTCGTGCACTGCATCACGCGCACATTGACCTGACCCGCTTCCCCGCAGGCACGCGAGTGGTCACACTCGCGGTCTTCGGCGCACGGTTGCGCCGTTCAGGGAGAAGCTGATGAATCGAGTCTTGCACTGGCTGGCCGCTGTCGTGGGCCTGTGCATTTCCGCGTCCGCCGGCGCGCAGATCGTGGTCGGGCAGACGGCCGGCTTCAGCGGCCCGGTGGCCGCAGGCGTCAAGGAAATCTCCGACGGCGCGAAGCTCTACCTCGACAGCGTCAACGCGCAAGGCGGCGTCAACGGCCAGAAGATCGAGGTCGTCGCGATGGACGACAAGTTCGATCCCAAGCTGGCCGCCGAGAACGCCAAGGTGCTGATCACCGAGAAGAACGTGTCGGCGCTGTTCCTGACGCGCGGCACGCCGCACACCCAGGCGATCATGCCGCTGCTCGAGCAGTACAAGGTGCCGCTGATCGCGCCGTCCACCGGCGCGATGGTGCTGCACAAGCCGGTCCATCCGTGGGTGTTCAACGTGCGCGCCACCTACCAGCGCGAGGCCGAGCGGGCCGTGCAGCATCTCAGCCTGATCGGCATCGAGCGCATCGGCGTCATCCACGTGGAAGACAGCTTCGGCGCCGACCTGCTCGAAGGTGCGAAGAAGGGTTTCGCGGCCGTGGCCAAGAACCCGGTGTTCATCGAGAAGTACGACCGCGCGAAGTGGGACTTCTCCAAGATCGCGCCGCTGGTGGCCAGCTCCGATGTGCAGGCCGTGCTGTTCATCGGCTCGGGCAACGCGGTGGCCGACGGCATCGAGGCGATCCGCAAGGCCGGCTCGCGGGCGCAGATGGTGACCTTCTCGAACAACGCCTCCGGCGGTTTCGTGAAGTCTCTGAAGGAGAACGCACGCGGCGTGATCGTCACCCAGGTGTTCCCCTACGAGCGTTCGCTGTCGGCACCGATCGTGAAGGAGGCGCACGACCTCGCCGTGGCCAAGGGTCTGGAGGGCGTCAGCCCGGCGATGCTGGAGGGCTACGCCGCCGCCAAGGTGCTGGTGGCCGCGCTCAAGCGCGCCGGACCCAGCCCCTCGCGGCAGAAGATCCAGCAGGCGCTGGAGACGATGAACAAGGTCGACATCGGCGGGCTGGAGGTGAGCTTCAGCGCGAACGATCACACCGGGCTGGAGTTCGTCGACCTGTCGATCATCGGCCCGGACGGCAAATTCCGCCGCTGAACCGAATCGAGCTCAGGCGCGCTGCGCCGCCGGCCGGGTTCTGTAGAACTGCACCGGCACGGCGGCGGCTTCCTTCGCCGCCTCGCGCAGCACGTTCCTGCGCATGCGGCCGACCACGTGCATCTCGCAGGCCTTGCAGTCGAAGCGCAGGGTGAGCCGGTCGTTGCCGTGCTGCAGCGTCAGCGGCTCGGCGCGCACCGTGCCCTGCACGCCGACCACGCCCTTGGCCTGCTTGGGGCACAGGCTCAGGCTGTAGCGCACGCAGTGGCGCGTGATCATCAGGCTGACCTCGCCGAGTTCCTCGTGGCTCTCGTAGGCCGCGTCGATCAGCCGCACGCCGTGCTTCGCATAGAAGGCCGCGGCGCGGCTGTTGTAGACGTTGGCCAGGTAGCTCAGCGTGTCTTCCGGATAGCGCGCCGGCGGCTCCACCGGCTGCGCCCGCGGCAGCCGCTCGAAGGCCGCGGCCCGCGCGGCCTCGAGGGATTCGATCGCCTCGCGGCGCAGCGCATTGGCCGCGCCCGCCGGCACGAACAGCGCCTGGGGCGGAAGGCTGACCGATCGTGCCTCGAAGATCGTCGCGCCCAGCCGGGTCGACGCTTCGCGCAGGCTCTCCTGCGCTCTGGCCGCGTCGCGCGCGGGCTCGTGGGCCAGCGCGGCCTCGGCGCGGCCATGGTGGCCGTCCTCGTCGATGGCGTCGAGCGCCAGGCCGCCGGCGGTGACGCTCCACACCAGGTCGACAGCGATGCGGCGCTCGGCCGACTTCTTCGCCAGCAGCCGCTCCCAGGCCATGTCGCGGTTGCGGCTGATCGCGGTGCCGCGCCGCAGGTCCTTCAGCGCGGCCATCTCGGCGTTCGGCTCGATGCGCCAGAGCCGGCCGCCCTGCGGCGTGGCGACGTTGACCGGCACGCCCTGCAGTTCGCCCTGCAGGTCGATCCAGGTCAGTGCGTCGCCGTTGTGCAGCGCATCGGCCGCGTCGTCGAGCTCGACGTCGAAGTGGTCGGCCGCGACGCGCGTCACGTGGCCGAGCGGCAGCCCGGCGTGCTTGGGCGTGTCGAAGGCGCCGATGTCCTGCTGCCGCCCCTGCACGAAGTAGTCGGTGGCGCCGCGGTTGAAGTTGCGCGCGGGGTCGGGCGTGAAGGTGTAGCGGCACTGGCCGGACGAGGCGCGCGCCAGCTCCGGCCGCTGCTCGAGCACGGCGTCGAGCAGCTGGCGGTAGTGGGCCGTCACGTTCTTCACGTAACCCATGTCCTTGTAGCGGCCCTCGATCTTGAAGCTGCGGATGCCCGCGTCGACCAGCGCGGCCAGGTTGGCGCTCTGGTCGTTGTCCTTCAGCGAGAGCACGTGCTTGTCGTGGGCGACGATGCGCCCGGCGCCGTCGGTCACGGTGTAGGGCAGACGGCATTCCTGCGAGCAGTTGCCGCGGTTGGCGCTGCGGCCAGGGGCGTGCGCGTGGCTGATGAAGCACTGGCCGCTGTAGGCCACGCACAGCGCGCCGTGCACGAAGAATTCCAGCGTGGCGCGCTCCACCTGTGCGGCGATGCCGAGGATCTGCGGCAGCGTCAGCTCGCGCGCCAGCACCATCTGCGAGAAGCCCGCGTCCTGCAGGAAGCGCGCCTTCTCCGGCGTGCGGATGTCGGTCTGCGTGCTGGCGTGCAGCTGCATCGGCGGCAGGTCGAGCTCGAGCAGGCCCATGTCCTGCACGATCAGTGCGTCGATGCCGATGTTCCAGGCGTCGCGCACCAGCCGCTGCGCCGCCTCCAGCTCGTCGTCGCGCAGGATGGTGTTGAGCGTCAGGAAGATGCGCGCGCCGTACCGGTGGGCGTGTTTCACCAGCCGCGCGAGATCGGGCAGATCGTTGCCCGCCTTGTCGCGCGCGCCGAAGGCCGGGCCGCCGATGTAGACGGCATCGGCGCCGTGGTTGACGGCCTCGATGCCGATGTCGGCATCGCGGGCGGGGGCGAGCAGTTCGAGTTCGCGGCGGGGCATGGCGGCCGGCATTGTCGGGCAACGGTGGCGCCGCCGCCAGCCGGCGTGACCGGGGTGACAAGCGGTGATCGGGCCACCCGGGCCTGTGTCACCGGTGAGCGACATCACAGGGACAACATCGGTCACGACGGGGCGCTGCAGCGGCCAAGGTGAATCGATGGACGACATGGCATCGCGCGCAGCCATCGCTTGAATGTCAAATATCAAGTTGGCAGAGCGCGCGCATGGCGCGGCGCCTGGACCAGCCGGTTTGGCAGACGTTGAGCATCTTGCGCCAGGCAGAACGAGTTCCCTCTCGAAAGACACGCGTTCACCGCGCCGATGCCGAGCCGCTGCTCGTGCGACACATCGTGCAGGAGGTGTCGCGCCGACAGGGCGATCCGGCCGCCTTGTGCCGCGGCCTGGGCTTCGGACTGTGCGACCTCGAGCGCGTCGACTTCCGCGTCTCCTACGCGCAGACCGGTCGTGTGATCCAGCGCGCGCTGCAGTCGCTGGACGACCCCGCGCTGCCGCTGCGCCTGGGCTCGAGCTCCAGCCTGGTGTCCTGGGGGCTGTGCCTGGTCGGCATGATGGCTGCGGCCAACCCGCGCGAGGCCCTGGACTTCGCCATCGACTTCCTGCCGCCGAGCGATCGCTTCCTGCACCTGCAGAAGCAGGTGGCCGGCCACGAGTTCAGCGCCCTGGCCGAGCCTGCGCACGAAGACGAGCCCGAGATCGGGCACTTCCTCGTCGAGCATGTTTTTGCCGCCCTGGCGCGCGTGTGCCGGTACGTGGTCGCGCCGTGGTACGGCCCGCAGCGCGTCGAGCTTCGCCGCGAGATCCCGGCCGACACGCGCTGCCACGAGGAGGCCTTCGGCTGCCCGGTGCACTTCGGCTGCAGCGCCAACCGCCTGGTCTACGAGCTGATCGACCACCCGATCGCCACGGCCGACGCCATCGTCGCCCGCATGTGCCGGCACCAGCTCGAGCAGCGCGCCGGCGCCGGCGCACCATCGGAGCTCGAGGCGGTGATCGTGCGGGCGCTGCGCACCGATCTGCGCTCGCCGCCGTCGATGGCAGAGATCGCCGCCACGGTCAACATCAGCGAACGCACGCTGCGCCGACGGCTGCTGCTCGCCGAGCTGTCGTATGCCGCGCTGCTCGACCAGGAGCGCATGCGCCGTGCGCTGGCGCTGCTCAGTGGCGGCGAAGCGCCGATGGCCCGCGTGGCGGAAGCGGCGGGTTTCTCGGACACCCGCAGCCTGCGCCGGGCCATCAAGCGGTGGACGGGTCAGACGCCCTCGCAGCTTCGCCGCCATGGCGACTGAGCCCGATACGCGAGGTTCTGAAGGCCCCTGGTGGCATCGCCTTCGGCGTCAATTGCGCCCGAAGGCCGACGACGGCACCGGCCCGCTCGAGACGCTGCAGCGCCAGCTCGCGGCCGCGCACGAACAGGCCGACCGCCTGCAGGCGGTGCTCGACCATGCCAGCGACGCGGTGATCAGCATCGATGCCGGACAGCGTGTGCACTTCTTCAACCGCGCCGCAGCGGTCGTGTTCGGCATCGCCGCGGACGAGGCCATCGGGCAACCGCTGGACCGCTTCATCCCGGAGGGTCGACAGCTCGCCCACCGGCTGCACGTGGACGGCTTCCGGCGCACCGGCGGCACCGCGCGTCGAATGGGCCGCCTGCACGAGCTCGCGGGCCGGCGGGCGAATGGCGACGTGTTCCCCATCGAGGCCAGCATCTCCCGCTCCGGCGAGGGCGCCGACATGCTGATGACGGTGGTGCTGCGCGATGTCAGCGGCCTGCGCAGCGCGGAAGCCGCGCACCAGGCGCAGCTGCGCGCCGAGGCGGGCCGGCAGGCGATGTCGCAGTTCGTCGCGCGCATGAGTCACGAGATGCGCACGCCGCTGAACGCCGTGATGGGCTTCTCGCAGCTGCTGCAGTCCGATGCGCACGAGCCGCTGGCACCCGGCCAGGCCCAGCGCGTCGAGCAGATCCGCGCGGCCGGCTGGCACCTGCTGCGCCTGATCGCCGATGCCTCGAACCTGTCCATCGTCGAGGCCGGCGGGCTGCGCCTGGAGGTGTCGCGGGTCGCGCTGGACGCGGTGATCGACGAGGCGCTGGCCATGTGCGAGACGCAGGCCCGCGCCCGCGGCATCGTGGTCCAGCGGCACGCCCTGCGCGGCGAAGCGATGCACGTCGACGGCGACGCGCTGCGGCTGCGCCAGGCGCTGATCAACGTGCTGTCCAACGCGGTCAAGTACAACCGCGACGGTGGCGCCATCGACATCCGCGCTGGTCGTGACGGCGACCGTGTGCAGGTGGAGGTCGCCGACACCGGGCTGGGCATGACCCCCGAGCAGCTCGCGCACCTGTACGAGCCGTTCAACCGCCTCGGCCGCGAACGCGAGGTGGCCGAAGGCACCGGCATCGGCCTGGTGCTCACGCGCCAGCTCGTCGAGCGCATGAACGGCCGGCTGGAGATCGACAGCGAGGCCGGCCGGGGCACGCAGGTGCGCATCACGCTGCCGGCCGCGGCACCGCTGGAGGGCGGCGTGGCCGCCATGCCGCCGCCTCCCTCCGGCGCCGGCGCCACCGACGACCTGCCGCCGCTCTTGGTGCTCTACGTGGAGGACAACCCGGTCAACGTGCTGCTCGTCCAGCAGTTGCTGGCCCGCTGGCCGCAGATCGAGCTGGTCAGTGCCGAGGACGGGCAGGCCGGCCTGGAGCTGGCGCGGCGTCTGCATCCCGACCTGGTGCTGCTGGACATGCAACTGCCCGACATGGACGGCCTCGGCGTGCTCGACGAACTGCGCCGCGACCCGGCCACCGCGACGCTCGGCGTGGTGGTGCTGTCGGCCAGCGACCACCCCGACGACCGACGCCGCGCGCACGCGGCCGGCGCACGCGAGTACTGGACGAAGCCGCTGGACCTTCGCAGCTTTCCGGCCGACGTGATCCGCGCGATCGGCCGCGCGCCGGCGCCGGCACCGCGCTGACCGCGGCCGCTCAGCGCGGCGCCAGCCGCTGCAGCATCGCCCGCGTGTCCTCGTCCAGCGGCGGGGGCGCCAGCGCGCATCCGGCCAGGGCCGGCACCACCACCTCGGTGCCGACCGAGCCGCCGCGGCCGAGGAACAGCGTGCTCAAGTGCGCGGTGCACACCGGCTGCGTGAGGTCCGCGGCGCGGAAGAACTCCTGCCGGAAGGAACCAGCGGTCGTCCCAGTGCAGCAGCCGGGTGTGCAGCTCGAAACGCTCGAAGGGCTTGAGCGAGCGGCGAAAGCGCAGATGCACGCTGCCCACCGGCACCGCCCAGCGCTCGCGCAGCACGCCGCGGAAAAGGCCGCAGCGCAGCAGGAAGTCCACCCGGGCGATGTCCATCAGCACCGGATAGCGGCCGTTGTTCATGTGGCCGAAGGCGTCGATGTCACCGGGCAGCACGCGCCAGTGGGTCACGCAGGTGTCGTGCGGGTGCAGCCGGGGCAGCTGCGCGGCGCGCACGAAGGTCTTGAGCAGGCGGAAGGTGGAGAGCATGGTGACCGGTACCACGCAGGCGCGGCACCGGAGCGGACATCAGCCCGCCAGGAAGCGCTCCACCAGGGCGAACTGCTCGGGCGTGTTCAGCGCCGGGGCGTGCCCGCAGCCGGGAATCTCCACCACCACCGCACGCGGGCCGCGGTTGCGCATCGCCTCGGCGGTGTCGGGCAGCAGCAGGTCGGAATCCTCGCCGCGCAGGCACAGCACCGGGATGTCGAGCGAGTCCCACTCGTCCCAGCGCAGGTAGTCGTCGGCATGGTGCGTGAACTGCATCACCATCGCCGGGTCGTAGTGCGGCGTGACGCGGCCGTCGCTCAGGCGGCGCACCGAGGTCTCGGTCAGGCGCCGCCACTGCGCGTCGCTGAGCCAGCCGTAGGGTTTGTAGACCGTGCGGAAGTACTGCTCCAGCTCGGTCACGGTGTCGAAGGCCGCCGGGCTGCCGGCGTAGCTGCGGATGCGCTCGATCGCGGCCGCGGCGAGCTGCGGCCCGTTGTCGTTGAGCACCAGCCGGCGGATGCGGCCGCGCAGCGAGGTCGCCGCCGCCACCGTGCCGATCGCGCCGCCCATCGAGGTGCCGAGCCAGTGGCAGCGCGCGATGCCCAGGCCGTCGAGCAGCGCGACGGCGAGCTTCACGTAGAAGTCGAGGCAGTACTCGGATGCCGGCCTCGGGCTCCACTGGCTCAGTCCGCGACCGATCGTGTCCGGGCAGATCACGCGATAGCGCTGCGCCAGGTGCGAGGCGATGTCGTCCATGTCGCGGCCGGTTCGCGCCAGGCCGTGCCAGGCGATCACCGTCTCGGCGTGCTGCGCGCCCCACTCGGTGTAGTGGAGCTCGCGGCCCTCGCAGCGCAGGTAGTTCGACGTGAAGCTCATGCCGTGGCCCGTGCTCAGTCGGGAACGACCAGCGTGTCGCCCTGCATGCGGATCGCGTCCTGCGGCGCCGGGCGACGGGGGATGGGCGGCACGTTGGCCTCGGTGATGGCCGGCGCCGCGCCGGGCGCGCCACCGCGCGGCACGGTGCGCAGCACCTGGCTCTCCGGCAGCGGCCGACCGTGGCGCAGGTGGTCCCACATCGCGTCGAGCGCGCGGTTCAGGTAGACGTGCAGCGGGATGTAGCGGGTGTCGTAGCCGCCGAGGATCGGGAAGCCCATGAAGGCGTCGAAGTGCTGTGCGTTCGTCACCTCGATGTACGACAGCCGGCTGTGACGGCCCTCGACGCGCTTGTTCAGCGCGGTGTAGGGCCGCGAACTGTGGTTCACCGGGATCAGCGCGTCGGCGCGGCCGTGAACGATGATCGCCGGCTTGCGCTGCAGGTTGCCGCTGCGCAGCGTCTCCCCGATGCCGCGCTGCAGGGCCAGCGCCGTGGCGTCGCTGCCGGTCAGCAGGCGGCGCAGGCACAGCGCGCCGTCGAGGTTGAAGTCCGGCGCCAGCGTGCTCGGCGAGGCGGAGAACAGGTCGCGCAGCGGAACGCCCGGGTGGAGGTTGTTGATCAGCTGCACGTTGCTCGACGGCGGGACGCCGTTGCCGGTGGCCGCCATCGCGGCCAGCGACGGCGCGTCGAGCGGGCCGACCGTGAAGGCGCCGGTGACCGCCGCGAAGCTGTAGCCGCACAGCGAATCGGCCACGCTGGCGCGCGACAGCGCGTTGGCGTAGGTCACGCTCACCGCGCTGGCCACCTCGAAGGCCGCCAGCGAGGCATGCAGCACCGCCGATTCGGGCTCCCAGCCATAGGCCGACAGCAGGGCCAGGGCCTCGTCGGCCTGCGCCGGCAGCGACTCGGCCGTCAGCACGCCCTTGGCCTTCAGCGAGGCACAGCGGTTGGCGGCGAAGGCGGTCACGACGAAGGCCTTGCCCGGCGCATCGGCCACCTGGGCCGACTGCGAGGCGCAGCTCTGCAGCAGGTTGGCCATCGTCGTGTAGTCGTACAGCACCTTGCCGCTGAACTGGGTGGCGCCGCCGCGCCGCACGGCCACGCCTGCATCGGGCGGCAGCTCGACCGACGGCTCGGACACCGCCACGCCGTCGATCAGCCGGTCGCGGTCGAGCTCGGCGGCGGCAAGCGCCGCATGCCCGCCGTTGCTGATCGACGAGGCGATCACCAGCGTGTTGGCCGGCCGGATGGTGCGCAGCACCTGGCCGCTGGGCAGCTTTCGCCCGTGGCGTTCGTTGAGTGCCCAATAGGCGAACTCGATGGCCTGCAGCGTGAAGCGGCCCCAGTCCTTCTCGGGGTTGCGCTGCGAGTGCGCGTGCTTGAAGGCGAAGCGGTTCGGCGTGGCGGCATTGAAGGCGGCCAGCTGCGCGGCATCCAGCGGCGCGCGGAACTGCGCGGCCTCGCCGACGGCGGCGGCCCCTGCCCGGGTGCCGTCGATCAGCGGCACGGTGTCGTTCGCCAGGTCGTGCGGCGCGGCGCCGGTGCCCTTGTCGGTGTAGGCCACGGCGCAGCCGCGCTTGAGGCCCCATTCGCCGGTGCTAATGCCGCCGTAGACGCCGCGAGAGCCCGAAGAGGTGGCGGTCACGATGCAGGGCCGGCG
>Ga0073934_10007839_pt1 | contig 14567 bp, 10 predicted proteins | sample LarsenN4metaG_FD_76834 | JGI IMG/M metagenome (GOLD analysis project Ga0073934, IMG submission 76834) | Hot spring sediment bacterial and archeal communities from British Columbia, Canada, to study Microbial Dark Matter (Phase II) - Larsen... ...
CGCACCATGACATCTATTCCATCGAGGACCTGGCCGAGCTGATTCATGACCTCAAGAATGCGAACCGCCATGCCCGCATCAGCGTGAAGCTCGTTGCCGAGGTGGGCGTCGGCACCATTGCGGCCGGCGTCTCGAAGGCCCACGCGGACGTTGTGTTGATCAGCGGCCACGATGGCGGGACGGGCGCCTCGCCGCTGACCAGCATCAAGCACGCCGGCGCTCCCTGGGAACTCGGACTGGCGGAAACCCACCAGACGCTGGTGCTGAACGACCTCCGCAGTCGGATCGTCGTCGAAGTGGACGGCCAACTGAAAACGGGCAGGGACGTCGTCATCGGCGCTCTGCTGGGAGCGGAGGAATTCGGCTTCGCCACGGCGCCTCTGGTCGCCATGGGTTGCATCATGATGCGCGTCTGCCACCTCAATACTTGCCCCGTCGGCGTCGCGACGCAGGATCCGCGGCTCCGCAAGAAGTTTGCCGGGGATCCGCAGCACGTGGTCAACTTCATGCGGTTCATTGCCCAGGAAGTGCGTGAGCTGATGGCCCAGCTTGGCTTCCGGACAATCGACGAAATGGTGGGGCGCTCTGATCGGCTTGAGTTCAAGGCGGCCGTCGATCATTACAAGGCCAGGGGACTCGATTACTCGCCGATTTTCCATCAGCCGGATGTTCCGGCGACCGTTGGACGGTACTGCCAGATCAGCCAGGACCACGGACTGGAGAAGAGCCTCGATCAGACGACGCTGATGGAGCTTTGCAAGCCGGCCCTTGAATGCGGAACGCCGGTCAAGGCGGAGCTGCCCATCCGCAACGTGAACCGCGTGGTGGGAACGATGGTGGGGTCGGAGGTAACTCGCCGGTGGGGAGCTGCTGGGCTTCCGGAAGACACCATTCAGCTCAAGTTCAACGGCTCGGCAGGCCAAAGCTTCGGGGCCTTCATCCCCAGAGGCATGACCCTCACACTCGAAGGCGATGCCAACGACTACGTCGGCAAGGGGCTCTCCGGCGGCAAGATCATCGTCTATCCGCCGGCGCGATCGACCTTCCGGGCAATGGACAATGTGATCATCGGAAACGTCGCGTTCTACGGAGCAACGGCCGGAGAGGCCTACATTCGCGGCATGGCCGGCGAGCGGTTCTGCGTTCGCAATAGCGGCGTCCATGCCGTGGTGCTGTCCGTCGGCGATCATGGCTGCGAGTATATGACCGGCGGTCGAGTCGTCGTCCTTGGTCCGACAGGCCGTAACTTTGCCGCAGGGATGTCTGGCGGCATTGCCTACGTCTTCGATGAGGATGGGAGTTTTCCAGGGCGCTGCAATCTGGAGATGGTGAAGCTCTACCCGCTCGAAGATCCGGTTGACGTCGAGGAAGTCCAGACGCTGCTTTGGAAGTTCTGGAAGCACACCGGCAGCGAACGACCTCGCCGCATGCTCGACAACTGGTCCGAGTATCAGCCGCGGTTCGTCAAGGTGTATCCGAACGATTACCGTCGAGTCATTGAGACGCAGCGCCGCTACAAGGCGACCGGCCTGCCCGACGAAGAGGCCATCATGGCCGCGTTCGAGGAGAACGCTCGGGACCTCGCCCGCGTCGGCGGCAAGTAGCTTCGGGTCGAGACAACGCAGAGTCAGGGCAGGTGCGGGAGGCGAGTGCATGGGCAAACCAACCGGATTTCTTGAGTATCCTCGCGAGCTGCCGCTTGCCCGCGCGCCGCGGGACCGCATCCGTGACTGGCTGGAATTCCACGAGCACGCGGACGAAACCATGCTCCGCAAGCAGGGCGCACGTTGCATGGACTGCGGCGTGCCGTTCTGCCATACCGGCACGCTGCTGGAAGGCATGGCCTCGGGCTGCCCGATCAACAACCTCATTCCCGAATGGAATGATCTGGTGTATCGAGGCTTGTGGCGCGAGGCCCTGGACCGCCTGCACAAGACGAACAACTTCCCCGAGTTCACCGGCCGGGTCTGTCCCGCTCCCTGCGAAGGGTCTTGCGTGCTGGGCATCTCCGAGGAGCCCGTCACCATCAAGAGCATTGAATGCTCGATCATCGACAAGGGCTTCGAAGAGGGCTGGGTCCATCCCGAACCTCCTGCCGTCCGCACCGGCAAGCGCGTGGCCATCGTTGGTTCCGGCCCAGCCGGGCTAGCCTGTGCCGCCCAGCTCAATCGCGCCGGCCACCTCGTTACCGTCTTCGAGCGCGCCGATCGCATTGGGGGGTTGCTCATGTACGGCATCCCCAACATGAAGCTCGACAAGCGCATCGTCCAGCGCCGGATCGATCTCCTGGCCGCGGAGGGCGTTAAGTTCATCACCGGCACGGAGGTCGGTAAGGACTTTCCCGCCGAACGCCTGCGCCTGGACTTCGATGCTGCCGTGCTTTGCGGCGGCGCGACGCGACCCAACGACTTCTTTGCAAAAACCGAGGGCCGCCATCTCCAGGGCATCCACTTCGCCATGGAGTTCCTGCACGCGAATACCAGGAGCCTGCTCGACAGCAACCACGCCGATGGCCGCTTCCTTTCGGCCAGGGACAAGGACGTGATCGTCATCGGCGGCGGCGACACCGGCACGGACTGCGTCGGAACGGCGCTTCGCCACGGCTGCCGCAGCCTGTTCCAGCTCGAGATCGTGCCCCGGCCGCCCCTGTCGCGCGCGCCGGACAACCCGTGGCCCCAGTGGCCCAGGGTCTACAAGCTGGACTACGGACAGGAGGAGGCCAAGGCCCTGTGGGGCGAAGACCCGCGCCGATACGCCATCCAGACGACCAGGTTCCTCGGCGACGACCAGGGCCGCGTGCGGGCCATTGAAACCGTGCAGGTCGAGTGGGTCCGCGAGAATGGCCGAGCCTTGCCGCGGAACATCCCTGGGTCCGAACGCCAGTTCCCCGCCCAGCTTGTGCTGCTTGCCCTGGGTTTCTCGGGCCCCGAAAGCCAACTCCTCGATCAACTCGGCGTCGAGAAGGACCAGCGAACCAATGCCCGGGCCGAGTACGGCAAGTACGCGACCAACATCCCCGGCATCTTCGCCGCGGGAGACATGCGGCGCGGCCAAAGCCTGGTGGTCTGGGCAATCAACGAAGGCCGCGGAGCCGCGCGGGAATGCGATCGGTACCTCATGGGCGAAACCAATTTGCCCTGAGACTGCCCTTCTTCCCAGCGTTGCCGCTGCTCCAATGCTCACGCTTGTCGCCTTCAAGGCCGCCGGCCCTGGGCTACCTGCCCTTCCCTGCGCCTCGCGTCTGGGGTATGGACTACTTCGCCAGGAAGCTCGCGAGGTGCTCAATGTCCCACGTTCAGCCGCTCAAGCCCGTCCGGATTTCCCTGGTCATCCCAGCCTGGAACGAAGCTGGCGCGCTGCGCTCGACCTGTCTCGAAGCCGCTTCTGCTCTCAGCCAGGTCGCGGATGACCACGAGATCATTCTCGTGGACGACGGCAGCACCGACGAAACTCCTGAGATCGCCGCCGAGATCGCTCGGGAGTGCCGAAGCCTCCGCGTGCTTCAGCAGCAAACCAACCAGGGCTATGGGGCCGCGCTGCGTACGGGGTTCTGCTCCGCCCGTCATGATCTCGTCGCCTTCACCGATGCCGATGGACAGTTCGACCTCCGTGACCTGAGACTGTTAATTCCGCTGGCTCAGACTTTCGAGGTTGTCTGCGGCTTTCGCCTGGATCGGAAAGACAGCGTCCGCCGCCGCTTCCTTTCCTGGGGCTACAATCGGCTCGCAAGCACGCTCCTGGGAACGCTGGTACGGGACATCGATTGCGCTCTCAAGCTCTTTCGCCGCGACGCCCTGCTCCGCATTCTTCCTGAAAGCACCGACTTCTTCGTCAACACGGAGATGCTTGCACGGGCCAGGCTGCACGGCTTGCGGATCGCGGAGGTCGGCGTCACGCATCGGCCGCGCCGAGCAGGCCGGAGCAAGGTCTGCCTTCGGGACGTCCCGCGCACCCTGAGCAAGCTGCTCCCCTTCTGCGTCAAGCTGCACCTGGGCCGGCTCGAAAGCGCTAGCAGCCTGCCAAAGCCAGTAGCAGCGGCGTTCGAGCTCACTTCAACCCGATTGCGTACAGCTCCTTGAAGCCGCGCAGGTAGATCCGTCCATTCGCAATGGCCGGGCCGGCTGTGAACAGGTCCGGCATCTGGAACTGCGCCAGCTTCTCGAACCTGGGCCCGGGCTTGATCACCGTGACCATGCCTTCGCGGGCCACCAGGTAAATCTTGCCATCGGCCAGCACGGGGCTGGAGCGATACCGCGACGGATGCAAAGGCGCCTGGTAAAGCTCCTTGCCGGTCTTCTGATCGATGCAGATCAGCGAGCCGCGATCGCGGCCATATTCGCGGACGAGATACACCAGCCCATCGTGGATGAGCGGGCAGGGCACGTCCGGGGTTTTGTTCGGCGTATTACGTCCGCCGCCCTCGATGCGCCACAGGACGCCCTCGCTCCCTGCCTTGATGACGCCCTTCAAGTCCGGCTTCAGGGCCACCACCGGCCCTGCCTTGCAGGTCGGGACGACGAGGAGGTCGGCCGTGGCGGTGGGGCTGGCGATGATGCGAAACGTTCGGTCATAGCGGTCCTTCGGATTGAGATCGGTCAGCCGCCAGATCTCGCTGCCGTCGGAAAGTCGATGTGCCGTGGTATAGTCGCAACCATGAACAATGAGCTGCTCTTCCTGGCCAGGCTTCCACAGGATTGGCGAAGCGTAGGAGTGCGTTCCCTCGAAGACGCCGTCGGTGGGCCTTTCCACCTTCCAGATCTCCTTGCCCGTCGCGGTGTCGAGTGCAATCACCCATTGCCCGCCGGCGTGCAGCAGGGCCAGGTAAAGACGGTCGCCGTGCAGCAGCGGCGTCACGTGCATGCCGTGGAGGATGTCGAACTTGCCATAGCGTTCCTGGGCGTTGAACTTCCACAGCAGCTTGCCGTCCATGTCGCAGCAGGCGAAGTCCCCTGAGCCGAAGAAGGCGTAGACGCGCTTGCCATCCGTGCTTGGCGAGGGGGAAGCGAGGTTGCCCTCGTCGGCCCGATAGCGCTCGCGGCCCGTGCCGATTTTGGTCTTCCAGAGCTGCTTGCCGCTGGTGTCCAGGCAGAGCAGGACGAGATCGCTGCCGTCCTCGCTGGTGAGAAAGATGCGGTCGCCCCAGATGGCGGGGGTCGAGCTGCCCATGCCCGGCATCGGCACGGACCAGAGCAGGTTCTTGTCCCTGCTCCACTCCGTGGGCAGGTTCTTCTCCGTGCTGATGCCGTCGTGGTTGGGCCCGCGCCACTGCGGCCAGTCAGCCGCAACAAGCAGTGGCACGCCGCCCGCCGCCGCGACAATGATGAGCAACCTGCCGAACCCCGCGAATCTCCGCATGATCATCTCCCGTGCTTGAAGCCAAGTTTCAGCCATCGCCTGCGCCATGCGACGAAGCTCACGGCTTCGGGGCCGGCCCTTGTTTCGGTTCGAGCTCCTTGAACTCGCGAATCCAGATGTTGCGGAAGCGCACGGGGTCGCCGTGATACATGAGCTGCAAGGGAAGCTTGTCCGGATGCCTGGTATAGCTTGGCTTCCGTTCGTAGAACGTGTTGCCCTGGACTTCCGTGTGATTCTGAACCAGCACGCCGTTGTGGAAGACCGTGAAATAGGCCGGCTTGAGGAGCTTGCCGTCCTCGCTGAAGCGCGGCGCGGTGAAGACGATGTCGTAGGTCTGCCACTCGCCCGGCTTGCGGGAAGCGTTGACCATCGGCGGCCTCTGGTTGTAGACCGAGGCGCACTGCCCTTCGAAGTAGGTCTTGTTGTCGTACGAGTCGAGGACCTGAATCTCGTACCTGCCGTCCATGAAGCCGATGCCGTTGTTGCCGCGGCCCTGGTCCTTGCCGCGGACCTCGGCCGGCGACGCGAACTCCAGGTGCAGCTGGCAATCGCCGAAGCCCTGCTTGGTGCGCAGGAATCCCTTGGCCGTGAAGCCGCCGTCCGCATCGACGGTGTGCTTGTCCGCGCCGTTCCAGGCGTCGAAGTTCTTGCCGTCGAACAGGACGATGGCGTCCGACGGCGGCCCGTTATTCTGACCAGGCGTGACGATTGGCGGCTCCGGCCAGACCACGCCGCTGATGTAGCGCTGGCCGAGCGCTTCTCCCACCAGCAGGGCCACAAGACCCAGCGCCAACCCGAGACCCATGCCTGTCGCAATCCGCTTCATGATGTGTTCCTTCCGCCTTCGGAATGATTTCCCGAACGTAGCCTGGCTGGCGCCAACCCCTCCTGGCTGACAGTCCTTCACGGCGGGCTGCCATGCCGGGCCGGTTGGCGGGAACTGCCGTGGCGGGGTCGGGGCTCCTCGCTCCGGACGGCCCGCCCGCGCAACAATTCCGAATGCCGATTATGCCCCCTTCCACGCTGGCCGCAAGTGCCTGCACCAGGGAAGGGCGAAGGAAACCAGCCTCACGGGGTCTGTTCCCCACCCCCTGCCTCCATACCGGTGCGCAACAAACGAAAACCGCCCAGCCAGGGCTTCTGACGGGTTCGGCTTCGACGGCGCAAGATTCCGAGCAGAGTGAAATGTCGCCATAACTCCATAAACGGGTGGGGCTTGCCGCGGTCGTCCAGGCGCAGCCAACGCGCTCACGACGATGAGGCGCAACAGTGACGTTCCCGACCGGCCCTCCGTACAGCGCAACAAAAACAGAAGTCCCTTTGGTCTTCGCAAACGGACCTTCGCCGCTGCAATTCAGGGGGCTCGGCCGGCTATTGAGCACGCAGCAGCGCAAGCCGTCGGCCCGATTGCGCAACAAATGCTTTTGCATGCCCCTGCCTCCTTGTGCTAGCGAGTAGGTCGAGCTCGGCGCGCACCCTGAGCGCTGTGTTCAACTTGCACTGTACGCCATGGAATGTACATTTGTCAATACTGGTTGTCATCGCAGCTGGCAAGTGGCCTGACGACGGCGGCGAACTTCCGTACGGTGACTCCGAGTCGGCGAGGGTGTCTAGGCCCAGGCGGGCCGAGGGGCCGGCTCGGGCGACCAGCGGAGGTTCCTTGTCATGACTCGCAACCTGGCGAACTCTGTAGGCCTGCTGCTCGTCCTTATTCTTGGCCCGACGCTCGCCGCGACCGGCGAACCGACCGCCGAGACGGTCCAGCTCAAGACCGCCTCCGGTACGCTGGAAGGCACGCTCGACCTGCCGGACGGCAAGGGACCGTTTCCGGTGCTCCTCCTCCTGGCAGGCTCCGGCCCGACCGATCGCGACGGCAACCAGTTGCTCATGCGAAACGACTGCCTCAAGATGCTCGGCCAGGGCCTGGCGAAACAGGGCATTGCCGTGCTGCGGGTCGATAAGCGCGGGGTCGGCAAGAGCCTCACGCCTGGCTTGAAGGAAGAGGACCTGCGTTTCGACACCTACGTCGCCGATGCGGTCGCCTGGCTCGACTTGCTCCGCAAGGACCAGCGGTTCTCGCGGGTGGCCGTCGGCGGGCACAGCGAGGGCTCGCTTGTCGGCATGCTCGCCGCCACGCCAGGCAAGGCGGAGGCGTTCGTCTCGATCTCCGGCGCTGGCCGCGACGCCCCCGCCGTCCTTCGCGAGCAGCTCAGCACCAAGCTGCCGGACGATCTCAAGAAGACCAGCAACGAGATCCTCGATGCCCTTGCCCAGGGGAAGACCGTGGCCAGCACGCCCCGGGAGCTGGCCATGCTCTTTCGGCCCAGCGTCCAGCCGTACATGATCTCCTGGTTCAAGCACGACCCGGCGAAGATTCTCGCCAGGCTCGACATTCCCGCGCTCATCCTCCAGGGAACGGCGGACATTCAGGTGTCGAGGACCGATGCCGAGCGCCTGGCGGCGGCGAAAAAGGACGCCCGCCTCGTCCTGCTCGACGAGGTCAATCACGTCCTCAAGCGGGCGAAGACGCCGCTAGACCAGCAGGCGGCCTACACTAACCCCATGAAGCCGATCGACGAGCGGGTGGTGGACGAAACGGCAAAATTCTTGAAGGAAGTCCTCAAGCCATGAGGAGGGCTGCATGAGCGAAGCGTTGCACTGGCATCGAAGAAGGTTCCTTCAGTCCGCAGCGGCTTTGCCCTGGCTTGGTTCGTTGGCGCTGGCCCAGGACCAGGGCGGCGAAGGCGGACCGGCGCGGATCGTGAGGGAGTACCAGCCGCGGAATCTGGAGTACCCCTTCGCGTCCCTCGATCAGCCGATCACGCCCACCCGCCTGTTCTACGTGCGGAACCACTTCCCCGAGCCAGCGCTCGACGCCTCGACCTGGCGGCTGAAGGTGGAAGGGGCGGTCGAGAAGCCGCTCGAACTCGACCTGGCGAGCTTGAAGCAATTGCCGCGGGTCGAGCGGGTCGTGACGCTGGAATGCGCCGGCAACGGGCGGCTGTTCCTGACGCCGACCGAGCGCGGCGTGCAGTGGGACACTGGGGCGATCGGGACGGCCCAGTGGAGCGGAGTGTCGCTGGGCAGCGTGCTCGATCTGGCGAAGGTGAAGCCCCCAGCGGTCGAAGTGGTTCTCGAAGGGGCCGACGCCGGCGAGGTCCGCAGCGACCCCCGCTCGCCAGGCAAGATCGCCTTCGCCCGCAGCCTGCCGCTCGGCAAGGCCCGCGCACCGGAGGTGCTGCTGGCCTACGGCATGAACGGCGAACCGCTCCCAGCAGCGCACGGCTTCCCCCTGCGGGCCGTCGTCGGCGGTTGGTACGGCATGGCCTCGATCAAGTGGCTGACGCGCATCCTCGTCGTGGAGCAGCCATTCCAGGGCTTTTATCAATCGCTCGATTACACCTACTGGGAACGGCAGAATGGGCTGCCGACGCTCAAGCCGATCACGGCGATGCAGGTGAAAAGCGCCATCGCCCGGCCAGCACGGGGCGAGGTGGTTGCGGCGGGGAGCAAGTACGTCGTCCGCGGGGCGGCCTGGGCCGGCGAGTCGGCCGTTGCCAGGGTTGAGCTGTCCACGGACGGCGGCAAAAGCTGGCAACCGGTCAAGCTCTCCTCGAAGCCGGAGCCCTTCGTCTGGACCCTGTGGACCCACGAATGGCTGGTGCCCAGAGTCCCCGGGACCGCTTCGCTGATGGTGCGCGCCACGGACGCCCAGGGGCGGACGCAGCCCATGCAACGCGATCCCGACCGGAGGAACTACGTGATAACGCACGTGGTGCCGACGGAAGTGCAGATTCGCTAGGCAAACCGTTCGCGGGCAGCGGCGCTGTGCAAGCACGCTGGCGGGAGAGCAGTTCACTTCGCAGGGCGGAGGTCGAGGCAGATGAGCTTCTTGCCGTCGCGGGCGAAGAGCCGACCATTGGCAAAGGCGGGATGTGCGCGGAGCGAATCGCCCAGCACCTTGGCCCGCGCCAGCTCCTGGTAGGCGTCGGCGGAGGCGGCGAAGAGGACCAGCTCGCCCTTCTCGGTCAGGGCCAGGACGTGCTCGCCGACCAGGATCAAGCTCGCGCAGCCAAACCGTTCCTTGCGCCAGCGGACTTTCTGCGTCTCCATTTCGACGCAGCGCAGCTCGGGGCCGTACTCCTGGCGGCCGTGGATGCCGAAGAGCAACCCGTGGGCGGGCACGCTGGTGTTGTAGTGGTTGGTGAGGACATCCTCGCCTTTCCAGATGTCGTCGATGCCGTCGGGCCGCACCTTGATCAGCAAGCCGCCCGTATCGTAGCTGGTGGAGACGAAGATGCGGTCGCCGATCACCAGCGGCGTGGCGGCGTTGACCGAGGCGTTGATGCGCGGCCGCCAGCGCCGGCTGAAACGGACCTTGCCGGAGGCGGGGTCGAGTGAAACCAGGCCTTCGCGGGTGAAGAAGACCAGGTGCCGCTGGCCGTGGATCGTTGCGGCGACGGGGGAGGCGTTGCTGGCTTCGTGGTCCGTCGCCCGCCAGACTTCCTTGCCGGACACGAGGTCGAAGGCGACGATGCCCGCATCCGCCCCGCCGACGTTGACGCAGACCAGGTTGCCCTCGACGATCGGCGAGCAGCTCACGCCGAAGAACCCCTTCTTCACCTGGTATTTTTCGTTGACGTTCAGCTCCCAGAGCCTGGTCCCGCTGGCGAGTTCGAGGCAGAGCAGATGGCCGTCCGCGCCGAGGGTGACGACCACCTTGCCGCTGATGGTTGGCGTGCAGCGAGGACCTTCGTCGAAGCCGAAGCTGTCGCGGTAGTGCGTGGGATAGGCGTGCTTCCAGAGCTGCTTGCCCGTGGCCGCGTCCAGACACTCGACGACCTCCTCGTCGTTGAGGCGGTGGAACAGCACGAGCCGATCGCCGGCGACAGCCGGCCCGCTGAAGCCTGCGCCGACCGGCCTCTGCCAGAGCACTTTCGGCCCCGCAGCGGGCCAGGCGGTCAGGATGCCGCTTTCAGCAGAGACGCCATTCCGCTGGGGGCCGAGGAACTGAGGCCAGTCAGCGGCGAGCAGGCAGGCGAGCAGCAGGAAAGCCCAGGGCTTCATGTCAGTTTCCTTCGGCGGCCTTGACGCAGCGGAAGCCGATGCGGTCGTTCTTTTCCGTCGCTTTCGCCTTGAGCCGGGCAGCGGAACGGCACCGCTCGGCGCCATCGCCCCAGGAACCGCCGCGAGCCACGCGGAACTCTCCGGCGGGCTTGAGCCAGGCGGAGCCGTCGCTGGGAGCGTCGTCGTAATTGTCGTGCCAGGCGTCCTGGCACCATTCCCAGACGTAGCCGTGCATATCGTAAAGCCCCCAGGCGTTGGGCTTCTTCTTTCCGACTGGCGGGTCCTCCCCCCTGGCGTTGCCGTCGAACCAGCCGTGGTCGCGGAGCTGAGCGGGGTCGTCGCCGAAGCCGTACGCGGTGGTCGTGCCCGCGCGGCAACAATACTCCCACTCTGCTTCAGAAGGCAGGCGGATGACCTCGTTATCCGCGATCAGCTTGCGCTGGCGAAGCTCGTTCGTGAGCTTCTGGCAAAAGGCGACGGCCTCGTTCCAATCGACCATCTCGACGGAATTCCGCGGCCCCTTCCAGCGGCTCGGGTCCTGGCCGGTGATGTGCTGATACAACTCCTGCGTGACTTCGTAGCGGGAAATCGCAAACGGCCTGGCGAGCTTGAGTTCGCGGGGAGGTTGTTCTTCCGGCCGCGGCGACTTCGCGGAACCCATCGTGAAGCCCGCGGGGAAGCGGCCCTTGCCGGGCGTGATCTCGATCAGTTCGTCCACGAACCGCTTGAGGACTTGTTCCTTGTTGCCCGTGGGCGTCTTGTCGCCTGGTTCGGGAGCGGCGAGGGAGGAACCTGCGAGTAGAAGCACGAGCAGCCCCATGGTCGATCTCTCCGTTCGCCCTCAATCGCCGGCGTAGATGGTGCGTCCGCCATCGACTGGCATACAGACTCCGGTGACAAAGTCATTATCGAGAAAGAAGAGCACGGCCTGGGCGATGTTCTTCGGGCTGCCTTCGCGCTTGACGAGGGTCGCCTGGATGGCGGCGTCACGTTCTTCCTGGGGCAAATCGGGAGGCAGCATTACCGGGCCAGGCAGGATGCTGTTCACGCGGACGTTCGGATTACGCGTGCCGAACTCAACGGCGAGAGTGCGGGTCAGCGTGGGAATCGCGCCCTTGGACGGGAAGTAAGCGGCATAGCCGAGGTAGGGCCGCTCGATCGCCCAGTCGCCCACGGTAATGATGTTGCCGCCGTGGGGCTGCTTGACCATGGCCAGCCCCGACTGCTGGCAGCAGAGGAACGTGCCGAGGGTGTTGACCTCGAAATGCCGCCGGACGTCCGCCGCGGTGATGTCTTCCAGCGCCTTGCGTTCCCAGATGGCGGCAGTGCAGACGAGCACGTCCAGCCGGCCGAAACCTTCGAGGACCTGTTCTACCATGCGGCGTACAGCCTGTTCCTCCGCGAGGTCGGCCTGCACGCCGATGGCGTCGATGCCGCGGCTGCGCAGCTGCTCGAGCGTGGCCGCAGCGTCGGCCGCCGAGCTGCGGTAGTGAACAGCCAGCGAGTAGCCCCGCTCCGCCAAGGCGTCGGCAACGTGCCAACCTACCCGCTTTTTGCCCGCGCCGGTGATCAGCGCGACCGGCCGATTGCTCATGATGGCCCTCCAGCTCCTGAGCCTGGAACCCATCCTATTCTAGGCGCACCCTTCCCTGGTCTCCCGAGAACGTCCGTCTCGACCTGGCGAAGGCGGCTTCACAAAGTCTTCACACGATCCTCAAATCAAGTTGATTCGCCGTCTGCTAGCTGCTTGCCCTGGGCGATGCCAGGTCAGTACCATCACGCCGGAAGACGCCTTCGAGATGATGCTCCGAGGTCCGGCGATGAAGGGGTTCCGAAAACAAGTTGTCTTCCTGGGCGGCTTGTTTCTTTTCTTGATGGCTGCGTGTGAAGCGTGCCCGGCGGAGCAGGCGGTGGATGCTGCTGCCGTGCAGAAGGCTGTCGAAGCAGGCAAGGAGTTCTTGCGAAAGAGCCAGGGGAGCGACGGCTTGTGGGTCTATCAGCCCGAGACCCCAGAGTTCAATATCGGCTTGTCGGCGCTGGTCGGCATCGCACTGCTGGAGAGCGGCGAGACGAAGCAGGACCCCGTTATTCAGAATGTCGCGCGGATAGTTCGGGCGAGTGCGCCAAAGCTCACCAAGACCTACGCCCTGGCCTTGGCGGTGATGTTCCTTGATCGGCTGAACGACGGCCAGCGCGACGTGGACCTGATCCGACAACTGGCGTTCCGCATCGCCGCGGGCCAGGACCGCAAGACCGGCGGCTGGAGCTACGATTGCCGGCCGTTGAGTGCGACCCAGCAGCTTCAGCTCCAGGGGTTCCTGAAGAAGAACCGAGGGCCGTTCAACTTCGGCAAGGGGCCGCCGGACGTCAGTCACGTCCGCGGCGGGCAGGGGGCCGACAACTCGAACACGCAATTTGCGATCCTCGCCCTCTGGGTCGCTCGCCGCCGCAGCATTCCGGTTGATCATCCGCTCCTGCTAGCCGAGTGGCGCTTTCGCACGACCCAGTGCAAGGACGGCGGTTGGGGCTACGGACGGGACGGCTCCTTCGAGCAAGTCGGAGCACCGGGCATGACCTGCACCGGGTTGTTGGCCCTGGCCATCGCCCAGGGGCTGCAACGAGAGCGCTCGGCACAGCTCCGTTCCGGCGGCAGCGTGGATGGCGCCGATAACACGCCGAACCCGCGGACACTCGAAAGCTTGCATGCCGACCCCGCAGTCGCAGCGGCTACACGCTTCCTCGCCAACCGGATGGCCAACGCGACCCCCGCGCCGCAGCATACCTACTTCCTCTGGTCTCTCGAACGAATGGCCGTCGTCTATGGTTTCAACGACATCCAGGGGAAGGACTGGTACGGCTACGGCTCGCACTACATTCTCAAGCAGCAAAAACAGGATGGCAGCTGGGAAGCGGACAACGGCCCAGTAGCCGATACTTGCTTTGCTCTCATGTTCCTGACCAGGGCGAACATTGTCCGCGACCTGACGGACAACCTTAGCGGCAAGGCCAACCTGCAGGTCGACGCGTCTCCCCCAGCTGAGCCTGCGGAGAAGCGTTCGACGCAGCTCAAGGAGATTCCTGCCGCGGAGGCGGAAGGCCTGGCAAAGCGGCTGGTCAAGGAACTCGCGGGAGCGCCGGCGGCTCGCCGAACCGAGATCCTGGCCGAACTGGAGGGCGCGGTCGATCGCACAGGGCACTTCACTTCGACTCTCGCCGAGGCGATTCCAGGACTTCCATCCGAAGCGAAGGAGCCGGCTCGCGCCGTGCTGACAGCTCGGCTGGCCAGGCAAACAGCCCGTTCGCTGAAAGCCAAGTTGACCAATCCGGAAGAGGACCGTGAAGTGCGGCTAGCTGCCGCGCGAGCGGCGGCCATCAAGGGGGCGCCAGACCTGATTTCCGATCTAGTTGACCTTCTGGGGAGCAAGGATCAGGAGCTGTCCGCTGCCACTGAGGCCAGCCTGAAAAGACTCACCGGGCAGGACCTCGGCCGCGATCCCGCCCGGTGGCGTGCTTGGTTAAAAAGCAAAGGCTAGGCGACTTGGGTCAATCGGAAGGAGTGGACTCAATGTCCTTCAGCAATTCCCCGAGCACGGGATCGAAATCGAGGACAGTATCGAAGCCTAGCCCGCCGCTGAACTTTTCCTTGCCAGCGCCGCCGATCATCTCGTCGTCCCCGTTGCCGCCGTCCAGGCGATCGTTGCCCGTGCCGCCGGTGAGAATGTCGTTGCCATCCTCGCCGTAGATCTTGTCGTTGCCGTCCTCACCGCCGATGACGTCGTTGCCCGTGCCGCCGAACATGCGGTCATTGCCGTCGCCGCCGAACATCTGGTCATTGCTGTCGCCGCCGTAGAGCCAGTCGTTCCCCAGGTCTCCGAAGATGAAATCGGAGAAGAAGCCGATGCCGCCCAGCACCGTGTCGTTGCCGTCGCCGCCAGAGAGGGTGTCCGTCCCCGCGCCGCCGTCGAGGTAATCATTGGCTCCGCTGCCGGAGAGCGAGTCCGAGCCGTTGCCGCCGAAGAGGCGATCGTTGTTGGAGCCGCCTTCGACGGTATCGTTGCCGTCGCCGCCGTCGAGGTAGTCGTTGTCTTCCCGGCCGTCGAGAACGTCGTTGCCCTCGCCGCCGAAGATGGAGTCGTTGCCGCGTC
>Ga0073934_10007840_pt1 | contig 14565 bp, 8 predicted proteins | sample LarsenN4metaG_FD_76834 | JGI IMG/M metagenome (GOLD analysis project Ga0073934, IMG submission 76834) | Hot spring sediment bacterial and archeal communities from British Columbia, Canada, to study Microbial Dark Matter (Phase II) - Larsen... ...
AATTCATGTGCAGAATAAAACATCCCTCATGCTTGAGCGATTTGAATCCCGGAACGCCGTCATCCCACACCCGCTCGATATAACTCGGATGAGTCTTCTCCAGCGCGTCCTTTGTTGCGATGTCATAGCCAATCAATTTGACTTCAGGGAATACTGTCAGCGCTTCGGGATGGTTGACAATGCTATCTGCCGACAAACCTTCGATCAGCGCGTGCGCGATGGGATACGGGATCGGAGTCATCAAGTCCACGCCGAACGCCATGAACCAGACCGGCAGGAATGGGACAATGATCATCCGGCGGTTCAATTGGCGCGCCCTGGCATATCGCAACATCAAGTCTTTATAGGTTGCGATCTCGGGTCCGCCGATCTCGAAGACGCCACCCTGACCATTCTTGTTTTGGAGCGCGGCGGCGAGATAATCGATCACATTTTGAATGGCGATGGGCTGGGATTTGTTCTGCATCCAAACCGGTCCCGGCAGAATGGGAAACAACTCAGTCATGAAGCGAATCATCTCGAACGAGATGCTCCCGGACCCGGCAATGACCCCTGCGCGAAATTCTGTGACGGGTACTTTACCTTCGCGCAAGACTCGCCCCGTCTCGATGCGCGAGCGCATGTGCGGAGCGATATGCTGTTCGGGGTCGGCAAGCCCGCCGAGGTAGATGATGTGCTTTAGGCTGGCTTGTTCAGCGGCGTGCGCGAAGTTCCGTGCAGAGTCGAGTTCGAGGGAGTTGTAGCCGCGTCCCCGCGACATGTTGTGGATGAGATAGTAGGCAGTATCCACACCTTCAAGCGCTTGAGGAAGTGCGGAGGGAGTCGTGACGTCCGCGTGGATCACTTCCACGCGGCTGAACCAGGTCCGCCCGACGAGTCGATGCGGATGTCTCGCAAGCGCGCGGACGCGGTATCCGGAATCCAGCAGGCGCGGAATCAATCTGCTTGCAATATACCCGGTTGCGCCGGTAACGAGGATGAGAGGTGATGTCAACGAGTCCACTTTCCGCTTTCTACTCCCCACAGCGGTGGAAAGTAGAAAGCAGGTTAATGAGCCAACATGCGAGCACGCGAAGCGATGCGTCGTGTCAATCCATCGAAGATGAAGCGATGCGGAATCCACATGGCGTACCAATATAAAAAACCGAAGAGCCCGCGCGGCGCGAAATAAGCGTTGACAGTGAAAAGCGTTTTACCATCCTGCGGTTCTGATTTGAATTCGAGCCACGCTTTGCCGGGCAATTTCATTTCGGCGCGCAAGCGGAGCAGTCGATTCGGTTCGACCTCCTCCACGCGCCAAAAATCAAGCGACTCACCCACACGAAGTTCATCGGGATGACGACGCCCGCGACGTAAACCCACGCCGCCCACGGCTTTATCCATCCAGCCGCGCATTGCCCACAGCGAATCCATGTACAGCCAGCCGCGCTCGCCGCCGATGCCCATGTACGAACGATGAACGACTTCGGGTTTGAGATCGAGCAAAAGTTGACGCGTCTCAACGAACATGCCCTCTTCGACGGTAAAGCGGTATGGTTTGATATCGCCCGATGTGGTGACGAGCGCATCAGACCAGCTGGTTTCGACGTTATCGCGTTGGATGCGCCCCAGCGCGAGATGCACCGCGGTTTGAAAATCCAACGGCTGGATGTGCGGGAACAATCCCTTCGCCGCTTCATCCCGGACCACGAGCTGGGCGCGCAGACCTTCGATCAACGGCAACACCACACGCCAGTGAATCGGCGTGACGAGTTGAACCCAATACGCGGAAAGCCGCGGCGCGTAGAACGGCGTGCGGATGAGGTAACGCGTGAGATGCCTTTCACTGGCATAGCCGCGCAGCATGTCCGCGTAGGTGAGACGCGTCGCCCCGCCAATTTCAATAAGTTTGCCAATGGAGTCGGGCGTCTGGATTGCGTCAATCAAATACGACAGCACATCGCGTATCGCGATGGGTTGCGCTTCCGAGTAAAACCACGCGGGACAGATCAGCAAAGGCTCGCGCTCGGCAAGATAACGAATCATCTCGAACAACGCGGAACCCGAACCGACGATCATCCCCGCGCGGAACTCCGTCACCGGCACTTTGCCCTGCCGCAAAACATGTCCCGTTTCATGCCGCGCGCGAAGGTAGGGAGAGAGATTCGAAGTCGGATCAACCAGTTCGCCGAGGTAGATGATGCGTTCGATGTTCGCCTGTGACGCGGCTGCGGCGAAGTTTTTCGCCGCCTGCAAATCGCGTTCGGCATGGACCTTCCCGCCCTGCATCCCGTGGATGAGGTAATACGCGATGGATACATCCTTCAACGCGGCGGTGAGAGTCTCCGGCTCCAACGCGTCGCCGGAAACGACTTCCACTTGTTTCACCCATACACGTCCCTGCAGGCGCGCGGCATCACGGACGAGCACGCGCACGCGATACCCCGCTTCGAGCAAGCGCGGCACGAGCCGTCCGCCCACATAGCCGGTCGCGCCGGTGACAAGGATGAGTTTTGGAGAGGGCATCGTGAAAATTGTATCCCACCCTCGACATTCCATGCTATGATGAATGACACAAATGCAGGCGACGAACCATCCCACATCGTTGCGCGAACGATTCACGACCCAGCTTCCGCTGGTGTGGATCTCGCTCGCCTTCCTCGCGGGGATTGTTCTCGCGAGCCTCGTTCCTCTTCCCCTTTGGGCTTGGATCGCTATCTTCGTATTCTCGATTCTTCTTGCAATTGCCTTCCGATTACTCGCAACACGAATCCCATCTCTTTCCTCCCTTCGAGAGCCTCAGGGCGGCGCTTTCGTCTTGCCTCTGGTATTGCTCCCAGCCCTCATACTCGGTTCAGCCCGTTACCAACTTTCCATTCCGAACTTCGATGCGTTCCACATCGCTTTTTATAATGACCGCGATTACGATCTACTCATTACAGGCTATCTGGTCGAGCCGCCCGATTACCGCGACGCGTACACCAACCTCCGCTTGCAAGTGACCAATGTGGATACCGGCGATCGCAACCTCGAAGCCAACGGATTGCTCCTCGTACGCGTGGATGCCAACCAATCGTTTCATTACGGCGACATCATCCGCCTGCGCGGCAAGTTGAAGACGCCGCCTGAAAACGAGGATTTCTCGTACCGCGACTATCTCGCCGCGCAACGCATCCACTCGTACATGTCCTCCGCAGAAGTGACCGTCCTGCCGGGCAGAGGCGGGAATCCGATCTCTGCCGCGCTGTACGCCTTGAAAGAGAGATCGCTCGCAAACATCTACCGCATCTTTCCCGACCCCGAATCATCACTGCTTGCAGGAATTTTGCTCGGCGTGGATACCGGTCTCACCAAAGACCTGCAACAAGCCTTCAAAGACACCGGCACCGCGCACATCATCGCCATCTCCGGTTTCAACATCAGCATCATCGCCGCGTTGTTCGTCACACTATTCAGCCGATTCTTCGGTCCGCGTTGGGGCGCGGCGCTGGCAATCTTCGGCATCGTCTTTTACACCGTCCTCGTCGGCGGCGACGCGGCGGTCGTACGCGCTGCCATCATGGGAACTCTCGCGTTGTTCGCACGACAGATCGGTCGACGCCAATTCGCGTTGAACACACTGCTTGCCGTGGCAATGTTGATGTGTTTGTGGAATCCACTGTATGTTTGGGATGTCGGTTTTCAGTTATCATTCTTCGCAACGCTCGGTTTGATCCTCTACGCAGAACCGTTCTCGCACTTTTCAGCAGGAGTTCTCGCCCGCTACTTTCCACTTTCCACGGTTGAAAAAATCATTCAACCTCTTTCCGATTTTGTCCTGCTTACCTTCGCCGCGCAACTCACCACGATTCCGATCATGGCATATCACTTCCAACGCATCTCGCTTGTCTCGTTCATCGCCAACCCGTTCATCCTGCCGGCGCAACCGGCAGTGATGATCCTCGGCGGCATGGCGGTCTTCCTCAGCCTGCTCTGGATTCCGCTCGGTCAGCTCGCGGCATGGGTCGCGTGGCCCTTCGCCGCGTACACGATTCGAATCGTCGAATTGTTCGACCGCGTCCCGCATGGGACGATCATCCTCGGTGACCTCTCCATCGGATTCGTCATCCTGTTTTACGCGGCGCTTCTCGCGCTGACAGTTGGCGGGTCCAGATTTGGGGAGTGGGTTCAAGCCGCCAGGGAGCGCGCCAGCGTCATCGGCGTGGGAAGCGTCGTGCTCGTGTTGTCGCTCGCGTTGTTGTTGATCTCACGCGCCGCGTCCGCTTTCCCAGACCGACTCTTGCATGTCACATTTCTGGAGGTCGGCTCGGCGGATGCCGTGCTCATCAAAACGCCTTCGGGCAAATCGGTGCTCATCAATGGCGGACCCAGCGTGACGATTCTTTCGGATGAATTGGGCAGGCGCGTGTCTGCATTCGATCGCGGGTTGAGTTGGCTTGTGATCGCCAACACGGAAGAAGATCAGGTTGCATCACTGCCGCGCGTGATCGAACGCTATCCGCCCGATAACGTGTTGTGGAGCGGAAACGAGCAGGGCTCGTTCTCTTCGCGCGTGTTGGATGAATACTTAACCTTGCAAGCGATTCACGTAACAATGGCGGAGAATGATCAAACACTCGACCTCGGTGATGGTGCAACCTTGCGCGTGCTTTCCACGGGTTCACGCGGTTCTGTGTTATTAATTGAATGGAAGAACTTTCGCGCGCTGTTGCCCATCGGCATGAGTTTTGAAGCATTGGACGAGTTGCGAAACGGTGCAAGTGTCGGACCGGTAAGCGTATTGTCACTTGCCGATTCGGGTTACGCACCCTCGAACCCGCCGGAGTGGATCGCAAATCTGAATCCCGAATTGATCGTGCTCAACGTTGCGGCGGGTGACATCGATGGAATGCCCGACCGGGAGACGCTTGAAACGATCAAGGACTATTCGCTGTTACGCACCGACCAGAACGGCTGGATCGAGATCACCACGAACGGGGAGCAAATGTGGGTGAACGTGGAAAGAAATCAGGAATAGAAACACAAGCCACAGAGAGCACAGAGTTCTCTGAGTTCTTTTTCTCAATTTTCTCTGTGCGCTCTGTGGCTAAGACAGGAGAGTGAGATATGAGCGAACTAAAGATCACTGCCTCGCAGGTTCAGGGCGAAGCCTCCATCACCGTCCTGCAACTCAATGGCAAGGTGGACCACAACACCTCGAATCTACTCCTCGATCGTGCGCGCCAGGCGTACGAAGACGGCGCGCGGAATCTTCTGCTCGACCTCAGCAGTGTGGAGCTTCTCACCAGTTCGGGTCTGATCGCCATTCAATCCATTTTCAAATTGTTCACACCCGAAGACGAACTTCAGCGAATGCACGATCTGAAAGAACAATACAAATCCCCGTATTTCAAACTCGTCTGCCCGGACCCAAAACTTTATTACATCCTTAACATCGCGGGCTTTCTGCAAAGCCTGCTCATCTATAACAATTTGCAGGAGGCGATCAATTCATTCTCCAGTTGAATTCAACGCGGTCACAAAAACATCGACCATTTTCCCGATATTGATCTCCTCTTTCACGATTCGAAACGACTCTTCCCCCATCCTCCTGAGACGCGCTACATCCGATAGCGCGTCTTTCATTGTGGAGACCAGCGCCTCGAAATCATCAGGTGGGATCTGCCAGCCGTTTTCTTTTCTCACGAGATCATCCTGTGTGCCGTCTCCCTGCGCCACGATGACCGGCAGGCCGTAGCTCATCGCCTCCTGCACCGCCAGCCCCCCGGTTCCCGGCAGGACGAAGAGATCTGCCTCGGCGAAGAGGGCTTGCAACTCCTCCCCATGCTTTGCCCCCGCAAACTCGGCGGAGGGGTAAATTTCTGCGGCAAGTTCTTCGAGCGCCTCGCGTTCCGGTCCATCACCGACGATGACCAGCCTCACGTCTTGAATTTCAGCACATGCACCGATCAACAAGTCCACATTCTTGCGGAATTGCAGGCGCCCCACAAAAAGCACGCAGGGTCGATCGCCAAATGCATCCGGGCGATTCGGCATTTCCCATGTCGGCGAAGGGGAAACCGAATTGTGCGCGACAAAAAGACGATCCAATGGAAAACCATAACTCGCATATTCATCCGCGCCGCGCTGACTGTACGCGATCATCGCATCGAACTGCTGGAGAAAACCGATTCGCCTCTTCTCTCGAAGTCCGCTGACCGGCGGCGCGCCCAGCCCCCAGCCGATGACCGGCTTATCTTGTGCGTGCATCCACTTTACAGCAGAAGACGTTGAAAGATAGCGCGGGTTGGCTTCCACGATCAGCGCGTCGGGGTTCCATTCTTTCAGCCAGTTCATCAATCCCTGCTGATAGCAAAGATAGAGAGAGCCGCCAAAGAGATGGATATTTTTTCCCGTTTGGTATTTGGCGATTGTTAATTGATCAGTGGTTGCAATCCCCTCACTGGCACGCGGTAAACCGGTGAACAGACTCATCCCGCCGTCACAGGAGGAGGCGAGCAAGTCGAAGAACGGAGCGCGGTAAGTCGGTAGTACGCGTTGTTGCAGGGCAAGCCTGCCAATAAATCGATTCATGATGGAATGTGCGGAGCCTGCCAGGCCGGCGATTTGTGCACGTGGACGACCTTCCATGCGCCGTTTAATTTCACCATCACTCGGCTCTCGTTGTGCGAAGCCACTTTCACTCCTTCCGCGGAAGCCGTACTGATGAGCAGTGTGTAACTTGCAATGGTGGTATCGCCATAGTTTTGTATGTGCAAATTCGAAAGATCGAATCGCGTCGTCGTTTTACCTTTTGACTCCGCGCCGAACACCGTCCCGCGCTCGGCGTTGGAGGACATCATAAATTCATGGAAGGGAAGTCCGTCAATGCGATGCGGCGTGATCCACCATTCGTAGAGGGTCAGATCCTCAGCAGTGGTATCGTTGTAGGTTTTTATATCGTTCTCCTGAATCGATTGCAAATGTTTGTTCAGGAAAGCGATGATCTCTTCGTTCATGTGAGCTCCTTAATCCAGCAAGACTTTCAAATATTCATCCACCATTGTATCCAAACCAAACACAGACTCCGCCCTCGCACGCGCGGATTTACGGAAGCGTTCGTTCTCACGCAAGACTTCCTCCGCCGCATCCGCCAGCGACGGGATGTCTGGCTTCTCCAACTTCCACGGGTCCGCGCCGTACGCGACAAGCCTGCCCGCGTTTCCCTGCACAAGTTCAGAAAGTGAACCCGTATCGAAGCCGACCACAGGCAATCCGCACGCCATTGCCTCGATAACGGAATTCGGGCAGGGTGGATTCACTTCAGCTGAAAACAATAAATGCGATGACCGTTCAAGGAACGGAATCTCCTCGCGCGGCACCGATTCAATGAAACGGATTCTGAAATCCTTTTGTTCTTGCAAATTGTTTTTCGTGCGCACATCTACACGCCCGACGATAACCAATTCGATCTTTTGTTTCTTCGATAACTGTTTCGCAAGATCAACCGCGTAAAACAATCCTGAATCCAATCCGCCAGCCAGGCTTCCCTCCACAACGAGCAGGCGATAAAAATCTGTCGGGCGTTCGTGTATGCCATCCGGTGAATACAGATTCAAATCGACGCCATTCAAAATGACCGAGGATGGAACGCGCGCAGGTTTGTACCAATCCTCCCACCAGCGTTTGATAAACTGGCTTTGATAAATCAATGTATTCGCGATTCGCGCGCGAATGAACGAAAGATTCCAATTGCCATAGACCGCGCGGAGCGAATAACGCAACCCCGCCCATCGCACGCGATACACCCAGTTGACTCCATCGAGACGCTGGACGATTCGCCGTCCCTGCGAACGCGCCCGCCACAGCGGGAGCAGGTTTTTCGTCCCGGCGAGAACGAGGATGGCATCCGAGGGTTGATTCAGATCGTAGGTCACGTCCATGTTGCGGGTGCGCAATCCCTGCTCGAACTTGAGTCGAAAGGATGTCACACCGCCGAGCCCTTCCACGCGAGGGAAAATACAAATGCGAGGCATGAGAGTATTATAATTGCCGTGAGGTTTCCACATGGAAAAGCCAGATGTTGAATTTGTTTCCTTCTTAAAGACCTATCCAACCTACCCGACCACCCACCTCATCGACGACCTGCGCGCCACAGAATATGCGCGGCTCGATCTAGGCGGGCACGTGTACCTCGACTACACCGGCGGCGGGTTATACGCCGAATCGCAATTACGGCGGCACAACAAATTGCTGGCAGAGCATGTGTTCGGCAACCCTCATTCGAGCAACCCTACATCCTTGGCGGCAACGCAACTCATTGAACATGCGCGCGAATATGTGTTGCATTTTTTCAACGCGGACCCCGATGAATACATCGCTATCTTCACATCCAACGCGAGCGGCGCGCTCAAACTCGTCGGAGAGTCATATCCCTTCGCAAAGGGACGGTACCTCCTCACCTTTGACAATCACAACTCGGTGAACGGCATCCGCGAGTTCGCACACTCACGCGGCGCAAAGGTGACGTATATCCCGGTCGCGTTGCCCGACATGCGTGCAGACGAATCGGGACTCCGCCGCGAGTTAGCTCAACCAGCGAAGAACGGACAAAATCTTTTTGCCTATCCCGCCCAATCGAATTTCTCTTCCGTGCAACACCCGCTCAAGTGGATCGATGAAGCGCACAAACACGGCTGGGATGTTCTGCTCGACGCCGCCGCGTTCGTGCCCACCAGCAAATTGGATCTGAGCAGGGTCAAGCCTGATTTTGTCCCCATTTCATTTTATAAAATGTTCGGTTATCCAACGGGCCTCGGCGCGTTGATCGCGCGCAAAACGGCGCTGGCAAAATTACATCGCCCGTGGTTTGCAGGCGGCACGATCACTGTCGCGTCGGTGCAGGGCGATAAGTTTTACATGGCAGACGGTTCGTCGGCGTTCGAGGACGGAACGATCGATTACCTGAATATCCCCGCGATTGAGATCGGGCTTAAGCACATCGAATCCATTGGCTATGATGTTATTCACGAACGTGTGCATTGCCTCACAGGCTGGCTGTTGGAAAACCTCACTTCGCTGAAACACAGCAACGGGGCGAATCTCGTGCGGGTGTACGGACCAACCTCCACGGAGGGAAGAGGCGGCGCGGTTACGGTCAACTTCTACGATCAGGATGGGAACGTCTACGACCATCGCTACATCGAAGGGCGCGCGAACGATGTCAACATCTCGTTGCGGACCGGTTGTTTTTGCAACCCCGGCGCCGGCGAGGTTGCGCTGGGCGTCTCGCGCGTGGAACTGGATGTGTGCTTTACAAAGCCGGGGCACGAAGAACGCCTCTCGCAGGACGATTTCCGTATGTGCTTCGACGGCAAATCCATCGGCGCAGTGCGGATCTCGATCGGCATGGTCACCAACTTTACGGATGTGCAGAAGTTCCTATCGTTTGCAAAGAGCCTGCTATCTTGAATCCGGAGTTCTCGGGTCGCCCGCAGTTCAACTGCAGGCGTCGCCAATGTACAGGAACTCCAATGCAACTCTTATGACGCCAGCCTTGACTCTCCCTTTTTAACGCGTATAATTACGCTCGTTGGATGTAAAAAAACGAGTAATACACCGCAAGCGCTTCAGAAAATACTCTGGAAGCGCTTGCCTTTGTTTGTCTCTCGTACCAGCCGACTATACGCTATACAGGGACAGCCGTACTCCTTACCTTCTTTTTCAGGAGAGAACACGTGGAAACCAAAGGACTGACCGCACTTCGTATCAGCCTCGCCTCGCCCCAGACGATCATGTCATGGTCGTACGGTGAGGTGCTGAAGCCCGAGACCATCAACTACCGCCGCCTCCGCCCCGAAAAGGATGGCTTATTCTGCGAAGCCATCTTCGGACCCCAGCGCGACTGGCAATGCTACTGCGGAAAATACAAGAACCCCCGTTACAAAGGAATCGTCTGCGACAAATGCGGCGTGGAAGTAACCCGCGCTGCCGTCCGCCGCGAGCGGATGGGGCACATCGCCCTTGCGACGCCCGTCGCTCACATCTGGTATACCCGTCGCATCCCGTCTTATTTGGGCATGTTGCTGGATATTTCGCGCCGCAACCTCGACCGCGTGCTGTACTTTGCCCAATACATCGTCACCTATGTGGATGAGGAAGCCCGCAACAAGGCCCTCAAACGCATCGAAGATGAAATCTCAGATACCGAGCGCGAACAGGCGGCGGGCGTCAACACTAAGATCGCCGAGATCAAGACCAAACGCGATCACACACTGGCTGACATCAACCAGAAACGCACAAACCTCGAGCAGGGATATGATGAGGTCATTGCGGAGAAAGTGGACCCGGTCATCAAAGAGGGACAGAAGCTCGAAAAACTGTTGCAAGGTCAGATGGGCGAGCATGCCAAGAAGGCTGTCGTCTTCGAATTGACCGGTGAAAAGATTCTTGATGCCGGCGACAAGGTTGCCGCCAAGCACATCACACAAGTGCAGAAGATCGTCCAGAAAAATCTCGAAACGATGGAAAATGAATTAAAGGATCAGCGCGCCAAGGAACTGGAAGATCTCAAAATGGAAGCGGGGCGCATTAAGGCGGATGCCGACCTGAAGATGGAAGCCCTGCGTTCGCAACTCGAGGAGCAGACTTCAGTTTCATCGAACCAATCATCCCGACAGCGCGATGAATTGCTCGAACTGCGTCCGTTCACCTTTCTGAGTGAGAGCCGCTACCGCGAACTCAAACAACGGTGGGGGCAGGTCTTCCGCGCAGACATGGGCGCTGAGGCGTTCTACGATGTGCTCGAACGCCTCGACCTCGATAAACTCGCCGAGGAACTCTGGCACGAGGTGAAGACCACCAAATCGAAGCAGAAGCGCAAGAAGGCAACCACTCGCCTGAAGGTAGTGGAGGCGTTCAAACGCTCGGGCAATCGACCCGAATGGATGATCCTCACCATCCTGCCGGTCATTCCCCCGGATCTGCGCCCGATGGTGCAACTCGATGGCGGTCGCTTTGCCACCTCCGACTTGAACGATCTTTACCGTCGCGTCATCAACCGCAACAACCGCTTGAAGAGATTGCTCGAACTTGGCGCACCGGATGTCATCATCCGCAACGAGAAACGCATGTTACAGGAGGCAGTAGACAGCCTCATTGACAATTCGCAACGCGGCAAGGCACTTTCCCGCCGCGGACGCCGCGAACTTAAATCGTTGAGCGATATGCTCAAAGGCAAAAAGGGCCGCTTCCGCCGCAACCTGCTCGGTAAACGTGTGGATTATTCCGGTCGTTCGGTGATCGTGGTCGGTCCGCAACTGAAACTGTATCAATGCGGATTGCCGAAGAGCATGGCTCTTGAACTGTATCGTCCGTTCGTGATCGCGCGGCTTGTGCAAAACAACTACGCCGCGAACGTGAAGGGAGCGCGCCGCCTGATCGAACGCAACCGCCCCGAAGTGTGGGAAGCGCTCGAAGGCGTCATCGGTGAACGTCCCGTGTTGTTGAACCGCGCGCCCACGCTGCACCGGTTGGGCATCCAGGCATTCGAACCGATTCTCATCGAGGGTTCTGCAATCCAACTTCATCCGCTCGTCACCACCGCATTCAACGCAGACTTCGACGGCGACCAGATGGCTGTGCACGTTCCGCTTTCTCAAAAGGCAGTGAAGGAAGCGCGCGAATTGATGCTCGCCTCCAAAAACCTGCTCAAACCCGCCGACGGCGAACCGATCATCTCGCCTTCGAAAGATATGGTGTTGGGCGTGTATTACCTCACCATGCCGCAGAAAGCGAAACATAAAGGTGATGGACGCGCGTTCGCCGATATGGACGAAGTGGAGATGGCGTACGCACTCGATCAAGTGGAAATCCACACTGAGATCAAGATGCTTGCAAAGACCTGGTACGATGACAAAGGTGACCGGCTCGAAGAACCGGTAACGCGTCTCATCGATACGACGGTTGGCCGCGTCATCTTCAACCGAATCCTTCCCTCAGAGGTGCAATTCGTCAACGAAAAACTGGATAAAGGCGGTGTGAAAGACCTGATCGCCGAAGTCTATGAAATTTGCGGACAGGAAAAGACCGCCGATGTTGCTGATAACATCAAGACCCTCGGCTTTGAATACGCGATGAGGTCTGGCACCACACTGGCGGTTGCGGATATCACGATCCCGCCGGAGCGAAAGGGAATCATCGACGAAGCCCTCAAGCAGATCGAACTCGTGCAACGCGACTTCCGACGCGGCCTCCTGACTGAACAGGAAAAGAACGAACGCGAGATCGAAGTCTGGCAAAACACAACCGAAAAGGTATCAGATGCCGTGAAGAAACATATGGATCCGGACGGCAACCTCTCGACCATGGCATCCTCCGGCGCAACCAAAGGCGGATTCTCGACCATTTCACAGTTGGCGGGCATGCGCGGTTTGATGGCAGACCCCTCCGGGCGCATCATTCCGATGCCGATCCGCTCGAACTTCCGCGAGGGACTCACCGCGCAGGAGTACTTCATCTCGACACATGGCGCGCGCAAAGGTCTGGCGGATACGGCTCTTCGTACAGCCGATGCCGGTTACCTCACCCGCCGCCTCGTGGATATTGCGCAGGATATCATCATCAACGAGCACGACTGCAACACACACGATGGCGTGATGATTCGCCGCCGTGATGATGTGGCAGGTCAATCGCTCAGCAGTCGTTTGTACAGCCGTCTGCTCGCCGAACAGGTTCTTGACCCGAAGACCGGCGAAGTACTCGGCGAATACAACGATGTCATTAACCAGGATATAGCGCGCAGAATCGCTGCTTCCGGCGTGGAGGAAGTCAAAGTCCGCTCGCCGCTGACGTGCGAACTGCAGCACGGCATTTGCGCCAAATGCTATGGACTCGATCTCGGTCGCGGCACCATGGTGGATTTGGGTTCAGCGGTCGGCATCGTCGCCGCGCAATCCATCGGCGAGCCCGGCACGCAGTTGACGCTTCGTACCTTCCACACTGGCGGTGTTGCCGCTGGCGGAGCAGACATCACCACCGGTCTGCCGCGTGTGGAGGAATTGTTCGAAGCGCGCAAACAGCCGAAGGGCGAAGCTGTCGTCGCGGAGATCAGCGGCACCGTGCGCATCAACCAGTCCGAAAAATACGCCGACCTGCGCGAAGTGATCATCGAACACAGCGAACTCGTCAGCGATGAATACAGCATCCCCGAAGATTGGAAGATCGCGGTCAAGGATGAAGCGGAAGTGAAAGCCGGCGATGTGCTTGCAACGCTGGACGATGCGAAGATCGTCGCCCAGCACGCCGGACGAGTCCGCGTCGAAAAGAAGGAACGCAAAGTCGTTGTCTCGTACGACCAACGCGAGGAAAAATCCTACGAAATCCCCACCACCTCGCGCCTGCTTGTGAAGAGCGGCGAAAAGATCGAAGCAGGCACGCCTCTCACCGAAGGCTCGCTCAACCCGCACCGCGTGTTGAAGATCCAGGGACGCGAAGCCTGCCAGATGTATTTGATGACCGAAGTGCAAAAAGTGTACCGTTCACAGGGACAAAACATTCACGACAAGCATTTCGAGGTCATCATCCGGAAAATGTTGAGCAAGGTGCAGATCACGCGCCCCGGCGATACCAAGTTCCTGCCCGGCGACCCCGTGGACCGCCTCGAACTTCGCAAGATGAACGAACAGTTACTCGCCGATGGCAAACAACCGGCAAAGTTCTCTGAAGTGCTTCTTGGCGTCACGAAGGCATCGCTCAGCACAGACTCGTTCCTCTCCGCATCGTCCTTCCAACACACCATCAAAGTGCTGGCAGGCGCAGCGATCGGCTCGACCACCGATCCGCTCCTCGGCTTGAAGGAAAACGTGATCATCGGCAAGCTCATTCCCGCCGGCACCGGTTTCCTCAAGGAGGCGCCGGTCAAAGCCGAGAACGAGCCCGAAACAGACGCGGCGGAGACGACCGAACTTTCATCGGACGCATCCGCGGCTGACTAACCAAAACCCGGTAGGGGCAGGTCGTAGACCTGCCCCTACGTTGTTTATGGCACACGTTCGCGTTTCAAAAAAACCAGAGGGACAGCCCACGCGCGGCAAGACCGCCGCCAATCGACTCCGACGCGTGGACAATTTCATCCTGCTCTACGAGCCCTCGCTTCTCTCGCGTATGGACGGCTGGTTCACCGATTCGCTGTTCGTCGACCTCGGCTACGGCTTCGACGCACGCACTACACTCGAATCCGCCGCGCGTTTCCGGCGCGTGAACCCCAGCTTGAAAATCCTCGGTGTGGAAATCGATAAAGAACGAGTCGAAGCTGCGTTGCCATTTGCGGACGACCAAACATTTTTTCGCCTGGGTGGATTCAATTTGCCCTTGCAAGAAGGTGAGCATGTGCGCTTGATCCGTGCGTTCAATGTACTTCGGCAATACGGTGAAAAGGATTTTGCTCCATCCTACGAACGACTCGCCGAGTATGTTCTACCAGGTGGGTTGATGATCGAGGGGACGTCCACACCGTATGGTCAACTTTGGGCTGCAAATCTCGCACGTAAACTAGAAAGTGGAAAGTTGGAAAAGAGAATTGAAGAAGTAGAGACTGGAGAGTGGAGA
>Ga0073934_10007841_pt1 | contig 14564 bp, 15 predicted proteins | sample LarsenN4metaG_FD_76834 | JGI IMG/M metagenome (GOLD analysis project Ga0073934, IMG submission 76834) | Hot spring sediment bacterial and archeal communities from British Columbia, Canada, to study Microbial Dark Matter (Phase II) - Larsen... ...
GACGGCGATCTTCTGGAGCACCTGCTCCTTGAAGGCGAAGCCCGTTCCGCGCTCGTGAGCGAGCGTCGTCATGGCGATCTCCCAGCCCCCGTTCACCTCGCCGACGACGTGGGCGCGGTCGACCGGCACCTCCTCGAGGAAGACCTCGCTGAACTCCGTCGACCCGGTGATCTGCCGGAGCGGCCGGACCGTGATGCCGGGCGCCTCCATGTCGAGGACGAAATACGTGATGCCCGCGTGCTTCGGGGCGGCCGGATCCGTCCGTGCGAGGAGGATGCCCCACTTCGCCCACTGCGCGTAGCTCGTCCACACCTTCTGGCCGGTCACGAGGAAGACGTCGCCCCGCGCCTCGGCGCGCGTCCGGAGGGCCGCGAGGTCGGAGCCGGCGCCGGGCTCGCTGAAGAGCTGACACCAGAGCTCGTCGCCCGAGAGGATGGGCGGCAGGAGGCGCCGCTTCTGCGCCTCGGTGCCGTGGGCGATGAGCGTCGGTCCCGCGTTGTTGATGCCGACCCGGTTGATGAGCTGCGGGGCGCGCGCGCGGGCCAGCTCCTGGTTCAGGATCGCCTGCTGCGTCGGGCGGGCGCCGCGACCGCCGTACGCGCGCGGCCAGAGGAGCCCGACGTACCCGGCGGCGTGGAGCGTCCGCTGCCAGGCGCGGAGGAACGCCACCTCGTCGGCGAGCGAGACGTCGTCGTGCGGGACGCGCTCGCCGCGGGCGGGGACGTTCGCCGCCAGCCAGGCGCGCAGCTCGCGGCGGAACCGCTCGTCGTCCGCGGAGAAGGCGAAGTCCACGCCGCGGGTGTACCACGCGGCGCGGCCGGTGCTACACCCGCGCGATGCGCCTCGGCCTGGTCACGCCGGTCGTCACCCGCCACCCCGCGCACGACCCGCCCTGGGCGGAGGACGCGGGCCCGGCGGAGATCGCGGCGATCGGCGTCGCCGCCGACCGGCTGGGGTTCCATCACCTCACGTGCAGCGAGCACGTCGCGATCCCCGAGGCGGCCGTCCCGGTCCGCGGCGCGCGCTACTACGACCCGCTCGCCACGTTCGGCTTCCTCGCGGCGCAGACCACCCGCATCCGCTTCCTGACGCACGTCCTGGTCCTCGGCTACCACCACCCGCTCGCGCTCGCGAAGCGGTACGGCACGCTCGACCGCCTCTCGCACGGGCGCCTCATCCTCGGCGTCGGCGTGGGGACGCTCGCCGAGGAGTTCGCGCTCCTGGGCGCGCCGTTCGCCGACCGCGGCCCGCGCTGCGAGGACGCGCTCCGCGCGCTCCGCGCGGCGTTCGGCCGGCGGACGCCGCGCTACGCCGGCACGCACCACGCGTTCGACGGCTTCGTCGTCGACCCGTGCGGCGTCCAGGCCGACGTGCCGATCTGGCTCGGCGGCCGGACGCCGCGCTCCCTCCGGCGCGCGCTCCTCCTGGGCGACGGCTGGGATCCGTTCGGCGTCGGGATCGACGCGCTGGAGGCGCTCCTCGCCCGCGCGCGCGAGTGGCCGGCGTGGCGCGAGCGGACGCGGCCGTTCGACGTCGCGCTCGCCGTCGACCGCCTGCTCGACCCGACCGACGCCGCCGAGCGGGCGGCGCTGATCGACCTCGCCGGCCGCTGCCGGCGCGCGGGCGCCACCGTGCTGAACCTCCGGCTCCGCCACCGGAGCCTCGCGCACTACCTCGACCAGCTCGACGTCGTCGCGCGCGAGCTGCCGCGCCGTTTCGGCACCTGACTACTTCGGCGGCGGCAGGTCGGCGAGGACCTCGCGGGAGTGCCGGTCGGGCACGACGTTCGGGTACGCCTCGATGACCTTCCCGTCGCCGCCGACGAGGTACGACACGCGGCTCGCCGTCTTCTGGTCGCTGGACGCGGCCGCGCCGACCTGCGTGGCGAGCGTGCGTGCGGTGTCGGAGAGGAGGCGGAACGGGAAGCCCTGCACCTTGACGAACTTCGCGTTGGCCGCGGGCGGGTCGAACGAGACGCCGAGGATCTCCACGCCGCGGCGGCGGTACTCCTCGTAGTCGTCCTTCAGCGCGAGGCCCTCGGTGGTGCAGCCCGGCGTCTCGGCCTTCGGGTAGTACCAGAGGAGATACGTCTTCCCCGCCAGGTCCTTCGACGTGACGGGGGCGCCGGTGTGGTCGGTGAGCGACCAGGCGGGGAAGGGGTCGCCCGGCGCGAGCATCTTCGCCCGGGCGAGGGCGGGCACGACGAGCAGGGCGGCGAACGCGCGCACGATGCGTCGGAGCATGCGGTGGGGTCCTCCTCCGGCTCCCTCTACACGGCGCGCTCCGCGGAGCCCATCCCCGCCCCCGCCCGAGCGGCGCGGTCAGCGTGCGTAGAGCTCGTCGAAGTACTGCCGGACCATCCGGTCGGACGAGAAGCGGTCCTTCACCGTCGCGATGCTCGCCTGCATCATCGCCACCCACCGGTCGCGGTCGGCGTAGGCCGGCAGGACCTCCTCCTCGAGCGTGCGGTAGAGCGATTCGGCGTCGGCGGCGTCGGCGTCCGGGCCGTTCCGCTCGGCGCCGTCGCCGATCGCCCAGCCGTTCTCGCCGTGCCGGCACGCCTCCGGCCACCAGCCGTCGAGGATGGAGAGGTTGAGCACGCCGTTCAGCGCGGCCTTCATGCCGGACGTGCCCGACGCCTCCAGGGGACGGACCGGGTTGTTCAGCCACACGTCGACGCCGCGGGTGAGGAGGCGCGCGAGCGCCATGTCGTAGTCGGGGACGAAGACGACGGAGTCCGGCCACCGGCGCGCCATCTGTACGAGGTTCGCGACGATCGCCTTGCCCTGCGCGTCGTCGGGATGGGCCTTCCCGGCGAAGACGAGCTGGAGCCGGCGTCCGTTCAGGAGCGCCTCGATGCGGGCGGGATCGCGGAAGACGAGGTCGCTCCGCTTGTAGGCGGCGGCGCGCCGGGCGAAGCCGATCGTGAGGACGTCGGGCTCGAAGCGCACGCCGGTCCGCGTGTGGACCGCGGCGAGGAGCCGCGCCTTCAGCGTCTGGTGCGTCGGCCAGAGGAGCGCCGCCGAGTCGGCGGTGGCGCGGATCGCCTCGTCCTGCCAGGTGGGGACGTGGACGCCGTTCGTGATCGGGATGATCGGGCTCGCGTCGGCGACCTCGCGCCACATCGCCTTCGACACCTCGGCGTGGAGCGCCGACACCGCGTTGGCGCGTCGCGAGAGGCGGAGCCCGGCGACGGTCATGTTGAACGGATCGCCGCCGAGCGCGCGCATCTCGCCGTCGACCAGCTCGCAGACCGCGCCCAGGCGGCGCAGCTCGCTCAGGGGATGCACCTCGTTGCCGGCGGGAATGGGCGTGTGGGTCGTGAAGACGATCTGCTCCCGGACCGCCGCCCACGCGGCGCGGAACGTCTCGCCCTCCGCCATCCGCTCCGCGATCATCTCGACGCCCGCGAACACCGCGTGCCCCTCGTTGAAATGGTACGTGTCGACGTCGAGCCCGAGCTTCCGGAGCGCCCGGACGCCGCCGACGCCGAGCAGGATCTCCTGGGCGACGCGGCAGTCGATCGTCGGCTCGTAGAGGCGGCGGGTGATCCAGCGGTCTTCCTTGGCGACGGGCTCGAGGAGGAAGAGCGCCGCGTTCCCCCAGCGCCGCGTGACCCAGACGCGGGCCTCGACCTCGCGGGGGCCGACCCGGACGCGCACGCGGACGCCCGTGTCCTCGAGGAAGTCGGCGGCGTAGGCGGGAAACTCGTCGATCGGCTGCCCGTCCTCGCCGATCCGCTGGCGCGAATAGCCGTGCGCCCAGCGCAGCCCGACCGCGACCACGGGCAGCTTCAGGTCGTGCGCGGACTTGATGAAGTCGCCGGCGAGGATGCCGAGGCCGCCGGCGTAGATCGGAAACTCCTCGTGCAGGCCGAACTCCATGCAGAAGTAGGCGACGTTCGGCGGCATGCGTGGGGGGCGAGGATAGCAAACCGCGCCCGCGCGACCCAAGCGCGGCGCGGCGAAAAGGCGCGTCAGCGCCGCGCGGGATACACGCCCGGCCGCTTCTCGAGGAACGAGCGGACGGCCTCCCGGCCGTCCGGCGTCATCGCCGTCGCCGCCATGACCTCGCACGCGTGGGCGTACGCGGCCTCCACGTCGAGGTCGATCGTGGCCCAGAACGCCGCCTTGCCCGCCGCCTTGGAGGCCGTGCTGCCGCGGCTCGCCGCGCGCGCGAGGGCGTCGGTCTCCGCCACCAGGCGGTCGGCGGGGACGACGCGGTTCACGAGCCCCCACTGGAGCGCGGTCGCGGCGTCGATCGGCTCGCCCGTGTAGAGCATCTCGGCGGCGCGCTTCGGCGCGATCGCGCGGGAGACGGCGACCATCGGCGTGGTGCAGAACCAGCCGCCCTTGCCGCCCGGCGTGGCGAAGGCCGCGGTGTCGGCCGCGACGGCGAGGTCGCACGAGGCGACCAGCTGGCAGCCGGCGGCGGTCGCGAGCGCGTGGACGCGCGCGACGACGGGCTGCGGGACGCGGCGGATGCCGAGCATCAGCTCGGTGCAGACGGCGAGGAGCCTCCGCATGCCGTCGAGGTCGCGCTCGGCCATGTCGGCGAAGTCGTGCCCGGCCGAGAAGACGGGGCCGTTCGCGGCGAGCACGATCGCGCGGACGTCGGGGTCGGCGCCGAGCGTCCGGAACGCGTGGAGCAGCTCCCGCATGTGGGCCTCCGAGAGCGCGTTCCGCCGGTCGGGGCGGTTCATCGTGACGGTGCCCAGCCCCGCGTCGGTCGCGACCTGGACGTGCTCGTACCGCATGGGAGCCTCCGGGCCGCTGTATAGCACCGGGGACCTTCCTGCTACACTCCCGTCCTCATGATCCTCACGCGCGACGTCATCCTCCGGGAGATCGCGTCGGGGCGGCTCGCGATCGATCCGCTCGAGCCCGACCAGGTCGGTGCCGCGTCGGTCGACCTGCACCTGGGGGACGAGATCCGCGTGATCGCCGGGGGTCCCGACGTCGTCGAGGTCGCCGAGGACACCGACTACCGGACGATCACCCGGCTCCAGCCGCTCGACGGCGCCTACGTCCTCAAGCCCGGCGAGACGATCCACGGCATCACGCGCGAGCGCATCCACCTGCCGGACGACGTCGGCGGCTGGCTCGAGGGCCGGAGCCGCTTCGCGCGCATCGGGCTCATGATCCACGTGACGTCCGGGTTCGTCGCGCCCGGCGTGAACGGCCGGCAGGTGCTCGAGATGTCGAACGTGTCGGGCCGCGGCCTCGCGATCCGCGCGGGGGTCCGTGTCTGCCAGATCGTCCTCCAGCGCTGCGAGGGGCACGCGATCCACCGCGGGCGGTTCTGGAACCAGGACCGGCTGTGAGGCCGCCCGGCTTCTTCGCCGCGCTCGGCCTCGCGATCGAGCGCGCCGACGCGGACGAGGCGGTCGTCGCGATGGACGTCCCGACCCACCGGATCGCGACCCACAGCCTGAACGTCACGTACGCGTCGTTCTCGCGCGAGCGGCGGCTCGTCCGCCGCGCGCGCGTCGCGAGCCTCCGGCGGTCCGTCGCGGTGGCCGAGGGCGCGGTGGTTCAGGCCGACGGGGCGCTCGTCGCGAAGGCGCTCGGCACGTTCGGCGTGCGCCGCGCGTCGGCCGGCGCATGACCGGCCGTGGCGGAGGGCGCCGGCAGCGGGAGGAAGAGCCAGCGCCGCCACCACGCGAGGATCTCCCGGCGGCCCGTGTCGTCGATCCTGTGTCCCCGGGTCGCGAGCGCCACGAACCGGAAGCGCTCCCGGACGCCGGCCCGCGCGTACGCGCGCCGCAGGACGGTCGCGGTACGCCGCGCGCACCGGAAGGGGACGGCCGGGTCGTCCCGTCCGTTCACCATGAGGACGGCGGCGTGGGTGAGCCGCTCCGGATGCGCGATCGGCTGCCGCTCCCGGAGCCGCCGCGCGTAGCCGGGATCGAGGTCGAGCGGCGCGCCGTTCATCGCGAGCGTCGAGTGGCGCAGGAAGTCGAGGTAGTCGCCGCAGGCCGAGACGACGGCGGCGGCGCGGAGACGCGGCTCGTACGCGAGCGCCTCGAGGGCGGTGAAGCCGGTCGTCGAGTTGCCGGCGATCGCGAGCCGGTTCGGGTCGACGTCGGCGTCGCGGAGGAGGTGGTCGACGATCCGCGGGACCGCCTCCTTCGCGTCCCAGCCGATGAAGCCGAACCATCCTTCGCCGACCGTCTTCGGCGAGGGCGCCGCGAGGAGCCACTTGCCCACCGGGCGTTCGGGCGTGGGCGGCGCGGCGGGATGGCGCGGGGCGAAGCCGGCGAGGAGGTCCCACCGCTCGCGCCATTCGACGAGCACCGCCCCCGCGGCGAGGAGCGCGTCGCGGTCGAAGACCGGGTTGATGATCGTCGCCTTCGGCCCCGCGGGCTCGCGCGGGACGTGGACGGTGAGCTCGATGAAGCCGTTCGCGATCGTGGCCTCCCGGCGCTCGACGGCGGGCGGCGGGACGGCCGGCGGGCCGGGATTCGGCGCCGGCGCGCACCCCGCGGCGCAGAGGAGGACGGCCGCCGCCGCCCGCCGTCGGCGGCCGCCCGGGCGCTCGGGGCGTGCGCGGCCGTGCTCGCCGGCGCGCTCGCCGGCTGCGCGCCCCGTCCGCTCGTCGAGCGCGCGATCCGCGCGCGCGGCGGTCCGCTGGCGTCGGTGGTGCGGCAGCTCGAGGTGGACGTGCACGTCGCCTTCCCGGGATCGTGGCGCTTGCGCACCGTGCATCTGGGGCCCGACCGGTACGCCGTGACGGTCTATACCAGGGCCGAGCCGAACCACTACGTGCTCGACGGGACGACGACGGCCGCCTTCATCGGCGCGCGCCGCGTCGCGCTCGTGGACGCGCCCGACGAGTCGCTCCGCAGCCAGGCGCGGTTCTTCGCGGTGACCCACCTGGACGTGCTGCGCCTGCCGGGCGTGTCGGTCGCCGAGACGCCCCCGGACGCCGTTCCACCGGGCACCGCCGCGGAGCTGACGGCGGTGTTCGCCGACGACGGCAGCCGCTGGCGCCTCGCGTTCGACGCGCGGGACCTCGTCGTGGGGGTCGAGGGTCCCTTCGTCGTCGAGCCCGTGGGGCGCGGCCGCGTGCGCGCCGCGTTCTCGGATTTCCGGCGGGTGGGGCGCTGGTTCCTGCCGCACCGGGCCGCCTGGACGCACGACGGGCGGCCGCTCGCCGAGGAGCGCGTCCTCCGGCTGTGTCCCGAGCCGCCGGGGCTCGACCCCGCCGCGTTCGCCCGGCCCGACCGGCTCCCCGCGTGCGCCCCCGGGGAGCCGGCCGGCGGATGAGTCAGAAGCCGGGGACCTTCCCCGCCTTCGCGTAGAGCTGCTGCGCGCCGAGCCAGCCGACCGCGATCACGACCACGAGCACGATCGTGTCGGCGATCGCGTTGCCCCTCGTGAAGGCGGAGGTGTGCGCGTTGATCATCGTGAAGACGAGCGGGATCGACATGAAGACGTTGTGCCGCGAGCGCGCGCCGGCCATCGCGACGAGCGCGGCGTCCGACGGCGTGCCGTCGCGGACGGCGGCGATGATCTTCTTCTGCGCCGGCCAGATGCGCATCCACACGTTGGCGGCCATCGTGGTGCCGAAGAGCGCGCCGGTGTGGATGTTGGCGCCGCGGTAGGTGAAGCCGCCGACGTAGTAGTAGCAGAGGATGATGACGGCGGTGGCGACGAGGCCGACGTAGGCGAGGGTCTGGTTGTTCTTCCCGAGGTCGCTCTTCGCGACCACGTCGTAGACGACGAAGGCGAGGAACGTGACGAGGATCATGACCACCGCCCCGGCGCTCCAGCCGGCCGCGACCGCGAGCCCGCCGTGGTAGAAGACGAGCAGGAGCAGCAGCACGCCGGTGATCCAGGTCCACGCGGCGCCCCAGCGGAACCAGTAGAGCGCGCGCGGGAGGAGCTGCGGGTTCACGGCCTTCTTCGTCGGCCCGTCGATCGTCGCCTGGAAGGGGCCGTTCACCCAGTTGAAGAAGTACAGGTGGCCGATCCAGGTGATGCCGGCGAGCACGTGGAGCCAGCGAAAGATCGCGTCGAGTACGCCAGTGATGTCCATCGGTGGGCTCTCCTCAGTCCGTGGAGGCTGCGGCGCGCGGCGCGGCCGTCTGCGCGCTCCGTTTGCCAAGCGACCTACGAAGCTTGCGACGTCGTCGGGGCCGCACGGTTATCAAGCGTCCCCCGGCCTCGTCAATTCCCGTCGTAGGCGAAGGCGACCTCCTTCGTCTCCTTCGCGCCGACGGTGACGCGCGCCTCCCGCCTGCCGAACCGCTCGTGCCAGCTCGCGACGACGTACTCCCCCGCGGGGACGAAGGGCAGCGCGAACTTCCCGTCGGGGCCGGTGACGGCGAAGTACGGATGGTCGAGCACGCCGATCCAGCCGCGCATCCACGGGTGGACGTCGCACCGGAGCGGGATCATCACCTCCGGCTTCGCCACCCGCACCTCGCGCTCCACGCCCTGCTTCGCCAGGCTGACGTTCCATCCCTTCGCTTCGGAGGGCGTGGAGTGGACGTTGTGGAGCATCGGGTCGCTGTTCACGAACCGGATCGGCTGGCCCGTCTGCGCGCCCACCACGCGCGGCGTGAACACGCAGCCCTTCTGGTCGACGACGACCGGCGCGGTGGGCTGCGGGAAGACGCGGCTCCCGAGCCCGTCCTCGATCCACACGAAGGCGTTCTCGACCTTCCCGTCCTTCACCAGCGCGTCGCCCGTCGGCACGGGGCCGCGGTGCGCCGCCGTGCACTGCGGCTCGGACGCCATGTTGAGGGTGCCCATCGGCGGCGGCGGGCCCGCGAACGTCACGGTGCCGGTGATCGTGCCCGTGCTCGCGGGGTCGAGCGGCGTGGGCGGCGGCCGCGTGGGCATCTCGTCGCCGCCGCAGCCGGCGAGCAGGACGAGCAGGGCGACGGCCGGAGCGTGCAGCATGGCGAGGAGACTTAGAAGCCGCGTCGGAGCCAGTCAACGAGACGCGCGCCGCGACCGCCGGCGGACGAGGGATCGGTGTGCGGACCGGGACCGCATCGTCCGGCACGGACGCCGACCGATCCACCCGCGTGCGGGTCGACGCTTGTGGGACCCCGGTGCGACCGGTATACGGGCACCTTCGCATGCAGGCAGTCCGGATCGGCACCGAGGAGCACAAGAAGCTCCTGTGCCGCGAGTTCGTCGCCACGTTCACGCCCTACGAGGTGAACGAGGTGCGATGGCCCGACCTCGACGCGGCGAGCGTCGAGCGGCTTCGCGCGCTGCCCTTCTGGGCGGAGGCGGTCACGACCGAGCGCACCGCGGGCGCGCGCGTCCGCTGCATGGCCGACGTGGAGAAGGATCCGCTGCTCCGCGAGGCGATCGCGATGCAGGGCTACGAGGAGGCACGCCACGCGGCGCTCCTCGAGCGCATGCTCGCGCACTACGGCATCGAGGTGCCCGCGGGCGGCGGCGAGAAGCCGCGCGACGCCGAGTGGGGCTTCATGCGGATGGGCTACGGCGAGACGTTCGACTCGTTCTTCGCCTTCGGCCTCTTCAGGATCGCCGCCGACACCGGCTTCTTCCCGAAGCCGCTCCTCACCGTCTTCGACGGCGTGATGCAGGAGGAGGCGCGCCACATCCTCTTCTTCACGAACTGGGCGGCCTACCACGGGAAGCGGCTCTCCCTCCTCGAGAAGCCGGGCTTCATGCTCCGCCGCGCCATGGGGATGGGCCTCCAGGCGCTCGGCCGCGTGCGGACGGCGCTCCAGCTCCGGGACGCCGGCGCGAGCGACGACTTCACGATGCAGGTCCCCGACGCCATCGACGCCGACGTCACGCTCCGCTCGCTCGCCGTCGTCTGCCTCGCGGAGAACGACGTCCGGCTCGCGCGCTACGATCCGCGGCTCCGCCGGCCCCGGCTCGTCCCCGAGCTGGTGCGGCGGCTGCTTCCGCTCATGCCCGGCGGTCCGGCGCCCGCGAGGCCCTGACGTCCCTGCTATTCCCGCCCGGCCCCGGCGGGTGCTAGACCTCGCGCGATGGCGGGCCTGACGGAGTACCGCGACACGGCCGGGATCGTCACCGGCGCCTCGAGCGGCATCGGCGCGGCGCTCGCCTCGGAGCTCGCGGCGCGCGGCATGCGGGTCGCGCTCGTCGCCCGCCGGCGCGAGCGGCTCGACGCGCTCGCCGCGGAGATCGGGCGCGCCGGCGGCACCGCCGTCGCGCTCCCGTGCGACGTCGCCGACCGCGCGCAGGTCGAGGGCGCCGTGGCGGAGGCCCGCCGCCGTTTCGGCCGCATCGATCTCCTCGTGAACAACGCCGGCTACGGCCGCCACGTGCTGTTCAAAGACCACGACGTGGCCGACGTCGAGCGGATGATGCGGACGAACTACCTCGGCGTGGTCTACGGCGTGAAGGCGGTGCTGCCCGCGATGCGCGAGCGCGGCCGCGGGTGGATCGTCAACGTGTCGTCGGTCGCCGGCCGGATGGGGCAGCCGGACGAGGCCGCGTACTCGGCGACGAAGTTCGCCGTCGCCGGCCTCTCGGAGGCGCTCTCCTACGAGCTGGCGCCGCTCGGCATCCACGTCGCCACGGTGTATCCGGCGCTGGTCCGCACCGAGATGTTCACGCCCGAGATCCTCGCCCGGATGCCGGCGAGCGTGCAGCGGACCTTCATGGAGCCCCCGGCGTTCGCCAGGGCCGTGCTCGCCGGCCTCGCGCGCGGGAAGCACGACATCACGGTGCCGGGCTACGTCGGCGTCGCGTACGTCGTGCGGGAGCTGCTGCCGTGGGTGCACCGGCGGTTCACGGCGCGGCTCCGGCTCCCGATCCTGCCCGACCTGGTCCGGTGATGCGGCGCCTGCGCCTCGCGGCGCTGGCGGCGGCGCTCGCCGCCGCGCCGGCCGCGGCCGAGCCGGATCTCGTGCTCGACCTCGCGGCGACCGTCCCCGTCTTCGACCTCCGGAGCTTCGCGCCCGACGCGTGCGAGCTGGCGGCCGCCGACCGGTGCATCGAGCACCCCGGCGCGCGGACGCTCCTCCGATTCGCCGTCCTCGCGCTCAATCGGGGCGACGACCTGGTCCTCGGCGTGCCGAGCGACGGCGACCCGAAGTGGGTCGTCAGCCGGTGCCACGGCCACTACCACTTCGAGACGTTCGCCCGCTACGAGCTCCGGCGCGCGGACGGCACCGGGACGGCGATCGCGGGGCAGAAGCGGTCGTTCTGCGTCGAGGACAACACGCGGGCGGGCGCCGCGGCGAGCGGGCGGAAGTACTGCTGCACGCCCGAGTGCGGGAACGTCCAGGGCATCCAGCGCGACTGGGGCGACCTCTACCCCGAGACGCTGCCCTGCCAGTGGATCGACGTCACCGACGTCGCGCCCGGCGCCTACCGGCTCTGCGTGGAGATCAACTACCCGTCCCCCTTCCGCCTGCCCGAGTCGCGCGTCGACAACAACGCCGGGTGCGTGGACGTGACGATCACGGCGCCCGTCCCGAAGCTCGCCCCGCGCGTCCGCGTCTCGACCCCGCGCCCGCGCGCGCGGGTGCGCGCCGGACGGAAGCTCCGCGTCGCCTGGCGGCGCCGGCTGGCGCGGTCGAGCGTCGTGCTCTTCCAGGAGGTCTGGTACTCGGCCGACGGCGGCGCGACCTGGCGCTTCGTGACGAACGCCGTGGGCGCGAAGGCGCGGACGTACCGCTGGATCGTCCCGCCGGAGCTCGCGAGCGACGACGCGCGGGTGCGGGTGGTGGTGGGCGTGCGGATCGACGGCACGCCGGGCGGCGGCGCCGGCGCGTACCAGACGGCCGACGCCGTGAGCCGGCGGTTCCGCGTGGTCCCCTGAGATCGGAGGAACGATGGCCCTCACCCTCTCCTGCGCGCTCGCGACCTCGAACGAGAGCCACCTCCACGCGCGCGTCGCCGAGGACCTCGGCTACGCGCGGGCGTGGTTCTACGACTCGCCCGCGCTCTATCCCGACGTCTGGGTCCAGCTCTGCCGCGCCGCCGAGCGGACCACCCGCCTCGGCCTCGGCCCCGGCGTGCTGGTGCCGAGCCTCCGGCACCCGATGGTGAACGCCGCCGCGATCGCGACCCTGGTGGGGATCGCCGGCGCGGGCCGCGTCGCCGTGGCGCTCGGGTCGGGCTTCACCGGCCGGCTCACGATGGGGCAGCGGCCGATGAGGTGGACGCGCGTCGCGGAGTACGTCCGCGTCCTTCGCGCGCTCCTCCGCGGCGAGGAGGCGGAGTGGGAGGGGGGCGTCGTCCGGATGCTCCACCCGGACGGCTTCGGCGCGCCCCGGCCGATCGAGGTGCCGTTCGTCATCGCGGCCGCCGGGCCGAAGGGCGTGGCCGTGGCGCGGGAGCTGGGGCAGGGCGTGTTCGGCGCGCCGATGCCCGTGCCGGGCTTCGACTGGAGCATCGCGCTGACGTTCGGGACGGTGCTCGCCGACGGCGAGGACCCGGCGTCGCCGCGCGTCCTCGCCGCCGCGGGCCACGCGGCGCCGGTGACGTTCCACTGGGCGCTCGAGAACCGGCGGCTCGACGTCCTCCCGAACGGCGAGGCGTGGGCGGCGGCGTACGCGGACGTCCCGCCCCGCGTCCGCCACCTGGCGCTCCACGACCGGCATCTCGTCGCCGTGAACGACCGCGACCGGCCGTTCGTCACCGGCGCGCTCCTCCGCGAGCAGCAACTGGCGCTCACCCGCGCGGAGTGGCGCGAGCGGCTCGCGATGCTCGAGGCCGCGGGCGCCACCGAGATCGCCTACCAGCCCGCCGGCCCGGACGTCGCCCGCGAGCTGGAGGCCTTCGCCGCCGCCGTGCGCTAGCTGGAACCGCACGGGAAGCGCCTGCGGCGAGCGGAACGCGAGCCCCGTGATGCGCGGCGGCGGCGCGCCGGGGCCGAGCCGGAGGTCCGGGAAGCGGTCGAGGAGCGCGCCGAGCGCCGTCGCCGCCTCGAGCGTCGCGAGGAATGGCGCGCGTCGCGGTTCGCGGACGCGATCACCGAGACGGTGCGGCCGGCGGGCACGAGCGCGTCGTGCACCTCCACGTCGCGCGTCGCGAGACGGGCGACGAAGAGGACGGGCGTCTCCCGGGCGGAGCGTCTCCTCGATGGCCCATGGGACTCGGCGTTCGCCCGCGACGAGAAGGTCTCGCCGTCCTTTTCGTGAACGCGTACGTCGGGGCGGCGTCGGCGGCCCGGATGCCGCGAACGTCGGGTACGGGTCGGGGAAGTCGAACGTGCGCTGCGGGTCGAACGTGATCGCCGTGTCCGCCATGCGCGCGATCGCAGATCGGACCGCGGCGCGCGTCTTGACCCCGGCCGGCGGGGCGCCCTACAAGCGGACGCCCATGACCGCGACGCCGTTCACGACGCCGCCGGCCGACGCGATGCCGTTCCGTCCCGGCGAGGAGATCGACGCCGCGGCGCTCGGGCGCTTCCTCGAGGGCAAGGTCCCCGGCGCCGCCGGCACGCCGGCCGTCTGGCAGTTCGGCGGCGGGAAGGCGAACCTCACCTACCTGATCCGCTACCCGAGCGGCGTCGAGTACGTCGTCCGCCGGCCGCCGCACGGGCCGGTCGCCCCCAGCTCGCACGACATGGCGCGCGAGTACCGCGTGCTCGCGGTGCTCCACCGCGCCTTCCCGCTCGCGCCCCGCGCCCATGCCTTCTGCGACGATCCGTCGGTCCTCGGCGCGCCGTTCTTCGTGATGGAGCGCCGGCACGGCGTCGTCGTGCGCGACACGGTGCCGGAGGAGTTCGGCGGCGGGCGCGACCCGGTCGCCAACCGGAAGCTCTCCGAGGTCGTCATCGACACGCTGGTCGACTTCCACGCCGTCGACCCGAAGCCCGTCGGGCTCGACACGCTCGGCAAGCCGGAGGGATTCCTCCAGCGGCAGGTCAAGGGCTGGACCGACCGCTGGGAACGCGCGCGCACCCGCGCGATCCCGGGCGCGGAGGAGACCGCGCACGCGCTCGCCGCGCGCCTCCCGCGCTCGCCGGCGCCCACCCTCGTCCACAACGACTGGCGGCTCGACAACATGGCGGTCGCCTTCGACGACCCCGGCCGCTGCGTCGCCGTGTACGACTGGGACATGTGCACGATGGGCGATCCGCTCGCCGACCTCGGCTCGCTCCTCTCGCTCTGGTTCGAGGCGGGCGAGGAGACGGGCGCCATGGCGCCCATGCCGTCGCGCGAGCCGGGCTTCATGACGCGCGACGAGGCGATCGCGCGCTACGCCGCGCGGAGCGGCCGCGACGTGTCGCCGATGCCGTGGTACCACGCCTTCGGCATCTTCAAGATGGCCGTCGTCGTCCAGCAGATCTACTACCGCTTCGCGCAGGGCCAGACGCAGGACGACCGCTTCGCGCCGATGGAGACGGTGGTGGAGCACCTCATGGGCCTCGCCCACGCGAAGGTCCGCCGGCTCGGCTGAGGTCCGACGGCGATCGGCTTCGCCCGGCGGCCGTCCGCGGCGGATCGCGGCGCCCGTGATCGCCGCGGTGCGGGCGACCGGCGCCGGGCTCCCGCCGCGCGGGCGCGGAGGAGGCCCGCGCGCGGCGTGGGGAACGCCGCGCGCGGGCGGGGGTGGCCCGGACGGGCGCACCGCCGGCGCGCCGGGGGA